>ERZ826764.5-NODE-5-length-321775-cov-10.929159_pt1 | contig 321775 bp, 205 predicted proteins | sample MGYA00519870_ERZ826764 | MGnify/ENA primary metagenome ERZ826764 (study PRJEB31778, sample SAMEA3449239) | human gut metagenome | biome: human gut; feature: human-associated habitat; material: faeces | place: United Kingdom | collected 2010/2012 ... | reverse complement strand
TTCGCGAACAGGGAAGCGGGGAACCTCGTGTCTCGCCCTCTCCACTGATCGAGTTAATGACGAACGAAAAAGGTGTCGAACGACCGGGTAGTTTGTCACCGTTTTCCGTTTACAAAGCGAAAGAATCGATCGTAGGTAAAACGCTCTATACTAGTAGCGACAAAAACCGCAAGAGGGAAGGCGAACATGATGAAAACGCGCATCGGCATTCTGGGATACGGAAACTTGGGCAAAGGTGTTGAGCTGGCTGCTCGTCAAAATGACGACATCGAGCTGGTCGCCATCTTCTCGCGTCGCGACCCAAGCACCATCACTCCGCTCACTGCTGGTGTACCGGTCTTCTCGGTTGACGATATCGAAGCCCATACGAACGATATCGACGTGCTCGTGCTGGGTGGTGGTTCCGCAACTGATCTGCCCGAACAGACGCCGAAATACGCCAAGCTCTTCAACGTGGTCGATTCGTTCGACACGCACGCGAACATCCCGCAGCACTTCGCAGCAGTTGATGCGGCTGCGAAGGAGGCGGGTAAGATCGGTATCATCTCGGTAGGCTGGGACCCAGGCATGTTCTCGGTCGCACGCCTCTATGCGAATTGCATTCTGCCCGAAGGCGCGGATTACACGTTCTGGGGTCGTGGCGTTTCCCAGGGTCATTCGGATGCGATCCGTCGCGTGCCGGGTGTGCTCGATGCGCGCCAGTATACGGTCCCGGTCCAAAGCGCACTCGACGCGGTGCGCAGCGGTGCGAACCCTGAGCTCACCACGCGCGAAAAGCACACGCGCGAATGCTTCGTAGTTGCTGAAGAAGGCGCCGACCTGGCTGCTATTGAAAAGGCCATCGTTGAGATGCCGAACTACTTCGCCGATTACGACACCACGGTCACCTTCATCACGCAAGAAGAGCTCGATCGCGATCATAAGGGCATTCCGCATGGCGGCTCGGTCATCCGTACGGGCGCAACGGGTGCGAACAAAGAGAACAAGCACGTGATCGAATTCTCCCTCACGCTCGATTCCAACCCTGAATTCACGGGTAGCGTGCTCGTGGCCTGCGCACGCGCAGCGCATCGCATGAGCGAAGAGGGCATGACCGGCTGCAAGACTATCTTCGACATTCCGCCAGCATATCTGAGTGCTCACTCAGGTGAAGAGCTGCGCGCACACATGCTCTAGTCTTTCCTAAAAGCAGCCCGGGCGCGCTCGATGCGCCCGCTGAGGGCAGCTAAGGTTCACCGATGATCTTTCTCGAAAAGGTAAAGCTCTACATTCCCGGCATTCTCGTTTGCGCTGCTATCGCGCTTGGCTGCACCTTCCTCGGTCAGGCGTTTCCGCTGATCGGCGGCCCGGTTTTCGGTATCTTGGCAGGCATGGCCATCGCGCTCGTGTGGAAGCGTCGCGATCGCACGAGCCAAGGCATCACGTTCACCTCGAAGAAGATCCTGCAGTATGCGGTCATCCTGCTGGGGTTCGGCCTGAACTTGGCGGAAGTGGTACGCGTGGGCGCGCAATCGCTGCCCGTGATCGTCTCCACCATCGCCACAGCGCTCATCGTGGCATTCGTGCTCTGCAAGGCGCTCCACATTCCTGAACGCATCGCAACGCTGGTGGGCGTAGGCTCTTCCATCTGCGGCGGCTCGGCCATTGCGGCAACGGCGCCGGTCATCAAGGCGCGCGATGAAGAGGTCGCGCAGGCCATCTCGGTCATCTTCCTGTTCAACGTGATTGCTGCGCTCGTGTTCCCCACGCTCGGCAGCGTGCTGGGGCTCTCCAACGAAGGCTTCGCGCTCTTCGCGGGCACCGCAGTGAACGACACCTCTTCGGTCACCGCTGCGGCAGCGGCTTGGGACGGCATGCATCCGGGCGCGAACACGCTCGACCAGGCGACCATCGTGAAGCTCACGCGAACGCTCGCCATCATTCCGATCACCTTCGTGCTTGCGTTGTGGGGTGCGCACAAGGTGAAGAAGGCGCACAAGCAAAAGCGCGCCGAGCTGGCAGCTGCTCATGAGGATCGCGCCGCTGAGCTGGAAGGCGAAGTGCATGAGCTCCATAATGAAGGCTTCAGCCTGAAACGCTCGTTTCCGCTGTTCATCCTCTACTTCTTGCTCGCTTCGCTTATCACCACCATCGCGCTTGGTTGCGGCGTATCGACAGAGGCGTTCGCGCCCATAAAGACGCTCTCGAAATTCTTCATCACCATGGCCATGGTCGCGATCGGCCTCAACACCGATCTGGTGAAGCTGGTGAAATCAGGCGGCAAGCCCATCTTCCTTGGCTTCTGCTGCTGCCTTGCTATTGCGGGCGTGAGCCTGGGGATGCAATACATGCTGGGCCTCTGGTAGGTGCCACTGGCCTCCAGCGTGCAAACCCGCGAACAAACCTGCGAAGAAGACGTGCTGAGCAAGGCGCCTGAACTCCTTTCATAGCCTCGGGCATATCGGTCGCGTCTTGACTGATATGTTTTACTGTCTTGTCAGCTGTCTTCACATCTGCCATACTTGCTCAAAAGATTGAAGGGGATGGCTACCTTGCCAACTGATACAGAACTTGTCGCGCGCATCGAAGAGCTGAAAGCCGAGCGCGACGCGGTCATTCTGGCACATTTCTACGTTGAAGATGCAGTCCAGGATGTTGCCGATCACACCGGGGATTCCTACAACTTGAGCAAACTCGCTGCCGATCTCGATTGCGCAACCATCGTGTTCGCAGGCGTGCAGTTCATGGGCGAGAGCGCGAAGCTCTTAAGCCCGAACAAGACCGTTATCTTGCCGAATCCGCAGGCAGATTGCCCGATGGCCCATATGGTCACGAAGGAGACGGTGGATGCGGCGCGCGCTGAATACGACGATCTTGCCGTGGTTTGCTACGTGAACTCCACCGCAGAGATCAAATCGTGGTCGGATGTGTGCGTTACCTCATCGAATGCGCTCAAGATCTGTCAGAATCTACCGCAGCACAATATCCTGTTCATTCCCGACCAGAATCTTGGTCGCTATATCGCTTCGCTCGTGCCCGAGAAGAATTTCATCTTCAATGATGGCTACTGCCCGATTCATCAGGACATCTCGCCTGATGAGGTGCGTGCGCTCAAGGAAGCGCACCCAAACGCGCTCGTACTCGCGCATCCCGAATGCAACGCGCAAGTCTGCGAACTGGCCGACTACCTCGGCTCGACTGCGGGCATCATCGACCGTGTGGTGACCGGCGATGAGACCGACTACATCATCTGCACGGTGGTGGGTGTTGCGCATGAGATCGCCAAGCGCCTGGGAAGCGAAGCGGCAAGCAAGCAGCTTCATTTCCCCGCAACCACGCCGCGCTGCGAGGATATGTCTTCGATCACGCTCGAGCAGATCGCCGAAGCGCTCGAGAACACCACCGAAGAAGTCGAGGTCGAAGCCGAATTCGTGCCTGCGGCCAAAGAAACGCTCACGCGCATGCTCGAGCTTTCATCGTGATGCAGCTGATTGGCGGCTACGGGCGCATGCTCGGCCAGCCGCACGAATGGCAAAGATAGAACCGCGCGAGCTCACCTAAAACCGCTCGCGTTTTCACTATAAGAGGAACAGACAATGACAAACGACGAAACATATGATGTGGTCATCGCGGGCTGCGGAGCCGGCGGCCTCTACACGGCGCTCAATCTGCCGAGCGATCTGAGCATCCTGATGATCGCGAAGACCGAAGTGGACGAATGCGATTCGATGCTCGCGCAGGGCGGCATTTGCGTGCTGCACGATGAAGATGACTATCAGGCCTTCTTCGACGATACGCTGCGCGCTGGTCACGGGGAGAACAGGCACGAGAGCGTGGACATCATGATCCGCTCCTCACGTGCGGTGATCAACGACCTGATCGATTATGGCGTCGATTTCGCGCGCACCGAAACGGGCGAACTTGCCTATACGCGCGAAGCGGCCCATTCGCGTCCGCGCATCTGCTTCCACGAAGACACTACGGGAAAAGAGATCACCACCCGGCTACTGGCGACAGTGCGCCAAAAGAGCAACGTCGAGATTCGCGCGTACACGACTATGGTCGACATCATCGAGCAGAACGATGTGTGCTGCGGCATTATCGCAGAAGACGCGCAAGGCGATGCGTATCGTATTCGCGCGCGCTTCACAGTCATGGCGACCGGCGGCATCGGCGGTCTTTACGAGCACTCGACGAACTTCCCGAGCCTCACCGGCGATGCGTGTCGCATTGCACGCGAACATGGCGTTGAGCTGGAAAACATGGATTACGTGCAGATCCATCCAACGAGCCTCTACACGGGGCGTCCGGGGCGCGCGTTTCTGATCTCGGAATCATGTCGCGGCGAAGGCGCGATCCTCCTCGATGCGCAAGGCAAGCGCTTCACCGACGAGCTGCAGCCACGCGATGTGGTCTCAGCTGCTATTCATGCGCAGATGGAGGCTGAAGGCAGCAAGCACGTGTGGCTTTCGTTCGAGAATATCGAGCCCGAGATGATCCATCATCATTTTCCGAGCATCTATCAGAAGTGCCTTGAAGAAGGCTACGACATAACCAAGGAACCGATCCCGGTGGTACCTGCTCAGCATTACTTCATGGGTGGCGTTCACGTGGACAGCGATTCGCAGACCACCATGCAGCATCTCTTCGCCGTGGGCGAGACCAGCTGCAACGGCGTGCATGGGGCCAACCGTTTGGCGAGCAACAGCCTGCTTGAGAGCCTCGTGTTCGCGAAAAGGGCAGCGCAGAAGATCGTGGCGGACCGGAGCGCTAATGTCACGCCGTTCAAGCAGGAGATCCCAGTGTATCGTGAAGCGCAGATACTCGTTGAGCCGCACCTGCAGCGCGAAGCAGAAAGCGTGCGCGATCGCGTGTTCGCCCGCCGTCGTTAGTCTGTTCGAACGAGAAGGAACCTTATGGATCTGGCAGCACTCAATCTCATCGCTGAAAAGCATATCCGTACCGCCCTTGAAGAGGACCTCAACCATGGCGATGTGTCAGCCGCGGCGGTAGTGCCTGCAAGTGCTCAGGCAACGGTCGAGCTCATTGCAAAGCAAGAAGGCGTGATCGCAGGGCTCGACGTGTTCGAGCGCACGTTCCACTTGCTCGATCCTGAGGTCCGTGTGGAGCGGTTCGTGGCCGATGGCTCCCGCGTCGAGGTCGGTCAGCTGATCGCATGCATTTCGGGCGATGCGTTCGTCCTGCTCGCCGCCGAACGAACCGCGCTCAACTACTTGCAGCGCATGAGCGGCATTGCAACGTACACGCGCCAGATCGCGGATCTGCTCGAAGGCAGCAAGACTACGCTCGTGGATACGCGCAAGACCACGCCAGGCATGCGCATCTTCGAGAAGGATGCCGTTCGCTTGGGCGGCGGCGTGAACCATCGCTACAACCTTTCCGAGAGCGTGATGCTCAAGGACAACCATATTGCGGCAGCAGGTGGCATCAAAGCAGCCGTTGAAGCAGCGCGCAAAACGGCATCGTTCACGAGCATGATCGAGGTCGAGACCGAAGATCTTGAGATGGTGGCCGAGGCACTCGAAGCGGGTGCCGACATCATCATGCTCGACAACATGGACCACGACACCATGGCGCGCGCGATCGAGCTCATTGACGATCGTGCGCTTACGGAATGCTCGGGCAACATCACGCGCGACAACGTGCAGATCTACATCGACCTGGGTGTTGATTTCATCTCGAGCGGCGCGCTGACCCATTCGGCGGGCATCCTCGATCTGAGCATGAAGAACTTGCGGATCGAAGCATAACAAAGCTTGTTGAGAATCAAGAGCGCAGTTCAGAGAGATAGATGGAAGCTACGACTATAAAAGGAGGCGCGTTGACCGGCCAAGAGCGAAGAGCAGAGATCATGAACATCCTGCGTCAGAGCACGATGCCCCTCTCAGGTGCTGCATTGGGCAAGCAGCTTGGTGTTTCGCGCCAGGTGGTGGTCCAAGATATCGCGCTCTTGCGTCAATCGGGCGAAGAGATCTATGCGACGAACCGTGGCTATGTGGTTGGAGTGGCGAACGCCCGCCCAAAGCGTCTGTTCAAAGTGCATCATACGATCGAGCAAACCGGCGACGAGCTCAATCTGATGGTCGATCATGGGGTCGTGGTGGAGAACGTTATCGTGAACCACCGAACCTATGGCAGGCTCTCAGCTAACCTGGGTTTTCGCAATCGCCGCGACGTGGCGCGCTTCCTCAATGAACTTGCCACGGGAGCCTCCACGCCACTGATGAACATCACCTCGGGCTATCATTTCCACGAGGTGAGCGCCGATTCCGAAGAGGTGCTCGATGAGCTTGAAGCCGCGCTAGGCGAAGCGGGCTTCCTTGCCGAACTGACCGAGTTCGAACAACAGCACTTCTAATTCGTGATCTTCGGCTGGCGATCGATGAAGGAAACTTGCGGCCAGACGAAGCCCGTGTGAATGCGGTCGATCGCGATGTTCGCGCGCTTCTCCTTCTTGTGCTGCGATTCTTCCTGACAAGCATCCACGAAACGCTCGAAGAGCAGATTCATGGAATTGCGCGTGCCCAAGAATTCGGGGTGCCACTGCACGCCGATCGTGAAGGGCTTGTCGGGGTGTTCGATGGCCTCGATCAACCCCTGATCGTCATACGCTGCAGCGCGCAGTTCGGGCGCGAGCTCGAATATCCCCTGATGATGCATGGAATTCACCTGAGTTGAATGCGTCTGCAGGATGCGCGCCAAGCTTCCGCGGGGCTCGAGCGTTACATGGTGTGATGGCTCGGAGAAGGGCAGTGTCTGGAAGTGGTTCGCGAAATGCGTTTGCTGCTTCGTTTGCGTGGCAAGATCGAGATGTAAGCTGCCGCCGTAGAAGACGTTCAGCATCTGCATGCCGCGGCAGATACCCATGATAGGCACGTCGAATTCATCGCTGTAGCACAAGATCAGATGCTCGAGCTCTTCGCGGCCAGGCAGATGATCGGTCACGCTCGGATCATCTTCAGTGTCCCCATAACGCACGGGATCGATATCCTTTCCGCCGGTCAAGAGGAAGCCGTCCATGTGCGGGAAGATGGTCTCGTAGGCGCCGACGTCGTCCGTGACGGGAAGCAAGTAAGGTTTCGCGCCAGCAGAGCGCACCGCGAGCGCATAATGATTGATGCCATCGTCGTAAGGCTCAGGCAATTTGGTGGGAACGATCCCCACTACGGGCTTATGATGCGCGTGCGATTCGGACATGCTACCTCCTTGCATTCGCTATCTTACTAGCAATTGCCGCAGGCGACAAAGTCCAAATAGCTGCGCGCCTCGTTCGCGAACGAATAGATAGTCTCAACAGGCGTTGGTTCGGCGTTGAGCATCTTATAGCAGGGGAAGAACCGCGTGATGTGTAGCGGAATGCTGCGGTCGAGATCCGCGAGCCAACGTGCTGCCTCCACGAGCTGTTCACGGGAATCGTTCAACCCGGGAACGATGAGCATGGTCACCTCAAGGTGCGCGGTGGTGCAACCCGCGAAGGCCTCGATCGTGTGCATAGTGGTAGCAAGATTGCCGCCCAGTTCGCGATAGACTTCCGCGGTGAAGCCCTTCAGATCGATGTTCGCGGCATCGATGAGCGGGAGCAGCTCGGAAAGCGGAGCATCGTTCACCTGGCCGTTCGAGACGAGCACGTTAACAAGCCCTCGTTCGTGAACAGCCTGCGAACAATCGCGCACGAACTCATAGCCGACCAGCGGCTCGTTATACGTGTAGGCAACCCCAACGTTGCCTTGGGAAGCGAAAGTCGCTGCGGTATCGGCGATGGTTTCGGGCTCCATGAACCTCCAGGGCACCTCGGTGCTGCAGGCTTGCGCGATGGAGGCGTTCTGGCAGAACGCGCAGCGCATGTTGCAGCCGTACGAGCCGATCGAAAGGATGCTCGATCCCGGCATGAAACGCGCGAGCGGCTTCTTCTCGATCGGATCGAGCGCGAGCGAGGTGATGCGCCCGTAGTTCTCGTCGATCACTACGCCATCGTGTGCTACGCGCGCACGACAGATACCGTGCTGCCCTTCAGCAAGCGAACAGGCATGCGGACAGACGGGACACGTGACGCGCTCACTGCTAGCAGACACGTGCCTCACCGCCGGTAGTATGGCGAACCACGCGGAATCGTTCCAGTTCAACGCCCGTTTCGTCCGGTGCTATCCCTGCCTTCTGCCGCGCGATAGCAACTTGCTCTTCCACCGTGTTCACGCCTTCGAGGTTCGGCAGCAGCAGCCCGCGGCGATGCCCCTTGCTCACGATCACGCCGTATTCTTGCGGGTTGAGCTCAGCAGGCGAACTGATGGGCTCGGGCGGGAACAGCACATCGACCGAATACGAAAGATAGTCGAGCTCGTTCTTCTGCACGGGGTAGAAGCGCGGATCGCCGCTGCAGGCCGAAATGGCGTTCGCGATGATCTCTTGCGCGATCGAATCACGCGTGGGAGCAATGGTACCGATGCAGCCGCGCAGATCGCCGTGCTCATGGAGCGAAACGAACACACCGGCGCGCGCATCGATAAGCTCGGGTGGCAAGCCCTCGGGCATGAGCAGCGGCCGTTCGGTGGTGACGAAATACTCCACGCTCGCGCGAGCAAGAGCCACGAAGGGATCCACGCCGCTGCCGCCGGTATCGGGCGCGGCATCGGGTTGCGGAACGGACGAAGAGGGGTCTTCGTCCACAAGATCGGCTTCGACCTCGCCCTCCACGAGCGCCTCTTTATGCGTAGCCTGTTCCTCGGTTGCCTCTTCGATAGCAGCCTCTTCTTCAGCGGCTGCTTCTTCGCCGCCTTCCACCTCGAAGCACGCGATCGCATAGCCAACGCCGAAGGGACCTTCGTAGCTCAAGAGTTCGCTCGAGTAGACAGTATCGGCCAGCGCGCCTGCCATCATCTGGAACGAGCGCAGCCCGCATTCGGCTGCCTCTTCGCAGAAGAGCTCATCGAAGGCGAACAGATCATCGAGCTCTCCCGAACGGAAGATGCTCGTGATGTTCTGATCGAACTGCGGACCCGCTTCATTGAAGCCGTAGGGGCCATCGTGCGTGAGTTTGTGCGACAGGTCCCCGCTTGCGATCAAGACAACGCGACGACCCAGGATGTTCGCGGCCAGCTCGAAACAGCGCCCCATCATCCGATGCTCGCGCGGCGAAAGCCCTGAAAGCCCCACGCGCACCACGGTGGTGCGGGGAAGGAAATCGCGCAAGAAATAGAGCGGCACGTAGGTAGCATGATCAAGAGGACCATCGTATTGGTCGCCCATTCCGATCGGGATGTTCGCCTGGTTAGCGAGGCTCGCGATGAGCTCGGCCAGCTCAGGATCGCCCTTGGCAGTGATGGTGCTCTCTTCCGCGGGCACGCCGAACATCTCCATGGTGCCCGAGATGTTCTCCGCATCCGAGATGAAGAAGCCATCGGAAAACGCCGGCGCATGCGGGGAGGTGACGATGATGGTATCGGGGCGGTGTGCAGCAACGCGTCGCGCAACTTCTTCGTAGCCATCGATGGTGGCTTGGATGGCGACCTCTTGGCCTTTGCCAACCGCGGGAACGATGAGCGGCGGATGGGGAACAGCGTAAGCAGCGACGATAGACATGAGAGACCTCTTTTCGCTCGTAGGAGGAGTGAAGCAAGAGCCGAGTGCTGCGGCGCAAAAGAGGTGCGAATGAGCGGCGTTGTGAATGCGCGAAAGAGACGTGCTCTGCTTGTGTTCGTACTGTTTATTGTAGCGCCGCGCGCGCCGGTGCGGGTCGTGATAGCTTGACGGTTAGGCAACAGCTTATACGCTTGCTATAATGTCACGGACAGTTCGAAACCCTCCTGTCGTTAAACAAAACTAGGAGCAACTATGTATGGTTTGAAAACCGAAAGCAGCTTCGATGCTGCCCATTTTCTTACGGATTACCACGGCAAATGCGAGAACCTGCACGGTCACCGCTGGCGTGTGGTGGCCTATCTTGAGCAAGAGGATCTCCAGAGCGAAGGCACCATGAAGGATATGGTGCTCGATTTCGGCGAGTTCAAGCAAGCGGTTCGTGCCATGACCGAGGCGCTCGATCACACCTTCATCGTGGAGGGAGGTTCGCTAAAGCCGCAGACTATCGCGTGCTTAGAGGACGAAGGCTTCACGCTCTCCGTCATGCCGTTTCGCACCACTGCCGAGAATCTTGCGCGCTACTTCTTCGATCACCTGCGCGAACAGGGCTTGCCCATCGCACAGATCGACGTGTACGAGACCCCGAACAACTGCGCGATCTACCGCGGCTAGCAGGCAAAGAAAGCGCAGATAGATATGGTATTCGGTTCCTTTCCTATAGCCGAGCGCTTCGTGAGCATCAACGGCGAAGGCGCGCACGCGGGTAAGCTCGCGGCGTTCATCCGTTTTCCGGGCTGCAACTTGGATTGCTCTTACTGCGACACGCAGTGGGCGCGCGACCCGGAGCTCACCGTTGAATTCGTGAGTGTCGAAGAGCTCTGCGACTGGGTGGAGCGCGAAGGGGTAACGTGCGTGACCATCACGGGCGGCGAGCCCACGCTCCAATCGGATCTCTACCGCCTGCTGCATGCGCTTGCTCGTTTGGAAACGGTTGAGGTGGTCGAGATCGAGACCAATGGCTCGACCGACCTTGCCAAGCTCATCGCGCACGATTCCAAGCGGGAGGAGGAGCGCCCGATCGCGCTTGCGGAGTTTCCTGCTCCGCGCCCAGAAAAGCTTTGTATCACGATGGACTACAAGCTGCCTTCTTCGGGCATGGAAGACAAGATGTTTTGCGAGAATTTCGAGCTGCTCGGCGAACGCGACGTGGTGAAGTTCGTGGTTGGTTCGCACGAGGATCTTGAGCGCATGGCTGAAGTGGTGCGCGAACACGAGCTTGCCACGCGCTGCCAGGTGTATATCAGCCCCGTGTTCGGCGCGATCGAGCCGTCTGCTATCGTCGATTTCATGCGTGAGCGCGCGCTTACGCACGCACGGCTGCAGCTCCAGCTTCACAAGTTCATCTGGCCAAACCAGGAAAGGGGAGTGTAGCGATGGGTTCGACGGATGGTGCCAAGAAGAAAGCGCTCGTGCTCTGCAGCGGTGGGGTGGATTCGACCACCTTGCTGGCGCTAGCGGTCGAGCGTTATGGCGCAGAGAACGTCTACGCGCTTTCGATCTTCTACGGTCAAAAACATGATCGTGAGCTAGAAGCCGCAAAACAGGTAGCGCGCTACTATGGGGTTGAACAGCGCTTTTTGGATCTAGCACCCATCTTCGCGGAAAGCGATTGCTCGCTGCTAGCAGCATCTTCTGCTCAGATCCCGCATGAGACTTACGCCGCGCAGCTGGCCAACGAAAGCGATGCGCCGGTGAGCACCTATGTGCCGTTCCGCAACGGGCTCTTCCTCTCCAGCGCGGCCTCCATCGCGCTTTCGCTCGATTGCTCGGTCGTGTGCTACGGCGCCCATGCTGACGATTGGGCAGGTTGCGCCTACCCCGATTGCTCGCAGGAGTTCGTCGACGCGATGGCTTCGGCTATTGAGCAGGGAACAGGCGGTCAGCTTCGACTGGTGGCTCCCTTCGTGCAGTGGCCGAAGGCGCGCATCGTTGAAGAAGGCTTGAAGCGTGCGGTCCCTTACGAACTTACGTGGTCGTGCTATGAGGGCGGGGAAGAGCCGTGCGGCACATGCGGCACCTGCCTCGATCGCAAGCGCGCATTCGAGCTGAATGGGGTCATCGACCCGCTTCTGAAGAAATGATTTAACGCTGCTGCAATGCGAATTCATACCGCGTTGCAAAACTTACGTCGCGCCGTGCAACCCATGCTGCTCCGCAGACGCTTTTAGAAAGGAAGACCATGACGCAAACCCGCGAAGATGAAGGCCTGGAACTGCTGGGAAACCAGCAGGTGAGCTATCCTACCGATTACGCACCCGAGATGCTCGAGACCTTCCAGAACAAGCACCCCGAAAATGATTACTGGGTGAAGTTCAACTGTCCTGAGTTCACGAGCCTCTGCCCGATCACGGGTCAGCCCGATTTCGCCACGATCTACATCAACTACGTGCCTGATGAGCGCATGGTGGAGAGCAAGAGCCTGAAACTCTATTTGTTCTCATTCCGCAATCACGGCGATTTCCACGAGGATTGCGTGAACATCATCATGAAGGACCTCATCGAGCTCATGGATCCGAAGTATATCGAGGTCTGGGGCGAATTCACGCCTCGCGGCGGCATTTCCATCCATCCCTACGCCAACTACGGCCGCCCGAACACGCGCTGGGAAGAGGTTGCCTGGACCCGCCTTTCCACGCACGAATAAGTAGGTGTCGAACGACCGGGTAGTTTGTCATCCGGATCTAAATGAATCATAAGTAGAAGAATCGTCATGAACTTGAAAAGCGCTTCATAACGACCATGCTCTGGCAAGCTGCTTTATTCCTTTCAGTATCTCTTCTTCTGTTATTTTAGAAAACCCTATCAAGATTGAACTCTTCATAGGATGCGGGTCGGTAGTCCAATACTGATCTGTCGGATAAACGCGAACGCTCTTTCGACGCGCAAGCTCTATGAGCTCTTCTTGAGTGCGCTCATATTTATCTACAACGAGCAGGTGCAGACCTGCACCCTCATCCAAAACATCAACCAAGTCTCCCATCTCGCTTTTCAATGATTTCGTCAATATATCGTGTCTTTTTCTGTAAGTATTAACGGTGGAACGCTCGTATCTATCCCAAGTATTCGATTCCAAGAAGAGTCGAAGCATCTCTTGTTCAAGCCAGGGCACAGCACAGAGGTCAGCAGGAAATCTCTTATTCCATCTTTCGAGAAGAGCAGCAGGTAATATGATGTATGAGATGCGAATAGCAGGAGTCAGTATTTTCGACATCGTTCCAAGATATATCGTATTGTCTTTATCGATCGCACGCAACGCTGGCGATGGGCTTGATTCATATCTGAATTCACAACAGTAATCATCTTCGATTATGTATGCGTCTTTTTTCCGAGCCCAGTCGATTAGTTTCAACCTCATTGAGAGGGACATGACGAAGCCTAAGGGGAATTGGTTTGAAGGAGTGGCAACAACCAACTTCGCATCGCTGTTTTGCAATCTTTCGATCACATTTACCTCATCCATATGCACAGGAAGAGGTTCGATCTTGTATCCCTCTTCAATAAACGCATCCCTTGCGATGTTATAACCTGGATCCTCTACCGCCACACACGCATCGCTTTCATTGAACAGCGAAGCCAGCTTTCGAAGTGCTGCTTGAGTTCCAGATTGAATGACCACCTGCTCAGGGACGCATTTGATATCCCTTTTCTTGTAAACGTATTTTGCAATCTCTTTGCGCAATCCATAAAGTCCAAAGGGATCCACATATAGAGAGGCGGATTCAAAATTATTTGCTCGAAACGCCTTGTCGGCCATTGCTCTCATGATATCTAGTGGCAATGCGCCTAGATCTTTGTTCCCATAGGCGAAGTCGTATTTACACCCTAGATCGCTCCCGAGAGGAAAGATGTTACGAGCATTTTCACTCGCCTCTATCAGCGCTGAATCGCTTCGCCCTGACGCGTTCCCATCGAAGACAGAAAGATCGAGGTCTTCCACAACATAGCCAATTCCACGATGCCCCTTTGCATATCCTTCTAACGCAAGCTGTTTGTATGCTGCCTCAACCGTGTTACGCGCAATGCCTAGATTTGAAGCCAGTTCTCGTATCTTCGGAAGCTTTTCCCCTGATAGAATCTTTCCCTTCTCTATGTATTCGCTGATCTGAAAATAGAGCTGTCGGTAAGCCGGTGTCTTTAGCGATCGATCTATTGTGAAGTTATACATTGCACCCATACCTGTGTCAGTCGTTTAATTCTTCAATCCCTATTATTTTCATAAGAATTGAATATTTCAATGGGTAATCCCCATTGACGAAATTCAGAACAATTTAGATGATTTTTTATGATTCCTATTTGATTTGAAGTTAAACGAAGAGCAAATGAACGAGAGAAGGGGTTGTGAATGAATCCACAAGTCGAAATCGTTCCTTCTGATGCAGCTACCGAACAGACATCACTAGAACAGCATGGCTTCACAAGGAGGCAATTCATTGCAGGATCAGCAGCAACACTAGCCATTGCGGCGGCAGGCGGAGTGAGTGCGCTGGAATTTCCAGCGAATGCAGAAGCGCTCACTGAAGCTGAGCCACTCGGCGGCGAATGGATCCGAACCACCTGTTCACCTAACTGCACGGGCGCATGTGGAATCAACGCATGGGTCCAAGATGGCCAGGTGCGCTTGTTGAAGCAGGCGGCTGACTACCCTTATGAGCATTACAATCCGCGCGGATGCCTTAAAGGTCTTTCGATCAATACGATTCTTCATGGTCCCGATCGCCTTACGAAACCGCTCGTTAAGAATGAAGATGGCGAACAGATCGAGACCGATTGGGACACCGCGCTCGATACAGCAGCGGACAAGCTGCGCGAGATCGCAGAGAAATACGGCCCCGACTCTATCGGCGTCATCTACCAGGTGCAGGGCACCGGTCACATCCAGAAAGGTGCGCTCGTGCGTATCGCCAACACGTTCGGCTGGTCGATCATCGGCGGCTACGAGCTCAACGGCGACTTGCCCATGTTCTGGCCTGAGACCTTTGGCTGCCAGAGCGAAGAGCTAGAATCGTACTGCTGGGAAGATTCGAAGCTCACGCTCGTTTTCGGCTCGAACGTCATGGTCACGCGCATGCCCGACGCTCACTTCCTCACCTACTCGCAGTAAAACGGCGGCAAGGTGATTTATTTCGACCCGAACTATTCGGCATCAGCTGAAAAGGCGAATGAATGGGTGCGCATCGCCCCCGACTCTGATGGCGCGTTTGCGCTGGCCATGGCTAAGACCATCATTGATGAAGATCTCTACGACAAGCATTTCATGCAAACGTATACGGATTCACCGTTCCTCATCAATCTCGAAACGGGCAAGAAGATCCTCGCAGAAGAAGTGCAGGGTCTTTCTCCTACGCCGGGCCTGCCCGATTTCCGTAAGAGCTATGTGGCGGTCGATCAGACGAGCGGTGCGCTTCAGGCAACGAACCCCCTCAAGCTCGACGACAACAACTATGCACTCATGGGAAGTTACGACGTGCCGCTGAAAGATGGCACGACTGCCAAGGCAAAAACGGGTTTCCAGCTGCTCACCGAACAGCTGGAGAACTATACGCCTGAAGCGGCTGCCGATATCTGCAAGATCGATGCGGACACCATCACGCGCATTGCACGCGAAGCAGCCACGGTCAAACCGATGCACATCATCTTCGGCGGTGGAACGCAGCAGTGGTACCACGGCGATCTGAAAGGTCGCGCATGCGCGCTCGTGGCATGCCTCACCGGAAACGTAGGGCAGCTCGGCGGCGGTATCTCAACCTACGTTGGCCAGTATAAGACGCGCTTCAACACGGCAAGTTGGATGGTGCCAGAAGGCGCGGTCAAGAATTCGTGTCCGTTCCATTATTGGGTGAATGGCCCCACGCCGCAGATGACGGCAAAATATCCCAAGCACGGGTTCAAAGCGCTCGTGGTTGGCTGGGGCAATCCACTCGAGCAGCATAACGTAGCGAACTGGCTTCGCCATGCGTTCGAGAGCGGTGAGCTTGAGTACCTCGTGTGCATGGAATTCCAAGACACGCTCACGGCATCTCGTGCGGACGTTACGTTCCCCTGCGCGAGCTGGTACGAAAAGACCGAGCTCACCACCACGCCGCTTCACCCATATGTCCAGCTTCAGCAGCGCATCGTTGAGCCGCCGGGAGAGGCGCGCGAAGAGATCTGGGTCTTGACCGAGCTTGCGAACCGTATCGATCCTTCGAAGGAATCGCTCTGGCCGCGCTTCGCTCCAGAAGATTCCGAAAAGCGCTCCGATGAGGTGCTTGCGCTCTTGCTCGAAAAGGGCGGCCCTACCATCGAGCACCTCACACCCGAGGAACTGCGCAAAGGCCCTGGCAAGCTTGCGCACACGAATCCTGGTGAAAAGAAGATTCCGTTCTGGGAGCAGGTGCACGATCGCACTCCATTCCCTACGGTCTCGCGTCCGAATCCTATCGATGCCACGGCGAAATTCGTGAAATCGGGTCGCATCGAGTTCTATCGCGACGAAGACATCTTCCTTGAGTTGAATGAGCAGCTTCCCTGCTATAAACCGCCTTTCGAGGACACTGAATACAAGCACAATCCTGAGGCGCGCGAGCTCTATCCGCTCGGATACACCACGCGCAACAGCGCTTTCCGCGTGCACGCAACATACGTGAACAACCCCTTCATGCTCGAGATCCAGGACAACACTCCCAAGGTATGGCTCAATCCTGAAACGGCAGCTGAGCGCGGCTTGAAAACGGGTGATTGGGTCGAGGTCTACAACAGCCGCGGAACGGTGGAAGGCCAGCTCATCGAGGACCCGGGCGTGTACCCAACGCAGTGCATCTTCGACCAGGGTTGGTGGTCGGCTTACGACAACAAGACGAGCTACAACTCGCTCATCTGGCCGTGGATCAATCCTACGAATGAGGTGTATTACATGGTCAGTGTTTGGTCGCCCAATATGGCTTGGAATGAAACGGTCTGCAATGTGCGCCTGTCCAATGGTGGCGCGCCCGAGATCGTGAAGAACACAGGCAAGAGCACGCTTGATGGCAACGTGAAGGATGGCTCGGGCATCGAATACGGAAAGGGGGCGTAAACGATGAGATACGCAATGGCTATCGATTTGAGTCGCTGCATCGGCTGCCGCACGTGCGCGGTCGTATGCAAGAATTACAACTCGCAACCCCAAGGCATCTGGTGGAATCGCGTATTCACCAGCGGTACGCCTGAATACGATGTGGCAGTCGAAGTGAACGACCAGCTTAGAATGGAATTCGTTCCGATCAGCTGCCAGCATTGTACCGATGCACCGTGTGAGACCGTTTGCCCTACGGGTGCAACCTATATCGACCCCGATACGGGCACGGTGCTGGTGGATTACGACCGTTGCATCGGTTGCCGCACGTGCGCAAGCGCATGCCCCTATGGGGTGCGTCAGTTCAACTGGGGAAAGCCGGCAGAAATGGTCGGGCTGGATAACACCACGTACGACTACGGTTATCCAAAGGATTACTACGATGGCGATCATCTGGTATACACCCCGCACCGCCCCGAAGGCGTGATGGAAAAGTGCACGTTCTGCGCGCAGAACGTTTCGCAAGGGATCCCACCTGCCTGCTGCAGTGCTTGTCCTGGCAATGCGCGTATCTTCGGCGATATGGATGATCCGAACTCCGAGATCAGGAAGTATCTCGAAGGCAAGGAGACCATCACTCTGGGCGATCGGTATAAGACGCATCCTAACGTCTACTATGTGGTTTCGCATGAGGTCACACAGGTCGACCCCATCTCTCAAGAACAGCGTAAGGAGGGCTGATCATGGAAAGATCAACACGTAAGATTGCCCTTGTCGGAATAATCCTTCTGGTGGTGGGTCTCATCGCCTGGATCATGCAATTGACCGGCGGCTTGCTAGCTGGATCGAACATGACCAACGTATTCCTTTGGGGCCTTATGATCGCCGTTTTTGCCTTTTTGGTAGGCTTCGGCGCAGGTTCGCAGTTCGTTGCGAGCGCGATCATCCTTTCGGGGAAAGAGGAGCTTAAGCCATTGGCACGTATCGCGGGCGCATGCGGGCTTGCTTGTGTATGCGCTGCTGGCGTGGCGATCCTGGCCGATCTGGGTGCGATTCGCAATGCGCTTGCCATGATCGTTGGTATGAACCCGCGTTCTCCGCTGGCTTGGGACATGATCGCCATGTGCACGTTCATCGTGCTCTCGATCGTGCAGCTGGTCATGATCGCGCGCGATGCGCGTTCCGTGAAGGTGTGGGCAGTGCTTGCTGGCCTTGCGGCACTTGCGCTTCAGATCGTCGAAGGGCTGCTTTTCTCCACGCAAACCGCGCATGGCTGGTGGGCAACGCCGATCATGCCCGTTGATTTCTTGGCGGTCGCGTTCGTGAGCGGTTTCGCGCTCATTCTGCTGATAGCTTGCGTGAAGGGTGCTTCGTCGAAGGCGCTCGCTTGGCTTGGGCGCATTTGCGCTAGTGCGATTGCGGTTCACCTGGTGCTCGCGCTTATCGATCTGTGCCTGATGTTCTTCGAGGGTACCCCAGAATCTGCCGGCATCTTGGCAGCAGTTGGCTCGAACATCCTGTTGTATCTGGTAGAACTTATCCTGCCATTCATTGCGATGATCATGCTCTTCTTGCCGAAGAACCGTGGACAGAAGAAGCCTGCGCTCATCGCTTCGATCCTGGTTATCGTAGGCATCTTCGCGCACCGTTTGATGCTGCTCTTCCCGGCTTACAATGCACCTTCGCTCTACTTGCAGCTTTCGGGAACCGATTTCACCACGGGACCGTATCCGATCTCAACAGGACGCTATCTTGATTGGGACCTAACGTTCGCGAACACCACGCCGTATTTCCCAGCAGGGCCGGAATGGCTGGCTATGCTCTTCCCGATCGGGCTTGCGCTTGTTGCAGCAGTGGTGATTCTCTTCATCATGAAGAAGCTTCAGAAGGATAAGAGCTAGCACGAGGGACGCATTCGATAAAAGCAGCGGCAAAAAGGGTGACGAACGATCGGGTAGTTTGTCATCTTATAAATGCCTTTTGGGCGTTCATCGGGTAAACTTTGAACGTCCACGTTTGATTGGCAGTTTGCATGACCGCACCCGAAATCCTCCATACTGAACCAAGTGCTTCCGCCGCCCCGAACGGATCGAAGCAGCCGCTCAAGCAGCGTGTCTATGTAGCGCTCGAAGACCCCGCGAAGGCCTCGCCGCTCGGCAAATTCCTTGGCATCGGACTCATCGTCTTGATCGTGTTGAACGCTCTTTTGGTCGGCGTGCCGGACAACGACGCAGCGCTCGATTTCAACACGCTCATCTTAGGATTCAGCGTGCTTTCAGTGATCGCCTTCGCCGCTGAATACGCCTGCCGCATTTGGATCGCCGACCTTGTTTATCCTGCCCTTGCGTCAACGCGTGCACGCGTGCGCTATATCTTCTCGCTCATGGGCATCATCGATTTCCTTGCGTGGTTCCCTGCGCTCTTCGTCTTCTTCCTGCCTGCCTCGAACGCGCTCAACGACGCGATTCGCATCATCCGTCTGGTGCGCCTGATCAAGATCTCGCGCTATATGCGCGGCCTGCAGACCATCAGCCGCGTGTTCGTGAAGCGCCGTCGCGAGATCGTGGCGGCGTTCATGGTGCTCACGCTTTTGGCGGTGGCCTCGAGCGTGCTCATGTATGAAGCCGAACATATCGCGCAACCCGAGGTGTTCGACAGCGTGTGGACAGGCCTGTACTGGGCCATCACCACCATGACCACGACCGGCTACGGCGACATCGTTCCTATTACGGCGTTCGGGCGCATCATCGGCTTCGTGGTGATGGTCATCTCGATCGGCGTGGTGGCCATTCCAGCAGGTATCTTCTCCGCAGGTTTCATCGAAGAATTCCGTGCTGCGGACAAGGCCGAAGAAGAAGCGGACCGCGATGAGGACGCACGATGAGCGAAACCCCTAACCGCACGCGTCCGGTGCTCAATCGCGTTATCTTCGCCCTACTCACCCTGGTGCTGGGCGGTCTGGCGGGTGCATTCGTGTGGGCGTTCTTCTTCTTGCTCAACCACGGCATCAACCTCTTTTGGCACGTGCTGCCCGAGCACATCGGTGCTTGGTGGTGGCCGCTTGCCGTGTGCTTGGTAGGTGGCGTGGCGATCGGCCTCTTCGAACGTCGCTTCGGTGCGTACCCCGAAGACCTGAACAAGGTGATGGCGCAGGTGAAGGAGACGGGTCGCTACGAATACAAGCACATCGGTGCCTCTGCGGGCGGCGCGCTTTTGCCCTTGCTCTTCGGCGGCAGCGTCGGTCCTGAAGCGGGATTGACGGGCGTGATCGCGGGGCTTTGCACGTGGGTGGGCGATCGCTTGAAGTTTCTCGGCAAGGAGTTTCGCGAACTTTCCCAGGCGGGCACCGCGGCGGTGCTTTCTGCCGTGTTCAACGCGCCCTTGTTCGGTCTGGCGGCACCGCTTCTTGGCAGCTGCGACGAGGTGAAAGCAGGCACCAAGATCGAGGTTCCGAAAGCCACGAAGATCATCGTCTACACGTTCGCGGTGGCCGGCGCGTTCGGCGTGATGATCCTGCTCGGAAGCGTGTTTGGCGGTGGGGAAGGCCTGCCGCATTTCTCGGAGGTCTCCATCGATTGGTTTGAACGCGCACTCATCATTCCGCTGGCGCTAGCGGGCGGTGCGGTGGGCTTGCTCTACCATGCGTTCGACAAGTGCGCAGACACGCTCGCGCGTAAGATCGGTGACCACCCCGTGGCAAAGGCGGTCTTGGTCGGGCTTATCCTGGGCTCGCTTGGGATCGCATTCCCCTTCGTGATGTTCGCAGGTGAAACGCAAACTGAAACGCTCATGAGCACTTGGACAATGCTCGGCGCGGGCTATCTTATTCTTACGGGTGTGCTGAAGGTCTTCACTACACCGCTCTGTTTGCGCCTAGGGTGGCGCGGCGGCCATTTCTTCCCGACCATCTTCGCGGGCATCTGCTTGGGTTATGGGTTTGCGCTGCTCACGGGCGCTGACCCGGTGTGCTGCCTATGCATCTGCAGCGCGGCGCTCATGGGCGCCATCATGCGTCAGCCTGTCATGACGGTGTTGCTGCTGTTCCTGCTGTTCCCGGTGCGCGCGTTCGTGGTGATGCTCGTTGCTGCGTGCATCGGCGCGGCGCTCACTTCGCTGGCGCTCTCGCTTGTGAAGCGCGTGAGGAAGGGCAGCGATGAATAGGGAGATCGCAGAGCATAAGGCCGAGCACGAGACGATGGGCCGCGAAGTCTCAGCAGCCATGAGCGGGGAGAATGCAGCTTTGGGGCAGGGGACTGCGAACCCAAAAGCCATGACTTGCGCGACGGTGCGAGCGCTCTGCCAGCTCAACACCGAATTCTACGAACGCAATGCTGCCTCCTTTTCGCAAACGCGCACGGCCCCCTGGGAGGGGTGGCGCAGGTGTATGGCGGCGTGCAGGTTTGACGGCCTCGCTGAAGCAGCGTTCGATCAGCCTGCGAATGCCCAGACTGCCGATCAGGCTGGAGATACCCAGACCGTCGATCAATCCGCAGATGCAGCTGCTCAAGGGCTCGATGACCAAGCTGGCGAACAAGCTGCGGAAAGCCCCGCATTCCAAGACCAAACTTCAGCGACCCAGCCTATAAACGACCCTTCCGCGGAAGGTACTCCAGCTTGTTCTCAGGCTGCAGCCATGGGCTTGTCTGCTTCTCGGTCGCTAACGCGTTCGGTCCTCGACATCGCGTGCGGCAACCTGCGCTTCGAGGCGTTCCTTGCGAACGCCTATCCGCACATCGACTGGTCGTTCTTCGCGGTGGATAATTGCGAGCCGCTCGTTGCGAGCGGTCAGGAAGATATTGCCAAAAAAGTGCATTTCACCTGCGAAGATATTGTGAGCAACCTGCTCGAAGGCCTACCCGCTGCCGAACCCGCTAACATCCCTGCGCTCGCAGCTGCAACTCCCTTCGACCTGGTGGTCTCGTTCGGTTTCTTGCATCATATCCCTAGCTTCGATTTACGCCGACAGTTCTTGCTCGAAGCGCTCAGTCAAGTGAAGCCTGGCGGCTACCTGGTAGTTTCCTTCTGGCAGTTCCTGAACGACCCCGCGAAGAGAGCGAAGATCGAGCAGACGCACGCTGAAGCGCTTGCGTTCTTCGCGAGTGGCGCAGAAGCCCGTGCGAACGATAGGGATGCGCTCGACCGAGGGGTAGGGAGCTCCAGCTCCGACAATCCAAACCTAAGTTGCCTCAAGCCGCCTGCGTTCTTCGCAGGCTCCCTCGAGCCCAACGATTACTTCCTCGGTTGGAAGAACGAACCTGGCAACTATCGTTACTGTCACCATTTCTCAAACGAAGAGATCGACCGGATCATCGCTGCCCTCGCGCCGCATGCCACCGTGGTCGAATCCTTCTCCGCCGACGGCAAGCCCGGCAACCTCAACCGCTACGTTGTTTTCAAGCGAGAAGAATTACCGATAGACTCCATCCCCGCAACGAACGCTCTTTCGTCGATGACTGATGAAGAGATCAGGCAGCTCAAGGTCAAGACGCTAACTTTATCCTAACGCGCGTTCAGGAGGGCTTTGCGAAATCAGCGGTGAAAGCGTGCGGTTACGAAGAGCTGTCCGCTTATTTGAAAGAGACGCTTGGTTGCGAGTATGAGCTGCTAGACGGCTCCTTTTGATCGTTCGCAGGCGCGTAGGTAGATGTTGAAGGAATGCGGACGGTGTTACCCTTCAAAGCATCGGATGCGAATGAGGATGTAGCCGAACTCGCAGGGTTCCAAGTTGGCGAGCGCGATCCGATGTCTTTGCCTCATGATCGGACGCAAAGCCTCAAGTTCGTCAGAGTCGATCCGCCCATCTTGGAGCATCTTGCTATACGTTTTGAAGAACTCGAAATCCTCACGAGACATGCGTTGGCCGCTCGTCGCGGCTTCGAGAAGGATGGTGAAATAGTCAAGCGCCGCGTATTGGGCCACCAGTTCGTTTTCGATCATGGTCTGAAGAGAAGCCTTTTGGCTGAGCTGATAGAACTTCAATTCCTTATGCTGTGCGAGCAGCATGTCGATCACATCGTTTTGTGTTTTAAACGAATTCTCGAGGGTATCCACGCTGGCTTGGAGCATGCGAACCTGCTTTTTCAGCTCATCTTGGCTTGGCTGTTTTACAAAAATACCTTCAATGAGCGACCCAGCCCCGTTGACAATATCCGAGACTGCGTTGAAAACGGTGTCGATCATAGGTGCCCCTTCGTTCTTGAAATCAGGATCGCTCGGCTCTTTGGCCGAGATCAGCTGCGAACATCAATTACCTTCATTTTATCAGCTCTTTCAACCGTTGAACGCCTGCGGGTATCGAGATGACAAACTACCCGGTCGTTCGACACCTTTTGGTCCGATTAGCGCCGAGCGTGAGCCACAGGTGTCCCGCTCGTTGTTCCGATAACAAACTACCTGGTCTTTTGTCACCTTGGTAAAGAGCAAGGGATGTCGAAAAGTTTGAGACAAGGTGACAATGTCCGGGTAGTTTGTCATCTCGCCAAAAGATGAAGAGAGATGACGAACGACTGGGCAGATTGTCACCTGTTGTTGTCAGGCGAATTGTGTAGTTAGTATCTGGATATCTTTGTAGTGGAACCCTGGATAATCTTGCAGTCAACATCTGGATAATCTTGTAGTCAGTACTTGGATAATCTGGTAGTCAGGTACTTTGAACAGGTAAAATGCATCTTTCATTTTTTGGGAGAAATGCGAGAAGAAAACTTCAAAATCAACGTGCCGACTGGTCTCATTTTCTTATTGAGAAAGCACTCTTCCAAAACGCAGAAACCGCCTTGCGGCGGTCTCTACGGGCTGCGCTGAAGAGATGAGGGTACTAGGACCGATCATGGGGGGGGGAGCGCTACTAAAGCGAGATTGATGCACTCCAGCGTTGTCGTCTCGATTGCACCTTTGCCTGCATTTGTACCCATAGATAACAGGAGGTCGTGAAACGACCTCCTGACTTTAGAAGCTGATGTGAAAGATCAGTTTTCGCTTCGATTCTTGCTCGGTGACATGCAAGAACGCCGAATTTGCTTTTACTTTTGCAGCTTTAAGGGCGCTGTCGATCTTCATTGCAGTTGTTATAGACATGGCAGAAGACGATGAAGTATCAAGGTGAAATGAATATTCTTTTGTCTGGTTGTCTTTTCCACAGCGAGAATCGATGAGGGAAAGAATTTCAGAATCGTTTTTGAAGTAATTGAGTTCAGGCCTGATAGGATTGTCGCTTCCTTTGAATACCTGCTTGAACGTTATGGAGCGTTTTTGTGATTGCTCTGATTCGACTTGCTGACTAGCTGAGCAGGAATTGTTCTTTATGATGGTGGATTTCATCGATAGATCAGCAGATTTTTTGGATCTTACATAAGAGCGATCTTCCTCGTAAGTTTCGAGATGGCATTCTTTTGCTCCAAGTAAACGAGCGATGTTCTTGAGCTCGGTCATCTTCTCTTTTTGGATGACTTCATGGTATGAGTCAAGGTCAAGAAACCTATCTCCGCCAAGAGAATCGATATAGTAGGCTGAATCGATTTTCGGAACAGGGTAGAAACACAAGTTGCTGAATTCGACAGCTTCCTCATAAAGATGGAGGACTTCCATCCCTTTTGTTTTGCTGAGCCAACCGATTGCGCCTTTGCAAACATCAATATCTTTTCTTGAATCACCATCTTCGATGATGATTAGATTTGGCAGATCGTAATTAGGCGACAAGAACTCATTGGGGAAGACGGGGTTGTAACGAGCTAAAAGGGATTCCTGATGCTTCTTCTGCGCAGCGCTAGCTACTTTTGATACGCCACTTGAGGCTGCTTTCACGGCTTTTTCTCCTACATTTGCTGCAGTTTCGGATGCTGTGCTAAATGCCTCTGTTGCTGTGGATGCAGCAGTTTTTGCTGCCTTTTTTACTGTTTCATGAATCGGCATGACTTCTCCTAGTTTTGATCAGTTTCCTCTCTTGAAACAAGAGAACCGTATTCTTTGTTGATGTAGTTAAGTAGCAAAATAGTTCCGATCACAACGCTTATAACGAAAGCAATAAACCCAAATAAAAAGCTAAAGCAGACGATTCCAACAAAGAAAGCGACGACTGATGCTGTAAACACGACTCCCATCAGCCCGACAATGAAAACTGCGATTCTTTGCGCGCGATCAATGAAAGAATCCATCTTTTCCTTCATCTTAGCGATTTTGTCTCCGAGCATTACAATTATTGCCCTTCAGCTTGAGCCCATTTGACGGTGTAGGATTTCCCGATAGCCTCACCAGTGTTTTTGACATACTGCTCGAGCAGACTCTTTGCTCGTTCGGTAGCTTGCGCTTTCGAAGTTGTATCGTTTTTCGCAGTTTCAAGCAGATTATTTTGCGCGTCCTGAAGAGCCTGGTTCTTATCTTCAGCACTCATTCCAGTGAACCAGCCGTGGGCTTCAATAGGATCGGTCATTGAATCGGTATCAATATCTGGATGCCCTAAGATCTCTATTTCAGGAATCGTTATAGTTACAACTCCATTAGGGTCTGGATTTGAAATAGAAACTTTTTCAATATCTAAGCCCATTTGGACGATGCCGTCATATTCGAACCACATATTTTTTTCGCCAATATTGCCAAGGCCAAAAATGATTCCGTCAGCATCCCTGTGATATTTAACGACGTTATGGTAATAGCACTCTAAGGTGGAAAGTTTTGCAACTTCTTTTACACCAGAGAAGTCGGGATCTTGAGTCTTCTGTGATGAGCAGCCAGCCAGAATGACTGTACCAAGGCAGAAGCAAAGTGCGATGCCAAAAATCTTATTGATCGCTTTCATTGTTTCCGCCTTCCTCTCCATTTTTATTTTGCGCTTCGTCCATATCGAGCTGATTGTTGGATGTGCTTTCATTGTCCCAAACGATGGAATACCCGTTGCTTTCTAGAAGCGGAACTAGTAATGCTTCAATGGTTGATCGCATGTTTCGAACAGAAGTCTCTTTGAAAGCAGGAGCTTTCTCAATCTCTCTTAAAGCATCTTGTTTGCAAATCTCGATAACCTCGCGTAGATCGATATTGGCATCCTTTGGTAAGTATTCGATTGCTGATTCGTCGACGACGGGATCATAGACTGATACTTCAGGAAGAATAGGGGTGACGGTTTTCTGGCCTGGATCGATATTGAACTCGATGCTCGAAAGATCCATGCCAGAAGTTGCGGTCGCCTTGTAATAAATATGATAAACCGCTTCTCCTCTTTCATTAAGCTTCTCTGCAATGCCTTCGTAGGTGAATTCGGCAGTCGAAAGCTTATTGATGCTAACAGCTTTTTTCAAAGAGGTTTCTGTTACTGTCGTGCCTTTGTTCCCAGCGTTGAACACTCCAGGAAGAATCGCAATTAGTGCAACTACGATTACGACTGCAATAACGATGCCGATTAATCGAGGTCTCTTTTTACTTTGCTTGTTTTGGCTTGTCATATGTGACCTTTCTCCAGTTGAGAACGACTTTACCATCTATCCTTTGGTAGAGACAAGCTGTTCGGACTTAGATATTAGGGAAGTGTTAGTAAAGCAAAAGGGCGAAAAACAAAAGAAAGACGGCTCCAACAACAGCAGTGAGTCCAATAAGTCCCAAAAAGAAGGACAGGATCGCATGCCCGCATCCGAGGTTAATGTCGATCCTGTCCTTCTTCATGTGCTCCCTGTCTTTAGGTGGATTGATCACCTAATCTATACGATAGTCTATTTTTTGTTCAAATAAACCGTCATGGAATCCCCTGAGTAGAAAGATAAAGACACTTCGTATTTGCCGTCTGCGCTTGTTGCGCGGTAAAGGGAATCTAGTGTTGTTGCATCATTGGTGAAGCCTTTATCTTTGCAGGCAGAAACATAATCATCAAACTCTGACTGAGTTGTGCAGATTGTTTCAAAGTTGAGAAGGTTGCTTGTTTCGGTAAATATGCTTATTAGAAGACTTTCAGGTCGTGGTAGTTGTGAAGCTAGTTCGCTATCTGACCACTGTTTGGTATCAATTGTTTTGTCTGAAAGACTGTATGTTTGATATTTAAAATCGTATGATTCTTCGTACAGCTTTCCATTGCTTGCAAGGTATTTGATGGTCATAATACTGGGTTCGAAAAGCTCATATTGCTCCATGGTAACGATAGGAATATTGTCACCAAGCTTTATTACGCTTTTTTCAGACGATGCCCCATTGTCTACGCGCTCGGTGGATTCTGCATTGAGGTGAAGCAGGGAAAGCTCTTCTTGAGTTAGATTTGCGAGCTTCTCAAGATCACTTGAACTCAACCCATATTCTTTTGAGGCTGCGAAAGCATTTTTTACATTCTCAGCTGAAACACCCTCTTTAAGCGAATAACTGCATTCAAGATCTATGATGGGGTAATTACTGTTGTTTGTATATGAAAAAACAACGCAACGTATTTTGTTTCCGAATGGGCCACTTGTGTACAGTCCAAGATCTTTGACGTCAACGACTGAACTATCTGCATTCCATTCGATTTGATCGATTTTAATCTCATCTTTGTTTGGTTTAAACTCAGCGCTTGACGGGTTGTTTGTAGAGCTGCTCGCACCTGAGCTGCAGCCGGTGAGACAGAGCGCGCCGAACAGTAATATGAAGCCGAGCAGGATGCTCAATGGTTTCGTTATTGTTTTTTGCATTTTATTCCCCTTCTTTTAATTATGTGCAAAGTCCGCTTACATATGTGTTTTCAACCTTTAGCGGTCCTTTTGTGGCACCATATATGAAGCCACCGCGGATAGTCTAGCACATATCCTGTAGGCATGGACATCGACCAGAAAAGACGCGCGCTCGGAGAAGCGATCAGGCAGCGAAGGGAAAGCCAGGGGCTTTCGCAAGACCGCCTTGCCAAGATGGTCGGCTCCAGCAAGTCGCACATTTGGCGCATCGAGAAGGGCCACGTGGGCGTTGGCATCGATGACCTCGCGCGCATCGCTGATGCGCTCGGCACTCAAGTGCGCGATCTCCTTACGTTCTAGCTAGTGTTCTAGCTGCTCCCAGCCTTCCCGAACCTACGCCCTCGCACCGCCCATCATTCACCACACATCACATCGATCACCCTGAGCGTGCTCGCAAGAGATTCGCTATCGCACGAGATTGCTCCCTCAAGCCCGAGGTACGCACGAAGCCACTCGTCTTCAAGGGCTCGGTCGGCAAAAACGAGCAGCGAGAAGCACAGCGCCGCAAGTGCATCGCTCGGCACCTCGCGCGCCCCTTCCGTACCAAGCCAGGCGATCCCCGCAGCTGCGATCAGGTCGTACGCCAGGTCGATCGCGGCAACAACATCGCTATCGGCCAGTTGCGCGATCTCGCAGATCAGCACATCGTTCGCTCGTATGAAACGCGCCAGCATAACGAAGAACGCGAGCATCTGCAATGTTGCGGCATCACCCGCGCCACCGATGGTCTCAACATATTCCGCGACGAGGCTGTGGTCTTCGAAGATCGCCCAAAATCCCAGGTAGCCAAGCTCTTCAGCGAGCGCGACGAACTCGCTCCACCAACCGAAGAACGCATCCATCGCCGCCTCAACGCCTGTGAACCCCTCAACTTCATCAAGCAGCACGAGCGCATCGATCGCCGCAGCCACACGTTCAAGTGCGACCGCAGCCTCTTCTTCGCTGTACGCATCAAGGCGCTGCATCGCTTGTTCGTAAGCGGGCAATGTCCGCGTGAGATCGGCGAAGCCATCAAGGCTAGCAGGCCCGCATGCCAGCCCCTCGATCAGATCGGCATCATCGGTCATGTCGACGAACTTTGCGAACAGGATGAGCGCTCGTAACCGAGCCTCCTTGCGCTTCAGCTCTTCAAGTTTGCTCGCGATCGCTCCGTAGAGATCGGTGCTCTCATCATCAAGGATCTGCTTGATCTCGCTCAGACAGAATTCATATTCAGCAAGCGTTAAGGCCGCCTGGAGTCGCTCGAGGTCTTGAACCCCATAGAGCCTGCGATTGTTCGACACACCTTTGCCGGTGCATTCAGGCGTGAGCAAGCCCATCTCTTCGTAATGACGCAGCTTCGATGCAGGAACGCCGGTCAACTTCGTGACCTGCCCAGCCGTGAGTTTCCCCTCTTTATTGGGGGCCAGCCTGGCGTTATGGCCATCCGCGCGCTCCGCGCTCGGCCCAGCTGCAAGGTTCGCAACCGCCGAAGGAACCTTCAGCCCCTCTTGCCCGATGATGATGCTTGCCTCGCCGTTTTCGGCCGCAACAGCGTTCTTGATTCTTCGGTAACCAGCCATTTCATCACATCCTTAAACGGAAGTGTAAACCTCGCACCTACTACGAGGTCAATGGGTTACGAGGAAAATCTCATCATATGGATGATAAGGTTCCGCCTGTCTCAGCAAAGCAAATGACGAGACACTAGGTATCTCGTCATAAAGAAAGGCTGCGAAGGCCAGATATCATGCGTGAAGATCGGTAAGGATCGACTTCCTGAAGGCCGAGAGAATTACGCCTCTAGTGCACCTTTGATCGCCACCAGCAGATCGTCGAACTCCTCGAATGCCTGCAGATCCGGGTTCTCGGCGATGATCGCGTCGGTGCTGCGGAATAAGAAGCCATCCTTGCTCGCGCGGATCATGCCCAGGTCGTTATGGCTATCGCCCACGGCGATGGTGTCGAACCCGCAGCTCTGCAGCGCTTTCACGGTGGTGAGCTTCGACTGGTCGCAACGCATCTTGAACCCGGTGATCTCTCCATCAGGCGCAACCACGAGCTCGTTGCAGAACAGCGTGGGCATGCCGAGCTTCTCCATGAGCGGCTTGGCGAATTGCGTGAAGGTGTCGGAGATCACGATGACCTGACCGCAGTCGCGCAGCTTGCCCAAGAATTCCTTTGCGCCAGGCAGCGGATCGATAGTGGCGATGGTTTCCTGGATCTCCTTGAGGCCGAGGCCGTGCTCGCGCAGGATGCCCAAGCGCCAGTTCATGAGCTTGTCGTAATCGGGTTCATCGCGCGTTGTGCGCTTGAGCTCGGGGATGCCGCTCGCCTCTGCGAACGCGATCCAAATTTCGGGAACCAATACACCTTCCATATCGAGGCAGGTCACGTACATGAGAAAGGTCCTTTCATCGTGCGAGCTTGGCGCGTCGAAATGCGCGCGATTCACTGTTCCCTATGAAACCACAAAACGCCCGCGCAACCCGCAACACTTAGGCTAAAGGAAAAGTGTTGCTCGAGTAATGTATGAGTGCAAAGATTCAGCGGTTTTCGCGGCAATACGTCTCGTGAGGCTTTATCATAGAGGGCGACGTAAAATGACCCGCTTTGCTCGGCGAACGCCGCATTCGGCCACCACCTGAGCGAAGCGCTTTCACGATGAACTCCAAGAAAGTAGGAGCCCATGGTTTCACGTATCTATGTTGAAAAGAAGCCCGGATTCGATGTCGAAGCACAGCAGCTGCTGCACGAATTGCGCACGATCCTCGGCATCGAGCGACTGGAGAACTTGCGCCTGCTCAACCGCTACGACGTTGAAGGCATCACCGAAGAGCTCTTCGCAACCTGCACCCCCACGGTGTTCAGCGAGCCGCAATCCGACACCATCTACGCCGAGCTTCCCGAAGACGCGAACGCCACGGTCTTCGGCGTCGAATTCCTCCCCGGCCAGTTCGACCAGCGAGCCGATTCGGCAAGCGAGTGCATCCAGCTCATCAGCCAGGGCGAACGCCCCGAAGTGCGCAGCGCGAAGATCTATTTCCTCGAGGGCGACCTCACCAGCGAAGACGTGGACGCCATCAAGCACTACGTCATCAACCCAGTGGAGGCGCGCGAAGCAACGCTTGAGCCGCACGCAACGCTGAAGATGGAATTCCCCACGCCAGACCCTGTCGAAGTGGTCGAAGGTTTCATCGACTTCGACGCTGCAGGCCTCGAAGCGTTCATCGCCGAGCGCGGTCTGGCCATGGACCTGGCCGACATCCAATTCTGCCAGCAGTATTTCGCGAGCGAGAAGCGCAACCCCACCATCACCGAGATCAAGATGATCGACACCTACTGGTCCGACCACTGCCGTCACACCACGTTCGAGACCGAGCTCGAGAACATGCAGATCGACGACGAAAAGGTGCGCGCGGCGTTCGACCAATATATGCGCATGCGCACCGATCTCGACCGCGATGCGAAGCCGGTTTCGCTCATGGACATGGGCACGATCGGCGCGAAATGGCTCAAGAGCAAGGGTATCCTCACAAATCTTGACGAATCTGAGGAGATCAACGCTTGCACTGTGAAGGTGAAGGTGGATGTGGATGGCGAAGAGCAGGATTGGCTCTACCTCTTCAAGAACGAAACGCACAATCACCCCACAGAGATCGAGCCCTTCGGCGGCGCGGCAACCTGCGTGGGCGGCGCGATCCGCGACCCGCTTTCGGGCCGCAGCTACGTCTACCAGTCGATGCGAGTAACGGGCGCGGCAGATCCGCTGGTCCCTGTGGCCGAAACGCTTCCCGGCAAGCTGCCGCAGCGCAAGCTCGTCACCACGGCAGCAGCAGGCTTTTCTTCCTACGGCAACCAGATCGGTCTGGCAACGGGCCAGGTGAACGAGCTTTACCATCCCGGCTATGCCGCAAAGCGCATGGAGATCGGCGCGGTGGTGGGCGCAACGCCCGCGGCCGATGTTCGCCGTGAAACCCCTGCTCCAGAAGATGTGGTCGTCTTGCTCGGCGGACGCACCGGCCGCGACGGCATCGGCGGCGCAACGGGTTCTTCCAAGGCGCACAACCTCGAGTCCATCGAAACGTGTGGCGCGGAGGTACAGAAGGGCAACGCCCCGGTCGAGCGCAAGATCCAGCGCTTGTTCCGCAATTCCGAAGCCAGCCGCATGATCAAGCGCTGCAACGATTTCGGCGCGGGCGGCGTTTCGGTCGCCATCGGTGAGCTGGCCGACAGCCTCGAGATCGATCTCGATCGCGTGCCCAAGAAATACGAAGGCCTCGACGGCACTGAGCTCGCCATCTCCGAAAGCCAGGAGCGCATGGCGGTCGCGCTCGCGCCTGAGGACGTGGATCGCTTCATCGAGCTTGCACATGCAGAAAACCTCGAAGCCACGCCGGTCGCGGTCGTCACCGATAGCGGTCGTGTGCGCATGACCTGGCGCGGCGACACTATCGTGGACGTATCCCGCGAATTCCTCGCGAGCAACGGCGCGCCCAAGCACATGAACGTGCACGTGGAAGAGGGCGGCAGCTACATTCCCGATTGGCCGGGCAACACGCTCGCCGAGCGCCTGAACGCGGTGGTCACCGACCTTAACGTGGCCTCCAACAAGGGCCTGGTCGAGCGCTTCGACTCCACCATCGGCGCGGCCACGGTGCTCATGCCCTTCGGTGGAAAACATCAGCTTACGCCTTCCATGGCCATGGCGGCGAAGTTCCCGGTCGACGGCGAGACCACCACATGCTCGGGCATGGCCTGGGGCTTCAATCCGTATCTTTCCGAGGCGAACCAGTTCGATGGCGCCTACCTCGCGGTCATCGAATCGCTCGCGAAGCTCGTAGCTGCGGGCTTCCAGCGCAAGAACGCCTACTATTCATTCCAGGAATACTTCGAGCGCCTTCGTGAAGAACCCACGCGTTGGGGTAAGCCGGTCGCCTCCGTGCTCGGCGCGCTCATGGCGCAGATCGATACTGAAGTGGGCTCGATCGGCGGCAAGGACTCCATGTCGGGCTCCTTCGAACAGCTCGACGTACCACCCACGCTCGTCTCGTTCGCCACCGCATGCGGCCCGGTCGACCGCGTGACCTCTCCCGAATTCAAGGGCGCGGGCAACCGCGTGCTCTTCATCTCGCCGGCCTACCAAGAAGACGGTCTCCTGCCCGATGCGGAAGGCTTCCGCGAAGCATGCGACCTGGTCGAGCGCCTGATCGGCAGCGGAGCGGCGCTTGCGGTCTCCACGCCGGGCTATGGCAGCTACGCCGAAGCGCTCTTCAAGATGGCGCTGGGTAACCGCATCGGCGTTCAGATCGATGGCAGCATAAGCCCCTCGGCGCTCTTCGAGCCGGCGTATGGCAGCTTCATCGTGGAGCTCGCCACCGATGCCGATGTCCCTACTTCCGCCAAAAACCTCGAGGTCATCGAAGCGGGCATCACCACCGCTGAATACGAATTCGCGCTAGGCGATGAATCGGTCGCGCTGGCGGATCTGCAGGAAGCGTGGGAGCAGAAGCTCGAGTCCGTCTTCCCGTATCGCACGTTCGAAGACGAGGAAGACATCGCGCAAGACCAGGCGGCGGGCATCGATCCAACCGAGCAGGAACACGCGGCCGTTGAAACGATCAGCTTCGAAGGCGCAGCCCCGCTCGTTTACTGCGGCTCGGTCGCGAAGCCGCGCGTGATCATCCCAGTCTTCCCGGGCAACAACTGCGAATACGACACCGCCCGCGCCTTCGAACGCGCCGGCGCCGCACCCACCACGCTCATCGTGAACAATCTCACGCCGCAGGCGGTCATCGAGAGCACGAAAGCCCTGGCCAGCGCCATCCGCGCAAGCCAGATCGTCATGATTCCCGGCGGCTTCTCCGGTGGCGACGAGCCCGATGGCTCCGCGAAGTTCATCACCTCGTTCTTCCGCGCGCCCGAGGTCACCGAAGCCGTGCGCGATCTGCTCCAGAATCGCGATGGACTCATGCTCGGCATCTGCAACGGGTTCCAAGCGCTGGTGAAGCTCGGCCTCGTGCCCTACGGCGACATCCGCGAGATGGATAGCACGTGCCCCACGCTCACGTTCAACTCGATCGGCCGCCACCAGAGCATGCTGGTCGATACGCGCGTGGCCTCCACGCTTTCCCCGTGGCTGAGCCACTGCCAGGTGGGCGACATCCACACGGTTGCGATAAGTCATGGCGAAGGCCGCTTCGTCGCCACGCCTGAAATGCTCGAGCAGCTGAAAGCGAACGGCCAGATCGCGACCCAATACGTGGATGCGGCCGGCCAGCCCTCCATGGATCTTGCGTTCAACCCCAACGGTTCGGCATGGGCGATCGAGGGCATCACCAGCCCCGATGGACGCGTGTTCGGCAAGATGGGTCACAGCGAACGCAGCGGCGCTGGCCTCTACAAGAACGTGCCGGGTAACCTCTATCAGCCCATCTTCGAAGGTGGCGTGGATTACTTCAGCTAGGCGGAATTAGTCAGCAAAGCGCCAGCTCAGGCGGGATAGCAAGAACAGCGGCGGTCGAACAACGGGAAAGGCTTATGCGAAAACCTGGTGTTCGGCCGCTTGGTTTGATTGCTGCTCGATAGGCGGCAGAGCAGTTCAGGAAGCGAACGGTCCGGATCTTTTGGAAAGCATCATTTCAGAAATACTCGATCGATTGCGTGCAGGCGAAGAGCTCGACGCGAAGGCTCTGCTGCGTATCTTGAACGATCACAACAAGCGCTTGGATGCGAACGCGCCGCACTATTCCAAGAAGAAGCTGCTGCCGTTCTACTTGCGCACGAAAGAGCGCGACCCGCAGCGTTGGCAGTCGTGGAATATAACGCCTGAGCTGGAACAACAGCTGGTACATCTGTTGCAGGTGAAGCCGCGTCGCAGTGCTTCGGGCGTGGCCACCATCACAGTTATCACCAAACCGTGGAAGTGCGGCGGTGCGTGCATCTACTGTCCGAACGACCTGCGCATGCCCAAGAGCTATCTCTCCGATGAGCCTGCCTGCCAGCGCGCCGAGCGCAACTACTTCGATCCGTATTTGCAGGTGACCTCGCGCCTGCGTGCGCTCAATCAGATGGGGCACGTGACCGATAAGATCGAGCTCATCGTGCTCGGCGGCACCTGGAGCGATTACCCGCGCGCCTACCAGATCTGGTTCATCACCGAGCTCTTCCGCGCCCTCAACGACGCAGACGACAAACTACCCGAAGGTGACAAACTACCCGGTCGTTCGTCATCTTTTGAGGCGGCGAACGCCCGTGAACGCCGCCAGTTCTATCGCGATTGCGGGCTGAGCTATGAAAGGGATGACCTTGTTGCCTTCACGCAGACGCAGCAGTGCCTGGTCGACGAAGGAAAGCTCACCTACAATGAAGCCATGGTGAACCTCTACGAAACGGGCGAACCGTGGAAGGCGATCGCGCAGCACCAGCACGCCACGCTCGATGAGCTTGAACGCGAACACGTGCGCAACGAGCAAGCGGCGCACCGCGTGGTGGGCCTGGTGGTCGAAACGCGCCCGAGCCTGATCACGCCTGAGAATCTCACCTTCCTGCGCACACTTGGTGCAACGAAGGTGCAGATGGGGATCCAAAGCCTTGACCAGCACATTCACGACATCAACCAGCGTCCCGTAAGCATCGCGCAGATCGATCGCGCGCTCGACCTCACGCGCCTGTTTGGCTTCAAGACGCACACGCATTTCATGGTGAACTTGCTCGGCCAAACGCCCGAAACCGATCGCGCGGACTTTCGACGCTTCGTTACCGAGACGCCCTACCAGCCCGACGAGATCAAGCTCTATCCCTGTGCGCTCGTGCGCGGCACCGAACTTTGCGAGCGCTACGAAAAAGGGGAGTGGCAGCCCTACGATGAAGAGACGCTGGTGGACGTGCTCGTTGCCGACGTACTCGCAACGCCGCCTTTCACGCGTATCTCGCGCATGATCCGCGATTTCTCCGCGCACGACATTGAGGCAGGTAACAAGAAGGTGAACCTGCGCCAACTGGTCGAAGCCCGCGCAAAAGGTGACAAACTACCCGGTCGTTCGACATCTTTGCCAGCTATCCAGGAGATTCGCCATCGTGAGATCTCGACGCAAGACATCGAACTGGGCGAATTGACGCTCGAGGTGGTTCCCTATGAAACCACCTCAACGCACGAACGATTCCTGCAGTGGGTCACGCCTGAGAACAAGATCGCGGGCTTCTTGCGCCTTTCGCTTCCGAAACCTGAAGCCTTTGAAACTTACGCAGACGCACTTCCCGTGTCTCCTGGCGAAGCGATGATCCGCGAAGTGCACGTGTATGGCCGCGCTTCAGGCTTGCACAAGAGCGGAACGAGCGCTCAGCACCGCGGCCTTGGCAAGAAGCTCATCGAGCGCGCGAGCGAACTGGCTTGTGAAGCAGGCCATACCAAGCTCAACGTGATCAGCGCCATCGGCACCCGCCCGTACTACCGTAACCTCGGCTTTATCGACAACGGCCTCTACCAGCAAAAACCTCTCTAGATGACAAACCGCCCGGTCGTTCGTCACCTTATGCTTTCTTGATGGCTTTGCGCAGTTCGGCATCGACGATCAAGTCCACGATGCCATTCGCAGCAATGATAAGACCTAGGATGAACACGAACAGCGACGTGGTCTCGAACGGGTTCGCGATGATAACGAGGCCGCCGATGATGATGAGCACGCTCAACCCCATGGAAAACCCCCACGAGCGTTCCCCATACTTCTTGAGCTCGCCCGAGCGCACCGCGTTCACCGCGCCGCAGATCACGAGGATGATTCCCAGCACCACCGAAAAGAACCCGGCGATCACCTGCGGAAACAGGAACACGATAAGGGCAACGAGGCAGAAGAACACGCCAGTTGCCACCACGCCCACCTGCCGTTCGGCCTCTGGCGCCCTAAAGTAGCTCACCAGCGAAGAGATGCCCATCACGGCGAACACGATGCCCACCAAATAGAGCACGGTCACGATCGTGATGCCTGGCCAGAACATGAGCAGCAAACCAACAACGATCGAAATGATCGCTTGCGCAACGATATTTGACTTAACGATATTCAAGAACGATTGCATGATTCCCTCCTCGTTTCGCTACGCCGCACGCCATCGCAGCAGGATTCCCAAAATCTCGTACAATGCAAGCGCGCTAAGAATGCGACAAATCAGCCCATTCGACTAGTCCGAGGATACGTGTTCACCCCTGAATTCGCAGCAAGATAGCGGGTTTGCAACATAGCCGTTACAAATACCTTATTGAGTCGTTTCTTTAGAGCTCGCAAGGTAGGGTAGAGGTTGTAAGCGATCGGTCGTGGAAGCTGTGGGCATGCAGCTCACAGCTTAGCGATCGTGCAAATAGAGAAAGTGAGTGAGAACAATGTTCTACATTGGCTGTCACCTATCGAAGAAAAAGGGCATGCTCATCATGGCTGAAGCGGCAGCTTCGATCGGAGCGAAAGCGATCCAGTTCTTCACGCGCAATCCGCGCGGCGGGCACGAGAAGGCCATAGATCCACGCGATCTGCAACGATTCAACGTATTCACGAAGGAGCACGGCATCAAGTACCTCCTCGCCTACGCGCCCTACACGCTCGAGCCAGCGAGCGCCGACACGAAACAGCACGATTTCGCGGCGATGGTCATGGCCGAAGACCTCGCACAGCTTGAGGCTATCCCTGGTCAGGGCTATCTTCTGCGTCCAGGCAGCGCGCTCGATATAGCCGCCGAAGAGGCCATGAAGAATCTTGCTGCCACGCTCAATGAAACGATCACACCCACGCAATCGACCACCGTGCTGCTCTACACCATGCCCGGTTCAGGCACACAGATCTGCTCGCAGTTCGAAGAGCTTGCGCAGGTGATCGAACAGGTGAACCTGAAGGATAAGGTGGGCGTTTGTCTGGATGCGAGCGCGGTATGGGCAGCTGGCTACGACATCGTGAACGATCTTGATGGAGTGCTCGCCCAGTTCGACAAGGCGATCGGCCTCGACAAGCTGTTGGCCGTGCACCTGAACGATTGCAAAGAAGCGTGCGGTGCTCATGCAGATCGCCACGCGCGCATCGGCGAAGGAGCGATTGGATTCGAGGCGCTCAGCGCGCTCACCAACCACCCAGCCCTCAAGGAAAAGCCATTCTACCTGGAAGAACCGCTCGACACACTGTCGGTCTACAGCGAAGACATCCTTCGCTTCACGGAGGCGCATCAAGGGTAGTTCGTCACCTTTCTGCATCAGCGGAGAGGGTGAGGCAACGAGGTGACTCTTTGCCGACTAAATTCATTTTTAATAAAACCCGAGCAAAGCAGCGACGCACGAAAGAACCTGCAGAATGCAGGTTCTTGAGCAGGGAAGCGGGGAACCTCGTGTCTCACCCTCTCCACTGGTGCAGATAAGCGTGTAATTACAGGTGCCCCTGAGGCATTGCTGCTTGCTTTCATAGTGCAGGGCGTATTCTGTAGCTTTCCGAACACCGCATCGAAGACGAGCCAGAGCAGGTATAATCTCATACGATTAGCTTTCGGAAAGGAATCCCATGGCAGAATTCGTCTACCAAATGTATCAGGCGCGCAAGGCGCACGGCGACAAGGTCATCCTCGATGACGTGACGCTTTCGTTCTATCCCGGCGCGAAGATTGGCGTGGTAGGGCCGAATGGCATGGGTAAGTCTACGTTGCTCAAGATCATGGCAGGTCTCGAGGATGTTTCCAACGGCGAAGCGCGCCTCACGCCCGGCTATACCGTGGGCATCCTGCAGCAGGAGCCGCCGCTCGACGAAGACAAGACGGTGCTCGAGAACATTCAGATGGCCTTCGGCGATGTGCTCGCCAAGATCGATCGTTTCAACGAGATCGGTGCCGAAATGGCCGATCCCGATGCAGATTTCGACGCGCTCATGGCTGAGATGGGCGATCTGCAAACGGCCATCGACGCCGCTAATGGTTGGGATCTTGATAGCCAGCTTTCCCAAGCGATGGACGCGCTGCAATGCCCCGACCCCGAAATGCCCGTCTCGGTGCTCTCCGGCGGCGAACGCAGACGCGTGGCACTCTGCAAGCTCCTGCTCGAAGCGCCTGACCTACTTCTTCTCGACGAACCAACGAACCATCTCGATGCGGAATCGGTGCTCTGGCTCGAGCAGTTCCTCTCGCGCTACCCCGGCGCGGTGCTCGCGGTCACGCACGATCGCTACTTCTTGGACAACGTAGCCGAATGGATTTGCGAGGTCGACCGCGGCTCGCTCTTCCCGTACAAGGGCAACTATTCCACGTATCTCGAAACCAAGGCGAAGCGGCTCGAAGCGCAAGGTCAGCAGCAGGCCAAGCTCGCCAAGCGCATGGAGCGCGAGCTCGAATGGGTGCGTTCATCGCCCAAGGCACGCCAGGCGAAGAACAAGGCGCGCCTCGAGCGCTATGAACAGATGGAGGCCGAAGCGCGCCAGGCGAAGAAGCTCGACTTCACCGAGATCCAGATTCCGGTGGGTCCGCGTCTGGGCTCCAAGGTGCTGAAGGCCGAGCACCTGCACAAGGAATTCGACGGCCGCGTGCTCATCGACGATCTCTCCTTCGAGCTGCCGCGCAACGGCATCGTGGGTGTGATCGGCCCGAATGGCGTGGGCAAGACCACGCTCTTCAAGACCATCGTGGGGCTCGAGGACCTTACGAGCGGCAACCTGGAGATCGGCGAGACCGTGAAGATCTCGTATGTCGATCAGAACCGCGAAGGCATCGATCCAGACAAGAAGCTCTGGGAAGTGGTATCGGGCGGCACCGACTACATGATGGTGGGCGAGACCGAGATCCCGAGTCGTGCGTATGTGGCAAGCTTCGGCTTCAAGGGCTCTGACCAGCAGAAACCCGCTGGTGTGCTCTCCGGCGGCGAACGCAACCGCCTGAATTTGGCACTCACGCTCAAGCAGGGCGGCAACCTGCTGCTCCTTGACGAGCCCACGAACGACCTCGACGTCGAAACCCTCTCGAGCTTGGAAGAGGCGCTGCTGAACTTCCCGGGTTGTTCGGTGGTGGTGAGCCACGACCGCTGGTTCCTCGATCGCATCGCCACGCACATCCTGGCGTGGGAAGGCACCGACGAAAACCCCGGAAACTGGCACTTCTTCGAGGGTAACTTCGAGGCCTATCAGGCAGATCGCGAGGCGCGCCTGGGACCGGAGGCGTCGAAGCCCCATCGCATCCATCGCAAGCTCACGCGCGACTAGCCTAGTTTCATTCGCTGCTGCATGCTCAAGCATTCGCGACATAACAGCCAAGACAGTCGTTATTCGTCTGCGCGCCACGAGTTTGATGCGGGCGATCAGATGCCCAGCTCCACCCACGCGCACGGCGAAGCGCCCCTGCGTACGCGCGGCAAAGGGTTCGCGCACGCGATCGAGAACGCCACGCGCACCAACTCGTTTGCGCTGGTCGTGTTCATTATTCTCGTTGTTGGTCTCGTGGGCGTGGGCATTCATGCGGCGCTCTTTCCCAAGGAAGCGGGCGACAAGGCGGGCAGTTCTTCAACCTACAACTGGGACTATCTCAAGAAGGATAACGGCCGCTTCTACTACTCGATCGAGGGCAAGGCTGAATCGCGCACCGGCGTGGACGTTTCCGAACACCAGGGCTACATCAACTGGGACGCGGTTGCCAAAGACGGCATCTCCTTCGCGTTCGTGCGCGTGGGGAATCGCGGGTTGACCACAGGAAAGCTTTCGCAAGACGAGTATTTCGAGTACAACGCGAAGGCCGCTGACCAGGCAGGCTTGAAGGTGGGCGCCTACTTCTTCTCGCAGGCAACCACCGAAGAAGAAGCGCGCGAAGAGGCTGATTTCGTGATCGAACGCCTTAAGGGACGCAACATCACCTACCCAGTGGCTTACGATCATGAACGCCTGGCAGATACCCCTGGTCGCGCGGATGATCTTTCACCCGAACAGATGACGAGGAATGCCGCGGCCTTCTGTGCGCGCATCCAAGAGGCGGGCTACACGCCCATGATCTATGGCAGCATGAAGGACTTGCTCCGCTATAACCTACCCGACCTGGCGCATTACAACATTTGGCTCGCTCAATACAACGTGAATGCCCCCACGTTCAACCAGTACTTCAGCATCTGGCAGTACTCCAACACCGGCTCGGTTTCCGGCATCGACGGCAACGTGGACTTGAACATCCAATTCCTCGCCGAAGAAAAGTGACAAACTAGCCGGTCGTTCGACACCTCTAAAGATATTTCGTGGGCATGGCCTTGTTCTTGTACTGCGGGTGGCGCTTCACGAAGCGCCAGCGACAGATGCGCGTGATACCAAGCGCTACGAGCGAAACGACCAAGAACGTGCCGGTGATCTCGAGCACTTTCACATTGTGCTCGAAGAATGCGTAGAGTGAGGCCAAGCCAAAAGCGACCGAAAGCACGATCGTGATAACGGTGAACAGTTTGATGAGAATCTCTTTCGCACGCAGCGGCGATTTCACCCATGCGACGAACACGTAGACCACGATCGCGAGCACCACGAGCGCGATAACGAGCGGCACCGATTGCAATAAACGCGCGACAAGCGCCATGATCTCTCTCCCTTAACAGCGGAACTTCGTGCACCTTAAGCGCTCGAACGTTTCATCTTTGTAATATCGTCCTATTATACCCATGTTACCGCTGCACAATCAGCGAACGAAGGGTTAGAATAGAAACGCAAAATCGGGTTTGTTCGTAAACCTTCTGGAGAAACGCTCGTCGCGACAGCAATTGGGGGACGCTATGACGAACACTTCACCTACTTTAAACTCAGCTGCTCTGGCCGAAAAGCTTGCGGGCTACGGCATCGATATCGCCGACGCTATGGAGCGCATGCTCGATAATGCAGAACTCTACAAAAAGCTCGCGATGCACTACTTCGACGACACGAACTACGAAGCGCTCGTTGCCGACATGAAGGTGGGTGACTACGAAACAGCCTACACGCACGCTCATACGCTGAAGGGCGCTTCAGGCAATCTCTCATTCAAAGAGCTTCATGAACTTGCCACGCAAATCTGCGACGCGCTCTCTTCGAGCGACGCAGAAACCGCCCATGAGCTGATGGACCCGCTCGGCAAGGCTCATCTGCAGGTCTGCAAGGGCCTCATGTTCTGGCAGAATACCGCCGACTAGCTGGGAGCTCTTGTGCAGGTCACCATCGGTCTCGCTCAAACCAAGCATCCTGAAGACGGAGACGTTATCGCTCTCGTGGAGCGTTTTGCCGCTGAAGCGCACTCGCGCGGAGTGGATATGCTCGTGTTCCCCGAATCGCTCATGAGCCGTTATGAAAAGGAAGCCGAAGCGTTCGTTCGCGAAGCGGAGCCAGTCGATGGCGCATTCGCAACGGCGCTCGATAAGGTCGCGGCACGCTACGGGCTGTGGATGGTCTACACCTTGAACGAACGCAACCCTAAAGGCAATCCGTTCAACACCGCCATCATCGTGGACAGCACGGGAACCAAACGCGGGATCTACCGCAAGATTCACCTGTTCGATACCGATTTCACCCACGAATCCGATCGTATGTCAGCGGGTAGTGCGCTCTTCGAGCCGATCGATACGCCGTTCGGCAAGATCGGCCTCGCGATCTGCTACGATCTGCGTTTCCCCGAGCAAGCCCGTGCGGCAGCGCTCGCGGGGTGCGACATCCTCATCTATCCAGCCGCTTGGGTCTCGGGCAATACCAAGGCCGAGCAATGGCATACGCTGCTCGCGGCGCGCGCGATCGAGAATGAGATGTTCGTGGTAGGCGTGAGCCGCGTCGACGAAGGCTATATCGGTCAGAGCGCCATAGCAAACCCATATGGCATCCTGGTCGCACAAGGTGGCACTGGCGAAGAGCTCGTTACCGCCACGATCGACACCTCGCTGCGCGAGGAAGCGCTCTCGCGCATGCCCGTCTTCTTCCACCGCCGCACCGACATCTACTAAAGGCGACAAGCTACCCGGGTGGAGTCACCTTTTGGTTGACGCTGCCCCCAGGGGCGCAGCCTGTGAGGTGTTTGGCGATTCTGAGTCCGCACTTACTTCGCAGCCGAAAGCTTCTTCAACTTCCCGTTCGCGAACACCTGCTTGTTCAGGCAATCATGCGGCTCGCGCCCCAGCACCACATCGATCGCGTTCTGTGTCATGCGCGTGCGCAGCTCAAGCCCAGCTTCCTCCGACCAATACGCCGCATGTGGCGTGAGCAGGGCATGCGGTGCTTTCACAAGCGAATCGTCCGCAGGCAACGGCTCTTCTTCAAACACATCGATTCCCGCACCCCAAAGCGCGCCCGCTTCGAGCGCAGCCGCCACAGCCGCGGTATCCACCACTGCGCCGCGCGAGGTATTGATTACGATGCACCCTGGCTTCAAAAGCTCGATGTTCGTCGCATTTAATAGATGATGCGTTGCAGGCACGAGCGCAGTATGAAAGCTCACCACATCGGCTCGTTTCAGTAGCTCATCGTACGAAACGACTTCGAACCCTTCAGGGGTTCGTCGTCCCGGAACCAGCGAATGCGACCAGCAGATGACCTCGAACCCCAGGCCCCGCGCCTTCCGTGCCACCGCCCGTCCGATGTCGCCCATACCCACCACGCCGAACGTGCGCCCGTACACCTGGCCCATTGGGCGATGCCCTGTTGGGTCCCAGATGCCGTGGTGTACATCCGCGTTCAGCTCGGGCAGCCGCCGCAGCAGCGCAAGCGTCATCGCGATGGCATGATCGGATACCACTTCGGTCGCGTAACCGGGCACATTGCATACCGCCACGCCAAATTCGCTTGCTGCTGCAAGATCGACCGTATCGTAGCCAACGCCCGATCGCGAAACCACCTCAAGCTTCGGCAACGCCGCAAACACCTCGCGCGGAAACTCGCCATAAGCCGTGATGATCCCTTCAGCATCAGCGCAATTCTTGACGATGCCCGCAGCGCTCTTGTCTTGGAAGCGTGCAAATTCAATGCCCGCATCCTCGATCATCTTCTGCTCGATATCAGATACCACGAAATCACTGTCCGCGATCACGATCTTTGCCATGATGCCCTCCTTGCGCCCAACATTACTGCTTGTTTTCAGTTTGACTGCTTCATGCTCCTATCGTAGTCTGCGTGCTAGGATTGGCACGCACAAGCGCGAAGTCGTATCGAATCTGTAATAGGGCAGTGTCGTGTACCACCGAATGCTGTGTCCTCTCGTTTGCAAGCGCTCGCACTGCATTTCCAGGAAGAAGGCATCATGGAAAACACCAACCAAATCACTAAGAAGTTCAATCCGGCTCACGCACAGGCGATCATGGAGCTCCTGGCCAAGAGCCCTTTCTATGACTTGATCGACATGGATATGGTTGCAATCGAGCCAGGGTATGCGCGCGTCGATCTTGAGGTTACGAAGCGCCATCATAACCCGTTCGGGCAGATTCACGGTGGCGTGTTCGCCTCGCTCTTCGACGTGACCACCTACTGGGCCCAGTATGCCGATGCACCGCTCGATGAAGGTTATGTCACGCTCGACCTGCTGGTGAACGACCTGCACACCACGCATCTGGGCAAGGTCATCTGCGAAGCGCACGCGGTCAATGAAAGCCATCACGTCTTCCTGAGCGAGGGAACCATCAAGACCGAAGACGGCACGCTCTTGGCGACCGGCATCTCGAAGCTCTACTGCTCAGCAGGAATCTCGCCCGTCGAAGATGCCCTTAAGAAACTCGATCCCGCCATCGTCCTCCCACCGAAATACCTCGAAGCTTAGAGCCTATTTCTGCTCTCGACAAGAAAGCTCTTTCTGGATTGTTTTTGCTATAGGGGAGGCGGAGGCTGGCATTAGCTGGTAGCTAATGTTTTTCGTACGCTAAACAGATAACCTTGTTCCCATGGCATTTACCAGGGATTATGCGGCATGTTTCATACCGTGCAGCGCGTCCCGATGAAAGCGATGAGAAAGAGGTTCATATGTCAAATACCCCTGCAAATCCCAATCAGGCTCCAGCTCCAGCAGCTTCAGCAACGAAAGCTCCGAAATCTATAGCTGCTATCGTGGGGCTCATTCTAGGCATCATTGCGCTCGTGCTTTCAGCGATGCCCATCATCAACAACTTCGCTTTCATCTTGGGTGTCGTTGGACTCATTTTCGGCATTGTGGGCGTCGTGGGCACACGCGACAAGAAGAAATCGGGCAAGGGCATGGCTGTTGCTTCGGTCATCATAGCTGCTCTGGCTTGTGTTATTGTCCTTGCATCTCAAGCGGTCTATTCGGCCGCACTCGATGAAGCAGGCGCCCAGCTCGACAAGGCCACTGGCGATGCTACCGAAGAGATCCTCGGCAGCGAAGTCGACGTAACGCTCGGCGACCTGACCATGAAGAAGGGTAGTTACGGCATGGTCGAAAGCTCTATGCCCATCACCGTGAAGAACCTGACCGACGAATCGCATTCCTACCAGATCCAAGTCGAAGCGGTCAACGCTTCGGGCGACCGCATCACGCAAGACTACGCTTACATGAATGACCTAGCCGCAGGTCAAAGCCAGACCGTCAAGGCGTTCACCCATGTCTCCTCTGATGAATACGACGCTATGAAGAAAGCAACGGTCAAACTCGTGAGCGTTTCGCAGTACTAGTCGTCTTGGCAAACCCACTCGCCTATAATCGAAGGGTGGCTTGAGCCAATGAGCCAAAGGTGCCGTTGTTCGTTCAGCCGCCCTTTCTTTTGAGACAGCGTTCTCGTGCTTATCGTGAAAGCGCGAGAGTGCTCATCGTAAAGGAAGATCATGAAAGAGATTCTCACTGAAGACCTGCTTGCCGAGCTGCTGCTTTCGCGCGATCCGCAGGAATTCATCGAAAAATACGACATCACTTCGCACAGTCTTTCCGAATACCTTCAGGCACTTCTTGAAGAGAAAGGCCTGCGTCGCATCGATGTCATTCGCAGCGCCGACCTCAACGAGACCTTCGGCTACCAAATCTTCATGGGCCAGCGAAAGCCCTCGCGCAACAAGATCCTTCAGATCGCCTTTGCCATGGGTTGTACGCTGAAGGAAACGAATCGTCTGCTCCAGATAGGGGAGGCGAACGCGCTCTACTGCAAGGATCGCCGCGATGCCATCATCGTATTCTGCGTTGAAAAGCACTATCCGCTCCAGAAAGTGAACGAAGAGCTCTATCGTTTTGGAGAAGACACTATCTGCTAATATGCTCTTCATGGAAACTGATGAGCTGCAAGAATACCTTAATGCGTTAGGTCGAAGCGATAATTACCGCGTCGATGCAGTGTTGAGCGACGCACCCCACGAACGCACCGAGCGCGTATTCTATGTGGGCAATAATGGTTCTGAACTCGGACCGTTCATCCGCAAGACCATCGCGACCGATTCTGGCCAAGGACGCACCTACGAAAAGATATTCCGTGCGCAGCACGAAGGTAAACGCTTTGTCCATATGCCGCGCATTTTCGAATGCTACGTGGCTGATTCGTCGCTTGTTGTGTTGCTCGAATACGTCGAAGGCGAGACGCTGCAAGACTATGTGGGGGAGCGCGGTGCGTCTTATGAACTGGCGCTGCGCATCTTTCCGCCTATTTGCGACGCGGCCAGCGAACTGCACAAGGCCTTCGATCCGCCGCTCATTCATCGCGATCTCACCCCGGCGAACATCGTTGTTTCACCTGGTGGCATCACGATCATCGACCTTTCTATCGCACGCACATTCCAACCCGATGCTACGAAGGACACGACCTATTTCGGTACGCGCGCCTATGCGCCACCCGAGCAGTTCGGCTTCGGCCAGACCGATGTGCGTAGCGATGTCTACACGCTCGGCAAAGTGCTGGCGTTTTGCGCGGGAGCGAGCAGTGATGAGGAAGGATCCGTGTCCGACCCGTGCATTGCGCGTGTAGTACGAAAAGCCACGGAGCTCGACCCCGAGAAACGATTCCAAAGCGTCGAAGCGCTCAAAGCCGCTTTCCTGGGTGCGCTTGCTTCTGCGCGACCAGCCGAACAGCCACCGAGCATCGCGCCAAAGCCAGTTGCTCAAAGAAAGCCGACCAAGCCGAAGGGGTTTTTCAGCCGTATTCCGCTGGGAGTGGGAGTTGCATGGGATGTGATCTTGCTTCTTGTATGGCTACTTTTCTTTGCTGCTTCAAACGCGGTGATCGTAAGCCCAACCGGCGAAGTAGCGCAGCATCCTCTGTGGTTCCTCATCGTTGAATACTATGGCGTCATCGTTTTACCCATTACGGTACTTGTGTACTATCTGCTCGATTTGCGCCCTTTGCGGAAGCTCTTCCCAAAAGCGAAATTCCTTCCGCGTCGCAAAACATGGCCTTTTGCGATCCTTATCGTCTTTGTGCTCATTGTTGCAACGATCGCTATTGGAACCTTGTCAGGCGTTGTTGCCTCTCCTTCTTGATCTTTGCGGATGATAAATTGCCCACTGCTTCCCTCTCTTTTATCAATCCCTAAAGATAGGCAACGAAAGTTGAATCATCTATACTGTAAGTTGCATCTAGCAAGGGGAAAAGAAAGTTCGATTGATGTTGCAGCTGAACGACATAGCCGAAGTCACGAAGTCGATCGCTTCCGATTTTGATATAGAACGTATCTATCTATTTGGTTCGTACGCGCGCAATGAGGCAACCGAAGCAAGCGATATCGATTTATGTCTTGAAACAGGCAGCACATTTTCACTTTTTAACGCTGGAGCTTTCGTATCAGCCCTTGAAGATAGTCTGAACATTCCGATCGATATGGTCTCGCAAGATGGGTTGTACGAATTTGCCTACAAGGGATACCTGAGAGACAGGGTGTTGCTCTATGAACGAGGCAGATAAGCTGATAATCAAGCAGCTGTTCGATTATTGCCATGCGGTTGAGTAGCGCATTGCAGATTATGGTATAGATGAAAACAAGCTCATTAATGATTCTGCCCTGTTCGACATGCTTTTAATGCCGGTTTTTCAAATTGGCGAACTTTCTGGGGCGTTGAGCGCGGAGTACACCGAATCCCATCGAGATATTCCCTGGCCTGCGATTAGAGGATTTCGCAATATCATCGCGCATGATTATGGTGTTGTAGATCCGCTTTGGGCTTGGAATACCATTCAGTTCGACATTCCTAAATTACAGGAGTTCCTTGAAAAAGAGCTTTCAGCTTAATCTGATGTCATCTTTTGGTCAGCAAAGAAAGTCTCCTTCGTGTCTTATCCTCCCTGCTTGATCGAGCCAAGACGCTCCTGGTCGAGCAAGCAGCTGAGCAGCGCGACTTAGCGTGTTCGTGGGCAAGATGCTATAGTTTTCACGAACAACGAAAGGGAAGCGATGTCACTTACTTCAGAACAAAAGGCGCTCCTCAAAGAGCTCGGCCTGCCCACGAACTTCAAGAACCTCTCGACCGACGATCGCCTCGCGATCGATGATGCCATCGGCGAAGAGCTCATCGAAAACGGCATCGACGAAGCTACCGATACGCCGAACGCGCGCGGTCGTCTGTGTGAATCCATCCTCGAAGCGCTCGAAGACTAGGTGGCTCACCATGGTGAAGACCCAAGATTCCGCCACCATCAAGCGCACGCTCTACTTTTTCTGGCAGATCACGAAGAAGCGCCCGTGGCCCTTCGCACTCGGAGTCATTGCCACCATCGGCTTCATCGGCATGCTCACCTACGCGAACACTTACGTCATGTCGCTCATTGTCGATCGCATCCAGCTCGGTCCGGTCGGCCCCGACCAGGTCTGGGAAGTCTTCGGCCCCTACATCATCGCGCTCATCCTGGTGAACGTGGTCGGCCAAGTCTGCTCGAAGCTCCAGGACTACGCCATCTTCAAGACCGAGATCAACGGCAACTACAACCTCGCGCGCCTCTGCTTCGACACGCTCTCCAACCAGTCCATGACCTTCCACACCAACCGCTTCGGCGGCTCGCTCGTCAGTCAAACCACGAAGTTCATGACCTCCTACTCGCTGCTTGTGGAAACCACGCTGCTCTCGCTGCTGCCCACCGTTATCGCCATTGTTTGCACCATCGGCATCCTCGCGCCCATTGTGCCCTCATACGTGGCGGTCCTCACGGTCATGCTCGTGATCTATATCGCTGTGGCCTATATCATGTTTCGCAAGATCACCCCGCTCTCCGCTGCGGCCGCCGCTGCGCAAAACCGCTTGTCAGGCGTACTTTCCGACTCTGTTACGAACATCCTCGCCGTGAAAACCTACGGCCGCGAAGACTACGAGCGCTCCCTCTTCACCGATGCCTCCCTCGAAGCCATGCGCGCCGATTCCCGCAGCATGCGCGCTACCATCAAGCGCGGCATCATGCCTCGTCGCTCATCGTGGTCATCATGTCCATCGTCTCGATCTTCACCGCGGGCGGCAACGCGTGGTTCGGCATCAGCGCCGGCACGCTCGTGATGATGTTCACTTACACCTACAACCTCACCATGCGCTTCAACATGATCAATTCCATGCTCGCGCGCCTGAACAAGGTCTTCGGCGACGCCTCCGAAATGACCCGCATCCTCGACGAACCGCGTCTCGTCTCCGACGTGCCGAACGCACCTGCGCTCCAGGTCGAAGCCGGCAACATCGACTTCGAGCACATCGGTTTCACCTACGAAGATTCCGCGAACGCCACGCCTGTGTTCACCGATTTGAACCTCCACATTCCTGGCGGCCAGCGCGTTGGTCTGGTGGGCCAATCGGGCTCGGGCAAGACCACGCTCACGAAGCTCCTGCTGCGCCTTTCCGATGTTCAGCAAGGCGAAGTGCTTGTGGATGGCCAGGATATCTCGAAGTGTTCGCAGCAAAGCCTGCGCCGTCAGATCGCTTACGTGCCGCAGGAGGCGCTGCTCTTTCACCGCAGCATTCTCGAGAACATCTCCTACGGCAAACCCGATGCAACCCGCGAAGAGATCGTTGCTGCTGCGGAAAAGGCGAACGCGCTCGAATTCATCGAGCAGCTGCCCAACGGCTTCGACACGATGGTGGGGGAACGTGGCATCAAGCTCTCCGGTGGCCAGCGCCAACGCATCGCGATCGCGCGCGCTATTCTGGCCGATGCGCCCATCCTCGTGCTGGACGAGGCTACCAGCGCGCTCGACTCCGAAAGTGAGGCACTCGTGCAGGATGCGCTGGCGAACCTCATGCAAGGGCGCACGTCCATTGTGGTGGCACACCGTCTTTCCACCGTGGCCTCGCTCGATCGCATCGTGGTGCTGGACAACGGCAAGATCGTCGAGGACGGCACGCACGCAAGCCTGATCGATGCCAGCGGCGAATACGCGCATCTCTGGGATCGTCAGACCGGTGCCTTCCTCGGATGACAAACTGCCCGTTCGTTCGTGTTAGGGGTCGTGTAATTCGACACATTTTAAATGTGTCGAATTACACGACCCCTAACATATAGTTTGTCGCCCGAGGCGCTATAATAAGGCTACCAAAATCAAAGAGAAAGGTGCCATCATGGCTGATGATTGCCTGTTTTGCAAGATCGTAGCGGGCGAGATCCCGTCGAAGAAGGTCTACGAGGACGAAGTCTGCTACGCCTTCGACGATATCGAGCCCGAAGCTCCAGTTCACACGCTTGTCGTGCCCAAAAAGCACTACGAAAATCTCAACGACAACCCTGACCCCGAGTTGCTCGGTCATCTGCTTTCCGTGGTGCCCGAGATCGCAAAGATCAAAGGCGTGTATGATTCCGGCTACCGCGTAAACATCAACACAGGTGAAGATTCCGCTTCCACCGTTCCGCACCTGCACCTGCACATCATGGGCGGCATCAAGATGGGCCGCGCAACCTTCGAAGGATCCTTCCGTCTCGAAGAGAACGCCGAATAATAGGTACCTGGTAGTTTGCTATCTTTAGCGAAAGGGGACACTATGACCGTTGTCGGAAAATGCGTCCATCGCTGTACGCATGTGCTCGATCTGGAAAAGACACTTGCATTCTACGAGAAAGCGCTCGGTATAACTGAAACGCGTAGAAAAGGACCTGAAGATGGTTCATGGATCATCGTTTTTGCGTCTAACGAGAAAAGCCCGTTTGAGTTGGAGTTTACTTGGAACAAAGGCGTAACCGAACCCTACAACAATGGCGGCAAGGACACCCACATTGCCTTCCGCGTGCCCGACATGGAAGAAGCTCGCAAGCTCCACGACGAAATGGGGTGCGTGGTGCACGATAACCCCGCCATGGGCCTCTACTTCATCGAGGATCCTGACGGCTGCTGGATTGAGATTCTGCCAGAGAAAGAGTCGTAAGCGTTTTGGCTGCGATTCTTACAGCACATAGCGAATTGGTAGAACTGCCGCTCGGAATGGGGCGGCAGTTTTGATTTGTGTGCATCTCGTTACAGAACGGTAAACAGAAAGTCGCGAAAAACAAACAGTCACTTCGTCCCACGCATGTGCAACACAGGCGAGCGTAGTATCGACCTCAGACTACACACACTTCCAGCAATAATGCTGCCAAACGCTTAAGTGCGCACAACGTGAAAGAAAGTGATACTCATGGCTGCCCAAATAGTGGACGCACAATTCGTTAGATCACATATCGGAAAGCTTCCCATTATCGATGTTCGCCCCGCAGAACTCTACGATGAAGGCCACATCCCCACGGCTATAAACGTATGCGTCGCGGATTTCGATCGTTACGGTGCCGAAGAGGCCGACGAATTCTCAAAGGAATGTCGTCGCCACGCCTTCACCGAAGAATGTCCCATCATCGTGTATTGTCAGGTCGGCCGCCATGCCAAACAGGCGTGCGACCTGCTCGAAGCCGAAGGTTACCAGCATCTCTACCTTTATTTGGGCAGCTTCGACGATTGGGCGAGCGATCCAGAAAACCCCATCGAGAAATAGGTTGCCTCTATATTTCTGTTTCACCTGTGAGAGGGGAGTGCTTTCGCTACAATAGATGAAACGGAAAGGACTGAAACGGTGAGCACAGCGCAACCGCCACATCATGAAGAAGACTCTCTTCAAGCGCCTCATGCCGATAGTCAGCAAGCTGACTTGATCAGGTCGCGCGATCGGGTGTCGGGCGAAAAGAAAGCTTGGGCTAAAAAGGCGCGCCGCCGTCATTCTGTTACTACTGCAAAATTCACAAGCCACGATACGGGCAAAGCGGATACAACAAGCGTTACTCAAACGCTTGAAGTTGAAACGCATGATGTTCAGTTAGACCTTCTTGCCGATAAGCAGACAGAAGAGGTACTCGATGCACTAACGAGCGAAGAGGCTGCAGCTGACAATACCACACCTGAAGAAGAGATCGTTGAAGAGCTTGAGGTTGCTGAAGAACAACCAGAAGAGGATTCCAATGAAGAGGCCGATCAAGAGTTGGTCGACAGGGGAGAGGAGCCTGAAAGCGATACCGCTGAAGAGGACGTTGAAGATCTTGGCGAGTATGTTGATGAACTCTCGCAAGAACTCGATGCTATCGAAGGATTCGAGGTTGTTGAAGAAGAGCCTGAAAACGAGCCTCCTGCTGAGCCTCTGCTTGTAGACGATTCTCCCGAAAATGAACAGGCAGGAGAGATTGTCGAAGAGCTCGAGATCAAGCGCGAACGCATCTCGCATAGACAAGCCGATTTGCAAGCGCGATCATGGGATGCGCCTTTCAAGCACGAAGCGCCTACGCGTCAAAAACCGACGAAGCGCGTGAAGCCCACACCAGTTTCCGCGCCAGCCCCTGCACCCGAGCCTGTCGAGCGCCCAAGGCCGACCAAGCGCGAAAAACCCAAGCCCGCGCTTGAACCTAAGTCCGCGCCCACTTCTGCGCCTGCAGCTGCCGCGCGTCCGAAACCAACGAAGCGTAAGAAACCCGCGCCTCGCTATCGCTACATCAAGAGCCTGTCGCTCGAGCAGGCTTTCCGCAACTTGCTGCGTCTTGATGCTGGTGAGGCCTGGCGTGCAACGCGCATCCCGCTCGTGGCATTCTTCTTGTGCTTTGCGCTGCTCGCGCTTGCCGTCGTCGATCAGGCGCCGGCAATCGATTCGTTCAACGCCACGATCAACGCGCTCGTCCAAGGCGCACGTGGCGCACTTGATAGCTTCTTCGTTACTATTACCATGTTGGGCGATCTGCTGCCTATGACGGCGCTTTGTCTGGTCATATGCGCCATACTCGCCATCGCGCGAAAGTGGGACAGCCTTGCCTTTTTTGCCACGAATGTCATCCTGGCTGTAGTGTGCGTGCAAGCGCTGAAGTTCATCTTCGCCGTTCCGCGTCCTGGTGCCGAAACGCTCGTGCCTATCCCTGGGTCGTTCTCGTTCCCTTCGGCGCACAGCTTTTGTTCGCTCATCGTGTTTGGCATGATCGGCCTGCTCATCTTCCGCGCGCTGAACCGCAAGGGGGTTTCCTACAACGTGGCCATCGTGCCCGGCATCATCCTCGTTATTTTCGCGATACTCATTGGCATTTCGCGCATCTACGTGGGCGTTCATTGGCCCAGCGACGTTCTTGGCGGCTGGCTCCTTGCAGGCATGTGGCTGCCTTTCGCAAGCGCGCTTTATACGGTTGGCGCGCGCAAAGTGGTGTTATCAAAAGCGGCCGAAGAGCAGCCCGAACAATAACAAGCGAAGTTGTCTCTCCGGAATATATCAGCGGGGTTTCACGACAGAAACAAAATAGATGCCTCTGCACGCGCTGCGAACGTCCTTGCTATGCTCGAAGGGCGAATTGAACAAACGGATGAAAAAGGCGCAAATTCCCTGCGTCAAAACGAACGAGCAAGGGTGGGGATCATGAAGTTCATCAGTGAATTCAAAGAGTTCATCAGCCGCGGAAGCGTGATGGACATGGCGGTCGGCATCATCATCGGCGCAGCATTTACGGCTATCGTCACGTCGTTCGTCAGTGACATTGTCCAGCCCTTCATCGTGCTCATTACGGGTGGCGGCACGGGCGTATCTGGCTTGGTCATCCCAGTGGCGGGCACACCAAATGGCATCGACTTCGGCGCTTTCATCAGTGCGATCATCAACTTCCTCATCATCGCTCTGGTGGTGTTTCTGCTCATCAAAGGCATCAACAAGCTACATAATGCAGGCGGCGCCATCGCGAAGAAGGTCAACAAGCGCGGCGAAGAGGTCATCACCAAAGAGCCTATGTGTCCCTTCTGCCTCGAAGAGGTGAACGAGGGCGCAACGCGTTGTCCCCATTGCGCAGCGGAATTGCCCGAACCCGCAAAGGTCACCGAAGAAGTTGTAGGGTAGCGAAGCGGGTCACCCTCGTGCCTTGCCCTTTCTACTGGTGCAGATAAGCGAACAGCGAGAGCGGGTAATAACAAGTGCCCCATAGGCGTGCTGCTTGCCCGGCAAGACCCTCGAAAATGCTGCTCGATCAAATGTGGTGGTCGTGTGAGTGCGCCCCCGTTCACAGGGCAAAACCAACCGCTCCATTTCATGGCGTCCGCTTGTGCGTTCACCTCGCACGCCCCACAACATCTTGCGCTTTCTGGGCGATACGGACGCGAATGCGATCGAGTTGTGGAGTTCCTGCAAAGATAGCGTGAAGATTGCGCGTAATTCGCGCGCACAAAACGTGAAGAAAAAACGCCTTTTCTTGCGCCATCAACGCAAGACTCGTAGGCTTTACTACGCAGGCGTCGCCCTGATAGCAAATCGAATAGTTTAGCAGCTACGCGATGGTAGAGATACCATCGCGTTTTGATGTAATCATCCTGTTACGAAACACACCACACAACCGAACCATTTCGTAGCGAGTTGCTTAAGCTCTCTCTTTTTGCGTGTATCGTCCGAGCGGTCTTCTTGGACGCAGCGTCTGTACCTGTGGAGGTGGCCTCCGGTGCGAAGTGCACGAGCAAATGCGCAGCGCGCCAGCACCATCGCAGCCAACTGAATCGTTCGCAAGACCCGCTTGCCGCGAACCCGTTAAAAGGATGTTATTTGCTAGTACAAAAGTTGCGCGCAACCGCACTGCCGACCTTGCTCGGTCTCGCAGTCGCCCTGTTGATCATGATGCCTTCTGTTGCTTTCGCAGACAACGAAGCATCAGCCACTGAATCAAGCACGGAAGTTTCTGAATTCCACGCAGCAGTTCAGCCGGAAATCTCCAACGCGATCCTCGATGCGAGCTCATCACTCGTTCAGCAAGCGAAGGTTTCCAATCTTCTTGACACGGCACTTTCGCTCGAAGGGAGTCCCTATTCCTACGGCGGCACCACTCCTCGCGGATTCGACTGCTCTGGATTCACCCGCTATTGCTTCGATAAGGCGCTCGGAATGGAACTCCCGCGCACCGCTGCCGGCCAGGCAGCTCTTGGTGAATCGGTTTCGATGGATGAATTGCAGCCTGGCGACTTGCTCTTTTGGGGTTCCGGATCGGGTGTGTATCACGTAGGTATCTATGTTGAAGATGGCACCTATATTCATGCAGCCGGAAGCGGCAAGGGTGTGCGTGTCCAGTCGATGGAATATTTCCATCCCTCGTTCGCAAAGCGCGTTTGCTAAGTAATCGCACAGCGACCGATCAATACAAAGAAAGACCCTGGTAATGGATGTATTCCAAACCAGGGCTTTCTTTATTTGCATGTCTTGAGCTGAATTGTCTAGTAGTTCGTGGCGCGGATCTCGAAGTGGCTCTGCGGATGTGCACACACCGGGCATTTCTCGGGCGCTTCCTTGCCAATATGCAAGTGCCCGCAAACGGTGCAATACCAAACCTGCGCCTCTTCACGACGGAACACTTCGTCGTTCTTGATGCGCTCAGTCAGCACGTTGTAGCGCTCTTCGTGCGTTGCTTCGATGGCCGCTAAGTTGTCGAAGAATTCGCCTAGCTCGTCGAAGCCTTCTTCGCGTGCCACTTTCGCGAACGCAGGATACTGATCGTCGGCTTCGAAATGCTCGGAGCCAGCCGCGGCCTTCAGTCCGTCGAGCACGTGCGGTATCTCGCCATCATGCAAGCGCTTGAACAGCAGCTTCGCATGAGCCAGTTCATTGCCAGCAGTCTCATTGAAGATATCGGAGATCTGCACATAACCATCTTTGCGCGCCTGCTGCCCAAAGAAGGTGTACGTTACATAAGCTAACGCCTCGGCGTTCAGCGCGGTTTCCATATTCTTCCAGGATTGTGAATCTTTGAGTTCCATCAAAACCCCTCCCTCATCAAGGTGGCGAACGACCGAGTAGTTTGTCACCTTTTCTTAGCGTGTTCCACTCATTATAGGAAGGGGGCAGCCCCGAACCTCAGCACTCGAGGGCTCTGTCAACAATCTGTTGAAGCGCGGTTGCGAGGATGACACAGCTTTCTCAAGCCGATAAGCAGCTGCGCCCAACGAGGATAGTCTTGTGCGTTATCTGCATCAGCGGAGAGGGTGAGGCAGCGAGGTGACTCTTCGCCGACTAAATTCGATTTAATAAAACCCGAGCGAAGCAGCGACGCATGAGCGAAGCAGCATATGCTGGTTCGCGAACAGGGAAGCGGGGAATCTCGTGCCTCGCCCTCTCCGCTGGCGCAAGTAACCCAGCTGGTTCACCAGCTATTTCAACTGCTGATGCAGCGTCGTGAGCAAAACAGTGAAATCGAGCGGCTTGGCGAAGTGCCCGTTCATGCCCGCTTCTTTGGTCTTGCGCACGTCGTCCACGAACGCATTAGCGGTCATGGCAAAGATCGGCAGTGCATCATAGTCCGTGTCCTCACGCGGCAGATCGCGAATCGCGCGCGTGGCATCGAGTCCGTTCATCACGGGCATTTGCATGTCCATGAACACACAATCGTAATAGCCCGGCTCGTGATCGCGCACCATTTCGAAGGCCTCCTGGCCATTCAGCGCGCGTTCAAGTTCAAAACCAGCTGCTTCCAAGAAAGCGGCTGCCACTTCAGCATTCAGATCGTTGTCTTCTGCCAGCAACCCGCGCTTGCCGTTAAGATCGACCTCACTCACATCGAGTTTTTCCTCAATATCTTTCTGCGCCGGCTCGGCCCCCAACAGCTCAACGAACAGCTGCTTCAAGCGCGACTTGAACAGCGGTTTGCTCACGAAGAAGCTCGCGCCTGCCTGGCGCGCTTCCTTCTCGATCTCGGTCCAATCGTAAGCCGAGATCACGATGATCGGCACGTCCCCGTTCGTTCTCTTGCGAATCTCGCGGATCGTTTGTACGCCATCCATGCCCGGCATGATCCAGTCGATGATCACGGCGAAGAACTGCTCGCCCGCAGCCTCGGCATCCACGAGCCTGTCTACCGCTTCGCGCCCAGACAGCACATATTCCGGCTCCATGCCCAAATCCCTGAGCATGATATGCGTCGATTCGCACACCACTTCGTCGTCATCTACGATGAGCACGGGCAAGTCGATGAACTCCTCGTACACGCTCTCGTCCAGCTCGGCGATCTTCAGGAACACTGTGGCGGTGAACGTGGAGCCTTTGCCCAGCTCACTCTCCACCTCGATATCGCCATTCATCATGCGTGCCGCCGAAAGCGCGATCGGCATGCCAAGCCCCGTGCCCTGCTGCTCCGTGACCTCCTTACGCTCAGCGCGCGAGAACGCGTCGAACACATGTGGCAGGTACTCTTTGCTCATGCCGATGCCGTTGTCCTTCACGGTGAAGTCGTACTGCGCGATTTTCGCACTGCCAGCGTTCTTCTCTTCCAGTGTGATATCGATCGTGCCACCTTCAGGCGTGTATTTGATCGCGTTGCTCACCAGGTTGGTGTAGATTTGCTGCAGGCGCACATGGTCGCCGATCACTTCTTCGTGAACGATATCCTTCACGCGAATGATCACCTTTTGTCGCTTCGCGTCGGCTTGCGGCCGGTTGATGTCAACCAGATCCTTCAGCATCACGGAAAGATCGAACGGTTCCTCGGAAAGCTCAATGCGCCCCGATTCGATCTTCGACACATCCAAGATCTCGTTGATCAGGGACAACAGGTGCTTGCCCGAAGAGGCGATCTTTGAAAGGCAATCCTTCACACGGTTCGTGTCGTCGATGTTGGCACCCGCGATAGCGGTCATGCCGATGATTGCATTGAGTGGCGTGCGAATGTCATGGCTCATGCTCGAAAGGAAGCTCGTCTTGGCGGCGCTCGCGTTGTCGGCCGCATCAAGCGCGGTCTGGAGCGCTTCTCGAGCAGCGGCCTGGTGCTTGTTGAAGAGGTTCACCTGTCTGCGATAACGCAGGAACACGATCACGATCGCGGCAATGATCACCAGGCCGATCACCAAAAGCGGCAGCGCGTAATGCCTGATCACTTCGACCAGCGAAAAGGGTGCACGCGCCTCGGAGTAGCGGATCATCGCGTTCGTGATCAGTGTGTCGTCGATCTGCTGCGTGGCCTCTTGCATGATCACCGCAAGGGTAGGGTCGTCGCGGCTCACGGCGAACGAAAAACCTTCGCTGGCCTCAAGATATGCGGTGTTGAACGAATCGTATTCGGGGTGCTCGGCAATGAAGAGCTGCATGATGCTCGCGTTGCCGATAACGCTGTCAACCTCTCCGCGTGACATGGCCCTGAATGCCTCATCGCGCGAAGGGTAGTTCACCAGCTCCGCACTCGGGTCGTATTGCTCCAAGAACTCCTGCTGTCCAATGGCCGCTTCGGTAGAAGCCACGCGCTTGAGCACGTCATCGTCGTAGTCGCCGGTGTAAGCGACCATGATGCGGTCCTCAACGAGCGGCGTGGTCTGGTAGAGGTCTTCTTTCTCGCGCGACCACGCATCGTCATACACGGGGAAGATTACGTCGACCTCGTTGTTCTTGATGGCCTCGCGCATCGCATAGCGGCTATCGAACGCCTTCGTTTTGATGGGAATGCCCAGATACTCCTCCATGATGGGAAGCGCCGAACCCAGCACGCCGGTCGGTTTCCCCTGGTCATCGTGGCCAGAGATGGGCAGGTTGCCGGAGAGATAGCCGAGCGTGATTGACCCCTTCTCCTCGAGCCAGGCGTGTTCTTCCTTGGTAAGAGCGGTGGTCATGCCGCTGTTGGCATAGTATTTCTTCCGGTTATCCGCCAAGAAGTTCGGATCGTTCGTCAGCAGATCCTCCTGCGCCTGATCGAGCTCGGCCAGCAGATCACCGCGGTTCTTGTTCACCGCGAAGTAGAGCGGATTGCCATCGAGTCCCATATCCGCAGATGAAAAGAGGAATTCCTTTTCGAGCTGGGGCGTTTTATTGATGCCGGCAACAATGTCCACTTCGCCGTTTCGCAGTGCTTCGATGGCTTCGCTGCGCGTGAGGTAGCGATAGGTGTAATCCCACCCGGCATAGGGCGCAAGGCGCTGATAGTATTCGTAGGCGTACCCCGATTTGCGCTCGTCGTCGCCAAAACCGTCTTGGAAGGCCGTATCGCCGTAGCAATAGCCGATGCTCACCTCTTTGCTGTTGTCTTCTGAGGAAGATTGAGCAGGCTCGGCAAAAGCTTTTTCTGCGAAAACCTCGGAATTACCTGAAGCTGTCGAAGCTGCCGAAGCTTCTGAATCTCCTGAAGTCGACAAAGCCCCCGAAACTCCTGGTATCGCGCCAAGCAACGTCCCGCCGAATATAAGCGCGCAGATAACGAGCGCCGCGAACATCACACGACGAGCAGAGATGACGCGCGTAGCGTCACGTTTTTGGGCATCCGTTGAACGCACGAGGTAGACTCTTTCATTTTTTTGATTTCCCCTATAAGTAAGTCTAGCCTTACTGTCGCTAAAAAGTAAGCAAGATGAAAGATTTTTCGAAATTCGCCTACGGTATACTTACTAATGTAATAAGGAAGTTTCTTACTAATTAATAGGGCAGTTGAATTATTGCTAACAAGGCAGTTGAATCATTGCCAATGGTATTGCCAACCGCGCGGTGAACAGGCGCGCGTTGTCCCTCCGATGAACAGGAGAAATATGAACGCACAGAACAAGCAGCAGCTCCAAACCCTCCATGCGCTCTATCCCACGCGTGAAGAGGCAGCCGCCGAAGTAGCGCGCCTTTCCGCGGCCGCGCATCTTCCCAAAGAAACGGAATTCTTCGTCTCTGATATTCATGGCGAATTCGCCGCGTTTTCGCACATCTTGCGCAACGCTTCCGGCGGCATTCGCGAGCTCATCGATTTCGTGTTCGAGGACGGCCTTTCCGAAGACAAGAAGCGCACGCTCGCTTCGCTCGTCTATTATCCCGAAGAGCGCGTGGCCATTGATGCCGAAGCCGCGATCGACGAATCAGCCTATTATTTCGGTGCCATCGTTGAATTGGTCGCGCTCACGCACCCGCTCGTGCTGCGTCATACGGCCGAGCGCGTGAACGATCTGCTCCCGCAGGAATACGCTGCGCTCATCCGCGCGTTGCTCGCGCATTGCCATTACGCGCACAAGCCCGAAGGCACGCCCGAGATCGCAAAGTCCTACGAGCCCGATCTCTACGCGAATTCCCTGATTAACAGTGCTATTGAGACCGGCATCGCACCCGACATCATCGTGGCATTGGCAGAGCTCATTCAGCACCTGGCGGTTGACCACCTGCACATGGTGGGCGATGTCTATGACCGCGGCCCGTACCCCGATCTCATCATGGAAGAGCTCATGCGCTTTCCGTCCATCGATATTCAGTGGGGCAACCACGATGCGGTGTGGATGGGCGCGGCGCTGGGCCAGTGGGGCTGCATCGCACACGTGGTGCGCAACTGCGCGCGCTATGGCAACCTCTCCATTCTGGAAGATTCCTACGGCATCAACCTGCGTCCGCTCGCAACTTTCGCGCAAACTGCCTACGCCGAAGACCCCTGCGTGGGTTACGCCCTGAAGGGCGATCCGGGCCTTACGCCTGAAGAGCATCGCCTGAACGTGCAGATTCAGAAGGCCATGGCCATTTTGCAGTTCAAGGTGGAAGCCCAGCTCATCGATGAGTATCCTTCGTTCGACCTCGAGGATCGTAAGCAGCTTCACACCATCAAGTTCAGCTCCGAAACCGATTCGTTCGGCAATCCCACTGGAGGCACCGTCGAAGTGAGCGGCGTTGAATATGAGATCACCGACCCCGTGTTCCCTACGGTGGATTGGTCCGACCCCTACAAGCTTACATCCGAGGAAGAGGCGGTCATGACCTCGCTTGCGCAAGCCTTTATTGGTTGCGAGAAGCTCCAGCGCCACATGCAGTTCATGCTTGATGTGGGCAGCCTTTACACTATTTACAATGGCAACTTGCTCTTCCATGCCTGTGTGCCGCTGAACCCAGATGGTTCGCTCAAAGAGGTAGACGTGTTCGGCACTATCTACAAGGGTCGCGCGCTTTTCGACATATTCGACCAGTACGTGCGCGATGCGTTCTACAGCCCCGACCCTGAACTGCGCAAACGCGGCAAAGATCTTATCTGGTACATGTGGCTCGGCGCAGGTTCGCCGCTCTTCGCAAAGAGCAAGATGGCCACGTTCGAGATCTATCTGGTTGCCGATAAAGCTGCGCGCAAAGAGGTGAAGAACCCCTTCTATACGCTTTTTGACGAAGAGGCAGTCTTCGATGGCATCTTCGAAGACTTCGGGCTCGATCCAAAAACGGCGCACATTGTATGCGGTCACGTGCCCGTGAAGGTGAAGGATGGGGAAGACCCCGTGAAGTGTAACGGCAAGGTGTTTACGATTGACGGTGGCTTTTCAAGCGCCTATCAGGGAACAACGGGTATTGCGGGCTTCACACTTATTTATAGCTCGCAGGGGTATTTCCTCGATGCGCATAAGCCTCTGCCTTCCACGCAGGAAGCGATCGATGAGCGCCTTGATATCTTCTCGGAGCGTCGCGATGTCCAGCTTGCGTCTGAGCCCATCTTGGTCGCGCAAACCGATCTGGGATCTGCCATCGAAGAGGAGATCGATGCCCTCACCATGCTTCTTTAGACACTAGGATATGTTGGGGGTCGGGTAATTCGGCACATCGCAGATGTGTCGAATTACCCGACCCCTATCACCTCTATCACGGCAACGACCCCCTAGCATACAACCCCTAGCGCTCTTGAAAACGCACGCCTGACGTGCGTTTTCTTATGTCAAGGCTTCAATTATCCAGCTTTATAATTTTGTTGCTGATTAGAGCGCAACTACTTGCGGCATAGCGGTGGTGTCAAAGGTTTTGAGCTGGTAGGTTGTCTCCAAATTAAGGCAAAACAGAATTCAACCCCTTTTGCTCCTTGATCAGTCCATTTAAAGCATAAGCGTCACTGCAATACCATCGAACGAATAGTAACTCAATCACTAAAGTGCGGCGAGCGCTTCGAACAACAAGCTACCTGGCAATCTATTAGCTATCTTGATCTTCGTTTGCGCTATCTCTTTCGAGCAACATATAAGGATCTATTGGCGGAATAGTCTGCTTTCCTACAAGGCTTTCGGCAGTAATGCTCTCGATAATGCTTCTGATCTTGCCATATGCTATCGAAATCCCGTTGGCTCGGGCATACTCTAGGCATCTTGCCTCAGAAAGATCACCGATCGCCTCGAGCGGAATTGCAATAGTAACCCCAACCTTGGCCGATGCAACAAAATGAATTGGTACATTACTTTTTTTACGAACACGATCTAGAGCAGCTTCAAGAATAACCTCGCAACGTAAGCACTCATTCTCGATGAAAGATCTACCGCGACCATATTTTGTTGCAAGAAGGTCTTCTGGCCCGCTTTTTTCAGTTTCTTCATTGATGGTTTTGAATTCAACCCCTAGTACTTTTGAATCCAGAATCTTAACGGGGGACAGTACGTTATTCCTGCTCATGCCGCTAACACCTTTCGCGTTGTTTGTTCCTGAACACGCTTACGCTCCTTATTGGGCGGGACTGCGCATACTTCTATCTGCTGTTTTGCTTCTTCCGAAAGATCGATGAGCGCATATTCTACTGATCCTGTTTCATCAGTTAGGTCCTCAGTGCTGGGAATGTCGGATATATAGAATATTGTGCCAAGATCTTCATCGATCATTAAGCCATAAGGGTCATCTTCTGTAATGAGCGTGGTGAGCAGCTCAAGATTGGAAATGGGAACATAGGCGGTATCGGAAACTCCATGCATACGAAGATCATCAAATTCGCATCCAAGTGCAACAGCAACTTTTGCCATTGTTCGGAGCGAAATATTTCCGGTAGGTGAGAGCATCTTTGAAACAGCTGCTGGTGAGACATTGAGTAGCTCAGCCAGATCTTTCTGTTTTAGGCCGAGTTCTTCAAGGCGAACAAAGACTGCGATGCTGAAATCCAGCATGAGCTTGAATTGAACTGTATCGATATTTGGTGGAAGCGGTTCATCGAGCCCAAGAATCTCTTCCGCGGTAGGACATTTTTCCATTATTCATTCACTCTTTCTAAGAATGTCTTTTACTATTTTTGCTTTTGGTTTTACGCGTTGTGCAGCCTTTAACGTGCTTGTATGCTTATGCGATTCGAAAGCGTCTAGCATTACAAGTTTTTTCTGTGCTTTAGCGTTGTACGTCAAAACACGCCAAGTGCTGCGTATCTTTCTAATTTCTATCAGATCCTTGATTGGGCCCTTGATCGTATCAAATATTGATACTGAGAATGCGTACTTAACACCCTGCTCATAACCAAGGCTGCCAATTCCATCAATAAGAAACAGAAGCTTTTTTAAAAGCATCTGGATCTTTCTTAAAACGTTTTTCAAGGATGTTCTTCCCTGATGTGTCGGTTGCGTTAACGAGAAGAAAGAAGAAATGCGCGATATTCTCAATATCCCATTTTTGATTCAATCCACTCACTCCTTCAAGACCTTCTAGTAATTAACATATAGGTTAATTACTAGAAAATCAACTTATAAGTTAACTTCTCGGACAAAGTCAAAATTTTTTTCGATTTCGATTTCAGCTAGATTTCTACGCTTTAGTCAAAACTTCTCTTTTTCTTAAATAATCGGAAGTAATTTATGTAAAGAATCAAAAAACTGTAATTAAACGGTTGCTAAATAAAAAATTTCTCTATAATAAAAAAAGTTCAGAAATAAAGCTTGAATAATTTCTGAATATGCTATAATAACGGAAGAGAAAACAGCGGTTAGTGCATGAACAAAGATTCGCAACATAAATCGACTGAGGCTCAGCAGTGGCCACCGATTTCTTTCGAGAAACACGTGTGGCAGCAAGACGGCAACCAAGATGCGACCGAGCGTATCGAGGAAGACGTTGTGAAGGGTGAGAGCAAAGGCCCCTTCGCTAAGGCTGTTGAAGGTTCTGGAGATAGTGGATCAAGTTCACTCGGCTTGAATCGCAGCACTGAAATGGAATACCAGGCTGCACTTCCGCTGTTGATCGCCGAGCGAAGCGTGGCGGTTCCGGACGATCTGTCAGCTCGCATCAGCGCACTGCTCGTAGAGATGGCGCGCTTCGATGTGGAGTTGGGGCAGCGTGCGGATAACGTACCGACCATGCTCTTGCGGAGTGAAAGCTCAGCAAGCTCTCAGATCGATCGACTCACTTCGACCGCTCAGAGCGTTGCGCTTGCAGAGCTTTATCCCAAGGCATCCAGCGATGCGCGCCTGGTTGTGGCAAACATGATCGCTACTCAAAGAGCGCTCGAATTGCCAGCCGGGTTATCGCTCGAGGGAATCGTGGAAATCCACGATCTGCTGCTCGACAACTCGCATCTTGAAAACCAAACCAATTCGGCATTTGAAAAGCTACGCCAGAAACCGGTCTGGCTGGGGGGCACTTCATTCACTCCTCATACCGCACTATTTGTGCCCCCTGCTTTTCAACATGTACCTGAATACATGGCGGATCTGATCGAATTCGGCACTCGATCTGATCTGAACCCAGTAGTGAAGGCAGCCATTCTTTACGCACAGTTTCAAACCGTGCATCCGTTCCTCACCACGAATGGCCAAACCGGCAGAGCTCTGATTCATCACATCTTCAGAGCAGAAGGAGTTCTTTCTTCAACTCTGATTCCAGTCTCTGTCGGTTTCCTTCACAACATCGATTCACTTATCAATGCGTTGCAGTCTTATCGCGAAGGCGATCCGCTCGTCATTATCGAAGAGCTCGTCTCGGCACTCGAGCTTGCATTGTTCGTAAGCCGCGTTACTGAGACTTCGATCGAATCGCTTTTGGAAGATTGGGATAGCCTTGTTGGCCATCGCAAGGGATCGAAGATTCGACAGCTTCCCAAAACGTTGGTGAAACAGCCAGTGGTGAATTCCGCCTATCTTGCAGACAGTTTGGGAGTAACCCAGCGCACAGCAACCACGCTCATCCTTCGCGCTTGTGAATACGGAATGCTCCGACATATGGGTAAGCGCCAACGCGGCGACTTTTATCAGTCGGACGCCATCATCAACGTTCTCGACGAGATCAACGAAGCCAGCACATTCCGTAACATCCGAATCGCATAGGTTTCAACCTACGAAGGTTTTTCCCTGAGTTACTAGTCATAAAAAATTTTTGCGGGCCTTAGAACGGCTCTCAGAGCCTCGTTTTTTGAGGCGATTTTCAAAAATTGATTGATTTGCTGCCAGGGGAGTCTGAAGTCAGATGGTTAGACGAATCTCGAAGATTCCGAAGGTGATGAACTGCCCGTTCGTTCGTCGCTGTAGAGAGACGAAATAAGAGGCGCAAACAAAGTCCCTTTGATTTTCAAAGTTCGGCTGCTTTGTCTACAGAGAGCATCTGAGCGTTTGAGCTGAGTTTGTTTTTTGCTTCAGGTTGATTTGAGGTTTCAAGATCAGAGTCCATTTGGAGCTCACTGAACTTATTGCAAAGCTTCATTTTTGCGGGTTTGTGCACAGAGGCTCGCATCAGAAGCCACCAGATGCTTTCTAAGACAAGCCGCGAATTCTAATCAAAAAAATGGCAAAAAATGGGGTTTTCCACACAGAAAACGCCTGATAGCATGCTGTATATCATCTGTATAGCTATCTGCTAGAAATGGGCTTGAAAGTCAGTTAAAAACGGGGAAGTCTGCTCAAATTCAGCAATAGAATTACGTCCAGTTGAAATATGAAAAATAGCACATGCAAGACGATAAAAATGCTGCAAAAATGAGAGCGAATCGTGTGCGCACTGAATCGTATAGCTGAATGTATATCTCAAAAGGTTTGGTAAAAAAGGTTTTCCACAAAGAAAATTCCTTCTTCGTGCGTTTAATCCGCATTCACATTTCGTTCACTTTTCAGATCGGGCCCATACTCGGGTAAAAATCGAGAAAACGTGACCTGGGAAAACGTATGTGGAAAACATTCCCCTAATTAGCACTGAGCGCAGCGTTGAAAAGGCCGCAGATTAGACTAAAACCCCAGTAAAACTACAGATTACAAATCAGAATCAATCATGTGGAAAACACGGCAGAATCACAAGGAGCTTAACTGTCGTGAAAAACGCCCAAAATCCAGCCAGAAATGGACTGTGATGGCTCTCAAATTGTGTAGGAAATGTGAAGATTTGCTTGACAGAAATGTGTCAAAACAGCCTAAAAATCACGTTTCGATGTCATTTTGGCAACGTGGCAGGTAGCAGTCTGTTTTTCATGGGCATCTTACAAACGCTATACGGTTTGACCAGATATTTTTATCGCGTAAAAATCGAAACGCGATTCAGAATCTAGCCGAGTGCTATCGGCGTTCTCCACTTCACTAAAGCGCCAGTTCAGACGCATTTTTGAAATCCCTATACACGTGCGCGACCGCGGCCAGGGTGCTAAAATCGGCGATGCCGGTTAGTGATGAGGAACGAAATTTAAATGCAACAACTACGCCAACACACGTTTGGTTGTGGCCACTGCGCACTCTGCGTAGCGGCTAAATCTGTTTTTGCCCTTTTTGCAGGTTTCCTCACCCTGGCGCTCACATTTGCTTCAACTTTGATCCTCTCTTCAGTCCTATTCACTTCAACCGCGTTTGCCCAGGTAAACGCAGAAAATTCAGGAAGCGCGGCATCCGCTCAAACAGCCGCAACTACTCAAAATGCTTCAAATAAAACCGCAGGTCAAAGCGATTCAGCTGCAACGGCAAATGCTGGAAATACTTCCGAAAAGGCAAATGCCGCGCTTGCTACGAATTCTGCTTCTACCTCGAAAAATGCGGGAAGCGCGGCAGCTTCTGGCGCATCGAGCACGGCGCAAAATGCGGCAAACAATGGTGCGGCAAACGCTGGCCAGGAAGCGGCAAATAACAGCAATTCACAAGCAAATCCAAAGACCTTTTCTATTACGTATATAGTTGATGGCAAATCAGCTACTACTGATGGCGTTGCTGGAACCATTAAGCTCGCAACGCTTGAATCTAAGACAGTTAATGGTGTTTCCTACACCTTCTTGGGTTGGAAACTTGAAGATGGCACTTTGCTCAAGGGCGGTACCGATTTTGAAATGACGAAAGACGTAACGCTCACGGCTGAATGGAAGGTTGAGTCTGCAAATGGCTCCACCTCGATCGATACAATAACCGATCAAGATTCTTCCAATAGTGCAATAAATGGTGAAAATCCTGGTCAGGGAGATCTTCCTGAAACGGACAATGGCAACAAGGGCCCCGATGCTCCTGATTATGTTGTCTTGCCGAATGAAGGAGAATCGAACAGCCAGGTCAACGATGGCAATTCTTCCTCGAATAGCCAGGTCACCAATACGACTCCACCCCAAAATCAGGGTGGAACTGCCACTTCACCTGGTAATTCAGGGACAACTCTGCCCAATTCCTCGGGTAGCAGTGTGTCTTCTTCCAATAATTCGAATTCTTCAAGCGCTAAAGATCTGACTGCAAGCCCCAACGCTCCTCCAGTCAACGCCCCAAAGAATTCCTCAATCTCCGCTGCCTCGGAGTCAAACAAGGCAAACCTTGCCGCTCAGGCAACTCCAACGGAGAATCCCTTCTCTGCGACCCTGAAAAATGTCTTTTGGTCATGGGATCCCGTCTCAGGTACCTTAACCATCGGTAATATAGGTACGAACACCGCCACAATTAATATTGGCGCATTCACCGCATCAACGCTGCCCTGGCTTACCGCCGCAGATGGCGCAGCACCCCAGGCCATCAAGCATATTGTTACGAAACAGAACGCTTATGGCGGCGGAATCACCTGCGATTCCTTCGAAAGCTGGTTCGAAAATTACACCGCGCTCGTCTCTTTTAATGGTATGGGTCTCGTGGTTACGAACTCCACCTCCTTCGCACGTATGTTCAAAGGCTGCGTAAGCCTTACTTCTATTACGGGAATCAGCGGTTGGCATGCTGAACAAGCTACTGACTATTCAGAAATGTTCGCTGGCTGCTCTTCTCTCGAGTCGATTGACCTGTCGGTCTTCGTTACCGCCGACAAGCCCGCTTCGGGCACCGGCACGGTAACCCGTAATCGCACCAACATGCTCGCCGGAATGACCTCTCTGAAGCAGATCCGTTTGGGCACCATGACCTCTTTGGTTGACACTGGATTGGATGCTATCAGCAGCCGTATCGACAAGCTTGGTGTTTGGGATGCTGAAGACAAAGTGGCTGATGAGGAAGCTAGATGGTCGGGTACTAGCAGCCAGCTCATCGCGCGCTATCCTGTCACGGGTGGCGTCTCGATCAACAACGCGCTCATCACCGACATCATCGATTACATCTTCCATCCCAAGGGAACCTTCGACAGCAACAACAAGGTCAATTGGGACTTCAACACCACCACTTCTACGCTGACCATCTTTGCCAGCGACAGCGCGCTTCCCACCGAAACGCTCGTCACTGAAACGGTCATGCCATGGCTCGATGCCATCGATAAGAACACCGTCAAGTATGTAAGCTTCCTGACGCAGAACACGAGCGGTCAGAATTTGAGCAAGGTGCTCTTCTCAACGCTCGCGGGTGTCTTCGAAGGCTATGTGAACCTGATCACCTTCGACGGTTCTGGTCTGAACACTACACGCGTCAACGATTTCTCGAATCTCTTCAAGGGAGACACCGCTCTTACCACCATCAGCCTGAGCGGCTGGTCAATGCGCGATCAGCGTGATGCTGGCAATCTGCAGATCAGTGGCATGTTCGAAGGCTGCAACGCTTTGAGCACGCTTACCCTTGGAAAAGATGTCGTTCTCTTTGTGAGCGCCACCAACCATGCAGGCGTCGATGGTCTCTATGGCCGTGGCGACAACGATGGCGTGTGGGAGCGCACCGACTCGAAGACGAACGACCCATGGTTCGGCACCTCTGCCAACCTCGAGAAGCGCTACAGCTCTGGTACGCTCTACGTTGACCGCGGCGACGCGGTCTATACCTTCACCACTGCTTATCGTGGTGGCCGCTTCGACAACGACAACACCTGGTGGAAGTACACCGTAGGTGCCAATCAGAAGACGCTCACCATCGGTGCCGACCTTCTTGAGCCCGGTGAAACGGGCGACTATCGCATCGCACGCATCGAACGTGATGACCTGCCTTGGCTCAAGCTGGTGAACGGTCAACCGATCGTCGACATCACGCAAATCACTTATATCACCACGGTTGGTTCTACGGTTGGCAACATGGTCGGCCAGGCAGCACCTGAATTCATGGCACACTGGTTCGAAGGTTTCACGTCGCTGATCAACTTCAACGGCTCGAATCTCAACACCCAGTACTGCACCGATTTCACCGACCTGTTCAAGGGCGACACGAAGCTTATCTCCATCAACCTTGCTGGTTGGGACACGAGCGCAAGCTCGATCGCTACCCGCGCTGGCATGTTCGATGGCTGCGACGCACTGCTCACGCTCACGGTTGGCCCGAAGGTCGAACTCACGGGTACGGGCCTCGAAGCACTCGCCAACCACACCACCGACGATGGTACTTGGGTCCGCCAGGACAGCACCACCGACTCCTGGATGGGTTCGAGCGAAAACCTCGTGAATCGTTACAACGGCCCCACCTCTGAAGGTGCTGGCCTTCCCGATGAACCTGCCATCTACTACTTCGACGACAGCATTCTGCGTAACGTCTTCCAGAGCAACGCCAACGTATGGTGGCAGTTCGATAAGGACGAGAAGACGCTCACCATTGGTGTCAACATGGCAGGCGGCAACATCGCCGTCGACGAAACGTACGACCTCGTGCCTTGGCTCGCGGTTCTGGGTAAAGGCACGGCCGATCCCGCCGCAACCGCACGTGCGATGATCGAGCACATCGACTTCAAGCAGCTCGTTCAGGTTCTGAATCCTGCGATGTGGTTCAAGGATTATGTCAACCTCGCAGACGCATACGTTGCGAACCTGGGCATCTCGCAGGCAACCTCCATTGCCTCGATCTTCCAAGGCTGCGGCAAGCTCAAGATCCTGAACGGTCTCGGTAGCTGGGATCCCAGCAACGTAACCAACATGTCGCACGCGTTCGACGGTGCGAACTTCACCGATCCGGGCGCGCTCGAAAACTGGAACAATAAGGTTGGCAAAGTTACCGACCTCTCCTATATCTTCGCGAACAATGGCAACGTCACCACGCTCGAGTGCATCAAAGACTGGATCCTCTCGAGCGCTACGAGCTTTGCCTATGCTTTCGCGAACTGCTCTCGTCTGGTTTCGCTCGACATTTCGGGCTGGGACATGGGCAAAGCAACCACTGCGGCAAGCCGCGAGAACATGCTCTATGGTCTCGACCGCTTGAACACGCTGGTTCTCTCTAACACCTCGAATCTCAACAACACAGGCCTCGGCCTTACCGATAGCACCGTAACACGCGGTGATACGAACGGCACTTGGGAAGCTAACCGCGTTACCAACACGTTGGTCGGCACCGCAGAGAACGCATGGTTCGGCACCTCCGAAGACCTCATGCGTCGCTACGATCCCACCCGTTATCCCATGGGCTTCAACCTGGGCGACGACATCACCTACACCTGGAAGCCAGGTGTCTACGGCGGTCGCATGCCGGATGCAGAGCCGGGCAACCCCTATGAGGATCTCTGGTGGAAGTTCGTCAAGGGCACCGACGATGCAACGGGCCGCAACACGGGTACGCTCACCATCGGCACTGATGCTGCGGGTGGCACGAACCTCACCCTTACGCCCGATACCGCTCCGTGGGTCGATCTGATCTGGAAGATCTTCGGCGATGCGGACGCGAAAGCAGGCCTTTCGCATGTAACACACTTTGTAGCACAGGCAGGCAAAGCCCTTACAGCTAACCTGCTCCTCTCCGCAGATAGCCTCACGGGTCTTTTCGCAGTGAACCTGGGTTACACCGGACTCACTCGCTTCACGGGCACGGGCTTCGATGTTTCTAACGTCACCAGCCTTGCGCATCTCTTCGATGGCACCTCGACTCTCGTTCAGGTGCTCGGCATCGATGGCTGGAAGACGGGCAACGTCACCGACCTGTCCTACATGTTCGCGGGCAACAGCAAGCTCACCACCATCACCTCCCTTGCTCCCGATGGCACCAAGGGAACGTGGGATGTGCACAACGTGCGTAACTTCAGCCACATGTTCGAAGGCTGCTCTGCTCTCACCGAGCTCACCGCATTCAATAACTGGGCGGTAAGCGCAGGCAGCAACTTCGCCTACATGTTCAGTGGCTGCACCAACCTCACTACGCTCGACATCTGGGCGTGGGATATGTCGAACGCAACCTCGCTCGACCACATGCTGGCCGACCTTGAGTCCATCACCACCCTGGGCGTTGGCTCCAAGACCGCGCTCACAGGCGCAGCTTTCGAGGACATCGCTACTCGTCAGAAGAAGAATGGCTCGTGGGATCGTCAGGGCAGCACCTGGTTTGGCAACACGCAGAACATCGTTCTGCTCTACCCGGCCAACGTTTCTGGTCTGGGCAACGCGCTCGGCGACAAGATCTACTACACCTGGGCCGAAGGCATCCTGCGCGGCCGCTTCGAATCTAACGACAATGCTTACTGGTCGGTCACTTGGAACGGTACCCCTTGGACCGCAACGGGCATCCTGACCATCGGCATCGACAACCCAGCTGGCAACCGTGTGGTTACCGAAACCTGGGAACAGACTCCTTGGACTGAAGCGCTCTCCACTGAAGGCACACGCGATGGCAACAACCTGATCACCTTCATCACCATGGAGCGCGGTATCACGCCGACCAACTTCGCGTTCTGGTTCGCTAACTACGCGAACCTCACCGACTTCAATGGTCGCGCCGACAACGACGAACTCGGCCTCGACGTCTCGCAAACCACGAGCCTCGAAGGTCTCTTCCAGAACGATCGCAAGCTCTCCATCGTGGGTAACATCTACGACTGGGATGTCGATCAGGTCACGAACTTCGACTCGCTGTTCGAGAACTGCTCATCCCTCTACACGATCGATATCCATAAGTGGATCATGGGCCCCAACGCAACCACGTCTCACGTGAATATGCTCAAGGGTCTCACCTCGCTGCGCACGCTCATTCTGAATGGCAACATCTCCTTGAAGGACAGCGGCTTGGACGACGCAACGAGCGATCCGACCCACGCAGAAACTCAGGGTAGCTGGCTGCGTATCAAAGACGGCACGGCTTCCCCCTATAACACCGACCCCTGGTTCGGTTCTTCCGCAAGCCTGATCGGTCGTTACTACGAGAATACCAATATCCATGGCAGCGGCGACGGCGAAGGTGCCATCTACACCTGGACCGATCAGCTCCGTGGTCGTTTCGATGACAATGACAACACCTGGTGGTCATGGGATGCTAATCGCAAGATCCTCACCATGGGTGTCGATGCAGCAGAGCTCAACGAAACCATCGACCCCGTTACGGGCTATCGTGTGACCGCAACTGCGGGCGCACTGCCATGGGAGCGCGCGATCCCCACCATCAAGAAGGCGGCGCTCGAGATCTATGCAGTCCTGAATGGCACGCTCAAGATCTGCCCCACCAGCATGGAAGGCTGGTTCCAGGGCTACACGGCACTCACGTCATTCGATGGTACTAACTTCGATACGTCGCTGCTCACCAGCAACACCGCTTCGCTCGACAACCTCTTCAACGGTTGCACGGCGCTGCGCACCCTGAACCTGACCAACTGGAACTGGCAGGCAACGGGCGTGAGCCACGTCGACATGTTCAAGGATCTGAACTCCATCACCAAGATCACCCTCGAAACGGGCGCTGCGCTTGATGGCTCCGGTTTCGATACCATTAGCACACGTCAGAACACGCAAGGCCGCTGGGTCATGGAGACCGAACTCACGGGCGCGGGTGCCGCAGACATTCCGTGGTTCGATTCTTCCCAGAAGCTCGTCTATCGTTATCCGGGCTACTCGGCCGGTGCAGTCGTCGCCAAAGTGAACGGCGTCTGGACCGTGCTCAACCTGCTCGCTGGCACGCACACCTACACCTGGAACACCCCGATTCTGGGCGGTCGTTTCGAAGACAATCCGAACGCCTGGTGGATGTTCTACAAGGAAACCGTGAACGATATCGTTGCGGGCACGCTGGTCATCGGTACCGACGATAAAGACCCCAACAGCACCTACGGCATCGAAGTGTCGGTTCGTGGCACCGCTACGGGCAATGTTTACGATTCTTCGAACATGCCGTGGTACAGCGCACTGGGTGGCAATGCTGCTGGCCTCAACCGTGTTCTCTATGTGCTCACCAAGCAGGAGAACACCATCCGTCCTAACAGCATGCTCGGCTGGTTCGCCGGTATGGGCGAGCTGCTCACCTTCGATGGTCGCGGCATCGATATGTCGCGCATCGAGAACGCCGACGACGTGTTCCAGGGCATCTTCGCTGAAGACCGCAAGCTTCACACGGTTGACATCCGTAACTGGGATATGGGCTCACACGCTCATACCACTAACGCAGTGGCCAACATGTTCCTGAACAACGCGGCGCTGAAGTACCTGATCGTCAATAAGGCTGCGGTCCTCTACGGATCGGGCATCAACTCCAACATGCTCAACCACACCCAGAAGCTCGGCTCCTGGATCCATGAATCATGGTTCGGTTCAGGCGACGAATTCGCAGGCCTCTTCCTGCCGGGTACCCCGGGTGGCGCAACCGCTGAGGGTCTCAAGGAATTCCCGACCGGTGTTGACTACATCACCTTCATTTGGGACGAAGGCAACCTCTGCGGTCGTTTCGAATCCAACAACAACGTCTGGTGGCGCTACACCGGTGTTGCTCAAGCAGGCGATCCGTATCTGCACGTTGGCCTGTTGCGCATCGGTTCCGACTCCGACGACATCGCGCAATCTATCGTCACCGAATTCGGCGACGATCTGCCGTGGCGCAAGCTGCTCGACAGCATTAAGGTCATCACTGAGGTCATCACGGGCGCAGACTACAGCGGCAAGGTTGCCGTAACGTCGCTCGAAGGCTGGTTCGGTCGCAACACGCTCGATGCCGATGCGGGCACCTTTGAATACCACACGGGCCTCACCACCTTCGATGGTTCGGGCCTTGTACTCTATGACGATGCGCTCACCCCGCTGGGCATGAACTGCCAGTCGGTGAAGGGTCTCTTCGAGAACGCTACGGCGCTTCGTTCGCTGAAGGGCGTCAATGCTTGGGATACGCGCGGCGTCCAGGACTTCTCCTATGCGTTCTACAACACCCCGCGTTTGGTGAACCTCGACATCCGTAGCTGGATGATGCATCACGTCGCCGACAGCTCCAAGTTCGAGAATATGTTCAAGGGCATGGGCACCTCGGGCATGCAGTCCATTACGCTTGGCCCCTACGCGGTCCTCGAGAATACAGGCTTCGGCTTCCGTGACACCGATACCGAGCAGAACGTCCCCTTCCTGCCAGAGACCGATGGTCGCTGGGTTATGGGCGATCCGCTGAACCTCGATCCTACCGTCGCTAACACCGACGTTGCTTGGTTCGACAACACCGACGGCCTCGTCGAGCGCTATCGCGTTGGCGAAGGCTCTCGTCAGCAGGACAAGACGCAGCTGCGCTACATCCACACCTACACGTGGGACACGGCTAATCGCGGCGGTCACTTCGATTCCAACCGTAATGTTTGGTGGCTCTTGAACAAGGATTCCAAGGTACTCACCATCGGCGTGTTCGACAAGAACGCAACGGTTGAATACATGGACAACTGGACCACAGAAGTCTATCGCAAGGACGTTACTGGTTGGGCACATCGTGTTACTGAAAAGAACGAATTCGTACCGTGGCACCAGCTCGACCTTTCCTTCACGGCGTTCCGCACCGATGGCACGCAGGGCAAGGTCGCACCGGAATCCTTGGAAGGCTGGTTCCTCGCGCCTACAACGGTCGAGCTCCTCACCTTCGAAGGTGGCAACATCGATACTACGCACGTCACCAGCATGAAGAATCTCTTCAAGGGCGAGAACAAGCTCACCAACGTTTCGGGTATCAACTCCTGGATCACCACGAACGTTACCGATATGTCGCATGCATTCGAGAACTGCTCGGCTCTTACCACGCTCACCTCGCTCTCCAACTGGAACGTGGAAAAGGTCGTCGACTTCTCCTACATGTTCTACAACGTGCGCGGCCTCGACATGACCAACGGTCTCGCTTGGAAGATCTCCAGCGCAGAGAACCTTTCCTACATGTTCGCAGGCTGCACGCGCATCGTGAATACTAACTACCTGGCACGCTGGGATGTGGCTAAGGTCACCAACTTCTCCTATATGTTCTACAACTGCACCGGCCTTACTACGGCTGATGCATTGGGACTCTGGATGGTGGCACAGAACGCTACGCCCGATGCTAAGGTGGATCTTACGGGCATGTTCCGCAACGCAACGCGCTTGAACTTCGTCGACTTCACCAATTGGAAGATGTACGATCGCGCAAGCGGTGAGGTCTATGTCATCACCACCAACATGCTCGCAAACGATGGCGCACTCAACCAGATCGTCATGGGCTTGCACGGCTTGCTCGAAGGCACGGCGCTCGGCTACACCGAAGTAGGCGGCACTGCGCTTCCTTCCCTGCGCGCGATCAACGGTGGTTGGACCCGCCATGGCAGCAACGTTGCTTGGTTCGGTCCTACCGACTCGCTCGTTTCGGTCTACACCCCTGGTTCGGTCTTCGAAGCACCGGAGAACCTGATCTTCACCTATGTCTGGCGCGTTGAGCAGACTGGTGGTCATATCTTCCCGTCCAACCGTTTCGCATGGTGGAAGTTCATGACCGACTCGGGCACGCTCATCATCGGTCTGAACGACAACACCAATAACGACCCCGATTACAAGACGTGGGTCACCGAGAAATGGTACGAACTGCCGTGGCTCGTTAACATCACGGGCGACAACGAGGCAACCTACACCCGCGATCAGATCAAGTACATCGAATTCGTGGGCGATCTCTACATCGTGAACCCTGAATACTGGTTCGCTGGTCTCGAGAACTTGATCAGCGCTGATCTTACTCACATGAAGATCGAACTGGCAGGAAGCCTCGAAGGTCTTTTCGGCACGCTGCCTACCGAATTGCCTGATGGCGCTACCGAGTGGCCGGGCATCTTCGGCAAGAACGATGCCGACAAGGGCAAGGCTTGCACGAGCCTGAACTTCGTTACGGGTCTGCAGGCATGGAACAGCTCCTTCAACGTGGGCGCTAACGCAGGTACGCTCGTCTACGATCTTCCTATGGTCAACACCACCTCGCTGAAGGGTATGTTCCAGGGCGCTTCGAGCCTGAAGGATCTGGAGTACGTGGTCGGTTGGGACCTCTCCACCATCCTCGACCTCTCCTTCATGTTCGACGGCTGCTCCACGCTGAACGACGTTTCGCAGCTGGCAGGTTGGAATACCTCCGCAGTCAAGACCATGGAGGCCATGTTCCGCAACGTCTCCAGCTTGAAGCGCGTTGACGGCGTTATGACCTGGGATACCCAACAGTGCATCAACTTCCGTGATATGTTCAACGGCTGCACCAGCGTGCTCGACCTCGACTTCTCGAGCGACAACTGGCGCCTCGATGCGGCGCTGAACGCACCGGGTGGGGTCGATAACCTTACCAACATGCTTGCGAACCTCGATTCGCTGCGCACCATCTCGCTCAAGCAGCACTTCGTGCTCGAAGGTACGGGCCTCGACAACTGCAAGACCCACAAGAACACCGATGGCACCTGGGAGCAGGAAGCCTTCAAGAACAACTATGTGGCATGGTGGGGCAACGCTGGTCAGCTCTGCAGCCGCTACCCGAATGGCAACAAGCCATGGCTCTGGCCGGCATACCAGAATGTGTGGGATGTGGCAGAGGTTCTTACCTATACCTGGAAGACCCACTACCTGGGCGGCCGTTTCGAATCGAACGAATTCGCTTGGTGGAAGTACGACAAGAATGGCAACTTGGTCATCAGCGTCGATACCGATATCACCAATGGCGTAACGAATAATACTGAAACGCGTGTCTGGGAAGACACGAAGGCAGACGACGATGCACTTGGCTACATCGATTGGCGCGAAGTCGTGCTCGGCAACGCTCCTGTTCCCACGGGCATCTACAATGCTCCCGATATTCCCTGGCTGAAGGTCATCAATGCTTCGGTCATCAAGAAGGTATTCCTGCAGAACAACATCGCGCTCGTTAACCCCGCTGGTTGGTTCGCAACCGTTAGCGGCCAGAACTACGGCAACCTGGTCGAGTTCGACGGTGCTCGCGCTGATATGCAGTACGCAGTCTCCTTCGATTCTATGTTCGAGAATTCCGCGAAGCTCACCCGTGTTTCTTCAGGTGTGAACGGCTGGAACAACATGGCCGCCTGCACCAGCATGAAGAAGATGTTCAAGGGCTGCCTCGCTCTGAACGAGATCCTGGGCATCGACAAGTGGGATGTCACCCACGTCAAGGACTTCACCGAGATGTTCTGCATGACCACCGCCAATGGTGCAGCAGGCGTGCTCGGCGATAGCGTTCTTGCCCAGATCGGCAAGTGGACGCTCGGCACCAACCTCAATGCGGGTGAATTCATCACCATGCAGGATATGTTCAAGGACTGCCGTGGTATCACGTCGCTCAATGGTCTGGCCAACTGGGATACCAGCCGCGTTTCCAACTTCTCCGGCATGTTCTCCAGTACCCAGAACGACAAGGGCGTTACCTTCGAATACAAAGATGGCAAGCTCGTGAAGACCGCCGGTACGCTCGGCATGCTCCTCACGGACGCTACCGCAGTGAACAACTGGAACATCTCCGCTGCCACCACCATGGCACGCATGTTCGCTAACGCTATCCGCCTCGAGCGCATCAACATCTCCAGCTGGAACATGCGCGACCTCGACATCGCCAATATGTTCCTGAACAACGCAAGCATGCAAGAGATCACGCTCGGTCGTCTCTCGGTGCTCGAGAACACGGGCTTTGGCAACAACATGTACTTCTACGAGACGCATCCCACCAACGCAACGGGCTCTGCTTCGCAGCGCAACGAAGTGTTCTGGCGCGATCGTCTGCACAACAATAATCAGTCGGTCAGCTTTGGTGGCAACACCTGGCAGTTCGGCTACTGGGGTGGCGCATGGGTCGCTGAAGATGCGAACCGCCCAACCACCAACGATTACGAAGGCTTGAACCTCTGGTCGGGCACTTCCACCAATCTTGCCGATCTCTATCGCAACTCGAAGCACTATGCACCAGCAGCCATCACCACCTATCGTTGGGGCGATAGCTTCTATGGCGGTGTCTTCGACAGCTCCATCGTCTATGACAATGTGAACGACATCTACCATTACTATTCTTGGTGGCGCTACTACACTTCAGGCGATCTGAATCGTACGCTCATCATGGGCACCATCGCAGGCGCAGGCAACGATACCACTACCGGCGTGGTCACCGAGGCGAACACCTCGCACCGCACGGGCGGCGTGAACGATCTGCCATGGGCGAACTACGAAGGCGCCAACATCGTAAGCAATGTGCAGCACATCAAGACGGGTGCGGTCATCCACCAAGATGGCTCCATCACCTACGATAGCCTGATGGGCAAGATCACCCCCACCAAGCCAGAAGGCTGGTTCCATAACCACTCAAGCCTGATCTCCTTCGATGGTCGTGGTCTGAACACCACGCTGGCTACTTCGCTCGCCTACTTCCTGTCCTCTAACACGCGCCTCACCACCATCAGTGGCATGGGCGATTGGGACGTCGATCAGGTGACCGACTTCTCCTATATGTTCAATGGCGACAGCGCGCTCAAGGATATCTCCACGCTGCGCACCTGGGTGCTGGGCAACACGAACAGCATCAACATGGAATACATGTTCGCAGGCACGGGCGTAACCGATCTGCTCTCGATCGCCTACGATAAGACCAATAACTACTGGAACACCAGCCACGTTTCCAACATGGAAGGTATGTTCCAGGCAAGCAAGCTCGTTAACCAAGAGGGCATCAAGGATTGGGACGTTTCACGTGTTGAGAACATGCGTTACATGTTCCGCAATGCTGTATCGCTCACCACGGTGAACCTCTCTCGTTGGGCGATGCGCACCATCGGTTCGTTCGTCCACCATACTGCCAACATCAATGTCGATGACATGTTCTTGGGCTGCAAAGCACTCGGTCAGATGACCTTGGGCGAAGCATCCATCCTGCAAGGCACGGCATTCAATAACAGCTTGGCCAATCATGGCCCAACAGACAACGACACCGGTGGTATGTGGGAACTCGTGCAGATCTACAATCCTGCAACGGATAGCAACGACAATCTGCCGCGTACGTCTCACGGTACCGCTCAGTGGTTCGGCTCAACGGGTAGCCTGGCTGAGCGCTATAAGAGCACCGGTCCCGCTTATGCTGCAGCGCTCGTCTACGTATGGCGCAGCGACATGATCGGCGAACGCTTCGAATCCAACCCGTTTGCTTGGTGGACCTACGACAAGAACGGCAACCTGGTTCTTGGCGTGGACAAGGGCGCAGAGGCGAGCATCTATGCTCCTAAGCCGGGCGACACGAAGACCGCAGCACAGTATGCCGATACGGTCACTGAAACACAGCGTGTTACCACCACCACGAAGAACGCCGACGGCACGATCTCGATAGATACTCCTTCCGCAGATGATCTGCCGTGGCTCTACAGCCATTTCAACGAATCTAACAGCGTTAAAGAGGCTTGGGGCACGTACAACCCCACCACACGCGATTCTATTCTCACCGTTACCACCAAGGGCGGCATCCTCCTGCGCTTCCCGCAGAACTGGTTCATGAACTACCTGAACCTCACCACCTTCGATGGTTCTGGCATGGACGTTCCGCAAGCAACCTCGCTGCAGAACTTCTTCCGCAACGATGCGAAGCTGACCACATTCACCACGTCGGCAAATCGTTGGAACACTTCTAACATCACCAATATCTCTTACTTCATGTATGGCACGGGCATCGTGAGCCTGGACGGTCTGCAGACCGCAGGCGCAAACGGCTGGGATGTGTCCCACGTGACCGATATGTCGTTCGCGTTCGCCAACATGACCAAGCTCACCGACATCTCGGGTCTGGCAAACTGGAAGACCACTTCTTCTGCAGCAAGTCCGCTCAACATGACCGACATGATGTCGGGTTGCACCGCACTGGTCGACGCAAGTCCGTTGAAGGACTGGAACGTGACCGGCGCGAACCTCACCAACCTCTTCTATAACAACACCGCCCTCACCACGGTTGACATTCATCTGTGGGACATGCGTGATGCAACGGTCACCAACATGTTCTACAACAACCGCAAGCTGGGCGATAAGGCCACCAATGGCTATATCCGCTTGGGCGCGAAGAACAAGCTCACCGATACGGCCATCAACTCCATCGCCACCCGCACCGCGAAGCTCGGTAGCTGGGTGCGTACGCTCGATATTCCGGTGGCATGGTTCGGCACGGGCAATTCGCTCATCCGCCTCTACAAGGATGGCATTACCGGCTTGGCGAACACCTACCTCACGCCTAACTACATCGACTACTTCTGGGATTCGACCTTCATCTCGGGTCGTTTCGAGTCCAACGAGAACGCATGGTGGATCTACTTCCTGGTCGACACCAACTATAAGGGTGAAGAGATGAAGGCAGGCACGCTGCTTCTGGGTGCTGATGAAACGGCTGCGAATCGCGTCGTGACCGAAGAGGCAGATGAACTGCCTTGGCTCGACGATCCTTCCACCACCGCAAAGGACGAACTGGTTGGCAAGACGCAAGTCAAGTATGTGAAGACCAAGTTCGACATCACGCCTACCACTCCGAAGGAATGGTTCAACGATTACACGAGCATCATCACCTTCGACGGCTCGGGCATGAAGATCACCAACAGCGTTACCTCGTTCGAGAACTTCCTCGGCCGCAGCGACGATAACACCACCGCTTCCCAGCTCACCACTGTTTCGGGTGTTGATAAATGGGATGTAACAGGCGTTACCTCCCTCAAGGGCATGTTCCGCAATGCTAACGCCCTCACCAAGCTGGAAGGCTTTGCTGCTTGGGCGAACAAGCTCACCTCCCTCACGGATATGTCCTACATGTTCTACAAGAACACATCGCTCACCAACAGCAGCCTCGCAGAGCTGGCTACTTGGAACGTGGGTAACGTTCGCGACATGAGCTATCTCTTCGCCGGCTCAACCGCTATGGAATCGCTCGACAATCTCGCAGCATGGCGCCCCGCTAAGCTGCAGACCCTCGCCTATGCGTTCCAGGGTATGACCAAGCTCGCCAACATCGAAGGTCTGCGCAACTGGAACCCTGGTAGCGACGCTTCGGTCACTGCCGTTTCTATGGAAGGCGCCTTCAGCGATTGTGTCGCACTCACGAGCATCGAACCTATCACGGGCTCCAGCACGAACACGAGTGCAGCTCACTGGGATGTGCGCAAGGTGAACAACTTCTCGAAGATGTTCTACAACTTGGGTACAGGCAATACCTTGAAGATCACCACTATCGATCTGTCGCAGTGGAACATGCGTGCACACAGCACCATCACGCTCAATGATATGCTGGCCATTTCCAAGGGTGGCACGGGCAAGACCAATTTCGTTTCCTACATCTTCGGCCCCAACAACCGTCTGTGGATCTCCGATACCAACAATGCAGGCATCAATAATGCAACGCTCATGAGCGCTTCCGATGGCGTATGGATCAAGAATACCGACACGGTTGGCCTCTCTACCACCATCGGTAACTCCATCGATCTGATGAAGCGCTATGCCACCACGTCGCCTTCGCTCGTTACCACCTACACCTGGGATCCGACCCACCGTGGTGGCACGTTCGAAGACAACCCGAACATCTGGTGGACCTATGCGAAGGAAGATACCACCTCCGTGGCCGATCCTAACCTCGCCGAGAAGACTGGCATGATCCGCGTCGGTCTGGTGAGCAATGCAGCATCGCATACCACTAACGTTACGGCGAACGTGCCGTGGAAGGTCGAGCCGAACAACATTTGGAGCTCGGCTAAGTTCTTCGAGGCTGATGCCACCAACGGCACGGTTGCTCCGAACACCATGGCACAGTGGTTCCAGAGCCCGTCCAAGAACTTCGTAAGCTTCGACGGCACCAACTTGAACACCAGCAACGTGGCAAGCTTCTACCGTACGTTCTACAATGCAACGGGCCTCAAAGAAGTGAAGGGCATTGCCAACTGGGATGTTACGCACGTGACCACGTTCCAATCTATGTTCGAAGGCTGCTCCGTTCTTGAAGAGCTCGACCTTACCGCTTGGAACATGCGCGCGGGTAATCCCACGCTCACCGGTATGTTCGCTGGCTGCCTGAGCCTGATGACCCTCACCTTGAACCCCAACGTGGTTCTGGAGGGCACGGGTCTTACCGAGGTTACCACCCTTAATGGCGAGAAGATCGGTTTCTGGTACATCGACGAATACGCCCGCCAGAACCGCTACGGCACCACGCAAACGTTCGCGAACACCCACTTCGGCAAGAATACGCATGACGCTACGGGCGTTCATACCTACTACTGGTACTACGGTGCTGAATTCGAGAACCCGAACGCTTGGTGGAAGTACGATCGCAACAACCACACGCTTTCCATGGGTCTCTACGACTATTCCGCTTCGGCAGACCATCTGGTTACCGAATACGGTGCGAAGCTGCCCTGGTTCACAGCAACCGGCGCACTTTCAGTGCCCATCATCGAGGTCCAGCACATCGAGACCAACTTCGGCAAGGCTGGCGAAGATGGCGGCGTATGCGATGGCACTAATGGCATTCAGGTACGCGACTTCAGCAACTGGTTCGCTGGCTTCACCGGCCTGCTCGATTTTGATGGTCGTGGCTTGGATGTGTCGAACACTTACTTCTTCAACGAAGCTTTTAAGGGCGATTCGCGCCTCCAGAAGATCAACATCTCCACCTGGAATATGGTCTACAACACTCGCTTCAACCAGAAGGACAGCAGCGGATACCGCAGCACGTGGCCTGTGGTTACCAGCATGCTGGAAGGCTGCTCAGCGCTCTCGCACATCATTGCGGGCAATCAGATCTATCTGGTTGGCTCGGGTCTGGTCCGCGATGGCGGCATGTGGGCAGCGGGCGAATTCACGCACGATAACGAATACACCGATGTCGATACGCTCTGGTTCGATACCACTGACCACCTGTTCACTTCTTCCGGTGGTCGCTACATGGCAAACGTGGGCGTTACGCAGGCAACGGGCCGCGCACTGGGCGAGATCGAGTACATCTTCGTACCGAGCGCTCACTGCGGCGTGTTCCCGAGCAATGCGGAAGCAACCTGGATCATCATCGACAAGGATTTCAAACTTACCGACACCACCACCCTGCAGGCAAGCACCCTCTACATCGGTTGCCGTCCTTCTGCAGCGAACAAGAGCGTGAGCAGCTTCAACAATTCGAATATCGTTCCATGGCTTGATCTTTCCTTCAAGCACGTGCGTACCTTTGGTGGCATGAAGCCCAGTGAAATTGCTGCATGGTTCGCCAAGGGTGATGGAGAGATCCTGACCTATTGGAATAAAGACTTTACGCATTGGCAGAAGAATTATGGTAACAGCAACTCTTATACGGGAAGCTCGTATATCAGTTTGATCGCTGGTAAGGTTTGGCATAACGGCTATTATTCTGGCGGCACCTGGCATGACGGCTACTATAGCTACCCAGACTCATATGTTTCTTCGGCACCGTTCGTTTTGCGTGCAGGCTATTATTACACGTTCACCATCACGTATCGTTCAGGCGATACCTATCTTGATTCCTATCGCAGCTTTGGAATCGGTACGTCGCGTATTACCTCGAGCGTGAACATTGCTTATTTCAACCTTTATCACAAGAACACAAACTGGACTACGGAAACAGTCACCTTCCGCTGCTCTGATACGGGTAGCTATTACCTCAACCTGTATGAATGGAACTATAATCACCGTTCGCTTTGGTATTTCAGCAATATCTCCATTCGCGAGCTCGGTGCTGGCAATATCGAAACCTTCGATGGTACGGGTTGGGACGTGAGCAGTACGACCAACTATAGGCATGCTTTCCGCAAAGCCAACAAGCTCAAGGCGGTTGATATCCACAATTGGACCATGAGCACCAACGGGTACTATTACGAGAATATGCTCGATGGCACTACCGCACTCACACGTCTCGACCTTGGTCCGAAGACCTACCTCCCTGGTGGTACGAGCTCAACTTCTTGGTACATTACGTCCGATAACTGGGATTATTACAACAACGGTAATCAATATGGCTTGTATACCTCTGGCACGGTTCAGTCTTGGACCATTCGTCGCACGGGCACCAATGCGATCCAGCTCTGGTTCGACTACAGCTCGGGTATCGATAGCCGCAGCTGGTATCTGCACTATGGATCCTATATCCGTATTCGCTATGGCAAAGATCCCAATAACTGCGATCGTGATCCGCTCATCCTTGAATGGCGTGATATGGCGGGCAAGACCTACTACTTCGACACTCCGTTCATCATCATCGAATTCTATGCACGGGATGGATCGGGCGCTGAGAGCTTGTCGGGCTACAGTGGTTCTTACCGTGGCTTCAAGGTTTCGGTCTCCTATGGCGATCTCTGGTCTGCCTCTGGCACACGAGCAATCGAAAATGTGATGTACAACTACAATCCCTACACGGTGGGTTGGATCGGTCCAGTCGATAACAATGCCATCTGGGGATGCGGCACCTGGGTCGAGCATAACCGCGATGGCGCTTACGATGAGCTTACGCGCAAGGAAGCTCCGTGGTTCGGTACCTCGCCGAACTTGGTGGCACACCATGCCCCAGCAGCTAATAAGGGCAAATATACCTACATTTGGATGCCGGATTGGTGCGGTGACCGCATCAATGGCGACGATCATCTGTGGTGGTACTACCGTCCCGATGGTCACACCCGCGAAGATGGCTATGAGGTTCGCGATAACTCGCTCGTTATCGGCGCGGACCCAGGCTATGCCGGCAAGACCATCAATATCGATCGCGATACGCGTGTGACTCCGTGGGAAATGGCTGTTTCCGCGGGCAAGATCCACCATGTGGCCACCATCGGTCGCTGGAAAGCATCTACGCTGCGCCATTGGTTCAGCTCTAATTGCTTCAGCAACCTGGAGTCCTTCGACGGCTCAGGTATTGATGTTTCATCTACCTCCACCATCTATGAGATCTTCACGAACCGCACGAAGCTCAAGGAACTGAATCTGCGCGGCTGGTCCATCAAGCCTAGTGTCGATGTTACCAATGCGTTCAGCTCGCTTTATGCGCTCGAGCGCCTGATCATGGACAACCACACTTCGCTCACGACCAATCCGACCCTCATCGGCCAGATCCCCGGGCATGTTAACGGCGTGTGGGTTGCCACGAACGTTACTGAAGACGATGCGAACCCCAAGCTCGACTCGGGCGCGAACTACGTCTACGAAGGCCTCTATGCACGCAACACGTCGCCTTCTACCTCCACTGATCGTAGCCTCGAAGTGCTCTATGGTTATACCAATGCTGGCAACGACCACGGCATTGTCACGTGGGATTGGCGCTTCGGCACCATCGTGAACTTCCGCCCGAACCATTCTTCAGCTACGGGCAACATCCCCGATATCTTCCTGAATGGCGGCGAGACCATCAACTTCTACAAGGGCAGCGACGGTAAGTTCTACGTCGAATTCCCGAATGGCACCATCTATGAGGCGTATGTCCGCGATGGCTACATTCTCGACCTGTGGAACACCGAACAGAATCTGCGCACCGATAAGCACGGCAAGCCTGTTGGTGGCACCCAGATCTATTGGGGCGGCAGCTACACGGCACCGAACACTGGCGACTCTAGCGCTGTTTCGGTCACCTTCTGGGCTCAGTGGATCAAGGATGCCAATATCACCATCAAGTTCGTGGTCGATACCACGGGCTCCACTTCGGCAAGCACCTCCGAAAGCACGATCGGTTCCGACCGCGCTCAGGGCTACCTTGAGATCACGGGCCTGAAGGTGGGCGACACCATCCAGCTCTTCAACGGCACGCAAGCAGGTCTTTCGATCTATGATGCGCTCACCAATGCGATCCTGAACATGACCACCTTCGTCGAGTTCTCGCGTCCTGGCTACGATCTGATCGGTTGGACCTACTACATGCGCCACATCTCTTCGGGCGGCGATACGGTCACGCGTGCTTATCAGATCTACTTCAACCGCGAAAACAACGAGATTCGTCTTTTCTGGCCGCCGAATGCAACGGAAGCCGATACGGTTGCTATCGATACCTTCTACGCCCTCTGGGCTCCGAAGACCGGCTACACCATCGAATACATGGCGCCTGAATCCGCCTACAAGCCCAATAACCGCACTGGTCTCTCTTATGTAGAGGTTAACCTCCTGCCCTCCGATGCAGGCAAGGTGAAGCGCCCTGGCTACAAGCTGGCAGGGTGGTATGTGCTCGATGCTGCTGGCAATCGTATGACGCTCCCTGATGGCTCGACCCTCATCACGAGCAAGAATCAGGCTGGTATCCGCTTCCGCGATATCGCACTTTCCGCAGACGTAGCAGATATCCTCTACCTCTATGCTGAATGGGAAGAGGACAACATTCCGCTCACGTTCCAGTCCAACACTAAGGAAAACATCGTTAACCCGACCTCACAGGCACCGCTGCTTTCCAATGGTAACGGCGTGCGCAACGTCGGCGTGATCGTGGCAAAGGGCTACCACTTCGTCAGCTGGACGAACAACCGCACGGGCGATGTGTTCACCAACGCGGTGCTCACGGCAGATCAGATCCGCTCCGTTGCCTTCATCAATGGCAACTGGAACCCGACGGTCTTCACGGCGAACTTCGCTCCGAACGAATACACCATCGTCTTCAAGCCAGGTACCGCAGCTGGTCCTGCAGGCACCCCCGATAAGGTGGCTAATGGCGCAGGCAACATCGCCGACATGGAAGCAACCTATGGTATTGCTTTCCGAGCTCCGGCTGCAGGCGACACTTCCACCTTCTGGCTGGATGGCTATGTCTTTGACGGTTGGATGACCGACGAGCCTTATAACGAATCGAATCCTTCCACGCCGCGCAAGATCTATGCAGGCCAGACGGTCTACGATCTGCTCGCAGCGCATGGTGGCACCATCACCTTCACGGCAACGTGGCGTCCGCAGACCATCAAGGTCACCTGGATCGCTGGCACGGGCGGCAAGGTATGCGTCAATGGCGATGAAGCGCATCAGGCCACTACGCTCACTAAGAGCTACACCACCATTTCACCTTCTATTGACATCGTGCGTCCCGTGGCAGACGAAGGCTATCGTTTTGTGGAATGGCGCATTACCGACACGGGCGAGACGCTCACCACCGAAGCACTGCTGAAGTTGGTCAAGGATGGCGAATTCTGGCCGTTGTCTCAGTCCTTCACGGCCATCTTCAGGCCTATCACCTATACCATCGCCTTCGACTATGCTCGTGGCGACGACCACACGCAGCTTGCAACCGGTACGCTGCCCGGTCCGATCTCCAAGACCTTCGGCGTCGAAGTTCGTCTGCCGAACATCCTCGACATGGATGGCGAGATCATGCTCAAGCGTGATGGCTATGTCTTCGCGGGTTGGAACACCAAGGCCGACGGCACAGGCAAGCGCTACAGCATCAACCAGCTGCTCAACGAAGACTTCACCTTCACCGAGGGTGACACCATCTATCTCTACGATATGTGGACGCCTTCCAAGTACACCGTTGAATTCTTCCACGGCGCAACGGGCGTTACCGGCAAGATGGACAAGCAGACGCTCACCTACGATGTCACGTCGTTCCTGAACGCCAATGAATTCATCCGCAACGGTTATCGCTTCATCGGTTGGTCCACGTCCTACTTCGATCCTCCCATCTACACCGATGGCCAGGCTGTGAAGAACCTGGGCAAAGATGGCGACAACATCATGCTCTTCGCTCATTGGGAAGCGATCGGCGAATACAACGTGTTCTTCGAGATGGATAAGGGTTCCACCGATAAGGCAACCATGCACCTGCCAGCATCCTACGATCCGTACAAGGGCGTTCAGGTCAAGCAGGGTGGCTTCGTTGCGGTCGATCAGGCACCAACCTTCAGCCAGAACGACATTCAGCAGGCAGCAGGTTACTTCCTGTCCTACTGGTCATACATCATCGAGCACGAAGATGGCAGCACCGAAACGGGCGTTACCACCGACGTGAAGAAGATCGCCATCACCGGCAAGACCACCTTCTCGGCTCACTTCGCACCTGATCATGTCTTCGTGGTCATCTACGAACCGGGCACGCATGGCACGTTCCCCTCCACGCAGGATAAGACCTTCTTCGTGAACCTCGATCCTCACTCCACCCGTCCGACCTTCGGTGGTCAGGCAGCGGGCACGCAGCTCGATCCCGATTACTTCGATACGGCAACGTCCAACCCGAAGAACATCGATAACCCCAAGGGCATCCCAGGTTATGAATTCATCGGTTGGCACTGGACCACTACCGACGAGAACAACGTTGTTACGCACCACTTCTCCTTCAACACGGAGTACGAAGGTGTAACCTACACCGCAGAAGCACTGCCCAGCGAAGTTGATCGCAACTATGTCTTCGAGGCATGGTGGCAGCCTTCCGAGGTTACCGTTTACCTGAGCCCCAACGGCGGCGAATGGATCCTCGATTCCAATGGCCAGCTGGTGAACCCCGATGCTGCGGGTGATTTCGTGCTCGAACGCGGTCAGTCTTTCGCAATGCTCACGCAGTACTGCGGCCAGATCGTTGAATTGCCTTCTGCCGACAAGATCCTGCAGCGTGTTGGCTGGCGCTTTGTCGGTTGGACCGACAGCGCTTGGGAAGCGGTGAAATGGCAGCCCGGCGAAACGCTGCTGGCCTACTATGGTCTGCGCATCTATGCAGTATGGCAGCGCCTTACCTACAATGTTTCCTTCAACTCCAATGGCGGCACGCCTGTTTCCGACAAGAAGGGCATCGGCTGGTCCGATCGTAACGTGCTCCAAGGTGTCGATACGCCTACCAAGGTCGGTTATGAATTCGACGGTTGGTATATCGTGAACCCCTACAGCGATCGCTTCGACGACAGCATCGATAAGGTTTCCAACAACACCACCTACGCCGACCTGGCACGCTACAACGGTCTCACCGACGAAACCGCACTCGCTAACGGCATCATCCTTTATGCGAAGTGGCTCGAGAAGCAGGCAGAGATCTACTATCGTCCGGTCGTCATGGACGCACAGGGTAGGTTCGTGAAGACCACGGGTGGTTCGCTCACGGTAACCTCTGAAACCATCTACGCTATCTCCACGCTCACAGCACCGCGCGGTTCCCAGGCATCGAGCAACACCGGTTATCACTTCCTCGGTTGGTACGATGCTCAGGGCAACCTGCTCTCTCGTAGCGAGAAGTACATTCCTACCAAGAGCGAATACAACCTCACCGGCCAGTACTGGGGCGACGCGAACCACAGCGTATACTATGCGCTCTTCGAGCCGAACTCCTACACCATCGAGTTCATCAACAACGGCGGCATCGGTCGTATCGAGGCTATTACGGTCAAGTACGACGAATACCGCAATCTCCCCGTGAACGATGGCCAGATGGCACGTGTGGGTTATGGCTTCGCTGGCTGGTCGACCGTAGCCGATGGCTCGGGTATGCACTATGGCGATGGCGCTCAGGTTCATAACCTCTCCAGCATCAATGGTGCGGTCATTTCGCTCTATGCGGTATGGCAAGGCAATGTTTTCACCCTTACGCTCGATCCGAACGGTGGTAGCCCGAACTCATGGGATAACGTGGCTAAGCCGCCCGTGACCTACAGCGGTTCGCAGGTTATCTACCATATGGTGGCAGGCTCTTCGATTCATCTGCCCGACACCTTCACCTTCGTACGCACTGGCTACACCATGGATGGTTGGGTGGATAAGCCCAATGGCGATAAGGTCATTGCTCCGGGCTCTCGTTACTGGATGCCCGGCGGTTCTGTGGTCCTGTATGCTCACTGGGTGCCCAATAGCTACATCATCCGTTTCCAGCCAGGTGCTGTTGATGTTCTGGGTTACGAAGATATGGTCGACGTTCGCATCAACTACGATACCCACGCATACCTGCCTTCCAACACCATGACGCGCGAAGGCTATCGCTTCGTGGGTTGGACTTCGGACTACGGTTCGTTCTCTAACTGCGGCGAAGTCTACAACCTCACCACGGTGAACGATAAGGTCATCACGCTCACGGCGGTATGGCAGGCGCTCCCGCACACCGTTACGTTCAACGGTGGGGAAGGCGGCACCCTTTCAGGTGTTGCGAACCCGCAGACGGTCAACCATGGTGGCCATGCCACTACGCCAAACGCGTATCGCCAAGGCTACGTGCTGATCGGCTGGAGCTACTCCATGGAGATCAACGGTGGCCAGACCCTTACCGGTATGACCGATAACCCCAGTTCTATCGAGATCTTGGGCGATACTACCTTCACCGCTTATTGGGGCGGCCCGAGCGCGGTCGTTTACCTGCCGGGCAACCACGGCTCCTTCGCTTCTCATAGCAAGGATCCGGGCTCCCAGACGCTCTACACCGATCTTCCGTTCGGCGCCATGGGCGATCAGTACGCTTACCGTGGTCCTACGGGCACCACGGGCTTGCCGCTGGGCCAGGAAGGCTGGACCTTCACTGGTTGGGTGCGCACCGCCTACGATAACGATGGTCACAAGATTGGTGAGAGCTACTTCATCTCTGCTGAGACCTGGGTGCGCGACAAGACGGGCAGCCTCGGGTTCATCGATGAAGGCGAATACACCATCTACTTCACCGCTCAGTGGTACAAGCCCTTCAAGCTCACCTACGATCTGAATGGTGGCGGCGAATGGGTCAAGGATTACGACTTCGGTTACACCACTGATGGTGTGAGCGACCCCGTCTCCATGATGGTGGGCGCAGGCGAGACCGTGCACATTCCTACCAAGGATGCGCTCATTCGCCCGGGCTACATTTTCAATGGTTGGGCAACCTCGGAATACAACGCAGCTCACGGTTGGGTCACCTATCCGACCTACGATGAAGACGGCAACGTGGTGAACCTCTACACCATGCCTGAACACGACGTGACCTTCTACGCCGTATGGACCATCCGTACCTATAACGTTCACTATGCAACCGGTACGGGCACCTACATCGGCGTTCAGAAGTTCACCTATAACGACACTGGCCTCCTGCCGAGCCCGAACCCGGTATGGCCTGGTTACACCTTCAACAACTGGTACACCGAGGATAACTCCAACCAGTCTTACGGCGATGTGCCTCATGGCGATCGTGTTTACAACTCCACGCATCTCTACGAGATCCTGCCGAACGAAGAGGTTACCGATATCATCATCTATGCTTGGTTCGTTCCGGGTTATGCGAACATCTACTACTTCGTCGATCAGCAGTTCCAGGGCGGCACGCTCACCAACATGCGCGACTCTGGCATCTCCGCATTCGACGGTGTACCTACCGGATCCACGGCAGTGCCCGATGCGGGCTATGAATTCATCGGTTGGTACGATGCGAAGGGTCGCCTGGTAGGCACCGAAGCGAAGTTCGTTCCCACCAAGAGCCCCGACACCGCATGGCTCGATGGTACGGTCTACTATGCACGCTTCCAGTACAAGCAGTACTCCATCATCTTCAACAACAATAATGGTCAGGGCAGCCTGCCCACCCAGCGCGTTGCCTACGATGAATACGTAACGCTTACCCCGAACGCCAACCGCATCACGCGTCCTGGCTTCGAGTTCCTGGGTTGGGCCACCGGCCAGATCGATCCGCTCATGAATCGCGATGATCTGCAGCAAGCGCTTGCCGACCGCGGTCTTTCCTTCTTGGCAGACCAGGCTCGCGTGGTGAACCTCGCAGGTCAAGACAGCAGCCAGGTTACGCTCTGGGCTATTTGGCTCAACGTTGGTTGGAAGGTCCACTACGATCTGGATGGCCAGAACGACTACTATTGGAACACCAACAAGGATGGCCGCTTCCTGGGCTGGATCGCTCCTGAAGACAACGACCGCATCCATCAGGTGGGCGTTAAGGTGAACGCACTTACCTACGAAGACACTCATGGCGCACATCGCAATGGCTATAAGTTCGTAGGCTGGCAGTACCTCACCGAGGCAGGCACCTGGCAGACGGTCAACTTCGGCGCAGAATTCACCATGCCGAACCACGACGTAACCTTCAAGCCGATCTGGGAGGCCATCAAGTACACGGTCATCTTCGATCCGGGTCTGCCGGAAGGCTACGACATCTCAGGTGCGTATGCGTCTGATTCGAACCTCTACTTCACCGCAGACGGCAAGCCGTACTTCCAGCTCGAGGTCTCCTTCGACGAGCTCTTCGACGCAGGCGAGCGCTACTATCGCAGTGGCTACGACTTCCTGAAGTGGGTCGTTACGGGCTCCAGCAGCTGGGGAACGTCCTTCTCCGTGCTCGACGGCGAATATGACGCTGGCTGGTATAAGAACTTCTGCAACGTTGAAGGCGGCATCGTCACCTTCACGGCGAAGTGGTCGGGCAAGAAGGTCACCGCGATCTTCGAATCCTCCGATCCTACGCAGGGCACCGTTACGGGCGATATTCGCCAGGAGCTCTACGCAGGCGATAACGTTCGCACGGGCACGGTCTATACCACGCCGGGCTACAAGAAGGCTCTGTCCTACTGGAAAGCACGCGTTACACTGTTCCATGAAGACGGTACGTCCTACTATGAATATCACGACATCAAGCCTTCCGACTTGAAGGATTATGTCCTGCAGGGTGACACCACCTTCACCGCTTACTGGACCGATGCGTTCGACGTGTGGTTCTTCGAAGGTGAATACGGCGACTTCTACAGCAATGGTGGCCACGATGCAGGTCACACTGGTGGCCAGGAAGGCGCAACGCGCTTCACTCATGCGGTTGGCACCGAGGGCATCCCCACCTACGCAGGTATGTGGAACGGTCTGCCGCGCTCGACCACCTATATCGACGCGAACCGTCGCATCACCTATGCATTCAAGGGCTGGGCACTTGCAGCGATCGGCCCCGATGGCCTGCCGCTCATGGAGGATGGCCATGCGGTCTATCGCACCATGGAAGATGGTAAGACGCCAATGTATCTCTATGGCCCCGATGGCCTGCCGGTCACCGCTGCTGATCTTTCGAGCCTCATCCTCATCGACAAGCTCAAGGAGTACGGTCTTGAGGGCACGGGCAACCTCTACCTGGTCGCAACCTGGGAAGAGGCAGACTACACCATCTACTTCGAATCGCAGTTCCCGCCGCAACCGAGCCTGCCTTCTGGCTTCGGTAACATCGACCTGAATTCAGGCACGATGCCCATCCAGCAGATGGCCTACGAGACTGAGGTCGCTCTGGCACCGAACCAGTATGCAGCGGTCGGCTATGAATTCATCGGTTGGTCTACCAAGGCGCTATCCGAGATATACGACGGGAAGACCTACTTTGACTATAACGTGACCCTTGACATGATCAAGGAGCAGGTCAACTCTGCTAATGCTCGTTTCTATGCGAACATGGCGCTCTTTGGTCCGAAGACCGCTGCCGACTTCGAGGTCGAACCTGGCAGCATCACCCTCTACGCAATCTGGCGTATCCAGCGCTACGAGGTAACCTTCCTTACCTCGGGCGACAACGTTGGCGGCATCATCCTCGACAATGATGGCAATGTGCTGCAAGACGGCCACGAGAAGCTTACTCAGTGGGTCGTCTACAATACTCATCCGCGCTCCGAGAAAATTCCTCATCCGAGCCAACCTGGTCAAACCTACGACCTCATCCTTCACGAAAACCCCGGTTATGCCTTCGCTGGTTGGGACTATGAAGTAACCCTGCCGAACGGTCAGAAGTTCACTGGCTTCTTCGAGAGCCCCGACGGCATTCCTGGCATCACCGTTTATGGCCGCACCATCGTTCGTGCGGTATGGGAGAAGCTCCACACCATCACCTATAACCCTGGCGATCACGGTGCTTGGGCAGAGAACACCATCGTTTCTGGTGGTCTGCGCGCCGATAAGGATTACCTGATCGACTACGTCACCCTGGGTGGCAAGACCGATCCTAACTTCACTACCCCGCTCGACTACGGCGATGGCAAGGGCGCGCTCGTCCGCACCATGCCGGTATCCAACAGCGATGAGTGGATGTTCGACGGTTGGGTGTCCAACGACGGTCGCTTCTTCCAGACGGTCGAAGACGTGCTCAAGGCACTCATGGGCCGCGAAGACATCATCCTTACTGCAAACTGGCTTCGTAAGCCGGTCACGGTTCACTTCGACCCGAACGGTGGCACCCCGGTTGCTGGCTCCACGGCACTGAACGACCGCACCGACCTCATCCCTTACCAGCAGATTGTTCTTCCGTTCGTGGGCACCGTTACCAAGGCAGGCTACGAACTCTATGGCTGGTCTTACGATGGCAAGATCTATCGCACCTACGAGGAAAGCTCCGATGTGTTCATCGTTCCTCGCTTCGGTGCAACGCTCACGGCAGTATGGCAAGAGATCACGGTGTTCATCACCTTCAAGTCCGAAGGCACCAACACTACCGGCGCTGGCTACATCGTGTCCGATCAGGGCACCCCGATGTGCACCTACAACCGTTGGGGTCAGATCACGGGTTATTACTACGGCATCAATGGCGTGCCGGTTGTGAAGCGCGAAGGCGCGCACACCGGTTATGTCTACAACCCGGCAGTTAACGGCGGCGCGGCTATGTATCCGCAAACGTTCGACACGCTGCGTATGCGCCTTTCCTCCATCACGGGCGAGACGCGCGGTTATCTCTACGACTATCGCTACAACACCTATTTCGATACCCCGATTTCCATCACGGCTATCGCTCGTCAGGGTTATCACTTCCTGCACTGGGTCGATTCGCACGGCGTTATCGTCTGCGAAGACGCTACCTTCGTAGCACCTGCTGGTTCTTCTGGTGTGTGGGCAGAGACCACCTACTACGCCATCTTCACCGAAGACCAAGACGTTATGATCAAGTATCAGGTCTCCGATCCTGATCATGCATGGCTCTCACGCGACAAGGAATCGGTCGCACCTTCCACGGGTCGCGCACTGGGCACCGAAGTGCATCTGCTTCCGGGCTACCGTGTTGTCGGTTGGGCGGTCGACTGGGATGGTGGCGATCTGCCTTCCATCGACGAGCTCATCGAGCTGGGCAAGATCATCTTCAACCCGCCGCGTTATGGCGAAGGCCTTGCAGGTGCTCAGATCTTCTACGATCCGGCAGATCCACTGAAGGGTGGCCACACCTACACCGCCATCATCGAGCCGGCTGAGGATGTTGAGTTCACCGTGAACCATCACTTCCAGTCCAGCAACGGTGTGACCTTCGAACTGAAGAAGACCGACGAATACAAGGGTCCGCAGGATGCACGTGTCGACGTTCGCTACGAAGACGTTATGCAGCCCGATGGCTCCACGCTGCGCAAGTATCACCTCTACCTCATCGACGATAACGGCACCGCAACGGGCATCCTCATCGACGAGATCCTCCTCGGCCCCGATTACACGAGCGCAAATGGCCTCACGTGGCTCTATGCTCCCGATATCTCGGCGCAGACCGCTCATGGCACCATCAGCCTGGGCCGCAAGCTGGTTTTGGATCTCTACTACCTCATCGATCCGCGCAACGTGGCAACCATCGGCTACCAGGTGATCAACCTTCCGAGTGGCACCAATAACCAATACGGCAATGGCGACTACGGCGCTACCGAGCCTACCTTCGAACTGATCGCAGGCGGCACGCACAATGTTCCGAATGGCTCTACCGCACAAACGCCTCCGGGCTATGTGTTCCTGGGTTGGTATGCACACCTCTCCGACATCGCCGGTGGGGTAGCGCCGCTCTCGACCGACCTCACCTTCATCCCGCCGGTGCCTGCTGCTGGCTGGGTGGTTGGCGACACCTACACCTACTATGCGATCTTCCGCGAGCTCGAAGACATCGAGATCTCCTACGACTTCACGCCTTCCAATGGCGGTAGCGTTTCGATCGATCACGATTCCTTCGCTCCGGTCACGGGCAAGCCGAAGGCAGTCTACACCACGCCGAACCCCGGCTTCCGCTTCTCGCACTGGACCAACAAAGATGGCCTCTGGATCGCTGCAGACGGCACTCCGATCGAAGGTTCCGACACTTGGACCGAGGTACCTCAGGGCGTATCGCTCATGGGTTCCACCTTCTTCCCGCAGCACGTGAATGGCAGCTACCTCATCTACAACGGCCAGACCTTCACGGCTCACTTCACCACCGACATGGTGTCCTTCACAGTCGAGCGTTATAAGGTCATCAACGGCCGCGTGGTCTACATCAACTCCGACGGCACGCTGAACTTCTCTTCGAAGGCACCGGTCGAGAAGCTCACCTTCATGGCAATGCCTGATTCGCATGTGGCAGTGCTCTACGATCCCGATAACGATCGCTACTATGTAGCGGGTGTTGATGCAACGGGTCAGAAGCTCGCCGATGCGCTCGAATACTTCTTCACCGAGTGGGCAGGTTACACCTACCTGCCGGGTTATGAACTGGCTATCGAATCTGGTGTGGTCAACGCCGATGGTACGCTTGTGTTACGCATGTACTACGCAGCTGACCCGAACACGCTCGTTACGGTCGAACGCTGGACGGTTACCATCCCGAATGCCAACGAGCCTAACAACAAGGTCACCGACCTCTACGACACCACGTACTACGGTGGCAACTACAACAGCAACGGCTTCTACACCGACACCTGGCTCACGCTTCAGGTCATGGCAAACGCAGGCCAGACCATTCCTGAAGGGTATCTGGGCGTGCTCGCACCACTGGGTTATCACTACATCGATCATCCGAACGAGATCCTCTCCGGCATCGTTCTGGGCGATGGCTCGCTGCTGCTGCGTATCTACTTCGAGGCAACTGAAGGTGCTACGTCCTACACCGTCGAACACTACATCATCGACGGCAAGAAGAACGTCACCCTCCTGAACTCCGAAGTGATCGACGGCGTTACCGCGGGCCAGGTCGTTATGACCGATCCTTCGCTCTTCGATCCGGGTGCACATGGTCATCCGGGCTACTCCTACGTAGACAGCGCTGAAGGTCTTGTCGGCGGCGTTCTCATGACGCTCTACTCCAAGACCACCGAGCTCTACGTGGCAGGCGACGGCACTACCAAGCTCATCGTCTACTACCTGGCAGACACCCGTTACCTCCAGTTCGATCTGGGCGTTGAGGGCAAGTGGGCCGAAGACTTCCGTGACGAAAAGGTTCGTCCGATGCAGGCTGGCAACGAGACCATCCTGCCGGGTGCCGATTGCGCAGTCCGTGAAGGCTACGAGTTGGTCGGCTGGTACATCACCGACCGTGGCACCAATACGCGTGGCACCAATTCTGTTCAGGTAGCAAACGATATCCTGGCGAATGCTAAGACTGGCCTCTATGCTCTGGGTGGTCTGTTCGTGATGCCAGAGCTCGCTAACGATTCTGAACTCCTCACGCAGATCGGCGACAACTACTTCTACACGCTGCATGCGATCTGGCGCGCAACGGATGCAACCTACTCCGTTGAGGTGTGGGTCCAGAACGCTGATGGTACGCTGCAGCGCGTCGAAGTGAAGCTGCCGGGCGCAGATGCTAATGGCGTTCTGAAGTCCACCTTCGGCGACACCATCGACTTCAACGATCCTACTGATCCGTATCGCATCTGGGGCGCTAACCCTGAAGATCGCGCTTCTCTGGGCGAGGGCTTCGGCATCACCGATCCGGCAGGCTATACCTTCGTGGCTAACTTCAGCTGCGATCCTTCAACGCCGATCAGCCCGAACAGCTTCGACAAGACGCTCAACGTGTTCAACTCTGTGAACTCCATCGTGCTCGATGCGAACGGCAAGACCATCTACCTGTTCTACCGCTACATCGAGAACGGCGTGCACTTCACGGTCAACCGCTACATGGTTCTCTCCGATAACACGCGCGTTGAAGTGGACAAGAACGGCAACCGCCTCCATCGCAATGCTAAGGGCCAGATCCTCGACGCTTCCGGCAATGTGGTGGCAGAAGAGAATTACGGCGACTACCTCATCTACGTGGAAGCATCGGCAGGTCAGCTGGCACACGCTGTGCTCCAGCAGTTCCTCATCGACAACGGCATCACTTACCTGCCAGATGCTAACCACGTAGTGAACCCCGCCGATCTGGTGAACTACTACATCATCACGAACAACATCCCGGGCTTCAGCTATTCCCAGCTGCTCTCCGAGCTCACCTGCAAGGCATACGTTGCAGGTGATAACTCCACGGTGCTCGAGCTCTTCTTCGCAGCCGATCCTCAAGCGATCGACTACCAGCTGGGTGCAGGCCAGTGGGCAATGGCTAACCTCAACCGCGACGACGGCCTGTTCGGCGGCACGCTCACGCACGTTTATCCTTACGACACCATCACGCTTCCGGTGGCTTCCAATGTGGAGCGCAACGGCTACGATCTCGTCGGCTGGGCAACCTCCGAAGACATCGCGAAGGCCATGACCGATGCGATCCTGGCCGACCCGAGCATCGACCTTAACACGCTCTTCGGTGACACCTTCTTCGCTGCAGGCGCACGTTGGGAAGTTCCGGGTTCCACGCTCATCATCGACGGTTACGGCGTTACTCGCCTCTATGCGGTCTACAGGGCAGCGAACGTTAACTACAACGTGTATGTCTACCGCGTCGAAGCGGGCCAGATCATCCGTGATAAGGCCTTCGAGCGCTCCGAGTACACCTGGACAGCTAAGGACAGCAACGGTAACGACGTTACCTATAAGAAGTACGCCTATGTTGACCTCGACGGCAATTCGCTGCTCACCGCTCCTACCGACAGCATGGTAGGCTTCGTTGATGACGACGTTTTAAGCGGCTTCTTCATGAAGATCCCGTATCGTGCAGGCTATCGCCTCATCACCGATCCGAACTACACCACAGCATTCGGTCAGATGAAGCTCACCGGCACGGTTACGGCAGACGGTCGCCTCACCCTCATCCTCTACTACGAGGCTGTCCCGAACGGTTCTGAATATCAGGTTGAATACTGGTACTGGGATCCTGCCACCAACAAGCCCGTCAAGTTCGACGAGCGTGTTCCGGGCACTACGCCTACTGGTCCTACCGCATCTACGGTCACCATTAAGGGCACCGCAGGCTACACCGCTAACGTGAACACCGCAGGCGCAACCAACGCACCGGGCATCTTCGACACCAAGTTCGATGCCGTTACCAACGACACCAACTTCACCTCGCTTGGTTGGCTGTGGAAGGATATCGAAGGCTTCGTTGCTGCACCGTCCGGTTCCTGGACCTGCGTGACCAACGGCACCATCACCTACATCTATGGCTACAAGACCGACGCAGATGGCACCTATGTGCTCGACGCAGATGGCAACCCCATCCCGCTGTATCGTACGCTCACGCTCCAGCAGGGCATGCTGTTCTCCTCATCCTATTCCGGCACTATCGTAGGAGATCCGAACAACATGCTCGTGCTCAGGTTGTTCTACACTCCTGCTCCGCGTAACGTTACCTTCGTTCCGGAGCAGGGCGTGTGGGTCAGCGGCACCGATACGTTCAGCTCGTCTTCGTCGAACACCTACACCACGGGTCAGACCATCAACGTCCCGCAGAACACGCACCTCACGCGTCCGGGCTACGAGCTGATCGGTTGGACCACCAACCACGATCTGGTCGACACCACCATCACCGATGCGTGGATCAACGACCCGAACCGTTCGCTCGAAACCCTGAAGACGCTCCTGGGCGATTCGTTCGCAAGTGTGTTCTTCGATCTGAACTACACGGTCACCGCAGATTCCGACCAGTTCCTCTATGCGATGTGGGCACCGGCTGAGACCACCTTCCTGGTCGAGCACTATCGTGTGGTTGCAGAGGTCGATCAAGACGGCAACATCGTGAAGATCCACAAGATCGAGGATGCACCGGCGGTCACCACCACGAAGCAGGGCAAGTCGGAAAGCGCCATCACGGCCGATATGATCAACAAGATCACGGCAGCGCTCTACAACCTCTACCCGAACATGAAGGGCTATTCGTACTACGAAGGCTTCAGCCAGCTGTGGAACGGTGTCCAGTACGACGAGATCTCCTCCATTGCTTCGCTGGCTCCGAATGGCACCACGCTCTTCAAGCTGTATTACGTTTCTGAATACGTTCCATACACCGTTGAATTCTGGAAGGTTTCCGGTGAAGGTGTGGCATCGCGTGTTACCGATACGAACGGCAATGCTGTGAGCATCCAGCACGAAGGTCTTGCTGGCGCCTACGCCAAGGCCGACGCCGAGAAGGAAGCCGATGGCATCACTTGGAAGGGTTACACCTTCGTCGATGCCGATGGCAACACCATCATCCCGGCCTTCCTCACCGACGATGCTTACACGAGCCTGCTCATCCCGAATGGCTATGTCTACACGCCGGGCACGTTCACCATCAACGACTTCTCTTACACGTCCGACCCGTACAAGCTCATCAATGGCGATGGCTCCACCATCATCCGTCTGTACTTCGCGCCTGACACGCACAAGCTCTCGCTCATCCTGAACGGCACCGCAACGGATGCTTCCTGGGTGAAGAGCTACGCTGGTGCGGGCAATGCGTTCGTCCAGACCGGATCGATCAACGTGGTCACGGGCAGCGTGGTCTACCTGCCAGGTGCTGCTGCAGCAACGCGTCCGGGCTATCAGCTGGTGGGCTGGTACGAGACCAATGACTATATCGACTATGTGGGCAACGACTCCATCACGCTCTACAACAACGTGCTCAAGACCGATCCGAAGTTCCACGCAGTAGGCTCGCTCTTCACGGTTCCGGCTCCGACCGACCCGAACAACCCCGAAACGTTCCTCTATGCCGTTTGGGTGGCTCAGGAGTCCAACTTCCAGATCGAGTACTACAAGGTAGTGGGCGGCCGTCAGACGCTGGCATACACCAGCCGCCTGAACAGCCTGCGCTATGCAACGGGCGACACCGTCGACCTGCGCACGGCCGATAAGTCCGACTTGCAGGCCATCTACAAGCTCATCACCAACAGCACCTTCAGCGATGGTGGCCGTGAATACGACTTCCGTGGCTACCACTTCAGCATGGATTCGGCTCTGGGCTACGATCAGTTCTTGCGTCTCGTTATCAAGGGCGATCCTACCGATCCGACCATCTTCAAGGTCTACTATGTGGCAGACCTCACCACCGAATACAAGGTGCATCACTGGTTCGTCGATGGCGACGGCAACGCTTACGAAGCGCTCGTCGAAGTTCGCCAGGGCGAGACCGACACCGAGATTCAGCCTTCCGACATCGGTCTGAAGTATCAGAACAACCCCGATGTGGCTATCCGCGGTATGGTGAAGAATGGTGAGATCTACTGGCTCTACGATGGCCAGCCCGAGAATCTGCACTACAGCTTCAACGGCTTCATCTTCTTCCCGAACTCCGACGGTACGGTTCCGGGCACGAGCTACCAGACTTCGCTTGCACAGCACATCAAGGGTGCACCGCTGGGCGCTGGCGGCACGGAATTCTTCCTCTACTATCTGGCAGACGAGCTGCCGCTGAAGTTCCTGCTGGGCGTTGAAGGCACGAGCGACTACGACAAGCGTGCGTGGACCTCCGGCGCAGCAGACATCTCGGGCAACTATCGCGTTGGCAAGACCATCCGTACCCCGAACTCCTCCTCGGCTATCCGCCCGGGTTATGAGCTGATGGGTTGGTACTCTGGTCCTAACGACACCGTCTTCACCAACATGGTGGGCTACAACTCCCACACGTGGGCACAGTGGCTTGCTGCTAACGGCACCACGGCCGATGGCTCTGGTCTCTACATCCCGGCTGGCGCAAGCTTCAAGATGCCTCAGCGCGGCATGACCTTCTACGCGATCTGGCGTGCGAAGGACGTTGTCTTCACCGTCGATCGTTGGCAGATCGAAGGCGGCACCACCGCAACCAAGTACGACACCATCCGTCTGCACGGCTATGCGGGCGACACGGTCTCCTTCGTCGATCCTACCAACCCCACGGCCACCACGCCGATCTACGTGATCCAAGGCGATGGCACGCTGGCAATCGACCACAACGAGACCCGCGCTATGAACACTTGGTCCATCCCGGGCATCACGGGCTACCATCTCTTCGGCTCTGAAGCAGATGACGATCCGGCAGATGCTACGGTGGGTGGTGTGAACTACGCAGACCTCGTGGTCACCGAGGGCGTGGTCGCAGAGATCACCGGCCAGGCAACGGGCGAACCCAAGATCGTCCTGGTCTACGTGCCGAACAAGAATACGGAATACAAGGTCTATCACCACCTGGTGAAGGGCGATGGCGCAACCATCTCCGACGTGGTGGATGAGAACGGCAACCCCTATGTGGTCACCTACACCGGCAAGACCGGCGCCTTCGTCGATGAAGCCACCGGCCGCAGCTATGCGCTCGTCTACGACCCGAACAACCCGGTTGCTCCTGGTCTCTACATCAAGGGCTATGTCTTTGGCGACTTCGCTGGTCAGAAGCTCTCCGGCACCATCCTGGCCGATGGCACCATGCGCCTGGATCTCTACTACCTGGCAGAGCGTCAGCAGCTCAACTTCGAGCTGGGCACCAAGGCCAACGATGGCACCTACAACAATGGTGCTTGGTGGCGTGGCGCTAACCCCTCGACCAACATCTACAAGACTGGCGAGCTCGTTACCCTGCCGAACGCCATGACCGGCATTCGCCCGGGTTACACTCTGTATGGTTGGTATGTCGTTCCGGCTGACAAAGTGGCTACCAGTGGTCTTGCAACCGCTATTGCCGATGCGCTCTACAATGGTTGCGACCTGAGCGGTAATGCAGCAAGCCAGTGGATCGCTGCTAACGCAGCCCGCATCTTCCTGGCAGGTTCGAACAACTTCGAGATGCCCAACGAAGAGACCACGCTCTACGCTATCTGGATGCCGGCTCAGTCCGAATACAAGGTCGTCGTAAACGTGCTCCAGGGCAACGGCGTTACCGAGAAGCTGGCGGAATACACCCGCACGGGCACCACGGGCAACTACCTGAACTACGTGAACCCGCTCGCTCCTTACGAGGCTAACCCCGATAACCACGCATCCATCGTTCAGTGGCTGCAGGCTATCGCAATCGCAGCTGGCTACGAGATCGACCTCAACCCGGCTAACCCGCTCGGTCCGGCTGATGGCATCCTGAACGCCTTCGGCCCCGACGCAACGGCAGCAGGCATCGATCAGACCATCCTCTACATCTACCTGAAGGCGATCCCGAATGGCACCACCTTCTACGTAGAGCGCTACACCGTCGATGTGAACAACGCAGGCCTCTATCAGCAGCCTAAGCTCTATGACACGCATGAGTACACCGGCACCGCTGGTTCGTATGTCCGTGTCGATGCAGCGCTCGATACCAACGGTGTCGATATCCTGAACGCTGTGCTCGATGCGTACAACAACTGGATCGCAACTGCAGCAGCAGGCGCAGAAGAAGGCTGGCAGTACCTCCACGCTAACGGCAGCATCTTCGGCTTCAGCTACGATGCGAACTTCTCCAAATACCTCGCAGAGGGCGACCCGGCAGCGCTGCTCTACGCAACGCTTTCCAACGGCCGCATCCTGGGTCACTTTGGCGATGCCACCTCGCATCCCGATGCACTGGTCCTGAAGCTCTTCTACGTGGTCGATCAGTACACCATCACCTATAAGAGCCTGGGTGGCCAGATCACCGATGGTGCCACCACGGCAGAGAACGTTGATCGCACGGCGTATTACAACCACACCTTCACGCCGCTGCCGGCAAGCCAGGTTACCAAGACCGGCTACGAGCTGGTTGGCTGGCTCAACACCACAACGGGCGACACCTACAACATCAAGGCAGATGGCACGTTCGACGCTATCACCTATACCTGGAACCAGAACATCACGCTTGAGGCGATTTGGAAGGCACTGCCTGCTAAGGTAACCGTGGTTCATGTGAAGCTCGACCACGAAGGCAACTACGTGGACAAGAAGGAAGATACCTTCATGAAGGACTCCGGCCTTACCTTCACCGTGGCAGAGCGCGATAACACCACCGCACACGACGCTGAGACCTACGTAGACCGCTATGGCCGTCTGAACCCCAACCTGAACGCAGATCCGCTCTTCTGGCGCGGCTACACGCATCTGAAGACCGGTCCGTTCCTCCTGAATCGTGTGCTGCCGGGTGGCCTTACGGTCAATAGCTCCATCGACGCGGCGGGCTATGAGCGCGCTGTGGTTCTGGCCGATGGCTCTACCGTCATCTACGTGTTCTACTATGCAGGCTTCATTCCCGAGGATCCGACCGATCCGAACAAGCCCGATCCGACCGATCCGCATGATCCTTACGATCCGAACAAGCCCGATCCCGATCCGTTCGATCCAGACGATCCTAACCCGGTGAACCCGCCGAAGCCCGGCCCGGTCGATCCTGACGACCCGGATACCCCGACGCCTACTCCGGACCCGGATGAGCCCGATCCTAACGATCCGTACTATCCGGATCCGAACCCCACTCCGAACCCGGATCCCACCGAGCCCGAGATTGATTACTCGGTCAAGGTCAACTATGTGGTCAACCGTTATGTGGTTACCGGCGACGGTAAGCGCGTGCTCGTAAGCTCTCACTACTACAAGAGCTATGTGGGTAGCACCATCTACGCAGACGCGCTCTACTCTGGTCAGACCCCAGGCACCACCGGCACCACCGAATGGCATGCATTCGACAAGGCCATCGTGGGCTACACCTACCGCGATAGCCTGCTGGGTCCGGCAGCTTACTGGGCAACGGCTCACCCCGACTGGGTAACCAACGATTCTGGCGTTATCGCAAGTGTGGCAGGCAACGGTTATGGCCTGGTGCTGAACCTCTACTACGAGGCGAACACCTACCGCCTGACCCTGAACCTCGATCCTGATACTGCCAAGGGCAGCTTCACGGTTCCTGCTGGCTGGACCCTCTCGGCAGACGGTCGCAGCATCTATCGCGATTACCTCACCGGCCAGACGGTCGATCCGCTGCCTTCCGACCTCATGGGCACCAACAACCAGCACAATAACACCGCGGCGAACCCCTATCGCCAGGGTTACGAGCTGGTCGGCTGGTCCACCCAGAACACCGGCGCTCTCTACGGCGCAGGCCATGTGGGACAGCAGGCACACGAAATCGCTCAGAAGTACTTCGACGATGCAGCGCTCGCTACCCCAGCATGGCTGGTGGCTAACGGCACGGCAGGCTACGATGTGCTCACCGCGGCACTCGCAGCAGACGGCATCTACTCCACCATCCTCTGGAGCGCTGACGGTGCAACGTTCATCATGCCGGGCACCAACCTGCAGCTGTGGGCCATCTGGAACCCCGACAACAACACTGAATACACCGTGAACCGCTACAAGATCGATGGTCAGGGCAACAAGGTGCTTGTTTCCACGCAGAAGTTCACGGGCTACACCGATCAGCTCATCACGGCCGACCGCAACTACTATGAGAAGCGCTTGGGCAACACCGTCGATGACACCGACGCATCGCACACCTATCGTTACCACGATACGGCTATGAACGGCTACACCTACGAGCGCATGATCACGCAGACCATCACGGTTACGCTCGCCGATGGCTCCACCCGTACCTTCACGGTTCCGGGTATCCCGGCTGCTGGCCTGGCTTCCATCTACGAACTGCGTCTGGCATCCGATGGCTCTTCCGTGTTCGATCTGTACTACGCACCGTACATGCTGGATGAGCATGGCAACCCGGTTCTGAACAAGCTCACCTACGCCACCGAGCTTCCGGCAGGCACCACGCCTACTACGGGCTACGGCGCTTGGACGGGTAACCCCAATGCGGGCACCTACACCAACCGCGTGGAATACTTCTTCACCGAGCAGAACACCGGCAAGCTCTTCGACGACATCGCTCGTGCGGGCTACGATTTCCTCGGTTGGTCCACCGACGACGATGCAGCCTTCTCGAAGGGCTCCTACAACCGCAGCACGGCAACCCTCATCGCTGCACTGCCTGGCTGGGATACCACAGAAGGCGCCTATGTTACGGCATGGCTTGCTGGCACCGACCTCACTAACGCTAAAGCACGTCTGTTCACCAAGATCGATGCGAATGGCTATGGCTTCATCATGCCGGGCACCGACGTGGTCATCTACGCGGTCTGGTTCGCACGCGACGATACCGAATACACCGTGAACCACTACCGTGTGGATGGTAACGGCAACGTGAAGGACGTTATCACCGAAACCATCAAGGGCATCACCGATGAACCGGTAACCGCGATCGATCGCATTGGCGACCAGGACATCAAGGACGCTTACGACGCAGCATCCAAGGCATATAACTGGGATGATGAATTCAAGGGCTACGAGATCGTGCTCGATGGCACCACCATCACCTTCAAGGATGCAACGGGCGCTACGGTAACCAAGCAGAACATCCGCACTGGCAGCATCTTCGGTGATGGTAGCCTCGTGCTCGAGCTGTACTACAAGGCACTGCCGTTCACGCTCACCTTCGACGGTGGCAAGGATAAGGGCGCTTGGAACGTTATCGATTCCTCCATCGACCCGAACGATCACTCCAAGAAGTATGTGACCCCGGTCTACGCCGAGCAGTCCTTCGACATCGGCGCGAACTACTCTGGCGCACATATCACGCGTCCGGGCTACACGCTCATCGGTTGGACCACGCAGAAGGAATGGACGCTCACGGCTGCCGATGGCTCTACGCGCACCCTCGAAGTGGCAACCGCTATGGGTCTTGATTCCCGCGCGATCATGCAGGCGATCATGCTGGCTAACGCAGGCTATGCTCCTAACGATCCGAACCGCATCTTCTACCAGGTGGGCGACACCTTCGTTATGGGCAACGGCGACACCACGCTCTATGCGGTCTGGTCGGCACGTACCTACGATCTCTATCTGAATCCTGGTACCACCACCAGCATCGACAACAACGTATGGCAGAACCACGTTTCGCTGGTCACCGACGAAGAGTACAAGCTCCCTGGCTCGAGCGTTCTGAAGCGCGATGGCTACGAGCTGGTCGGTTGGTACTACAAGCAGAGCGTTACCGTTTCTGGTCAGGCTAACCCCGTCTACGTAGGCACTTCCGAAGGCCGTCTGTCTCAGCTGGCTGCAGCAGTGGCACAGCTCGATACGGGCTGGAGCTACACGGAAGGCGCTCACTTCACGCTGAACGACCCGAATACGATGTATTCCATGCCTGCTCCTGAGCCCATGGGCTTCCTGTGGCTCTACGCAGTGTGGCGCGCATCTTCGGATACCGAATTCACGCTGCACTACTACAAGGTCGACGGCAATGGTAACCTGCAGATCTGGCAGGAGCTGAAGGGCAAGGGCATCGCAGGCGAATCCTACAAGATCGCTAACCCCTACGATGCTACCGAGGTAGCAAACGCTCAGTACTACAAGATGGATGGCTCTGCATTCAGCTTCTCCAGTGTTGATTGGCGCGGCTACAAGTACATGGGCCTGGCAGATGGCTTCACGCTCTTCAATGGCAACCAGAACGGCTACAATTCCGACAGCACCCTTACCTGGAACGGCATCACCACCTTCTCCATCTACGGTCTCCAGGCAATGGCAAACTGGACCGCAGGCGTTAAGGGTAACATCATCGCTACGGTTGCAGGCGATGGCTCCACGGTAATCTCCGTGGTCATGGACACGCTGCCGTTGAACCTCATCCTCGATCCGGGCATCTATGGCGAGTGGCAGCCGAACGGCACCATCCCCAGCCCGTATGACAGCTATGCAGACGCAGCGAACGGCAACGGCGTACGTGCCGACCAGAACCTGCCGCTGCCGGATGGCACCGAGGTCAAGCGCCCGGGTTACACCCTGGTGGGCTGGTACTACTACGACACCGCCGTTAACCTGAAGGGTAACGCTTCTATCGCGGCTGCCAATGCTGCTGAAGCCGACGGCAGCAAGGTAGACGGCCTTTGGGTCTTCACCGCTGTGGGCGACCTGTTCACCATGCCGAACCACGATGTAACGCTCTATGCAGTGTGGCGCGCAAACGAAGATACCGAATATGAAGTTATCATCTACAAGATCGATGGCGATGGTAACCGTGTGGTACACAACACCATCACGCATAAGGGTGTTACCGACGAAGAGGCATGGGCAGATGCTACGGACACCCCGAAGGTGAGCTATCGTAACGACGATCGCCCGCATCAGCACCCGATCGACAAGCGTCGCCCCTATATCCTGGGCTATGAATACGTTGAGCCGGGCACCACGGTCTCTTATACCGATGGTTCTGGCAATATCGTTAACGTTACCACCAAGGCACGTGATTACATCATGGGTCACTTGGACGATGGCACGCACCTGGTCCTGGAACTCTACTTCGATGCAGAGGAATGGGATCTTACCATCGACCTGGGCGATCCGAGCGAAACCGGCGCTGGTCACTGGACTCCTGATGCTACTGAGACGCGTCCTAACGCCTTCCCAGCTGCTCCAGGTCAGAACAGCCATACGCACAAGTACAAGAGCGATCAGACCATCATCCTGCCGATCGACGTACGCTACGGCGGCGTGGTTACCGCAGGTCCTGATGCACAGGGCCGTCCGTACTCGCTCATTGGCTATGCGTTCGACGACGGTGGCACGGTCAACGTTCTGCTGCCGGGAGACACCACCCCCACCACGATGAGCACGATCGACGCCATCATGATGGCTCGTAGCCTGAATGGCCTTCTGAACTTCGCCTATCGCGATGCGCTCATGGCATCCATCGATCCTAATACCGGCAAGGGCATCTTCATCAAGGCAGACGACACGGGCTCCATCTGGACGATGGGCTACGAGAACATGACGCTCTACGCCATCTGGGGTCTTTCGGTACAATCGCTCACGTTCGACCCGAACGGCTACGCCGATGTGAACGATCCTACGGTTACCGACTCGAAGCATCACGTACATGTGAAGCCCGATGGCACCATCGACGATACCACCACCACCGCAACCCCAGGTGGTAAGTGGAATCCTGGTCCGAACCCGCCAGCTGGCTTCGAAGATGGCACCATGCACAACATCTCTGAGGTAGTGCCGCTGCCCGACTTCGACTCGGTGAAGCGCCCCGGTTATACCTTCCTGGGCTGGTCAACCAAGCTGGGCGCTACGGCACCCGATGCAGACCTTACCTACGTTGATGTTGATGGCGACGGTATCCCCGATGCTCCTACCAACTGGGTTATGCCAGCAGATCCGACCATCCTCTATGCGGTATGGCAGGCAAACGACATCGAGCTGGTATACGATGCGAACTATCCGGGCATCACGCCTCCTGACCCAACGCTGGGTAAGATCGGTTGCATCGTGAACGTGACCCTGCAAGAGCCTACGCGCAGCGGTTATCGCCTGAAGGGCTGGGCAGTTAAGGCGAATGCGACCGAGATCGACTACAAGCCAGGCGACGAATACGAGATGCTCGACCTGATCGTCGATCCGATCACGGGCGATATTATCAACCCGAACGTCCTCTATGCAGTTTGGGTGCTTGCGGGTGTTGAGCTTCAGTATTGGGGCTGCACGGAAGACCATCCGAATCCTGGTGACGAACAGCTGCTGAAGACCGAATATGTCCAGCTTGGCGATGATTTTGACTGGACATACGACCCGAATAAGGATACCGACCCATCGAACGACTATATTTCTCATAAGACAGTTGGCTGGATGGATGAATGGGGCATTGAGCTCTTCAACCAGGATTGGGTTGATATGATGGGCGGTATACAGCCGACCATTCAGTACATTGCTGATCTCGTCGGATGGGATGGCATAAGCCCTATTATTGTTTACTCCGCTATTGAGCTTCGTGTAATTGAGGTTATTTATGACTCAGGCGGATTCGATGCTGAGCACAGCTTTGAGCCAGTCAGATACATAACTTGGGATTCGAGCCCATTCTATCCAGGTCTTGTTTGGGGTGCTCACTCCCTTGATTCTCAGACTGATGAATATGGCGATCCAATTGATTCGACTTTGACCTGCGGAGATATTTTGCTGAACTATATCTTTGATCCGCTTGCTGACACTATGTACATTTATGTCTATTGGGTTGAGACAGTTTATTCCGTCAACTTCATCTTCCCAAATGGGTACACGCAAAATACCAACCAGCTTTACGATGGCCCGTTGTCTCTTTTGGCAAGTGGTCCTGGCTTTAACTACCCAGGCTATACTTTCGTTGGCTTCTTTACTGAACCTGACGGAAATGGAATTCAAATTACCGATACCACCCGATATGCCGACTTGGTTGCGGACGACACGGTGATGTCTATAGATCTTTATGCTTACTTTGTCCCTGATGGTTCTAGTTCTGAAGGAGGAGGCGGTAATGCTCCAGAGACTTCTGCCGAAAGCATAAGCACCTCTTCTGAGGCAATTGTTTCTGCAAATGCGGTAGCGGTTGAGTCTGATAATGTTCTTAAGCCTGCTCAGGCTATTAAGACAAGCATGTCGGTTGCTCCAGCACCCAAGGCTGCTTCAAGTGCAATCGCAGCTCAGAGCATGGACGTTGCTTCTTCTGCTGACGCTGCACCGCTCTTCACGGCAACTGCCAACACGGACATTCCTTCTGTTAAAGCTGCTGAATATGCTTACACCGTGAATTACTACAAGAACGCAGTGGATGCAGCGAACCTGCTCGGCGAAGCAGTGCTGGGTAAGGCGCTGTTGGGTGCGGAGATCCCCTACGAGCTGGGCATGTTCCTACCAGTTGGCTACACGGTAGAGGATGCGCTTGTTGAAGGAGCGCTAACGGTGGGGGAGAACGAAGAGGAGAACGTGCTCAACATCATCTATGCGCCTGAGCTCTTCTCCTTCTTCGTGAACTTCTATAAAGACTGCATGGTAAAAGATAATCTGGTTACCTCGGTTGAATATGAAGCACAGCCCTTCGGCAGCGTGGTGGATCTTCTGGCAGAGGATATGAACAAGTACTGCCCCAAAGGTTACACGGCGCTCACGGAAGACACGTCGTTCACGGTGGGGGCGACCCCGGCAGAAAACGTGCTTAACCTGGTGTTCAAGCCGCTCGCAAGCGTGCTGCCAAACGATCCTGTAGAGCCAGGAACGCCCGCAGAGCCGAGCACCCCTGCTCAGCCGAGTACCCCTTCAACTTCTGTTCAGAAGCCTGTTCAGCCGAGCTCTCCTGCTTCGAGTGCCGCAGTGAAGACTGCTCCTGCTGCACCCCGTGCGTGGGTGAATCCGGTTATTGCGGTACCTGAGCCCTCCTACAGTGCGGAGCCTGAACAAGTGGCAAACAGCGAGATCATCCCCGAAGACTCTCGCCCTCTTGCTGCGAATCCATTCGCTAAACGCGTTCAAAGCTCTTCTACGGGGGTAATAGGAGGTTTCTTCCTGCTCTTGGCTGCAGCAGCCACTGCCGCATCGCTCGCGCTCATGCGCATGCGCAAGCAGAGCATTCAGGCAGCACAAGGCCTCAAAGGCTCCGCTTTAACGCTTGAACAAGCGCGAACACAGCGTCTCACGCGTTATGCTATTCTTGCGGCAGCCCCCGCACTCATCTTCTACGCCCTTTGGGTCCTCTTCCTCATCTAATCCCTCAAATCTAGAATTTTAGGCCTTTCCCTCAAAAACGGCTTGCTGTAATCCTGTTTCTCGCTCGATATTGATTACACATGAGCAAATACTCGTTCTAGTACCAACCATGGTCTTAGAAACGCTCTCAAGGCTTCAAATCGCAAAAGTCGCGATTATTTATCTTTTTTGCCACAGATGTCGCACTGAGTGAGCACTTCTTCACCTTAATGTGTTTATGTTCATTAAGGTGAAGAAGCACAACAGCAAAGAACGGAACTAACTGGTCAGCGATGCTTGGTTAGTAGCCGTGAAGATCGGCGGAGAGGGTGCGGCAGCAAAGCAAGCAGCTGAGCCCATGGGGTACTTGAATTACTCTGAGTCCGCTTACTTCAATATAAATAGGTTGTCCGAAGGAGCGAAGCGCATGAGCTTGCCTGAATAGGCAAGCGAACAGCGAAAGCGGGTAATTACAAGTGCCCCATAGGCGTGCTGCTTGCGTGAGGCAGACAGGAAAGCTCGTGCCTCGCGCTCAGTGCCGACTTGTGCAGCATCAAAAGCACTTTATAAGGACAATAATATTTTTTTAAACTCATTTCTTGCACTCCATCACGTATTATGGTAGTAATACATTCAAATTCTTCACTCAAAAATCGAGATAAGCGATCCATAAGGGTTGGAGAGTGGCAACGATATAGCAACAAAGTATACAGCTAGCAGCTGCTATAACCCCAGGTCAGCAGAAATCGAACAAGACCAATTTTGCCCCTATTTCAGGTCAGTTTTAAGGGAAAAAAAGGACCCAAAACACCCCTCAAATCCACGGGCTAGAGCCCTCAAAATACCCGTGGTTTGGTGTCATCAACCCGTAATATATGCCGCCAAAACGGTGCTTAAATGTGGAGGAATTGTGAAGAAATGGGGTATTTTGCCCATATTTTCGACATTGCTTTGTCACTTTTCTGCTCCAGCTTGCCCCAGAACGCGGCTCTCGGACGCAGGGGGAGCGATGCGGGAGGAGAGTGCGCAAGATGCCGCGCTTCCATTTCTCCTGTTCGGTAGGGCAAAGAGAGGAAAGAACTTCGAGGCAAGCGAAAAATGCCGCGCTTGAAAAACCCAAGGTCGCAAAGTACCGCGCTTGAGGTGCGGCAAAGCGCGGCATTGGGAAAAATCGACAAAATCGAGAATTTGCGACCTGGGGAAATGCAGCAAAAATTTGTTCGAAAAATGCCGCGTTTATTCACGCCGAACTGGACAAGCGCGGCATTTCGGCATAGACTGTCAAGCACTTCGCTTAAGGGGTGGGCTGTCTACGCCCTAAGCGAAAGTCCATAAGGGCGCCTCAAGTTCGAGGGAAGGATCTCGAACCGGGGCCACGTGTTAGAAACAGGAAGACGATGCAAGACTGCATGAACAGAGAACAGATGGAGCTGGCTAGCGCTAGCACCTCTGCTGCTGTGCCCGCAGCTACGCGGCGTGGTCCTGTTGCAGCTCTTATAGCCGCTGTTATCGTAGCGGCAGCGTTATTGTTCGCAATGCCTTCTCTTGCGTACGCTTCGAATGAAGCTTCAGGTGGCTCGCAAGGCACCGAATCGCAAGAAATCCTGTTATCAAGGTCTGATAGCAGCACGTCGGTGAACAAGACGCCGGACGAACCCAAAGCGCCTCCGGCGTATACAGCACAAGATGCGTATAAATCGACCCCGCAGTCTACTGGCTCCGGGGTCGAAGTCGTTAATGGGGCGGGTGATAGCAGCGATAAGAGCTATACACCGGGTGACGATAAGTCCTCTATAAACGATAAAGACAGCGATTCCGACTCCGACAGTGCTAGCAACTCTGGCACGAACGGAACTGAAGATACGGATGATAGCACCTCGAACGAGGGGCAAGACCCATCCGACCCTAAAGACAATGATGATAGCACCGACAAGAATAACGGTGCTATTTCTGATTCCACCGACGAGATAGCTACTGATAAGAATCAGAGTGCCCATCCAACTGGTGATGATAGCAAGGCTGACGACGTGATTGCTACCCCTGGTGATAAGGGGAGTGCAGATCAGAATGCCGGCGCCACCTCGGTAAAGACCGAGGAGGTGAAGCAGCAGACAAGCATATCTAGCCAAAACGGGATAACTACGCAGGCAAGTGGAAAAGTTACTGTCCATTTTGGAACAGGCTGGACTCCAAATGTTGTTACGTCCATGTCGAGCACCCCTCAAGCGACTGATATCTATACAAACTTTAGAGATAAAAAGGTTTGGGGCAATGCGAGCGATCCTGTCTTTGATTCTAATGGAAATCGACTTTTCTATGGTGGAACGGCTATTACCGCAGGTTCCACGATTAGTATTGATGCTAGCGAGGCAGCGGGTCTCAATATAACTAATCCGACAAAACTTTTTGGTTATACAGGAACTCAATGGCTCTTCATCGTTAAGCAAGATGTTGTTAACGGATCAACTGGAGCAGTTACGACAAGATATAGAAAAGTGCCTGGTACTTTTGCAAGCGTTCTTAACGACAGGAGCTATCAAAACGGTTTTTGGACAACTATTGATGCGTATCCAATTTATGAAACCGCCCCTATTACCGTGTTGATGTATTTTGACAATGCAGAAAAAGGTAGTTTTGGTGGCTATATTAATGAAAAAGTAGTAACTATTGCCCACAGCAATCCTAGTAACAGCAAGCTTGTTTGGACTATTTCACCTGACTCACAGTATCACCCCGAGGCAATTACTCAAAAGAAGTACTACACGGATGCTGAGTTTACGGCCGGAGTGACCATTGGCGATTTGCTTAATAAATACTATAGCTATCGCGCTCTTACAGGCAGCATGCTTACAATGACTCAGATGTGTTCAGTAACTGGGTCAAACGCAATTGTTAATGGTTTTTACTTGATCGAAGGCGAGCTGGTTGACGAAAACGCAATCACGGTTACCTATAATGGCAACAAGCCTGCTGCTGCAACCGGAACGGTTTCTGGCGTGCCGGCAAATGGCAGCGGCTCCAAAGATGGCAATACTCCTTTCACAGTTAGCTCCGATGTCCCCACTTTGGCGGGTTATAAATTCAATGGTTGGAACACTCAAGCTAATGGTGGTGGTACCCCGTACGCTGCAGGGGCAACGATCCCTGGTGCCTTGATCACAGGCGACATCACCTTATATGCTCAGTGGATCCAACAACTCTCCATTACCTTTAATGCAAACGGCACAGGTGTTACCGGGTTGCCTTCAACCATCACGGTTGACTACAACGCGGCAACAGCCATTCCTTCTTCTGCTCCTACCAGGACTAACTTCACCTTTAAGGGATGGAATACCGCGGCCAATGGCTCGGGTACTTCCTACACTGCTGGTCAGAGCATTGCTCACTTAACAACTAACTTGCCTCTCTACGCTCAGTGGGAGGCTTATCCAGTGGTCACCTATAACGCGAACAGCGGCACGGGTGCACCTTCAGCCGATACGGTTGCCCCGGGTGTTTACAACATCAAGACGGGTACTCCAACGCGTACGGGTTACGTGTTTGGTGGTTGGACCCCCACTCAGAACAGCACCGCAAACGGTCTCTACTCTTATAATGCAACCATTTCAGGATCGCAGCGCAGCATGAACGTAACCTCCAACGTTACGCTCTATGCTCTGTGGAATCCTGTTGTTACCTATTCTGCTGGCACTGCTCCAGCGGGTGCGAAGGACACCATTACCAATATGCCTTCCACCACCACCTATACGGTTGATTACAACGGTACCCATACTGTTCTTACGACACCGATTCCTACCGTTACGGGTTATACCTTTGGTGGCTGGGCGCGCAGCACTGCAGCTACTACTAAGGTTACTTCGCTTACTAATGTAACGGCACCGGTTACGCTCATTCCGATCTGGACGGAGAAGAGCGGGTATACCGTTCAGTTCTTCGATCAGGCAACGGCTACGACCGATGGCACCGCCTACAATACGCAGAACAACCTCAAGTGGACAGGCGCAGTCACTGTTCCGGCAGCCCCCACCAAGGTTGGTTACACCTTCGGCGGTTGGTATCTGCAGAAGGACAACCAGGGCAGCGGAACCGGTACGGTCTTCGCAAGCGCTTCGGGCGTCATTGCAACAGGCTTGGGCACCTTCAATGGCATCTGGGCTGCTGAAGCTGCTGGAAACCGCGCAGACACCTTGAAGATCTACGCTAAGTGGACCGAAAAGACCAAGGTCTCTGTTACCTTGAACCCGAACGGTGGCTCCTATGGCACCGCTGGTACGGGCGTTACCACGATCGGGAACATTCTGAATGGTGCAACCTACACCATTCCTACTAATGTCGATAATCCAACCCGCTCGGGTTATAACTTCAAAGAGTGGAACACCAATTCTTCTGGTACGGGCACGGCATACCATGCAGGCAATACCACTCCTGGTCTTACTTCGAACTTGACGCTCTATGCCATCTGGACGGGCGCACCGGTTACCTTCACGTTCGAACCGGGTGCAACCACGGGCATTACCTACAAGAAGGGCAGCGCCTCTAATCCTCACACGGCAACTGCCAACTATGGCGCAAAGCTCACCGCCGATGCAGGCGACACGGTCTACACGCGCACGGGCTACACCTTCAAGAACTGGTCTTACACCAATGCAGCGGGTGGAACGAGCACGGTTGCTACCGCTACCGCTTCGGGTCAGGCTGATGTTTCTAACTTCACCATCTCTTGGTCGGGCAATTCCTTCGACGGAACCCTGAAGGGCACCGCAACTCTCACGGCAATGTGGGACCCCTTCACCTTCAGGATTTCTTGGGACAAGAATGGTGGTAACCCGACCACCACCACCTCTGGCCATAAGTCAACTGATATGGTCAGCATTCCTACGGCAACCTCTGCCATCCCCACGCGTCCGGGTTATACCTTCACAGGTTGGAACACCGCAGCGAATGGTAGTGGCAAGGTAGTGGATAACTCCAAGACCATCGAGAACACCTGGACCCTTACTGGTCTTACCAACAATGCAACGCTCACTGCATATGCTCAGTGGAAAGAGAATATTGTTGAGCTGACCTTTGTTGGTCATAAGGATAAGAATAACGCCATTACGGCGAATGTGGCATACAACGACAACAATGGTGCCGTTCCTACCACCATCTATGTGGGTGCAGCAACGGGTGCCATTTATTCCAGCAGTACGGCAACCACCCCTACGGCATTCAACATTTCCCGTAAGGTTAAGCCGAGCATCGTTAACACGAACTTTGATTTCTTGAAGTGGCAGAAGGACGGCACCGATCTTGCTGCTGCGAATTACACCTCTGCAGGCGTTCTTACCGTTCCTACCAATGCGCAGGGTCTCTATGAAACGGCAACCTACAACCTGATCATGGGCCCGAAGCAGTATGGTTACACGGTCGAGTACTTCCTGCAGGATGTGACCGGTTCCGGTTACACCAAGGATGCAACCCTTACGGTTACCACCGGCACGGCTCCGTTCGGTTACCGCGTTGAATCAGGTACCTCTGCCAGCGTGAACGACACCTCTTCGCTGGTCACCTTCGTGCGCAAGACCTTAACGGGCTTCACGTACAACTCAGGCGTAACGGGCACCAAGGGCTTCATCGTAAGCGTTGGTTCCGATCCGAGCGCAAACCTTATTCAGCTTTACTACACGCGTAATTCTGCGAACCTGAACATCTCGTATACGGGCGCGGTTCCTCCGGGAGTAACCTATACCCCTGCAACGCAGAGCGTTCGTTACAACACGCAGGTTACGCTCACCACCCCCACTGCACCTACTGGTTATAAGTTCACTGGTTGGACCGTCGCTTCTGGTTCACTGCAGTCGGGCGAGAACCTGAACATCCCTACGGGCGGCAACGCATCGTTCCATATGCCGGACAATGCGCTCACCATTCGTGGTAACTGGGAAAAGGAACGCTACACCGCGGTGTTCAAACTCTCCAATGCTGCAGACGGCAGTGTGGTGGGCAATATGTCGGGCACCAGCACCTTCACGGTAAGCTATGGCGACACCATTGCCACGGCTCCTACCGCAGCTCCCAACGATTCGAAGAAGTATTACTTCATCGGTTGGAACGTTTACACGGGCTGCACGGGCAGCAATGAGAATACGGGCACGCTGGTTGGCACGAAACAGAATTCCGAGATCAACGGCACCTTCCCGATCAACTCCAACACGGTATTCGTGGGCCGCTTCGGCGAACTGATCGCCGTTTCCTACCTGCCAGGCGCTAATGGTGCCTTCACCGAGGTCAATGGCAACATGGCAGGCGGCACCGTTACCAACGCAGGTACCGTGTACGAGAACCTGCAGCAGACCTGGAACTTGCCGGGCTTTGCTCATGGCGACGGTCTAACTAACACCTCTTCGTTCGAGAATCCCAACACGGGCCGCAACACGGGCAACCCTGCTGCGAATCCTGGTTGGAAGTTCGTCGGCTGGAGTTGGGTCGATGGTGCTGGCGTTGCGCGCCAGAACAAGGGCCATTATGTGAATTATGTATTCGTGAAGGACTCCGGCAGCGACATGCCGACCCTCTGCGACACCTCGTATAAGTTCACCGCACTGTGGGAGAAGACCTGGCAACAGGTTCACTTCAGCGATCAGTGCGCCAACATCGTGGGCCTTACGGGCACGGGTGCGACCGATCTGAAACAGCAGATCGGCGATCGTGTGGCTTTGCCGATGACCTACCACGATGTCGACAACAAGGGTGCCTATACCTTCTTGGGTTGGACCACGGTTGGCACGGGGTATGTTGCTGGCACGAGCCCGCTCTACACCAACGCAGCAGGCCACGCCTTCACCATGACGGCTGGCACGCAAAATGATGCGATCTACAAAGACTTTGCCGAGGTTATTGCCGATGGCCACTATGGCGTAACGCTCTACCCGGTCTTCCGCGAGAACACGGCAACCATCAATTACACCTTCGCCACGGGCTGCGGCTCCATGGGCACGGTTACCCCGGGCTCCGAGACCATCTCGATGGCAACGGGCACCGCTGCAGGTGCAACGGCAACGGCAGCAACTGGCCACGTGTTCCGTGGTTGGTTCAAGGATGCTGCTGGCACCCAGGCCGTTGATTCTTCGTGGCTTTCGGGCGCCAACAGCAATGTGATCAAACCGCTCAAGGTTGATGGCATCTATGCTGCTGGTCCTGTTACCTACTACGCACTCTTCGAGGTTGAGGAGTACACGGTTCAGTTCAACATCGGCGACACCACCATGGGTGGTTGGGCTGATGGCTCTTCGAACGTGACCAAGCAGACCGCGAACCCGGTCCCTTACAACACTGCACTTGGCGCTGCCAATGTTCCGGCTGTTAAGGGCAAGACGGGCTATGGCTTCGTTGCTTGGAACACCAAGGCTGATGGCACGGGTACTTCTTACACCGATCTTTCTACCTATAAGGTTATGGGTCCCGATGTGATCTTCTACGCACAGTGGGAACCGCGCGATGGTTACACCATCCACTACAACCCCAATGGCGGTAGCCTTACCACGGTCACTCAGACCACGGTTTCTGGCGGCGCAAAGCTGAAGTGGACCGACGTGGTGAATAACGTCATGCTCTCCGATGCGAAGAACATGAAGAAGCTGGGTTACACCTTTGCTGGTTGGTTCACCGCAGCAGACTTCTCGGGCACGCGCATCGATGTGGCTGGTTCCACCACCACCTTCGGTCAGGCCGTTATGGCTCAGCAGCCCGGCATCACCGAAGACGATGTCCCGACGCTCGAGCTCTATGCGAAATGGGTCGAAAAAGACTACACCGTTACTTACAACGCACAGCTTCCTACGGGCAGCATCACCATTGGCAACAAGACTCCAGTTCACTGGGATTCCACGAACCTGCGTCCTGCTGGCAACGAAACGCTCAGCGCCGACGGTTATGACTTCCTCGGTTGGAACACCAAGGCAAATGGTTCTGGCATGACCATTACCGATGCCACGGTATTCAGCGCTGCATACCAGAATGTGAACGGCACCACAGCCGACACGGTTATGACGCTCACGCTCTATGGCATTTGGAAAGAGAAGACCTTCACCGTGGTCTTCCGCGACGGTGCCAACGAGCTCTCCAAGCGCGAGAATCTGAAATGGGCAGACACCATTGCCTACTATAATCCGGTAACCCCGAATGGTCCGAAGCGCCTGGTCGGCTGGGATTACACCCCGCAGGGCGGCACCAAGACCACCTGGACGGGCGCTCCGAATCCGATCGCTCTGGCAACCATCGCTGGCAATGCAGCGGTGGCAGCAGGCTCTACCTTCTACCTGGATGCAGTGTATGAGGACAATGCGACCTGGACCATCAATTACAACAAAGTGAATGTTGATGCTGCCGGCAATCCGATCTCCACTTCCGTGACCAAGGTTGGCACCGAAGATGGTTACATCGAGCCGGGCAACGCCATCGACATCCATAGCTTCAATGGCAAGAACTACATCAAGACCTTCAACGATGCGAACGCAGCAACCACCCTGAAGGGTTATGCGCTCGGCGATGAGTCTGTGCTCGATGCGAAGTTCACCGCAACGGTTGTTGAGGTTGCTTCGGGTGCGAACATCGTATTCAACGTCTACTGGGTCGAGAAGATCTTCAACTTCGAATATGATCTGGGCGTTGATGGCCAGGGCAACCCTGCTCCGAGCAGCCTTACCCCGCCGGCTCCTCGTAAGGCAGGTTGGACCAATGCGGTTCCGCAGCCGACTTGGCCGGGCGAGATCCCAACCTGGGATGGTCACAAGAATCCGAAGTGGCAGTACAAGAACGGCTCTAGCTGGGTCGATGTTCCTGCTGGCGCAACGGTTTCCTCCATCGTAGCAACTGATGACAACACGAACCCCATCGTTCTGCGCCTCTTGTGGGCAACTGATACGGCACGCATCACCTATGCTGCTCAGGAAGGTGGTTCTGCAGCGGGCGGTGCTCTGACCGTTCCTGCGAAGGGCTCTGCCTCTGAAGACATCAATGCAGTTTCGGGTACCCCGACTGCCATGACCGCAACTGCAGCTTCTGGCTACAAGTTCGACGGTTGGTACAACGGCGGTACGCTCATTACTAATAATGAAACCCTCACGGTTACCAAGAACCCGACCAGTGGTCTGTTCGAGACGGCAACCTACACTGCTCACTTCTCGAAGTTGGGCGACATTGCCTATGTCATCGAGCATTACTTCGAGCAGGCTGATGGCTCCTATGTCATCAACAATGGTCTGACCGGTTCTGGCTCTGGTCAGGAAGGTTCACGTGTCGACAAGACCTCCGCAATGGAGCAGGACGTGAAGGGTTATTCCTACAAGGCAGGCATCACGGGCGAGAAGCTGTTCATCGCTTCGCTCCAGCCCGGTAGTGCTGATAACGTACTCCGCCTCTACTACATGCTCAACGAGAATGCTGTTGACGTTGCAGGTACGGCACCAGGTGCAGACGCTCCGGCTACTGTTCCGGTTCCCACCTATCCTTCAACGGGCATCACGGGCGCACACACGAATCATAAGTACGGCACCACGCTGGTTCTTCCCGATATGCCGAATGTAAGCGGTTGGGACTTCAGCTGGACCATTACCTCTACTGATCCTGATTTCGTCACCCGTACGGGTGTTGCAAATGGCGCAACCTTCACCATGCCTGATGGTGCTGTGAGCATCACCGGCGTATGGAAGCGCGCACTGCACGAAGTTCAGTTCGTGGCTGGTGCCGATCCGCACGGTACGGTTTCTGTCAAGGCTCCTGCAACGCTTCCGTTCTATGTTGAGCACGGCAAGAAGATGACCGAGCCGGGCAGCACGGGTCACTATGGCTTGATCGAATTCACCGAGGATACCGGTTGGGCACTCGCTGGCTGGCGTTACCTCGATCCGACCGATGGCCAGACCAAGGACACCACCGATCCTAACAGCGTTGTTATCAATGCGAACACCGTATTCACCGCGATCTGGGCTCAGACCTTCTATGTGGCCTACGATCCGGGTTCGGGTCCGAATAACCATGGCGGCACCGGCTTCACCACGCTTCAGCGCGGTGGCACCGACATCGGCCTGGGCGTTAACGTGAAGACGCTTCCGCTGATCATTGGCGGCGCTGATCGCACGAAGGACGCACCTGCTGCCGATGGCTACAAGTTCATTGGTTGGACCTGGAAGAATGGTGGCGATTTCTACTGGATCACTGATGCCGCAACGGCAGCTGGTTATGACACCACGGGTCTGGGCACTGCAGCTCAGATGGACTTCACGGTGGAGCGCAACATCACCTTCACCGCCATCTGGGAGGCTATTGAGCAGACCCTTACCTACAAGATCGACGGCGACAATTCGCCTGCATCCAACTGGACCAACATGGGCAAACCGGGTCAAGCTGGTCTGACCACCGAAGATTATGTGGTTAACCCCAAGCCGCGCACCGACGAGGTTGTGACCTTGCTCACCGGTGGCGATGTCGAGCGCACGGGTTACACGCTGGCTGGTTGGAAGTACACCGATAAGGATGGCATCACGCACACTATTAATGGTTCGTTCACGATGCCGGCTTATGCGGTTACCCTCACCCCGGTTTGGGATTTCGCAGGCCTCAAGATCTACTTCGATTATGCAAATGGTTGCGATAACACCTACGGCGGCTTGGATAAGTTCTCCGTGAACATCGATGCAGGCAACGCATCTGCAATGCACATCGATGGCGCTACCGCATCCGCCTACACTGGTTATAAGTTCATGGGTTGGTACGAAGATGCTGACCATACGATCAAGGTTGATGGTTATGCAGTGGATGGCAATCACTTCATCGGTGATGGCACCAACGGCTGGACTCCTAAGACCTACTACGCATGGTTCGATGTATCCGAGACCACCTATGTGATCGAGTTCAACCTGCAGACCACGACTGGCTTCAACACCTTTGAGCGCACCTTCACAGGTGTGACCACGGGCAGCACTGTCGATGTTGAGGCTGCGGGCAACAAGGCTTATGCCGATCGCCTCTCTGTCGAAGCGGAAAGCGCGTTCGCAAGCTATGTATTCGATCCGACGCACGCGAATTCGGAACTGGTCAAGGTCGTTATGGCTGATGGCACCACGAAGCTTATCCTCTTCTACAATATGCTTCCGTTCGACATCACCTACGACAAGGATCTTCCGGATGCAGCGTACACCTGGGATTGGGTGAGCGAGGCTGGTCCTAATAAGGGCACTGCTGAGAAGACCATCACCATCCCGAGCGCAAAGCGCGACGGTTATCAGTTCGCTGGTTGGACCATCACTTACGTTGATCCTGTTTCGGGTGAGACGGTGACCACCGACCTGGCTGGCAATACCTTCATCATGCCGATGGCTCCTGTTCTGGTTACGGCCAAGTGGGCACAGTACATGGATGTGGTGATCGAATACTTCAAGCGCGGCGACGTTGACCCGCTGGGCACCGAGACTGATCGCGCTATCGAGGGCACCACCTACACCGTGTCGCTCGACCAGATCGCAGCCTTCAAGGCAGCTCATATGAGCGAGCTGAATGGTTATCGTTACATCGATGATGGCAAGCGCAGTGTCGTGATCACCTCTGATCCGCGCCACAACGTGATCCAGATCTTCTTCGACTTGATCAACGACTTCGGTGTTCAGTTCGATAAGAACTACGGCGACAACCGCATCATCGGCAAGGTCGAGGGCATGAGCCTGGCTGACATGCCGTATGGTTCTCGCCCGGCAGACCCGAAGCGCGCTGGTTGGGTGCTCGATGCCGATAAGACTTGGAACACCAAGGCTGATGGCACGGGTCTTCAGCTGAAGATCACCACCACGCTCGACGAGCTGTTGAAGGCAGTCTATGGCGATGATTACAACGCAGATGATTTCCTGAAAGCGGGCGGCATCCTTACGCTCTACGCGATCTGGAACCAGAACGATCAGTTCGAGGTCATCTACGACATGAACAATATGAAAGAGAAGAATCCGAACATCCTGAACGACATGCCTGAATGGCGTGAGGATATGGCGGCTGAAGACAAGAAGGGTGCTCTGTGGGATCAGGCAGGCTTCAACTTCAAGCCGATCGACAAGGAACTCTCTGCACCTCATGGTTATGAGTTCGTGGGTTGGAACACCAAGGCCGATGGCACTGGTCACACCATCACCGACGCGACCAAGTACTTTGAGATGTCCAACTGGATCAATCCTGACGTTGAGCAGATGAGCATCACGCTCTATGCGATGTGGAAAGAGATCGAGCTCGATATCGAATACCTCGCCACCGTTGGTGGTACGGTTGACCGCGTGCTCGACCGCATCAGCGCAGTAACTGGTCAGCATGTCCAGACTGGTTCTTCGCCGATCAACCCGACCGAGCGTTTGCATTCCGTTGCAACCGCAGAAGCTGGTTACCACTTCGTACGTTGGGAACTCTACGATGAGAACAAGCACGCGGGTCTGCTCCGTGCAATGGCCGATGGCGACAGCATGACCAACATCCTGCGCTTCCTGCGCAACGATGATGAAGAGATCGTTGTCGATCCGAACGAAGGCCGTTACTACGGTGCACGTTACATCGCGATCTTCGAGAAGAACGCAGATGCGACCCTCGTTTACGACATCAACGGCGGCACGCTGGGCGAGATCGATTCTGTTACCATCTCGCACGGCCTGACCACCAAGCTTCACAACGGTGTGTATGTGGCGAGCACCGGTAAGGGTTACAAGCGCCCCTACTACACGCTGGTTGGTTGGAGCACTAAGCCTGGCGAGGACAACCAAGTCGAGTACAGGCTCGGTCAAGACTACGTAATGCCTGAAGGCGGCCTCACGCTCTACGCAGTGTGGCAGATCAACTCCTTCCCGGTTGACGTTGATCATCGTGATGACGATCTGGGCAAGGTAGACGGCGGTCATGCTGATGTGGTTTACGGCGAGAAGCTGAGCCCTGAGTTCATCCAGAGCATCTCTCAGCAGCCGAAGAACAACAGCACCTTCAAGGGTTGGCATGTGACCATGACCGACTCCGAGACGGGCGAGATCGTCTTCGATCAGTGGGTCACCGATCTGAGCACTTTGCCTGACCTGCTTGGTCCGGTCGTTGGTCCGGTCTCCATCGCGGCTGACTACGAGGCAGTGCCGGTTGAAGATCTGGTTACGGAAGGCACCACGCTTCCTAAGACTGGTGACAACAGCGTACTCGGCTTGATCATCGCTCTGGTTGCTGGTTTCGCTCTGGCACTGATCGTGCTCTTCGCACGCCGCCGCCAGGATGACGACGACGATGACGACGAGCTGCGTGCACGCCGCGCTTCTGCTCCGGCTTATGCAGAGACCATCGCTTGCGCTGCAGCTGCTCTTCGTGAGAACCCGGCTCGCATCGTGCGCGATGCACAGAGCGCAGCCCCAACAATGTTTACTCTTCGTAAGAGGAACGGTCGTACCCGCAATACCACCCATGCCGACGGTATTGCGGGTACCGCAATTTCTCCTGCGACTTCTTTCGCGGATTCCTCTTTGGATTCCCGCAATTCTTCCTTTTACTGTGTTTATTCGGACACGGCACTGGCAGATGTGCGCCCCGTTGCCTTCGTGCGCGGGGCGGCACTGTCCCTCCTGGCGGTAGTGCTGGGATGCGTAGTAGTGTTTGCTCCGGGTTTAGCGCTTGCCACAACAGGGGATCCTGGAACAGGATCCACCTCAACCGCAAGCTCCCATATCCAAACGAACCACTCAAACACAGACCCCGCCACATCACAGACGGGGTCTTTTCAATCGAAGAGCGTTAAAGCCGCTTCTGCGAGCGCTTCGAGCGCAAAATCGAGCACGAACTCGGCTTCCGCGCCGTCTTCCAGCGCGAGCGCGGGATGCCGCGCTTCCAAAAACACAAGCGCGGCCCCCTCAAAAGCGGCTGTTTCGGGCTCTGGCAGCACGCTAGCAGCCTCCAGCGCGTCTTCTGCGGGCGGATCGAGCGCCACGGTGGCCTCGAATGGAGCAGCTTCCGAGAGCTACTCTACGCGCATCGCGACCTCCGATAACATCAAGCGCCTGGCGTATCTTAATGCGCTCGCCAACAGGACGAGCACCTACCGCGCGAGCGCGACCACCGCAACTGCTTCAAGCGCGAGCGCCAGCACGGGCGCTGTTACGCGTACCGTAGGTGTTTCAGGCGTTACCAGCCCTTCAGCGACCGGCTCAGCTGCTGCAGCGAGCGTCGAAAGTGCTGGTATTGAGGGCGCTGGCGCATCTAGTGCGGTTCCTGGCGGCCTTCCTGCGGCTTCAGACGATACTCTTGCCGCTCTGGGCAGCGTGCTGTCCTTGAAATCCTCTTCTGACGACTCTTTCGCACATACTGCTGCGATGTTTGCACTCCGTTCGACCGATCAAGCGCAAAACGATCCGAATCCAAATGACGGTTCAGGTTCAGGTGCGGCAACGGGGGATGGCTTTGACGTTCCGCGTTCTCGTGCTTCGGCCACTGATTCGGATGATGCCGTGATCAACGACCCGGGAGAACCCCCAGGTAAAACGGATGATAGCACCATAATCTATCCCGATGATCCCGATCCACAGCCGGGAGATGAGCCTGGAGGCAGTTCCACTGATCCAGGTACAGATCCTGTTGTGCCCGATGAGGGGGATGGAGTCGTGGACGATCCTGCGGATGATCCCGCAGGTGAGAGGCCCGATGTCCCTTCTGATGCGAACGATCCGGCCGATGAACCTGCAGATAACCCTGCGGATGATGCCACAGATGCGCCGGTGAAGATCGTTTATAAGGCAGGCGAGGGCGGCACGGTCTCCTATTCTTCCGATAAGATCTGCTCCTCAACTGGCACGAAGCTTGATGAGAACGGCAAACCTACCGATAAAGAGCTCGTAGGCCCTGTGGCTGCTCCTAAAGTGGGTTACCACTTCGTTGGCTGGGCGATCGACGATCCAAACGTCGATTCTGTCGATGATCTGCTCATGGTCACGAGCGATGCAGCGCTTGATGCAAAGACGGTGAAAGGTTGCGCGTTCTCCGACAAGGCGAACTGTTATAAGGCAGCCAGCTTCATCGCGCTCTTCAAGTGCAACGATTACGTGTTCAACTACGATGCGAATGGCGGTCAGCTGAACACCGCTGGTGTGCAGATCGAGCCCACGCAGGCCACGTTCGGCTCCAATGCGCTGTTCTCAACGGCTGCTTCGCCTGCGCGCGATGGATACAAGTTCCTTTGCTGGAATACCGCCGCGTCTGGTTTGGGCGCTGCCATTAGAGAAGGCGATGCGCTCAGCGCCGAGAAGATGCGCGGTATGGTGATCGAAGCTCCTGTTGAGGATGAGAACGGGGCAGCCATCCAGCTTTATGCGCAGTGGACCCCTGTTCCCGCGGAGCCGACCCCTATCGATCCAAGCGAACTTGAGCGGCCAACCCAACCAGTAAAGCCCGTAGTGCCCACAACACCGGTTTCACCAGGCACCAACAGCAATACGAGCGCTGGTTCGAATGCGGATACTAATGCGAATGCAGGTGTGAGTGCTGGCGTGACCCGGCCAAACCGCCTGGTAAATACTGCAACGGCAGACGAGAACGCTTCCGAAGAGACTCTTACTGAAGCGCCTCTGCTGATGGAAGACGATGCGCTCGCAGCGCTCTTCGCGGGCATCGGGGCAATAGGCGATGCGGTGGTCGTGCCACCAGCGCTCGAGGTATTGCCCGCTGCCACAGAAGAGTTCGTTACGAGAAGCGCTGAGGCCATCTCAGGCGTGCCTGGGACCGGTAATGGACAAGATGCCTCAGTGGGTGCTGTGCAGGCGGTAGGAGTCGCCACAGCGGCTGCTGGCGCGATTGCGATCGTGCTGGGTGTGGCGAGTGCAGTGTCTTCAACGGTTGCGCGTCGTCGTGTGGTGCGCGCGTTGGGCGCTGATGCTGCTGGTGGGTCGGGCGTTGAACCGAGCGAACCTGCAGGAAAAGCCGATTAACGAGACCCTGTGATCGCATCGTCCGTAGCGACGGCGCGTGCAGGGTCGTTGTGATTATAGGGCCTCATGGTCAGTTACGTGCTCTTCACGCTCTATGAGGGTGATCGCATGAATGGAACACGTTTGTAATACGTCTGTTCGCTGCACTCTGGTAGAGAGGTAGGCAAACGGATGGATAGCGATAGGCAAAGGTAGGATGGGGCTGCAAACTCCGCAACATACGCATGCGCAGACGTTCTTGCAAGGTCTGCTGAAAGGACGAAAGTATCACGCCGCGCGCTTGGTGCTTTTCGTGCTGGCATGCCTGCTCATCTCTGTTGCCATCTTCATGCTCTCATTCTCGAATCCCCAGGCCAGCCGCACGCAACAGCTTGCAGCAAACATGATTCAGACAGAAGCGCGCGCAGAAGTGCTGTTGATCGCCTCCTACGACGATGCCGATAGTGCCACACAGATGCAACGCGATGCGCTGATCGATCTGCTCAATCGCAGTTCGGTAGGGGTCGATGTTGAATATCTCGATGTGAATGCTGGTTCTACCAGCAGAAATGTAAGCGATGCCTCTACCTATGGCGCTTCGCTGGCAACCAGTAGTTGGGGGCAGGCTCTTGCCAAGAAGATGCAAGATCACGGTCGTTATTCTGCGGTTGTCTGCATCGATGATGAAGCTCTCTACTATGTTGAGGCTGTTCACGAGCTACTTTTCGCTCAGACGCCCGTTGTGTTCGTTGGAGTGAGCGACGCTTCGCATGCGCAGCGTGCGTTCGAGTTGGGCTATGCCACCGGAGTGATGGAAGCTTGCGATGCGGCGGGGGTGGTTCAGGCTGCCAAGCAGATGCAACCCGATGCAAAGCATCTTGTCGTGCTCACCGACAACACAGCCACAGGCCTGGGCGATCGCACGCAGTTCGAAAAGGCAGCGAGCACTTCTGGCACCGATTCTTCCAATAACAAGGCGGTGTCCATCTCGACATCAGATGGTAGTGGCACTGCGCTCTTGTTCGGTAATTTGACCGTTGATTATCTGAATGCCTCCACCATGACACGGGCCGAACTAGGGAAACAGCTTTCATCTGCCAGCAGCGAGGACATCATCATCTATTTAGATGCAAACACTGATGCTGCAGGCAATGCCTATAATGCCAGCCAAACGGCCTATTTCGTATCTGCGGCTGCTACTCAGCCAGTATATGCGGTCGGCTTCGGTGGAGTGGGTGAGGGCTTCATCGCGTCTACGGTTGTTGATTATGAGAAGGCTGGCGAGCGGGCTGGCGAAATCGTTGTCATGATCTTGAATGGCACACGCCCTGCCGATATCCCTGTCGAGACTTTCACGAGTGAAGGCATGGTCTTCGATGAGCAAGCGCTTTCGAATGCGGGTATTTCGACCTCTGTCCTTCCCTCAGGCGCTACGCTCATCAATCAGGCAGGTCAAGCGAGCACCAACAAGATGAGCGTGCTTGATTCTCTGCGCTCGATATTCCTGCCCATTTCACTGCTCGTTTTGGGCATTGCGTGCATCGCAGCTTTCGTTTTCTTAGGATATCGACGAACTGCCAATGAAGTGGCAGAAGTTGTTGCACAGCGTAACACGCTCGAGAGACGATTCTACACCGATAGTCTTACCGATATGCCGAACATGCAGTGGCTCACTACCTATGCTGCAAGCGATGCCTCTAAGCGTGTGCGTTCGGTCCTTGAGGTGGCGCTGCTCGATCTGGACGATCTCGATAAGCTGCATGGTGTTGAAACTGCCGATGTGGTCGTGAAGACCCTGGCCAAGCGCCTCAATGGCATCGATAGCATTTTCCTGGTGCGCCCGAACCGGAGCGATTTCTTGCTTGGGTTCGATGTCGATCTGCAACGCGGCTCTGCGCCACTTGATGAAGTGGAACGCGTGCTGCGTGCGCCTGTTAAGGTAGGGGAGAGTGCGATTGCGGTGAGCCCTTGTATCGGTGTGCTTAATCGTGAACGTGGTATGTCTATCGAGGAGATGGTGGCTGGTGTCGATCTGGCGATCCGCCAGGCTGAGCCCACCGGCGCGGGTGGTGAAGTGGTCTTCTATGAAAATGACATGCGCGTAGCTGAGGAGCACAAGTACGATATTTCCTCGCTGCTGAAAAAAGCGATTGCAAACGACGATCTGAGTGTGCTCTATCAGCCGCAGATCGAGCTTGCTACCAATGAAGTAGTGGGTTACGAGGCGCTGGTGCGTTTGCGCGGCGACAAATATCCGCCTGAGCAGTTCATTCCCATTGCAGAGGCGAACGGCCAGATCGTTGAGCTCGATCGTATGGTCGCACGCAAAGTGGTGCAACAGCTTGCAACTTGGAAGAAGCGCAAGCAGCGTATTCGCCCGGTTTCGATCAACTTCTCCTATGGGCAGCTATGCGATGAAGACTTTGTGTCTTACCTCACAACGCTGCTTGAGGAATATGGTGTAGCACGCAAGTTGCTCCGCGTTGATATAAAGGAAAGCCTTTTCGTGAACGATATGGCAAAAGCCAGGAGTTTCGTTGATGAGCTCTATAAGGCGGGCTTTGGCATTGCGATCGATGGGTTCGGCGCAGGCTACACGTCAGTTCCCCGGGTGATGCATATTCCGGTGGATGCCGTAAAGCTCGATCGTTCGCTTACTGAAGGGCTGTTAGCGCACGCATCTGATAGCTCTGTTTTAGCTAGTGCTACAGCTGATGTTGATGAAGTCTCTGCGGCTGAGGCGTCAAGCGCATCCGCCGCACCTTCGTCAATGAGTGCTGCTGCGACTTCAGCTCCTGACACTGCATCTGAGGCAGTAACCAGCGCTGCAGACGAGGCGATCACAAGTTTGATCAATCTGGTGCACGAGGCTGGCAAGATCGTAGTGGTCGAAGGCGTCGAAACACTGCAGCAGCTGGAGGTATGTCGCGACAAGGGCTGCGATGTGGTACAAGGCTTCTTCTTCTCCGAGCCGCTCTTACCCGAGAGCGTGCTACGGTATAAGCCGCCAAAGATTTCACTCTAGCTGGTATTTCTTCTCCCTGCGTTTCTTGCGGGGGCAAGAAGAGATTTTTATAATTAAAGGGTTCGAAATAGCTCGAGAATAACCCGCAAGTATTGGGATACGAAGGAGCGGAACGATGCAAGCTCAGATCCAACAAGGTAACAAGATTCCATCCACAAGAAGCACCTCGATTGGTAAGCGATTCGCCAGCGCATTCTTTGCGGTGCTGTTGGCGTTCTTCCTCGTTCCGACACCCGCATTCCAGATTGCTCCAGCCTATGCCGATGAACTAGGCGAAGCGGTGAGTGCTGGACTCATGAAAAGCGCGCAACCTGCTGATAGCCCAGCAACTCCGAAAGTGGACACGTCAACTGAGACTGTCACACAAGATAAGGCGGATCCCGCTCCCGATACGAAGGATACCGCCAAGGGCGATGCTCTCATGGGTCTCGATCCGCAAACTCCAGCAGCTCCAGCAGCTCCCGAAGCGAGCACTTCCGATAAGGCATCCGAAGAGGCTCCTGAAACCGATGCTGCAAGTACTCCTGATGTGGATGCCAGCGTTCAGGATGATGCTGCCGACGTGGCCACTGAAGACGAGACCGAAACTTCTGCAGGTACCGAAATTAGCGCTCAAGAAGACATAGGCGTGGGAATCAACGTTCAAGGAACCATTAGGTTCTTTGGTACGACAGGTCCAGACCCCAATGATCCTAGCTATAACAAATATGATAATACGTTCGATTGTCGTAGCACGAACAAGGTGTGCATCGATCGCAGCGCGTTCAACGGTTATTCGTATGCTTCTTTGCAGGTTGAGCCGAGGTGGGGTGCGGGTCAAGAAGCTGCGGCGGCGGCTTGGGAGAAGATTCCTGCGAGTGAAAAGTACACCCCTGAGCATCTGCACATCGGTTTCGAGGGCGAAAATAGCATTGTAAGAGTTGTGGACGGGAGCTTCACCTACGAGGATGATCTAGCTAATCCATACGCTAATCGTGTGAACCTGGTGTTCGATGCTACGAATGGCGTAGGCCAAGGTGTAGCTATCATGTATGTGGATTATCATTTCACGGATGAGGCAACGTCGGCAACCTATGAGGCTCACATGAGCATGCCGGTGTATATACAAGACTCGCCGAACACGGTGACGGGGATCACAGTGCCTTCGAGTAAGGTTACTACCTGGATCGATGATACGTTTTCCAGCGAAACGGAAAAATATGGCTACTATTATCAATACGACGGCGGCAATTCCTCTCATAAGAGCCAAGAGTTCACGGTAAGCGTTATAACCGATAACGGCAATCCTGCTGGATATTGTTTCAGTGATCTGTTCGACATTTCCATTGAAGATGAAAGTGTCATAACAATGGTGTCTGACACGATGTGGGACGATCAAGACCAGGGTTATACGAATGGCCCCGATGCGCTTACCTACGGCTTGCAATTCCGTGCAGCTAAGGCGGGCACGACCAATGTCACGATTAAAGCTAGAACAGCAGACCCCGTGGTAAGTACCACGTTCGCGGTAGAGGTGCGCACCGATCATCCTGAAGCGAATGTGCCCGCATCTTTCGACATGACCATGGATGAGCCGCAGCGAATCTATGTGGAGGATGAGGCCTCGAGTAGCGATGCTTCACCTATCACGGTGCCCGTGCGCGGCGAAGAGCTCGGCTGGCATTATTCCTCTGCCAAGCCCTTCATAACCAGCATCACTTCTTCGGATGAAAACGTGCTCTCGGTTCAGCGCATCACAAGCCCTTCCTATTGGGTTTCGTTTGCCCCATTCGAGCTTGTTCCCGTTTCGGTAGGAACGACAACGCTCACGGTCGCGGATTGCTACGGCAAGACCTACACCTCAACGGTCACCGTGAATCCCAGCAGCAGTGTAGACCCTGGGGTAACGGTGAACTCGGTCGGGCTCGTACGTTATGAGGATTGGGAAAGCGTGTCTAAGGGCACGGTCACGATGAACATCGGCGACCCGGATGGCGTGAAGCTCGCAGCTGATATCGACGCGAATGGCGATGTGGACACCAACTGGACTTCTTCGAACCCCGAAATCGCCGAGGTGGTTGTCACGCAAGATGCGAATGGCGATGAGATTTGCCAGGTGAAGCCTGTACGTGCTTCCTACGACGAGCAAAACAAAACCACCGCCGACTGTCGCATTACTGTTACCGTGAATGGCTCGGTATCGGATTACTGCAACATCAAGGTCGAGCCCGTTGAGGACTTGTGTGGCGCAGATCCGTCTTCACCGCTTGGTGCAGCTACGGTTTCTGTCTCGAAGGCGATGCCTGCCAATGTGCTACAAGAGCTGCAAAGTGTATCACTGGCAATCTCGTCTATTCCAACGGGTAGCCAGCCGGGGGTCGATAGTGCTACCTCTGCGTTCGAGAAGGATGGTGCGAAGCTCGCTGGTGTCTTCGATATCCACTTCATAAACAAGACCGATGGCACTGAACACGCTTGGAACCAGCCGTCATACCCCATTACGGTGAAGGTTCCTATGACCGACAGCATGAAAGAGCTGCACAAGTTCGGTACGCTTTCGTTCTATCACGTTGACCCGGTAACGGGCGATCGCACGAAGATGCCTACGTGGGTCGATGCCAACGAAGAGTTCGTTTGCTTCGAGACCACGCACTTCAGCTCGTTCATACTGGTTGCTGAGCCTGCAGCGCAAGACGATGATCCAACGACGACTCCGGACCCCGACGATCCTAATGATAATAACGGCGGCAGCACCAATCCTGGCGATGAGACCGGTAAGGGAGACTCTGGTAATACCGATAAGGACAATTCAGACAAGACTGATTCCGATAAGGCCGATAACACCGATAAGCCGAGCGATAAGGGCTCAAAGGATGAAAAGACCACAAGCGATGAAGATGGTTCTGGCACCACGCTTCCTAAGACAGGCGATGAAGACAACACGCTGCTCGTTATAGCGCTCGTGGCTGCAGCTGCTTCTCTGGTGTCCTTTGTTCTCTCTCGTCCTCGCAAGGCTTATTGCGATGCTGAGCTTGAGCAAGATGGTGCCTTCGCTCGTCCGCAGCAAGGCTTTTTGCCTTGCCAGGAGCAGCGCACCTCTCGTACGCGTGCATCAAAACCTCCCTTACGAAGTTTTCATCCACGCGCTTAGAGGCTCTCAGAGGCTCAAGCAGAGGTAATCAACTAGGTTGTTGATGTTCTATAAGGGTTTCGGCGTGCTGAGAGGCTCTCAGAGGCTTCGAAAACAATAGGGATGTGGTTACACTCACTACCGCAAGGCTCACTTCACTGTTTGAAGTGAGCCTTGCTGTATCGAGCGATGACCCATCCTGCCTTTCTTGGTTTACTCGGCATCCATGAGTGTTGCTCTTTCTTTCTGGGCGGAGAATGAATCGATCATGCAGCGCCAAAAACGAGGGCGAATAAGGGGGGGTGCTAGCATCTTGAAACAGAGGTGCTAGCATCTTTTTCCACAAGATCCGCGAGGGACTCTCTTCGTCTGAATACACGATCGCCGCAAAGCATAGTTTTCCACATTTTTGAGAGGCAAAAGATCGTGAAGGATCGTCTTGGATGCGCGCCTGTTTCCAATCTGGGGCAGAGGAGTCCATGATCGCGCATTTGCTGAGAAAATAATTGCCGTTCCAGCGAATGTGGAAAACCTAAATTCTTTATCGCAGGCAAGCCTTTCTGAAGCGTTTCATTTGTCGCCAAAAAAACCTTCAAAATGTCCCGAGATGTAGGAGGATTCGTACGCTCCGCTCCGACTCTTTATGCGCAGCTGTTTCGCTGGCTTGCTGGGGTCTCATTCTTTACGGTATCTATGCTCGTTTTGGACAAGAAAAGAGCCGGTCGTGCAGCCCTGAAAAGTTTGTGCAGATGTCTGCGATATTAATCTCGTTTTTCGTGTCTCAACTCCCACAATGCGATTTCATCTTCATAGCGCTATGACATCGCTATGGGCAAATCGCGAAAAAGATGGTAGAATAAGGCGCTTGCATTTTGCGCGCGCTCAAACGCTTTTGTACAAAAGAGGCGGCAAGGCGTAAAAAGTGCAGTTGATAATGGTGATTTTCGTGTGAAGAAAGGAGAGAGCCATGAAAAAAAATTAGCAAGGCGAAAAACAGCTTCGTCGCCCGTGCAATTGTTGTGGCTGTTTCTTTATTCTTAGTTGCCTTCTCGCTCAGCGCTCCAGGCGTTGCGTTCGCAGAAGATGTCGAGGTTCAATCGAACGAGCCTACGCAAACCGTTATCGACCAACCCGCTGTGGTGGCAGAAGCTACCCCTGCGGTTGAAGCTGTTTCTGTTCCGAGCGATCCCGCTCAAGTCTCGGGTGTTGAAGCTGTCCCCGGAAATTCTAGTACTCAAAAATCTGAAGGCGCATCTTCCGCGCTCGATACTAATAAAAATACGAATGTGGAAAACTCTGCCAGCAATCCTGCGGCATCGAGCGATTCTAACGCAACCGAGTTTTCCACAACGCAGGTAGAAGAGAAAGCTACGATCAAGCCCGCGGCCGATTCTCCCCATCGCGTTAATCTTTCTTTCAAGATTCTCTATCAAGGACAAGAATTCACCGATGGATATGAGATCGGTCATAGCGACTCCGTGTCCTTCGTTTGCACCATGGGCGATTCTCATGCTAGCACTGCTGCTAGCCATATGATCAGCATGGGCGATGTTCTGATTGAACGTGATGCTTTGTTGACGTTCCTGAGGAATGGCTACGAGATCCGTGGTTGGACCAAGAGTCTGAATCTTGGTGCGGAGGTATACGGCTTCGATCGTGATGGCATAGAATGCATGGATGGTGAAACCATCTATATCGTGGCAACGTACGGTCCGGCAGCAAACCAATTCACCGTTAATTTCGATGCAATGGGCGGTTCGAACGCACCTGAGTCCCTCACTGAGGTCAGCACGGAAAACGAATATACGTTTACCATCTCTGATGCGGTGCCTACGCGTGAGGGTTATAACTTTGTAGGCTGGAGCACGAATTCAAGCCTGCTGCCTCCTTATCTCAAGGCAGGCGATACGGTCACCGTCTCTGAAAACGATTCCTATGCGATCACGCTCTACGCGGTTTGGGAGATTGCAAATAAAGTTGAGCTCGTTTACGCGGTCGACAATGTCCCGTATGGTGATCCTGAAGTTTTCGCAGAAAACACCAGCGCCATTGTTAAGGGCTGCGACTTCGTCAAGGAAGGCTACAAATTCATCGGCTGGAGTCGCTATCCGATGGATGATGTTGCTTCTTATAAAGAAGGCGACTCCATCATCATGGATGACAATATATGGCTTTACGCGGTTTGGGTAAGAACCTACACGGTCACCTATACCGATGGTCAGGGTGGAACGGTCTTTGAAAACCAGGTCATCTCTGGTATAGAAAGTGGCACGAGCACCCCAACGTTCCCTGTTTCGAGGCCCTCCAGCATCGTGATCAATGGTGATAGGTATGTCTTCAGCGGTTGGGATAACAACGCCGAGGTCGTGCTCGGGGATATGATCATCAACGCCATTTGGAAGTTGGATTCGAACGGCAATGGTGTAGCCGACGAAGATGAAGCCAAATTCAGCGTTACCTATACCGATGGTGTTGGTGGCACGGCGTTCGGTGATTATGTCATCTCGAACCTTCTCGTAAACACCGCCACGCCGCTCTATAGAGCACCAGAGCGCGCGGGCTATATCTTCCAAGGCTGGTCTCCTACGGTAGCCGATATTATCACCGGCAACGCGATCTACACCGCAATCTGGGCTGAGGACAAGAACAATAACAACATTCCCGATAGTGAAGAAGAAACCTACACCATCATCTTTATTAATGATGTAACAGGCGCAACGCTTCAAGCCACTCCAGGTGTTCTGGGTGGGCTTGATACGCCTCAGTTCGCAGGTCCCGCTCCGACCATGACGGGTTATGTTTTTGTTGGTTGGTCGCCAGCGCTTGCGCAGACGGTCGACCCGGCTGCTGCAGATGAGTTCGGTAACATCTACTACATAGCTCGTTGGGAAGTCGATGCGAACAACAATGGCATCGCGGATGTCGATGAGGCTCGATACTCTGTTATCTATTCCGATGGAGCGAATGGTTCGGTCTTTGCTGACCAGATTACTACGGGGCTGCTGAGTGGTCTTGCTACGCCGCAGTTCACGGGCGAAACGCCAGTTCGTTCGGGTTATATTTTCGCAGGTTGGTCATCCAGCCCTGCTGGAACGGTCGATCCAACTGCTGCCGATAGTCTCGGACGCATCATCTACACCGCGCTTTGGGCGGCAGATGTGAACGGCAATGGCGTTGCCGATAGCGAAGAGCCAACCTACACCATCACCTATACCGATGGTGCGAATGGCGCAGCTTTTGCCGATCAAGTTACCTCGGGCTTGCTGGGTGGTGTTGCTACACCGCAGTTCTCAGGCACGCCTACTCGTACCGGCTATAAGTTCGTTGGTTGGTCCACCGAGCCCGCTTCTACGGTTTCGGGCGATGTTGTTTACACAGCGCTGTGGGAAGCAGTAGAGCCCGACCCAACGCCGGGCACCGATGACCCAACGCCGACCCCTGGTCCCGACGATCCCGCTCCGACTCCGGGCGAGGACGATGACAACACGGGCGGCAATGGTTCAGCCACCACGCCAGGCACCAACGAGCCCGGTAACGTTACGCCTAACCCTGGTCCCGCAAACGGCACCACCACTCCTGGTGAAACCACCATTGCCGATGATGAGACTCCTCTCGCAGGCGGCGCAGGTGAGACTGAAGATGACCCCGCAGAGGGCGATGTGGCAGACGATGCAGCGGTAGCTGATGAAGCCGCTGGTGCGATCGACGAAGCTGCAGGCACCGAGATTCTCGATGATGAGAACCCGCTGGCAGCAGCTGATCATTCCAGCTCTTGGCTCAGCTGGCTGCTCACCATTGGCCTGCTGCTCGTGGTTTGCTTCGGAATCTTCTTCCTCATTCGTCGCAGGAAGAATACGCGTGAGCAAAATCAATAATCGCTCATAGAGCGCACGAGCGCTAAATCGCATACGAACAAGATAAAGGGCACCACGTGGTGCCCTTTCTCATACCCCATTCATTCGTGATGATAGTTTGGAGGTTTTACGTTGCGGCTCACGTGTTTGCTGTGCACCTGATAGGCTTGCCCTATGACTAAAACGCAAAACTCACTCTTAAACACACCACTGCGTTCGCCGGTCACCTTCCTCGGGGCACCTAGAAACCCAGTACCCGAGCAGGAGATCCCGCCTCTGCCGACGCCACGCGTTCCCCTGGGGTCTCAGCGCCTTGGGATGAAAACGACCCCTCTCGGGCGTTCTCCGCTGCTTGCGCTGCCAGCGCAGCCGTGCGAGAAACAACCGCTCCAACGCGTAGATCTGCAAAAGCAATCGGTTGGTTTGCAAACGCTTTCTCTAGCCCCGATGGAGCTTTCTGCCACACCCATGCCTACGCAGAAATTGAAGCCCATGAAGCTTTCTTCACCTCGTGTTTCGCGTGAAACAACAGCTAAATCGAAGCAAAGCATCAACGATTGTACGCAAGCACCGGCTGCTCAAGGGATGTCTGTTGCATATCTGGAATATCATTCTCGGACAATAGGCAAAACACAGTCGCAGTCAGTTGTTCAGGATGCACCTATTGCACATCTGCAGCCTTCAGGTTCTTCTATGCCGCTCGTTTCCGAGCGTCGCCTTCCGCTTTTGGGACAACGCGTCGAACTTTATCCGATCGCGGCTGTGCAGCATCCTGTTGCGCGCCGCAAATCGCGTCTGAAGCGCAAATAGACCACCTATACAGGACCGCCGCCAATACAGGCGGCGGAACTGATAGGCAACCGCATCCAAAATAAATGCGGCGTTAGCTAGGTGGCACCCTAGCTTGAAACCTCAAGACGCATCCTACCTCCATTTTAGATAGAAGTCAAAACAAAGAGATGCCACTTATATCGCTCTAAATTTAGTGCTCATCTGCATATTTCAAATTTCTGTAAGCTCACGTACGAAATAACGCGAGCTCTTCTTCAACTTTTCATAAGGTCTTTCTGAAATCATCGACTCAAAGATGTTTTAGAAGGAGCGATTATATGTGCGCAATGCCTTTGTTGACGCGTGAATCTACCCATGAGATAATCGCACTACATCGTAGTGCGATTGAAAACTCGAATGAGGTGGGCATCATGGCTATGGTTTCAACAGCGATCCGTTTTTCCCCCGAAGAACGCGATTGGATACAGGCGTATGCCGACTTTATGGGGAAGAGCTTTTCGGAGGTTGTACGCGAGGCAGCTTTAGAGTACGTCGAGGATGCTGCAGATCTGCTTGCGTTTCAAGAGGCTATAGCAGAAGACGACGGCACATGGTACACAACAGAAGAGGTCAAGCGTATGGCCATGATGGCTGAATGAGCTGGCGTGTGCGTTGGACCAAGCCAGCTCAAAAGGGTCTGCGCAATATTCCGCAGAAACAGCGCGCAATGCTCTTGTCTTGGGTGGAGAAGAACCTGGATGATTGCATCGATCCTCGCGCAATACAAGGAGGAAAGCCGATTCAAGGATCGGATAACGGATGGCGTTGGCGAGTTGGCTCGTATAGAATCCTTGGACAGATTCTTGATGACGAAATCTTGATTAATATCGTACGAGTTGGCCATCGGCAAGGGGTGTATGGTCACTTGCCCAAATTATGAGCACACGATCATGCAAAAACTAAAGCCACGGCGCTGATCCTTCAGTACCGTGGCTTTCAAATGTGTGCACTATTGTGTGCCCGAGCTATGCGGTTGCCTGCATGAGCGCAACAAAGCGCAAGGGAGCGTTGCTTTCGTTCGCGATCCCGTGAGTCTCTCCATCGTTGCAAAACAGGACATCACCTGCTTGAACAGGGTAGGTTTCATCGCCATCGGTGTAGGTACCGGTACCTTCGTAGATGTAGTACATCTCGTTGTCGCCTGAGTGCGTGTGCACGCCGATCGAGCAACCTGGTTCGAGCGTGATGCTCGATACATAGGTAAGTTCGCCGTGGATCTGATCTTCAGTCAAGAGCAGATCGCGATACATGTGACCTTCGCCGTTTTGCACGTGTTCTGCGCGTGCTACATCTCGATTCCTTGATAGCGACATAGTGATCCCCTTCCGCATATGGTGACAACGACTGGGTAGTTTGTCACCTTTTTTCTTGTGTTCTTTAGTGTACGCGTCTTGTTCATATATCTGCTCGAGAACTTGGCTCCGTGTTAGGTGTTGGGGGTCGGGTAATTTGACACATCTTAGATGTGTCAAATTACCCGACCCCCAACACCTCTGGCACATATTGTTGCGCCTTCCTTATCCTTTCTTCATCACGTCCCTTGCCGCTCTTTGTCTCCCCGCAGTGATCTGCGCATTTCAGAAAAACGTGAGATTGCGTGTCAGAAAACATCAAATATTGTTCAACTCTTTCTAAGGTTCGCTTGTCATCCTGAAGAAAAGCTTCGAAATGGACCTGAGCGAAAACTCTTAATAATCGTTAAGAAATATCTTTACTAAACCCTTAATAGTTATTAAGATTAACGAAAGGAACAAGGATGACAAAGCGCAGAATTCTTGTAAAACAGCTTCTTGCTGCTGGTTTCGTTTATGAAAAGGGGAGCAATCACGACAAGTATGTCAAAGGGAGTGTGACCGTAACGGTTGGGCGTCATCGCGAAATCTCTGATGAGATGGCCAAGGTGATTCTTCGTCAAGCGGGTTTGCGTTGACGGATGCACACGAGGAAAGGTTGTTGCTATGTTGGTGGTAAGAGAATTTGAATTTTTTGAAAGTGAAAATTGCATCGTTGTTTTTCCTTGCGAAGGCTTAGGTGCTACTCAGGGTGAAGACTTACAGGATGCGATCGAATTTGCAGCTGATTGGCTTTATTGGACGGTCATCTATGACATGATCAACGAAAAGCCGATCGAGAAGTTCGAGCTGGGGCACGAACCACAGCATGGAGGCATCGTTATTCCGGTCGCCGTTGATTGCAGTCTTGCGCGCGTTGAAGCATTCACCGCTGCAGAAACAGCTCGTATTTTGGGTGTGAGTCCCGCCCGGGTAACACAAATGTGCGAATCGGGGCAGCTTACTTCTTGGAAAGAAGGATCACGCCGCATGGTTTTGAAAGAATCGGTGGACAATCGTTTGATAGAACAGCCTGGTCCTGGCAGACCCAAGTACGATGAGGACGAAGTGATCGATATGTCGCCCGCTGAGTACACGAAGTTCGTTCAGGATTTCTACGATGCTCGCATGCGTGAGCTTGCAGCCGAAGAAGACATTTCCGTGGTGAAGAAGAGCAAGACGCCTCGCAAAAAGAATCAATCCTTCAGGCAGGCTCCCGTCGATGCGGTCAAACAGGAGTTGGAATCCCCGCAAGTCTCGCTTGCTTAGCAAATCATGTGTCAGGGGTCGTGTAATTCGGCACGCCTCCTAACGCATTTGCTTCTTCGCAACGAACTGCGCATTTCAGAAAAACGTGAGTTCGCGCACCAGAAAACTTCAAATAAAGTTCAACTTTCTGTGAGCTTTCCTGTGGACAATGGTTCTATGGGATGCATCACACACAAATCGAGGGTGGAATGAGCTTGAAAGGTGCTCTCGTCGCACGAGAGCACCCTGTGCTCGATAGGTTAGCTTCGGGACTGAATGTTGCCAAAGAAGGCTTAGAAGAACTTCTCTGGCCCACACGGTGCGTGCTTTGCGATGTTCCTGGCACGCTTCTGTGCGAAGACTGCCGTCTCGAGATCCCCTATATCGATGCGCTCCATGCTTGTCCGTATTGCGGTCAGCCCTACGGGAAGCTTGCCTGTGTCGATTGCAACTCCTTCATGGTTGCACATCGCCAGCTTACGCCTGATCAGCGCTCACGCACGTACGGTGATCAGGGATTACCGCGCGAAGGAGGCGTTTCGCCACGGGGTAGTGAATATGCTACCGAAGCTCAGGGAGCGTGTATGACAGATGGGCCACAGCGGGTTCTCGACAAGGTTGTTTCGGTGTTCTCCTTCGTCGATCCGTGCCGCAAGCTCATCACGGTCTACAAGGACAAAAAGGAGCTGCGGCTAGCAGAGGTGCTCGCAGAGGTGCTTGCGAACTATATCGATCCTTCGTGGGTCATGTCTGGAGAAACCGCACTTGTGGCAATCCCTGCGCGCAAGCAGGCACTTCGCGAGCGCGGGTTTGATCATATGAAAGAAGTGGGTATACGCCTGTCGAAACGCTGCGGCTTGCCGCTTCTCGATATATTGCGTACGGTCGATCGCTGCGATCAGCGTGGGCTTTCTGCTTCGAGCCGCCAGCAGAACATGAAGGATTCGTTCGCATTCAACCCGCAGGGCTTGCTGTGCACAGCGGGGGTGATACCCGAGCGGGTAATCCTCGTAGATGATGTGCTCACTACGGGTGCAACGCTCATGGCAGCTGCACGCGTGCTCAAAGAGGCAGGCATCGAGCAGGTATTCGGCCTTACCGTGGCACGGTTGCCTTGAGGCAGGGCGAGCGCGAAGGCAGTCTGGATCCTGACAGAAAGCGAAGAAGCCAGCTTTCAAGCTGGCTTCGATCAAGTCTAGGGGTTGTGCAGGGGCGAGAGCCCGTGCGCGCCTAGATGCGCTCCGCGTTATCGCGTGCTTTGTTGAACTCTTCCACGTCCACCGAAATGCTGTGCTGGATGGGCTTCCATGCCGCTTTCTTGAACAGTGCCACCAGCGCGATGGGGATGTAGGTGAGCATGAAGAACGGGAACGTGAAGAGGTACTTTATCTTCTTTGCTGTGGTGGAACGGATGTTGTCCCACTCGGTGAAGGTGGTCAGTGCTCCGAACATGAACATGAACAGCGTGTAGTTGAACAAGCAGAAGAAGATCGAGGAGAGCGACGAGGTTAACATGACGCCCGTGGACATGAGCCCTGCGCTGCCCAGGATGAGGATGATCGTGTTGAAGATGATGGTGATCACGGAAAGCAACATGCCGGGAGCGATGGTCATGAGCATGTCGTAACAGGCGAAGCGATGCCCCTTGGGGTTGGTGAACACGCCTTTCACCAGGCTGAGCCCGTACTTGCCGAACACCTGGTAGAAGCCCTTTGCCCAGCGGAAACGCTGGTTCCACGAATCGCGGAATGTGATGGGCTGTTCGTCGTAGAGCATGGCGGTGGGGCAGTAAGCGATGCGCTCACCATGCAAGATGCTGTAGGTGGAGAACTCGATGTCTTCGGTGAGCAGGTGGAACTTCCAGCCGCCCATCTTCTCGATGATCTTGGCGCTCACGAAAAAGCCCGTGCCCGAAACCGCGCAGCTGGTGTTCAGCGTAAGGCGCGCTTGGCTCAGGTACTTCGCTTCACGCAAGAACCACACGCCATAGCCAGCCGAGATCCAGTTCGAACCGAAATTCTTCGAGTTGCGGTAGCTCGTGGAAGCAATGGCACCACCATCGAAGACCTTGTTCATCTCGCGGAAGTAGTTCACGTCGAGCACGTTGTCGGCATCGAAGACGAAGTAAGCCTCGTATTCGTTCTCGGAATAGTGCTCGCGGATGCAGGTCACGCCATAGTCGAGTGCGTAGCCCTTGCCGATCTGCTCGGTGTTGAAGCGGGGGAATACGATCGCGCCAGCTTCTTGGGCGATGGCAGCGGTGTTGTCGGTGCAGTTGTCTGCGATTACGAAGATGTCGATAAGTTCTTGCGGGTAATTCTGCACGCGGATGCTGTGGATAAGGTCGCCGATAACAGCGTTTTCGTTACGAGCTGCGATGAGCACCGCATAGCGGTGGTTTTTCTTCGCGGTTTGCTTCGGTGCTTTGCGCGTGAGTACGACAAGAACGTAAAAGAGCTGATAGGCATAGCAAAACGTGAAGGTGATGAAAACACAGATATTGAATATATCCACGAACGAGAGCGTGGATAGTATATCGTCGAACAACCTGGCTCCTTACCCCGGCAAATACGTAGCTCGCGCGGTGGTGCAAATTGAAAAGGAAGATTTGCGTTCTACATGCGTGAGCAGGGGTGCTGCATTGAAAGTTTTGCGTGCTATATGCGAGAGATATGTGAACAGCACCGTGGTTGAACTAATTATAGGCTTTTGCAACTCCTTGTGCCGATCCTTACGCTTTCGTCATATAAATTTAAGGTGAGGGGTGCATTACTGATATACTAAGGGGGTTTCTTTTAGGTCTGTAGTTGCGGACATGCAGCGCTTTCGAGTGCAGCATTCCAAGTCCATGGCAGATGCGGTCGAAAGGATCCACGTAAGTTCAGTGATCGCTCGCGTGTTATTCCTGCTAGCCTTGCGCTTTTGCAGGTTTGGCGAAGAGCTCATCATTGAATGAGCACGGCGCATTCTAGGTGTAAGTCGTACCGTCGGTGAAGCGGCATAGGGCTGCTCTGGCGAGCGGATGGCGTCGCTGCAATACTCGTGCGCGCACGGTCTACAGCGGCTAAGTCCCCGTATGCAGGTGTGGGGTCGAAAACTAGGTCAGCTAAAAGAACCCTGAGAGCGTTTGTGCAAGGAAAAGCGCCCTTTTTCAGGGGAACAGAGGCTTTTGTTCGTTTGTATTACACGGTGAACACAAACGAGCATTCAAAGTAGATCTTGAACAAGACCAAGAGGTTAACAAGAGAGGCTGTACATGAAGAAAGCATCAAGCGTAAAAACCATCGTAGAGAGCCAAGCTGCAAGTGCGTCTGCTGCAGCATCTTCCCCGACGAGCAAGTCTTCTGCGCTTCGCGCATTGGCCGCGGCATTGGCCGCGCTTGTCTTAGCGTTGTGCGTAGGATTTATGAGTGGGTGTTCAAGCAATTCTTACACGCCTGAGCCTTCTGAGCAGAAGATCGACAACTCGTTGTTGCATACGCCGGGCACGCTGCGTGTTGGTGTGGATGCTTCGAATGCGCCTTATGCAGCACAATCGCAAGGATCTATTGTGGGTATCGATGTCGATACAGCAGCAGCGCTTGCTGATGAACTGGGTTTGAAGCTTGAGCTCGTTGATGTGGGAACGAATGCTGAAGGCGCTTTCACCTCCGATAATGTTGATATTGTTATGGGTGTTGGCTCCGATGCGAAGAACTGTTGGGTCTCCGAGCCCTATCTCTCTTCTTCGGTCGTTTTGTTCGCCGCTGAAGAAGGCACGCGTGTTCCGCTGCCCACTGATGTGTTCGTGGTTGCTGCGCAGGCTTCTTCTATGAGTGCGGTCGAGGTTACGAATCGTCTCGGCCAGGATCACCTCGATGCCACTTCCGATATTCAAACGGCTTTTGACAAGCTCAAAAGCGGTTCGGCGAAGTATGTGGCCACCGATAGCACAATTGGTTCCTATGTAGCACACTCGAACAACCAGGCTATCTATCCTATTGCACTGCTTGCTGAAGAAACGAAGTACTGCATTGGCGCACCTATCACTGCTTCCGGTCTTCAAGATGCGGTGAGTGAAGCTTTGAAAAAGCTCTCTGATGGTGGAGTGTTGAAACTCATCGATCAGAAGTGGTTGGGAGAGCAGATGAATCTTTCAAGCCTTACCGTCATCGAGCCCATTCCTGAGCCCGAGCCCGAACCTGCCGAAGGCGAAGATACTGCTACAACAAACGAAGACTCTAACGACTAAGTTTTCTTTCTATGTGCCTGACATAGCCATGCCTACTGAACAGGGAGCCATCACGCTCCCTGTTTTTGCGTGTGCGTATTGGTGCAGTTTAGAAAAGTTGTGAATTTGTTTGCTCGACATAGGCATTCCATATTCCTCTAGTAACGTTTGCAAAGTAACTATTCCCGAGATAAAAAAGGGGGTTTCTGCAGACTATGTCAGACACGCCTCAACCATCCCAATCTCAACCTCAGCCGCCGCAAGGCGCTCCGGTCAATGCCGCTCCCGCGCCGGCACCTGCTCCTGCGCAGCCTGCAGCCCCAAAGCCTAAGAAGAATCGCAAAGGTGTGAAAACGTTCTTCATCGCATTCGCTGGTGCAGCTGTTGCATGCGTGCTTGCCTTGGGTATTTTCGTTGCAGTCAATCCTTCGAATAGTGGCTATACCATCAAAGAGACCAACTCTGGCATCACGATAGATGTTGATACCGACGATATGTCGCGTGCTGAAGCGGTAGCAGCTAAAACGCTGCCTTCTGTGGTGAACATCAATGTGTATGCCAATACAAGTCAGCAGAGCATGTCGCCGTTCGGTATGCTGGGCGGCCAGTCTGCTACGCAAGAGCTACAGCAGACTTCGCTCGGTTCAGGTGTCGTGCTCACAGCAGATGGCTACATCCTTACGAATAACCACGTGGTCGATGGCGCCGATGCGCTCGAGGTCGTCGCTGAAGGCGAAACCTACAAGGCTAAGCTGGTCGGCACCGATCCTTCGAGCGACCTAGCTGTTATCAAGGTGGATGGCGCAACCTTGAAGCCTATCGAGATCGGTAACTCTTCTGATCTTAAGGTGGGCGAGTGGGTCATGGCTGCTGGCAGCCCGTTCGGCATGGAACAGTCTGTGTCTACGGGTATCGTTTCCGCGGTGAACCGTTCTTATGCTGATTCTGAGTCTGGCGCAATCTATACCAACATGATCCAGACCGATGCAGCCATCAATTCGGGCAATTCCGGTGGCGCACTCGTGGATGCTGAAGGCAAGCTCATTGGTATCAACACCCTCATCATGTCCACCAGCGGCACGAGCTCTGGTGTGGGTTTTGCGATCCCAGTCGATTATGCGTTCGGCATCGCTGAGCAGCTCATTCAGGGCAAAACACCCTCTCACGCGCAGTTGGGTGTTTCATTGATCACCGTGAACAACGAGCTTGCACAGCGCTTTGGCATTCAAGCTACCGAAGGTGCTTACATTAACTCGCTTACTGCCGGGGGTGCCGCCGCCAAAGCGGGCCTGCAGGAAGGCGATGTGATTCTGAAGGTGGATGGCGAATCGATCACAAGCTCTTCCGATCTGGTGCTTGCGATTCGCTCACATAGCCCTAACGATGAGGTGGATGTAACCTACTTGCGCGATGGCAAGGAAGAAACGACGAAAGTAAAACTTGGTGCCGATACGCAATAGTACTCGCGCTATCGTTATCGCTTGAGCAACGTGTGGCTCAAGCGCACCTGCTCATCAACCCACTTCGTGGTCATTCCCGTTTGTGAGGAACGGATGAGAAAGAAAGCGGTCTGCCTTGCAGGCCGCTTTCGCTTTACCTGCGCTTTAACTGAGTTTCGGTCAATGATCCATCTGCTTTACTGTTCGTGCTTTGGTAGGCCGCTTTCGTTTGTGGCTCTTTTCGCTCCACTTCGCGAAGCCCTTGCAAGAGCGTGCCTGCAAGGCCTAGCTGGTGCAGCCGATCCGTGTGCACCAAAGTTCAGAAGGGCATGAGTCGTGACTTTCGTGCGAATTGTGCGCATGCATCGATTTTTCCCTATGCGCTCCGTTGCGCCTGAGCTATGGGGTAATATGGATGAGATATATCCTTCAACGGGGTATTCCTTCACAAGAAAGGATCTTCATGAACTCGGATTACAAGTACAAACGTGTGCTCCTGAAGCTCTCGGGCGAGGCGCTCATGGGCGAAGAGGGCTACGGCATCGATCCGAAAGTGGTCGAAGAGCTGGCCGTTCAGATTAAAGAGATCGTGAACGACGGCGTGGAACTCGCGGTTACGGTGGGCGGCGGCAACATCTTCCGCGGCCTGGCTGGTTCGGCGCAGGGTATGGATCGTGCGCATGCAGACTACATCGGCATGCTTGCTACCTGCATGAATGCGCTTGCGCTTCAAGATGCTTTCGAGCGTCACGACATTCCCACGCGCGTTATGAGCGCGATCGAGATGCGCCAGGTTTCGGAGCCCTACATCCGCCGCCGCGCTACGCATCATCTGGAAAAGGGCTACGTGGTCATCTTCGCGGCAGGCACGGGCAATCCATATTTCACCACCGATACCACCGCGGCACTGCGCGCGCTCGAGATCAACGCTGAATGCCTCATGAAGGCAACGAAGGTCGACGGCATCTACGATGCCGATCCGGTCACGCATCCCGATGCGAAGCGCTTCGAGACCATCAGCTACATCGATGTGCTCGCGAAGGGCCTGCATGTCATGGACTCCACCGCTACTTCGCTGTGCATGGACAACGATATGCCCATTCTCGTGTTCGACCTCACGGTTCCGGGCAACATCTCGCGCATCCTGAAGGGTGAAGACATCGGTACCACAGTTACCGCGGAAGGCTAGAGCCTCCCATTTTGTGCAAGTCACACGGAGCATACATAGAAGCTTTGCGTGTTCTGCAGTAGCGTGAACCGCACGCAACAGCCGGTGGATATGTATGCCTTGCTTAAGCGTCCGTTGCATCTGCCTCACGTGCGCTGCGCTAAAGCATGCAGGCACTACGATAAAGGCATCGCGCGCGGGCATTTTCGCGCTACAATAACAGAGGTTTAAAATCATAGGGCACGGTCGCTTCACGCGGGCACCTGCCAGAAACGCGGCCTTAAGCCGCTCACCAAGGGGAGGAAGCATGGTAAACGACATCAAAGAGACCGCAAAGAAACGCATGGACGGCGTTATCGATCAGTTGAACACCAACCTTTCGTCGGTGCGCACCGGTCGCGCTAACGCAATGATCCTCGATCGCGTGAAGGCTGAATACTACGGCACGCTCACGCCGGTCAATCAGATGGCGGCCATCAAGACCCCCGATGCCCACACGCTCGTCATCGAGCCGTGGGATAAGAGCTCGCTCGGCGCGATCGAAGCGGCTATCATGAACGCCAATCTGGGCGTGAACCCCAATAACGACGGCCAGGTCATTCGCCTGCCGTTCCCTTCGCTCACTGAAGAGCGCCGCAAGGAACTGGCCAAGCAGTGCAAGACCTACGCCGAAGAAGCACGCATCGCCATCCGCAACGCGCGTCGTGATGCGAACACCGAAGTCGAGAAGAGCGTGAAGGAAGACAACCTTCCCGAAGACGAGAAGCGCCGCGCCGAAGAGGAGATCCAGAAGCTCACGGATTCCTATGTCGCTAAGATCGACGACATCCTGAAGAAAAAAGAAGACGAGGTCATGACCGTCTAGCCTTACGTAGGCAGAGTCGTTCGAGGCGCATTCGTCGTATGAGGCAACCGCTGGATTACATCTTCCCCGATCCCCCTGCGGGGCTCGATCCTGCCAAGCTCGACCAGAGCCGCATTCCGCGCCATGTTGCCGTTATCATGGACGGGAACGGGCGCTGGGCCAAACAGCGTGCTATGAACCGCCTGAACGGCCACAAAGCGGGCATCAATGCGGTACGCGAGACTATACGCTGCGCGAACGATGTGGGCGTGAATTACCTCACCATCTATTCTTTCTCCACGGAAAACTGGAAGCGTCCGCAAGACGAAGTGAACGGGCTCATGAACCTCTTCGCTAAGACCATGCTCGCCGAGCTCGATGGCCTGCATGAAGAAGGCGTGCGTGTGGCCACCATCGGCGATACGAGCGCGCTTCCCGAAAAGACGGCCCGCGCGTTTTCGGATGCATGGGAGAAGACCAAGAACAACACGGGCATGACGCTCGTCATCGCTGTGAACTACGGTTCCCGCGCCGAGATCCTCGAAGCAGCGCAGCGCTCGATCGACGAGGCGCTTGCGGCGGCTGCGGAAGGCAAGCAGCCCGAACCGCTCACGGAAGCCGCATTTGAAAGCCGCCTCTATACCGCCGATATTCCCGACCCCGACCTGCTCATCCGCACATCGGGCGAGATGCGCATCTCGAACTTCCTCCTCTGGCAGATCGCCTATACGGAATTCTATTTCACCGATGTGCTCTGGCCAGATTTCGACCGCTATGAATTCTTGCGTGCGTTGCTGTATTACCAGCATCGTGATCGCCGTTTCGGGGCGGTGTAGCACATGCCGACCGAGCGCATACGCCGCACCTTCACTCATGCCGACGAACAGGGCAACATCGTCGAATCGCGCGAAGAGATCATCATCAAGCGCGAAGAGCACGAAAAGCCCACCCGCGGAAGTCAGTTCAAGCAAAAGGCGCTCGACAAGACCCCCACAAAGCTGAAGAACCCTTCTAACCTGCAGGTTCGCGTTCGCACGGGCGCGGTCTACATCACGCTCACGGTGCTCTGCATCATCGCTTCCGATGCAACCACCGCCATCTATCTGGCAGCGCTTTCCGGGATCTGCGCAGGCGAGTTCTACTACATGCTCCGCTCCGATGCGAAGCTTCCCAACGAAGTGCTCGGCATCGTGGCATCTGCTTCATTTCCGCTGGCCATGTGGCTGCTTGGCATCAATGGCGTGGTGGTCATGGTGGCACTGTTCATTATCGTGCTACTTGTGTGGTACGTTTTCTGGCTCCACGCGCGCATCGTCGATGTTGCCGTGAGCCTGTTCGGTGCCTTCTATACGGGGCTGCTCATGTCGGCTGCCATGCTCATCCGCATGTCGGTGCCCGATTATTGGGGAGGCGTGCTCATCCTTGGTATCTTCGCGAGCGTGTGGGGCAACGATGCCTTCGCTTATCTTATCGGCTCGAAGTTCGGCAAGCGCAAGATGACACCGCAGGTCTCGCCGAAGAAAACCTGGGAAGGCTTCTTCGCCGGCCTCGTCTTCTCTATGGCGTTCTGGTGTCTGTTCCCGCTCATTCCTGGGGTCGAGATGAACATCGTCCAGTCGCTCGTGTTCGGCGCGATCTGTGGCGTGCTCGGCGTTATCGGCGATCTGGTCGAATCGCGCATCAAGCGCAACGCGGGATTTAAGGATTCGGGTACGATCATGCCTGGTCACGGTGGCTTGCTCGACCGCTGCGATTCGCAATTCCTCGTAACGCTCGGTGCCTCGATGCTGCTCATCTTCGGTAACTGCATCCCCTTCACGTTCATCAGCACAGGCGTGCTCTTCTAGGTTTTGCGCACGCTTTTGCTCTTCATCTTCAATACGGTTCCTGTTTTTGGAGGTCCTCATGGCTGACAAGCAAGCAGACATCCCCGCGCGTCCGAAGCGCGTTTGCGTGCTCGGCTCCACCGGTTCGATCGGCACGCAGACCCTCGATGTAGCACGCCGCCATCCCGAATTCGTGAAGATCGTAGCGCTCAGCGCGAACACGCAGGCAGAGCTGCTCTTCGAGCAAGCACGGGAGTTTTCGGTCGAGCATGTGGTGCTTGCGAACGCTGAGATAGCTGATGCTTGGCGCGCACGGTTCGCTGAGATCGGTGCCACGCTCCACGCAGGTCCTGAGGCTATCGTTGAGCTGTGCAACCTTCCCGAGGTCGATATGGTGGTGAATTCCCTGGTGGGAGCCGCTGGCATGCAGGCGAGCTACGCAACGCTCGTGGCTGGCAAGCAGCTTGCGCTGGCCAACAAGGAGTCGCTCGTGGTGGGTGGCGATGTGCTCATGCCGCTCTCCACGCACGAAACGCTCTTGCCCATCGATTCCGAACACGGTGCTATTTATCAGTGTTTGTTAGGTGAAGACCCTGCTGAGGTCACGCGCTTATGGGTCACCGCTTCGGGTGGGCCCTTCCGCGGGAAGAAGGCGGCCGACCTTCAAAATATCACGGTTGAGCAGGCGCTCAGCCATCCCACGTGGAACATGGGGCGCAAGATCTCGATTGATTCTTCCACGCTCATGAATAAAGGCCTCGAAGTGATCGAGGCGCATCATCTCTTCGCCATGCCCTACGATAAGATCGCTGTTGTGGTACAGCCGCAGAGCGCGATCCATTCCATGGTCGAATTCACCGATGGGTCCGTGAAGGCGCATCTTGGCACTACTGACATGCGCATCCCGATCCAGTTCGCGCTCAGCTACCCTGCGCGCTGGTCGGCGCCGGTCGAGCCGCTCGATTTCCGTACGCTCGGTTCGCTCGAGTTCGAGGCACCCGATTTGGAAACATTCCGCTGCCTAGCGCTTGCGATCGAGGCAGGCACTACCGGTGGCACACTTCCAGCGGTCATGAATGCGGCGAACGAGGTGGCGGTCGCAGCGTTCCTTGATGAGCAGATTCCCTATCTCGGTATCGCTGAACTGGTCGAACGCGCCATGAACCATGCCGTGCGCGAGGGAAGTGTGCAGGCTGCTACGAGCATCGATCAATTGCTCGCCATCGATGCTGAAACCCGCGTTTACGCACGTGAACAGGTGCCCTTGCTTGGCGGATGCTAGCGAGCGCGCGATAGAGGGTAAGCCAAAGCGAATGTGAGTGATCCACTTTCGCAACAACGATTGCGGAAGTTAGCACGAACGAGCGACGCGTCGAAGGAGCGCACTCGATAGCGTCCGCCCAAAGAGTTCAGGGTTTCTTTACGAACGCCAGGTAGCGCCGCCTCCTGATGCAGTGTTCAGGTGCTTGTCGGATCCCAGGACCGTAAAAGCCCACCGCGTGAGCATATTGCGAAAATCTGCTTGCTTTGAAAGGGCGGCGCTCTTCACCCTTCTATAATAGAGACATGGACATTCTACTCACGATTCTCATAGCTACGCTTGTGCTCGGCTTTCTGGTGTTCATCCATGAAGGTGGGCACTTTCTTGCTGCGCGCGCGTTCGGGGTGCGCGTGAGCGAGTTCATGATCGGTCTTCCTGGCCCCAGCATCGGCGTTACCTGGAAGGGCACGCGTTTTGGCGTTACTGCTGTGCCATTGGGTGGGTATGCAGCGGTTTGTGGCATGGGAACGGGCACGCCCAGTCCGCACTTGAAAGCGGTGCTCGGCTACATGTATGCACATGGCACGGCCGATATGGAGGATGTGGCCGATGCGCTCGGCATCACCGACGACGAAGCCTATCAGGCGCTCGAAGAGCTCACCGAATGGGGCAGTCTCAAGCGTCCTACGCGTAAGGACAAGCTCAACACCTATCGCACGCCCGCATGCCTTGTTTCTGGCGTTAAGTACGCCGAAGGAACGCCTCGTGAAGTGCCGAATCTTAATGAATTCTTCGCTTCGGAGCAGAAGCAGCAATACTGTATGCTGCCGTTCTGGAAGCGCATTACCATCTTGTTGGCGGGGCCGTTCATGAATTTGCTCTATGCCATGATCGTATTCGTGATCATCTATTCGATCATCGGAGTGGACGTGCAGATGCAAAGTGGCGAAGTGGTTCACTATGTGCTTGCGCCCTTTGATGCCATCGTGGCTGGGTTCAAGTACATCGGCATGGTGGCGGTAGCTATCTTAGGCCTGTTCAACCCCGCAACGGCGGCCGATACCGTTGCGAACTCCACGTCCATCGTGGGCATCGCGGTCCTTTCGAAAACGGCCTTTGAGGCGGGCTTCATCAGCCTGCTCTCTTTTTCAGCGGTTATCTCGGTCTCGCTCGGTCTTGCGAACCTGCTGCCCATCCCGCCGCTCGACGGTGGGCGCTTCGTGATCGAGATCTACCAGAAGATTCGCCGCAAGAACATCTCTATCCGCGCACTGAACTATCTGAGTATTGGCGGAATGTGCCTGTTCATGGCCTTCTTCGTGTTCATGCTCAACCAGGATGTGCAACGCTTCATCTTCGGAAATTGGGGCTAGGGGTGTGCCATGCTGCCTAACGAAGTAACGCATCAGGTTATGGTGGGCAACGTGCCTGTTGGCGGGGGAGCGCCCTGCGCCGTGCAATCCATGCTCAACCTTCCGCTTTCGGAAGTGGAAGAGAACCTCGCGCAGATCGAACGGGTGGCGCAGGCGGGCTGCGATATCATCCGTATTGCCATTCCGCATGCGAGCGATCTCGACTATTTCGAGCAGATCTGCGCACGCTCCGTGCTTCCCGTGGTGGCCGATATTCATTTCAGCGCCGATCTTGCCATCGAGGCGGCACGCCGTGGCGCAGCGAAACTGCGCATCAATCCGGGCAATATCGGCGGACTCGAGGCTACCATCCCAGTGCTTGAGGCTGCAAAGGAGGCAGGTATCCCCATTCGTATCGGCGTGAACGCCGGTTCGCTTGATGCGCACCTGCGCGACGATGCAGCGCTTTCGCTCCCGCAAAAGTTGGCGCGTTCGGCCCGTGAATACGTCGAATTTTGCGAGGCACAAGGCTTCACCGATTTGGTGGTCTCTGCCAAGGCACATGATGTTCCTACTACGGTCGAAACCTACCGCATTATCTCGCGTGAACTGCCGCATATCCCGCTCCACATCGGGGTCACTGAGGCGGGCACGCTCTTTCAAGGGCTCATAAAATCCGCTTCTGGCCTGGGCATACTGCTTGAACAGGGCATCGGTGATACCATGCGCATCTCCCTTACCGATGATCCAGTCGAAGAGGTGAAGGCTGCCTGGATGCTCCTCGGCGCGCTTGGACTGCGCTTCCGTTACCCGGAGTTGATCAGCTGTCCCACGTGCGGACGCGCTAAAGTAGATCTCATAGCACTTGCCAAGCAAGTTGAAGAGCGCCTTGCCAGCGTGCCGAAGCCGCTGCGCGTAGCCGTGATGGGCTGCGTGGTGAACGGACCTGGTGAAGCGAAGGATGCCGATATCGGCGTTGCGTGCGGCGATGGCCAGGGCGTCATTTTCGCAGGCGGAGAAGTGATCAAGAAAGTACCTGAAGCGCATATCGTCGATGCACTATTCGACGAGATCGCGAACTTGATAAACAATGCCTGAACAGGCTAAACGATAGGAGAGAAGGTTATGAGCGAAATCCTCTATATGAGCAATCTCTATGTTCCTACGCTTAAGGAAGATCCGGCCGATGCCGAGATCGCCTCGCACAAACTGCTCATGCGTGCGGGCATGATCCGCAAGGTGGCTTCGGGCATCTATGCATTCTTGCCGCTTGGCATGCGCGTGCTGCAGAAGGTAGAGAACATCGTGCGCGAAGAGATGAATGCCACGGGTGCTCAGGAGATCCTCATGCCAGCGCTCCAGCCTGCTGAACTCTGGCTCGAATCGGGCCGCTGGGACGATTATGGCCCCGAACTCATGCGCATGAACGACCGTCATGACCACGGCTTTTGCCTTGGACCCACGCACGAAGAGCTCATCACTGCGCTCGTGCGTAACGAACTGCGTTCCTATCGGCAGCTTCCTACCACGCTCTATCAGATTCAGACGAAGTATCGCGACGAGATTCGTCCGCGCTTCGGGTTGTTGCGTAGCCGCGAGTTCATCATGAAGGATGCCTATAGCTTCCACTCAAGCGTTGAATCGCTCCAGGAAACGTATGACCAGATGAGCGAGGCGTATGGCACGATCTGCGAACGATGCGGGCTCGATTATCGCCCGGTCGAGGCCGATTCTGGTCAGATCGGCGGCAAGGTTACTACCGAGTTCATGGCGCTCGCCGATGCGGGCGAGGCAGAGCTCGTCTACTGTCCTAACTGCGATTATGCGGCGAACACCGAAGTGGCTGAGTGCATCACGCAGCCCCAGGAATATGAGGTTGCTGCCATGGAGAAGATCTCCACGCCTGGCGTTACCACCATTGCGGCGCTGGCTGAATTCCTTGGCATCGATGAGGCTGCAACCGTGAAAGCCCTCGTAGGCAAGGATGAAAAAGGCCAGGTTATTGCGGTATTCATCCCGGGTGATCACGAGCTCAACGAGATCAAGATCGATCGCGTTTTCGCTGGCTTCCAGCTGTTGGACGACGAAGAACTCGAGGCCACCGGCCTCCCCAAGGGTTCGATCGGCCCGGTTGGGGTGCCCGAGGGCATCATCGTTGCCGCTGATCAGAATCTCGAGAAGATTGCCCGCTGGGTGGTGGGTGCCAACGAAGATGGCTTCCACTATGTAGGCGCGGCACAAGGCGAAGACTTCAAGGTGGATGTCTGGGCCGATCTTTCCACGGCGAAAGCAGGCGATATCTGCCCCAACTGCGGCACGCCGCTCGAAGAGGCGCGTGGTATCGAGGTTTCGCAGGTCTTCCAGCTTGGCGATAAGTATTCCAAAGCGCTCGGCGCGGTTTATTCTGCAGAAGATGGTTCCGACCAGCCATTCATCATGGGCTGCTACGGCGTGGGCATCACCCGTACGCTCGCCGCGGTAGTCGAGCAGCATAACGATGAATACGGCATCAAGTGGCCGGCTTCTGTTGCGCCAGCTCATCTCTGCATCATTCCGCTTACGGTGGGCGATGATGAGGTCTATCCAGCTGCGCTTCGTCTGGCACAAACGCTGAAAGAGAGTTTCCCCAAGCTCGAGATCGTTATTGATGATCGTAAGGAGCGCCCGGGCGTGAAGTTCGCCGATGCAGATCTGATCGGCTGGCCCACCCAGGTCGTAGTAGGAAAGCGCGGTTTGGCAGAAGGAAAAGTCGAGGTCAAACGTCGTGCAACGGGCGAGAAGTTCGATGTGAGCTTCGATTCGCTTGCTGATAGCCTTTCGTTCTTGAATCGCTATAAGCAGACCTATATTGGTCGAGGTCCAATTGTCCAGTAATACCAAACAGGTAAGAAAGCCCGAGCTGCTGGCTCCAGCTGGTGGGTTCGAGCAGCTGCGCTATGCGCTCTATTTCGGCGCTGATGCGGTGTATCTTGCTTGCGATAAGTTCGGCTTGCGCCAGCGTGCGCAGAATTTCTCGCTTGCCGACATGCCCCGTGCGGTCCAGATGGCACACGATGCCGGCGCAAAGGTGTATGTAACGCTCAATGCTTATTTGCACGATGAAGACTTGAGCGATCTTCCTGAGTATTTGGCAGCGTTAGCTGCTGCGGGGGTCGATGCGTTCATCGTGAGCGATCTGGGCGTGTTCGCCCTTGCGCGTGAGCATGCCCCTCAGGTTGACCTGCATATTTCCACCCAAGCATCCGTTTCGAACGTCGAGGCTGCGCGCATGTGGCATCGTCTTGGCGCGAAACGCATCGTTACCGCACGTGAGATGTCACTTGAAGAGATCGCTCAGCTCAAAGCAGAGTTGCCCGATGTCGAGGTGGAGGTGTTCGTGCAGGGTGCCATGTGCATGGCCATCTCAGGGCGTTGTCTTATCAGCGATTATCTTACGGGGCGCAGCGCGAACCAAGGAAACTGCGTGCAGCCCTGCCGTTGGAGCTACCACTTGGAAGAGCAGACTCGTCCAGGTGAGCTCTTTCCCATTGAAGAGGACGAACGCGGCACCTATATCATGAATTCCAAAGACTTGAATATGCTCGCTCACCTCGATGAGCTTATTGCAGCTGGGGTGGATTCCATCAAGATCGAAGGACGTGTGAAGAAAGCGTTCTACGTGGCAACGGTGGTGAACGCTTACCGCCAAGTGCTCGACGGGGGAGATCCTGTGCAGTGGGGAAGTGAACTCGAGCGCATTTCGCACAGGCCTTATTCGACAGGCTTCTTCTACGGAGATGCCCAGCAGTCGTTCGAAGATGATATCTATGTGCAGCTCTATGATTGGGTGGCCGAAGTAGTCGAGTCGCGTCCGATCGAAGCGACCGCAACGGAAAACGATCTCGATTTTACCCAAGGCATGTGGCAGACCATCGTGTATTGCCGCAATCGCTTCTATGAGGGAGATACGCTCGAATTGCTCAGTCCCCATTGCGAAGTAACGCCAGTGTTAGTGGTTGGGCTTGAAGAGGTTTTCCCGGTAGTGGATGTCCGCGATGATGAAGGTCTCGATAACCCTGAGTTAAAAGATGCTTCAGCTTCGAAGCAGAATGAGCGTTGCTTCGATTCGAGTGAGAGAGCGGTGGCTATTGCCAATACTATTCCGGTGGAGGTTGCCAACAAGGCGATGGGCGCTTATGCTTTCATCACCCCCATGCCGCTTCATCGTTATGACATCTTGCGCGCCAAGCGGCGCGACCCCTCCAAGAAGAACTAATCGTTCCAACACTTTGCACGCGCGTTGCTTTTTGATCAACCGATCATTTCTTGCGAGCAAGTGTGCTTGGATCCTTTGCGTCTCCTTAGGCAAGGTGGTCCACGGCGATGAAGCTTGCAAGCAAAGAGCGCTGAGTCTTTCATTGCTCTGGCGATGGCAGTATGTCTTACGTTCGTGTTCTCATTTCAATCCGCGTTATGAGCATCCTTCGCTCGGATGCGCGATCTGATTCTGTTCAGGCATCAACATCTGGAATCAACACTCCGAATTTCTTGAAAATGAGCAAAGTGTTCCGCATGTGCTCTTGTTCGAACAAGCGTGTATGCCAACTGTCCAACATGAAAGATCGCGCGAATTTTCGAATCAATCGATCAAATGTTCGTTTTTTGCTCAGATTAACCCAAAATTTGTCAAAAAAAGTTTCATTCTCTTCTGGAGCTGGTCCATTTTGCCCCCATTTTAGGGTGCTAACACCCCCGAAAATTCCTCTCTTCTCACCGGTGATGCGAGGAGGCAGAGAGGGACTGCAACAGGGGTTCAGAATGTGGGTTTTCTTAGGCGATAAAACAGGTGAAAGCATAGGCATAGCATGAGATAACATGCCTGATAAACGCAGGAAAAGACAAACCAATGAGCGCCAAAGTTTAAGCCTTGGAATCGATGGATTTCGAACTTGTTTTAGCGCGTGATAGCACCGGCTTCCGCCAAGGGATCTGGATCAAAATGAGGTGCTATCATCACGCGATTTGCGGGTTCTGAAAATCGTCCGATCTGACCGAAAAATTATTTGCCTAGGGTAACTTTTGACAAAAAATTACTTAGACTGTCAAAGTTTTCGCGATCGTCATCAAAAAAATGTGAAGAAATGATATATTCGTAACAAATAAGTTAGCTTTATTGAACAAATTTTCGGATTTTTAATAAGAGACAAAAGTTTTCTTATTTTTTGAGGGTTTTGGCAAAAATGCCCAAAATCGCCCCTCCTGCGTATTTCGATAGTGAAAACAGGACAAAAAGAGGGCTGTTTTTACGATACGAGCAAGAGTAGATAAACAAATAGCCAGTTCAAACATGAAAACAGAAATAGAGAATTTTGAAAAAAAATTTCAAGAAGTAACTCGAAAACATGCCAAAAATGGTCATTTTGGTCACTTTTGGCGGCTGTAGAGCACGTTGGCTCCAGGGCGACCTTCGTAAACCCTTTTGAGCGCGTTTCTAACGCTGTTTTTGGATGGAATCTACCCCTTTTTGGGTGTCCTAATACCCCCGGAATCGCAGTCAGGGTCTTAGACGGCTTCTCAGCGCTTCGGACCTCTTTTTTTGGGCCATCCAGACCAATAAGGAGAGCTGGAAGGGGAGGCAGAGCAAGATGCAACGTCCCTTGATCGCTGAATAAAGCATCCAATGCCTTGATGCGGTCTCTTCTTCTGTCTCTAAATGCACTGTGGGTTCTCTGACTTGGACGTGTTGCGGATCCGAAATGCATTTGGGTATCTATACTTCAAATCTACCAGGCGTTTCTCTGTTCGTGAAATTTTCGAATAAGCTTGCAGATACCGTGTAACACTGCTGTGTTCTTTGCTAAGATAGGCCCATAAGACCAGAAAGGGGATTTCATGGGAAGAAAAGCTGAAGAAGCGCTTGACCTGGCAAATGTCGATGATCTGATCGCATATCTGCGTGAGGCACACTCAGCTTATATGCAAACGGGCGCTGAAACGTATTACCTTACGAATGCAAACGACCTGTATTGGCGTGCGCAAGACACAAATCAACTCAACGAAAAGGATCACTTCATCGACTGCAGCGAGCTTGTTCCAACGCTCAATGAGTTCGTTGACCTGCCCTTTATCGAGGGTGAATCGATTCGTGACGTGTTCGATACGTCGTCTTTTTATGCCTCGATCAAAATTGAAGGTCAGGGCACTCCTGTTCCTGTGATATAATCAATCGCGCTTTAAGGGGCATTAGCTCAGCTGGGAGAGCGCATGGCTGGCAGCCATGAGGTCAGGGGTTCGATCCCCCTATGCTCCACCATCTAGATCACGACCATCCATTTGGGTGGTCGTTTTTTTGTTGGCTGACCCGCTTTTATGCGCTTAGATATCACAAGCGCGGTAGGGGGATGTTAACCGCCCAGATCTCGCATGAGGGGCATTAGCCATTATGAAGCTTGCTGCTTATCTTGAACAAGCATTGGACCAGCTTTGCATACAGGCTTTCCGACATTCGATCGGCACGTAAAATCAGACTTTTGAAGTCAATTACCGCGCATGCCTTTTACCAGGTGTTTTATAAAGCGCGGTACAGGAAGCGCGGCGTGTTCCTGAGGTGTTCATCGGTGGGGTATTTTCATAAACGAAAATGAAAGAAAATGTCGTAAAAAGCTAGCAGAATCTGTTGCCTTCTTGTTGCCAAGTCGTTAGAATATAAGGTTGGAATGGGGGACTAGTCCAAAAAACGGGTTTTTAGTAGCAAAACACACCCTGAGCACTGTGTTCCGCATATATGATTTTTGAAAAGATAGCTTAAGCCATAATCTGGCATTTCTGCTTTGTTACCTCGGACTATTCCGAGTTCCTTTAATAATCTTGAACTGTGTTCTCTTTCTCATGGTTTCAAGGCCGCATGTTTTATAGACGGTCTTTTAGATATAGAAGGTATTGAGAGTCGATGGATTTTTAATACGCATTCTTCACAATTCCCGAAGGGAAGATCCACGTGAACACGCGCGTATACACTCCACGACAACGGATCATCGAAAGAGGGATTACGATGAGACGCGTCAGAGAAAGATTGAGCGATCTTTCGAAACTGTGCCTTTGCATCTTGCTGGCATACATGATCGCTCTGCCCGGAATGGGTACGAACACACTCGTGAACACAGCCATAGCGGATACGCTTGGCAACACGACTGGACTCGATCTTGATCTTGCTGCGTTCTCTGCAGATCGTACGGCTTCTCCTCAATCCCTCGCTGAAGCCAAAGCTGCTCTCGATGCCGCCAACCAGGTCAAGGCAGATGCCGCTGCAAAGCAGAACGAAGCCAAGAAGGCTTACGACTCGGCAACTGCTGAATATAATTCTGCCGCATCGGAACACACGAAAGCACAGCAGAGCACCGATGCCGCAAAGAACAACGCTGCACAAGAATTTGAAGCAGCGAAGGCTAAGGCTGCGCAAAATGTTGCAGACGCAAAGACGGATCTTGCGAAAAAGCAACAAACGAAATCCTCAACTGAGCGTACGCTGGAAAGTGCAAATGCTGCAGTAGCCGCTGCCCAGAAAGCCTATGACGAGGCTTTGGGCTCTGGCCAAGGCGCTGCGGCGCTCAAGAAAGCAGCAGAGGATCTCCAAGCAGCAAAAGATAAACTTGCAGCTGTTGATGCCGATCTTGCTGAAGCTAAAGCAAGTCTTGGCTCTACGCGAGACAAGTTGAAGGACGCGAACGCGCAGCATGTTGCAGCGAAGAGCATTTACGAGAATGCTGCAGCAGCCCTTAAGACTGCCAATTCCACACTTGCTGACGCAAAAGCAGCACACACTGCAGCACAAGAAGCGCTTGCTGCCGCTGAAGGCGGCGATACTGCAAAACTGCAGGCTGCAGTCAATAAAGCACAGGCTGCTGTGACCGCAGCGCAGGCCAAGGTAGATGAGGTGAACACTCGTCTTGCTAAGGCACAAGATGAATTGAAGCCGCTGAAACAGGCTCAGGAAGCCGCTCAGAAGGCTTATGACGAAGCCAAGGGTCAGTATGACGATCTTGGTGGTGGCGAACTTACGGCCCAATTAGAGGCTGCACAGGCAGCCTACGACAAAGCTAAGGCAGCGGCAGCTGCCAACAATACTGCGGCGGGCGACGCCAAGAATAAACTCGATGATGCGGTTGCTGCAAAAACTAATGCACAGACCGAAAAAAATAATGCTGACAAAGCAGTAAAGGATGCTCAGAACGCTCTCGATAAAGCGATTCAAGACTACAAAGACCTCACGGGCAATGAGCCTGCAGACAATGGCAACATGCCGCAAACCTCTGAAGGTGATAGCAACTTAAATGACCAGGAAAACACAATAATCGATAGTTCTGGAACCGACCCCGGCGGGGATAATGCTAGCACGATTGATAGCAGTTCAGGAGGTGCTAGCAATGAAGTCGGGGCGGCCAATACCGAAGAGCCGAGCGACACTCCTCAATCCCCTACTAGTGAGGAGGTCGCGGCAGCCCAACAGAGGGTGGATGAAGCCAGGATCGCGCTGGATAGGGCGAAGTCTGCCCAACTTCAGGCTGCTCTGTATCTTTCGGCCGCCGATGACGCTGCTTCTACTGAAAGCCCAAGCCTTCAGGAGCTCGAAGAAGCATTGAAGAATGCAACGGCTGCAGCAGATACTAAAGAGCGTGAAGTGAAGGGCATCGAAGCGGAGATCGCGGCTTATGCAGCAGAGCTTGAAACCGCAACTCAGCAATTAAAAGATGCAGAAGCACGCCTCGCAAATGCTCCAAAACTGCTCCAAGATGCAGCCGATGCGAAGGCTGCTTTTGAAGCAGCGGAGCAAAGCCAGAAAGCTGCATTCGACAAGAGTGAAGCGACTTTCAAAGCGATGAAAACCGCTGAAGGTGTTTGTGGCACTCTTGAGGATCAGGAAGATGAGCAGCTTGCGGCTATTGGCAAGCTTAACGAAGAGAAGACCAAAATCAACGATGATGAGGTTACGCCAGCCGACACTGCTTATCGAACAATATTGAGCACTCTCGATCCAAGCGAGTACGATACTGATCGAATCGCTGCAATCAATAAGGCTGAAGAAGCCCTCAACGATGCAAAGACGGCATACAACAATGCAAATACGCGCGATATCGAAGCGCTTGCAGAAGTTGACTTGGCGAAGGACAAACAAAAGAGCGCTGAGCAAGCTCAGGGTCGTGTCAATACGCTTACCTATAATACGGATCCTGCAAACCTGATCACCGAACCAGGTTATGAGTATCTGAACGATCGTATCGATGCGATTCGCGCAACCGAGGCTCCGCTTGCTGAAAAAGCTCAGCTGAAAGCTGATGCCGAGAAGAAGCTGAACAGCCAGAAGCTTGCATATGATGCCGCGACTAACGAGCTGAATCGTGCTACTGCTGCTGCAGCAGCTGCTCAGGCAGAATACGATCGTCTTTCTGGTAAGGCTCCTTCCACCGATCCTAACAACCCTGGTGGTAATGGTGGTTCTTCTGGTAAGCCCGGCAACCTTAACCCAGGCGGCAGCACCAACCACAACAATTCCAGCAACACCGCGCCTAAGAACAATGCCAAGAACCTTGGTAATAAGGGTGGGAACAACAATGGCTCTTACGCTGCAGGCAGCAAAGACAACACTACTGCTCAAGCTGATGAATCTACGGTAGTTCAGGCAAAAGCAGATACTGCTAAAGCGCCTGTGAAGAAGACTGCTTCGAACAACGGTATCGATCCGCTTATCTTTATTGTTGTCGGGGCAATCGTTGTTGCTGCCGCTGCCGCAATCGCAGCTGCTGTTGTTCGCTCTCGTCGAGCGAACGCTCAGCTAGCTGATGAAGAGGCTTAATCAGCCCATAAACACTTTTATACAAAGGCGAACCTCATCGGGAGTTCGCCTTTTTTGTCGAGGCTTCCTGTAAAGATGCCTGATTTAACAAGACCACAAGAACAATCAGTTCAATAAGAGAGACTTGCTAAGAGGGATCACGATGAAACGCGCACATGAGAAATTCAGCAGTATTTCAAAATTAGGTTTTAGCGTCTTGGTGGCATGTCTCATTGCGGTGCCAGCACTCATGGGCACTGTTTTTGTTAATGCGTTCAATGGTAATCTCGTAGCTTTCGCTGCTGATCTTGAAGCATCGCCCCAGTCTCTTTCGGAGGCAAAAGCAGCTCTCGATGCAGCAAAGCAGAATCAAGAAGCCGCTTCCGCTCAACATGATGAGGCGAAGAATGCCTACGATTCGTCGACTGCTGACTACAATGCAGCTGTTTCGGAGCACGCTGTCGCACAAAAGGCATCAGATGAAGCGAAGGCAAAAGGCAAGAGTGAATTCGATGCAGCTAAGGTGAAAGCGACCGCGAAGGTTGATGCTGCGCAAAAGAAGCTCGATCAAGCGAATACGGAAAAGCAAGATCTCCTCAACGAGCTAAAAGCCCAGGAACAAGTAGTTGCAGCTGCTCAGGCGGCCTATGATGCAGCCGCAGCAAACGCACCAGGCGTCGAGGAAGCATCTGCCAACTTGAAGCAAGGACAAGAAGACAAGGCAGCATCCGAAGCGGCGCTTGCTCAAGCGAAGAAAGCTGCCGATGAGGCACATGAAATTGCGTTAGCCGCAAATGAAACCAGGAAAAAAAACAGCAAGGCTCTTTGACGAAGCGGTCAATGCCTATAATGAGTCTGTGAGAGTATACAACAAGGCTGCCCGTGCTTATGAAAAAGCTTGGGAAGCGCTTCATAATAGCGCCGATGGAGATCCGACAGGCGCTTTGCAAGAAGCTGTTGAAGATGCTTGGAAGAAATACGAGCAGGCTGAGCAAGCCATGGATGCAAAGAAGCAAGAGGAAGACGCTGCGGAGAAAGCTTATGGTGATGCTCAGACTAATGCCCACAATAAAAATAACGATTATTTAAGCAAGCTTAGTGAATTTGAAGCGTATCAGAATAAAGGTATGACCGACGAGGAGCTAGAGCGCCTAAGTCCAGTATATGCTGAGCTCACACTTGCGCGTGAAGAGGGCCCCAACGTTGAAGATGCTCTCAATACGCTGGAGACGAGAAAAGGTGAGTTGAAAGAAGCGTTAGCGGCGAAAGAGGCAAAGCAAAAAGCATACGATGCTGCCGTGCACAAGGTGGAGACTGCTCAGACAGAGCTGGATGCGGCAGAGGAAGCGCTTGCGGCCATTTCTGAGGTCTATGATTCTTCCTCGGACATTTTTGTAAGAGTGCAGGGTCAACGCGATGCTGCACGGACTGTCTCTAATAACGCAAAAGAAGCAGAAAAAACCGCATTATCGGAGCTTGGAAATGCAAAGTCTGCTTATGATACCGCGCTGGGTAATTACAGAACAGCAGAAAATAATCTCAATGAAGCAGCAGGCTACTGGGCAATTTGTATAGAAAACTGTATGTCCATGGTGCCAAGGGACTACTACACTCAGGCAGAAACCCTGAGACAAGCATTTGATTCTCTCCACGATCATATAGAGCTTAACAGCAATCTCTCTATTAATATTAATAAGATCATAACAGCCAACAAAGCGAGAGAAGATATCTACACAAGCGAAGAGAACCAAAACGCTCGTGCGGCTATAGCGGATGCTCAGGCTAAGCTCGACAACAAAGACATCTTGGTGCAACGACGAGACGATCTCCAAACAGCTTCGACAACAGTCAAAACAGCATCCGATAACGCCTTGACTGAGAAAAATACAGCATCGACAAACAATGATAAGGCAGTTAAAGATGCCGCTGAGAAGCAAAGCTCTTATGACCAGTTGAGTGCAAAGGCATTGCAGGCTCAGTCCGATTTGAATGCAGCAGAAAGCGCTTTAGTAAGCCTTCAGGAAGCGTATGATCGTGCGCTTTCGCTTCAGGGTAGCTCGACAAACGAGATGAGCGATGCCCGCAATGCGCTCGATGCTGCAAAAGCAAAGCAAGAATCTCTCAATGCGCGCTTCAATGTTCTGATGGCAACTATCTCCAATGCCGAAAGCGAGCTCAAGCAAGCGAAAGAGGAATCCAAGGGTGTCCAGGCACTTTCGTGGGAGTCTGCATTGCGTTCTCCTGTTCTTATGCCTGCCTATGCATATTTGAATAGCTTTGTTGAAACATATCGTGCCTTGCAGAACCCCTTGAGGGCAGCGGAGGATCGTATGAACGCAGCTTATGAAACCATGAATAGCAATAAGCGCATTTTCGATACCGCTGTTGGTAATCTGAGCGATGCAAATGAAGCTGTCGAAACAGCGCAAGCAAATTACGATCAAGCTTTGAGCAGCGCCAGCAGCCAGGCTCCCGTTAAAAAAAGCACTTCAAGCGCCAATACGGATTCGGCTCCTTTGATCGTTGGCGGAGTAGTTGTTGCTCTAGCCGTTGCTGCTTTAGCGGCTTTAGTCCTTCATCGTCGTCGTGTTGGGGTTAAGAAGTAAGAACGTTAGAATCTGATCGCATTTTAATGGCCGTCCTTCAGGGCGGCCATTTTTTTTGCGAGCATTCTCCTAACCGTCCTACTTCAAGGTCTCGTTTGAAATAAACGTTCATTCATTTAGTATAGTTTGTTCAAGGAGCGATTACTGAAAGGGGGCAATCCATGAAGACAAGAGCTGAAGAACGCTGGGAACAAATGCAGCAACTCCTTGCGCGCGAAGCATCAGGCTACGATGGTCCGGTGAAGATTTCTTCGCAGCGTACGCTTTTTGGTATCAAAAGTCATGTCGAAGAGGTAATCGAAAAGGCTGCGGCTGAAGATACTCAGAAATGCATGGATAAACTTTCAGATAAGAATGATAGCTCCTCAGAAGAGCATGGTGAGAATTAGCCGAATCCCTCTCTATATATTAGTAAGAAGAAAGGAAGCACAATGAGTGAAGTTCGTGACGAGATGATGAAACGTATTCTTTCTGGCAAGATCGTTCAGGCTCCGACTGCTTGCTATAAAGCAGAGCTTGATGGCACCGTGAGCGATGAGTTGATCGAGTTCTATACTCCTCGCGCTGAGAACCCGGTGCTCGATATGATCATTGTCGAGCATAGTTTTGTTACGCCGCGCGGACAGGCATCGCCACGCCAGATCTCATTGGCAACTTCCGACGTAGTCGAGGGGCTTTCTCGCCTTGCAAGCCTTATCAAGGACAACGGCAAAGTCGCGTTCATTCAGCTCGCTCATGCGGGCGGTACGGCGTATCGCAAGGTTACCCGTTTGGTTCCCTGGGCGCCGAGCAGCATGATCATCGGCGAAGCTGCGACTGGTTTGGGCGACCCTATTCCTTGTGCAGAGATAACCAAGGCCGATATTGAACTTACGATCCAGCAGTTCGCGGATGCAGCAGTGCGTGCAGTGCAAGCAGGCTTCGATGGTGTAGAGATCCATGCTGCGCATGCCTATCTCCTGAATGAGTTCTTCAGTCCGCTCACCAACCATCGTACCGACGAATATGGTGGCTCGATCGAGAATCGTGTGCGCATTCATTGTGAAGTTGCCAAAGCGGTGCGCGTAGCGGTTGGCCCTGATGTGCCGATCTCGATGCGTTTTGGTGGATGCGACTATAAAGAAGGCGGTAACACGATTGAAGATGCGGTCGAGGCTGCGAAGATCATCGCAGCGAATACCGACATCGATATCCTGAACGTTTCAGGTGGCATGTGCTATTACAAGCGACCTGACCATAAAGAGCCAGGTTATTTTGCGGAGATGACCACCGCGATCAAGCAAGCAGTCGATCTGCCGGTCATTGTTACGGGCGGCGTGCGTACGCTTGAAGATGTTGATACGCTTCTTGCTGAAGGAGCAGGCGATCTTGTAGGCGTTTCTCGCGCCATCTTCAAGAATCCTGCCTGGCCCGCACCTGCCGAGTAGTTTGTCATCTTTTGTGGCTCTGTAACAATCTAGCAAGGGAATTCTAGCTTTTGCTCCACACACGCTACGATGGTAGAACATCATGGCGAATCAGGTCGAACATACTACTCAGAGCAATGCTGGCATCAAGGGTCTTACGTCTGAAGAGGTGCGTGCCGCTCAGGCTGCAGGCAAGGTGAATGCGGATGCTACCGTAAAAACGCGCTCGTACGGCAGTATCTTCCGTAGCAATATCTGCACGCTCTTCAACCTTATCAACGCAATACTTGCGGTGTTCGTCTTTTTGACGGGCTCGTACAAGAACATGCTCTTCATGTTCGTGATCGTCATCAACACCATCATCGGTATCGTGCAAGAGATTCGCTCGAAGATAACGACGGATCGGCTCTCGATCGTAGTTGCTGCCAACGTTGAGGTGATGCGCGATGGGAGGCTCCAGAAGATCCCTATCGATGAGCTCGTGCTAGGCGATGTGATGCGTCTGGGACGCGGGAACCAAATTCCGACCGATTCGGTGGTGCTAGAAGGGGAGTGTAAGACCGACGAAAGCTTGCTCACGGGTGAAAGCAGGCTCATCCCTAAGCATGCCGGTGATCAACTGTATAGTGGGTCGTTCATCAACGCAGGCACCGTATGGGCGCGCGTTGAGAAGGTGGGAGCCGACAACTACGCGGCGCAGATCACAAACGAGGCTAAGCAGAAAAAGGCGATCAATTCCGAAATCATGACCAGCCTTAATAAGATCATCAAGTACGTGAGCATCTTCATGTTCCCAGTGGGGCTGCTACTGTTCGCCAATGAATATCTCCTGCACCATGTCGAGCTCGATCCTGCCATTCTCTCAACGGTTTCGGCTATGGTGGGCATGATTCCTGAAGGGCTCATCCTTCTTGCTTCAACGGTCATGGCGGTTGCGGTCGTGAGGCTTGCACGACATCAGGTGCTCGTGCAGCAGCTCTACTGCATTGAAACGCTTGCACGGGTGGATGTGCTTTGCCTCGACAAAACAGGCACGATCACGACTGGTGGCATGGAGGTTTCTAATCTTGTGCCGCTCGATACTCCTGATTCAGAGGCGATAGGGCAAGAGCTGAACAAGGTAGTTGCCTCGCTTGTTGCAAGCGATGAGGATCCGAACGATACTGCACGTGCTATTCAGGAGTATTTCGGACTCGCTTCAGACGGGAAGCAGAAAACCGAACAGGGGATAACACCCACTGATCTGTTGAAGCCTACGCGCGTGATTCCCTTTTCTTCCGATACGAAGTGGTCGGGCGCTGCTTTTGCCAACGGCGAGGCTTACGTTATGGGAGCGGCACAATTCGTTCTAGAGAAGAATGCAAGCGCTTTAGCGCAGATCAAAGACGCGCTCGATACCTATGCTGCTGATGCGCGCGTGCTGCTCGTGGCGCGTGTGAAAGGGTTTGATGCCGATGGCGCGATCGAAGGTGATGTAACTCCACTCGGCTTCGTGTGCTTACGCGATCAAATTCGCTCGACCGCTGCTCAAACGATCGCCTACTTCAAAGAGCAAGGGGTGAAGCTGAAGGTGATCTCGGGCGATGATCCTCATACCGTTTCTGGTATTGCGCAGAAAGTTGGTGTCGAAGGAGCTGATCGCTTCATTGATGCCACCACGCTCAAAACGGATCAGGATATTGCTTCTGCGATCAAGAACTACAACGTGTTCGGACGCGTGCGTCCTGAACAGAAGAAAGCATTTGTGCTCGCGTTGCAGGCTGAAGGCCACACGGTTGCCATGACAGGAGACGGTGTGAACGATGTGCTTGCGCTGAAGGCGAGCGATTGCAGCGTTGCCATGGCGAGTGGTTCCGATGCTGCGCGCAATGTTGCCCAGCTCGTGCTCGTTGATAACGATTTCGCAAGCATGCCTGCGGTGGTGGCGGAAGGACGTCGTTCGATCAATAATCTGCAGCGCTCGGCTTCGCTCTTCCTGGTCAAGACCTTGCTTTCGATAACAGCAGCGTTCTTATTCATCTTCCTACCGTGGCAATATCCCTTTGTACCGATCCAGCTTACGCTCATATCGGCCTTCACCATCGGCCTTCCTTCGTTCGTGCTTGCGCTTGAACCCAATAAAGATCTGGTGCGAGGACATTTCCTTCCGAATGCGGTGGTGCATTCCATTCCTGGAGCAGTCTGCGCAGTGGTGAGCATTGTGGTGCTAACGATAGTGGGCAATGAAGCGATCGGTCTTGATTATCGTCAAGTCTCAACGCTGTGCGTTATGGTGGTGGCCTTGCTCGGGATCATGTTGGTGATCAGGCTCTCGATTCCCTTCACGCCGTTACGTTGGGGACTGCTAGTGGTCGTGATCGGCGGCCTTTTGATCGGTGTAGTCGGCTTCGGATGGCTCTTTGATATCGCGCCCTTCACCCCAGAGATGTGGCAGAGTTTCGGCATTGCGGTGCTGGTGAATATCGTAGCGTTCAACTACCTCTACAACGTGCTCGATGCGCGTCACCAGCGTCGCCTCGCCTCCCTCACCCACTAAGGTGTCGAACGACCGAGTAGTTTGTCATCTTAAGTTTGTCATCTAAATGCCCATGCCTTCGCTGTCTTGTACGAGGAGCTCTTTGCCGTAACGCTCTTCGGTGATCTCGTCGAGCGAGCGACCTTGGGTCTTCGGACACCAGATCACGCCCACCACGAGCGATACGAGCAAGAAGCCGCACATGATCCAGCCTGCGGTTACGAAGCCTGCAGGCGTTTCAACGCCAAGGCCAGCAACGGCAACGAGCGACCAGATGCCGAGCACGCCACGCACGAGGAAGAACATGATGCCTTGCACGCCACCACGATAGACGGTAGGGAAGAGCTCGGTCGACCAGAGCGCGTAGAAGCATTGAGCTGAAAAGCCTGCTGAAATGCCCCAAAGCGCAACGAATACCCAGAGCAACCAACCCCAGCTATCGGCCGTGCCCGCTTCGAGCTGCGTGCCGAAGAACACCATGACCAGCCATGCCGCCAACGCCATGCCCGCGGTCAATGCGAACAGGATGCGGTGTGGCACCTTATCGCCGAGCGCCGAGAAGATGGCGAGCGAGCCGATAGCAGTGAGCACCCACATGACCGTTTGGAGCAGCGAGATGGTGGTGTCGTCAAGATTGCCTGCCGCTGCGTACATGTAGGGCATGAACTGGCCCATCGTGCCTGCAACGATATTCCAGGTAAGGTAGACCGCAACGAGGAAGATGATCGTCTTGATGTTCACCGCATTGGTAAGCGCACGCTTCATCATAGAGACGAAGCTCTCTTTTGCCTTCAGCTCCTGCTTACTGGTCCAGTCGGTGGATTCCTGCAGCTTGCGCTGGAGATTCCACGCAACCAAGGCCACCACGAACAGGATCGCGAACAGCAAACGCATGGCGAACAAGCCATCAAAAGGACCATAGGTTCCTGCGGGGAGCAGCTCGCCACTCGCGGCGAAGGTGGGGAACACGAGCGAGAAGATGAGCGAAATGAGGAAGATAACAGCCGGACCGCATGACCAGGCGAACTGGCTGATGCCGATGTTCGACGCACGGCGGTTCGATCCCGACATCTCGGAAATGTAGCTCCACGATGCCGGCACGCCCGCACCTACCGAGAGGCCCGAGATCACGATGCCGATCACGAGCATGGGCAGATTCGCTGCGATCATCACGATGAACACGCCCGTGGCATACACGAGCATGTTGTAGGTGTAGATGAACTTTCGTCCCAGCTTGTCGGTGAGGAATCCGCCGATCAGCGCACCAACGGCGGCACCGAAAGCGTTCGCGCCGACCGCGCCCAAGATAGCGGTCCAGGCACTGCCGAAGTTGAATGCGACCGCCCACGCAGCAAGTGCCACGGACGAGGCAACGATGCACCCCGAATCGAGGAAATTCGTAAGGGAAACTGCGATCGTCCCCTTTCTTTCTTGTGAGAGAGCCATGGTAGTCCCCTTTCTAGTCAAGGCGGAACACGCATTCGAGCGGCGTGCTCACCGGTGAATTATCGGGATTGACCTCCATGACATCGGCCATGTAATCCCACCATCGTTTGCATATCTCAGTTTCGGCGCTCGTGTCGTAGTGCGCGGGATCTGCTACTTCAACGGAGGCGAAGAGCGTATCGGTCTCAGGATCGAGGAAGATCGAGTAGTTGCGTGCGCCGTAGTCGTGCAACATCGCGACCATCTCTGGCCACAGTTCATCGTGTCGGCGTTCGTATTCAGCGGCAAAACCGGGTAACAGCTTCATCTTGAAGCCCTGAATCGTATATCCATCTGCGGTCTTTCGCGTTGTCATAGCCTCATTCCTCCTCTTGCGCTGCGCGCTTACTGCACGTCGAGAAATTCCTTGTTGATCTCCACGTTGAACTCCACGCCGATCTGCGCAAGGCCTTCATCGGCGATGGTGTTCAAGAATTCGTTCGAGCCGCCATTCATCGTGCGAGCGCGGAAGTAGATGTCCGCTGCCTTTTCGATACAGTGCATGAGTCCGAAGGTCTCGTCGAAATCTGCGCCGGAAACGAGCAGACCGTGCTGCGCCCAAATGACCGCAGGATAGCTCTTCATCTGCTCCGACGTGGCCTTCGCGATCTCGTTGCCGCCCGGTACCATCCAGGGCACCACGCCCACGCCTTCGGGGAACACGACCACGCATTCGGTCATGGCTTTCCAGAGCGCGCGCGAGAACGTGCGCGCATCGAGCGGTTCGACGAAGGTCATGGCGATGATATTGTTGGGGTGTGCGTGATAGATCACGCGGCAAGCCCCGTCCGTGGCCTTCATGCGGATAGCGTGATTCATGATGTGCGTGGGGAGTTCAGAGGTGGGTTTGCGGTTCATCAGCCCCCAGACTACGCGATAGGCGCTGCCCGCTTCGTTCATCTCGACGATGCCGATGTTCTCGATCGGCGAAGCGGAGACATTATGCATATACGCACCAGACCCGGTTATGAGGAAGTAAGCGTTCGCCAGGGTCGGTTCGCTAAAGCCCAGATCGACCCATTCGCGCGGTTCGCTGTCGAATCCGCCGCGCACCTTCGCTACGTCTTCTTCGGTCATACGGTAGGTGAGGTTGCCACCGTTGCGCTCGTGCCAGCCTTGCAGCCAGCCGTCATCGCAGAGATGGATGAAAGCTTGGATGAAGGGCGCGCGCGTAACAAGCGCTTTGTTGGTCGCGCTGGCGGCGGCATCGAACCCTTTGCCGGCCGCATCCATCGCAGCATCGAAGCCCTTGCCTAGTCCTGCCTGGATATCGTCGAACACTCCCATTACGGTTCCTTTCTACTTGCGCTTTGAGGTGATCTGTTCTTCGTAACGTGCCACTTCAGGGTAGCACTCAAGATCGGTCGGCACCCCTTGGCGCGTGCAGTATTCATCCCATACGGTGCCGAAGGGCATCGACTTCGCAGCTTCGGCGAGCATCATCTTCTCCGTGAAGCGATATTCATCCTGCAGCTCCTTGAGCTGATCGTTTGGCTGTAGGAGTGCGTAGAGCAGGGATTTCTCCATAGCGCGACAGCCTGTCACCCATGCGCCGACGCGATTGATGGAGGCGTCGAAGAAATCGAGGCCCACGAGCACCTTTTCCCAAGCGCCAGGGCAACGTACGATCTCGGCGGCGATCTCTTTCGTAGGATCGTCGAAGAGAATCACGTGATCGGAGTCCCAGCGAACAGGGCGCGTAACGTGCATGGGGATCTTGTCGAAGAAGAGCAGCAGCGCGGAGAGCTTGTCGGCTACGTTTTCGGTGGGGTGGAAGTGGCCTGAGTCGATAAGGTTGTAAACGCCAGGATGGGTGGCGGCGTAGGCGAGATAGAACTCGTTCGAGCCAACGGTCATGGATTCGAGCCCGATGCCGAACACCTTCGATTCGCACGCATCGATCACCCGGTCGTATTTCTCTTCGAAGATCTGGTCGAGCGAATCTTTCAAGCGTGCGCGCAGCCCATAACGGTCGCCTGGTACATCCTTCAGGCCATCAGGGATCCAGATATTGCAGAGCACTTCATCATCGAGCGCTTCACCGATCTGCTGCGATATCTTGCGGCACGCCTTCACGTGGTCGATCCAGAACTTGCGTGTTTCAGAATCGGGGGAAGAGAGCGAAAGCTCGTTGTTCATCTTGGGATGACCGAAGATAGTGGGGTTGAAATCGATGCCATATCCGTGCTCTTTGGCCCATTCGACCCAGGGTTCGAAGTTGGCGTACGTGATCTGGTCGCGATCGACCCAGGGGTGCTCGTCGGTGAAGATCGCGTAGGAAGCGTGCAGTGCGATGCGCTTCGTGCCGGGCACCATGCTCATCGATTCTTCGAAGTCGGCTTTCAGCTCTTCGAAGTTGCGCGCACGGCCAGGGTAGTTGCCGGTGGTTTGGATGCCGCCCGAAAGGCCGCCTTCTTGGTCGAAGCCGAGCACATCATCGCCTTGCCAGCAGTGAACCGAGATGGCCTTTTGGGCCAGCTTGTCCATTACGGCTTCAACGTCGATGCCGAGCTTGGCGTATTGCTCCTTTGCGCTTTCAAACATCGTGGTCATGATGGTGATCCTTTCTGGTGTTGATCGCTGGATGTCGATTTTCCTTACCTATATAAGAGAGGTGTTCGCTGGTTGCGCGTTGCCTTTGTTGGTTATGCAGCGTTCGCGCCGTTTATCTTTCGCGTCTCACTCAAGTTGCTCTTCGTTCGCGTGGTATTCGACTACGTTGAACGATTCGGCGATGTTCGTGCGCAGGTCAGCCACGCTGTCGAAGATGTCATCGGCGATCATCTGCACTGCCAGATTGCCGAGCGCGGTTCCCTCGGTGGGGCCGGCGTAGAGCGGGATGCCGCATGCGCGTGTGGTGAGTTCGGAGAGATACCCATCTTGGCTGCCGCCGCCCACCACATTGAGCGAGGTGAACGTGCGACCGGTGAGCACCTCCAGATCCGCGATCGAATGCGCATAGCACTGGGCGAGCGAAAGATACACGCAGCGCATGAGCTCGCCGATGGTGTGCGGGACGTCTTGCCCGCTGCGCTCACATGCGCGGCAGACTTCGTCGATCATCGAATCGGGCGCGAGCAGGCGGTCGTCGTTCACGTTGATCGTGGTGGAGAACGGTTCGGCGGCGCGGGCAACTTCGATCAGGTCGGCAAAACCTACCTGGCCCTTTTCGAGCGCAGGCTCGATTTCGAGCTCGTAGTGCTTGGTGGCGATATCGGTTGCGGGCGTGCTGGCACCTTGCGTATGCGTTTCGTGCGGCTTCGTTTCGCTGGCGCTGTCGTCTTTGCCTTCAACGTAGGAAACACCATTGAGCTCGCGACGGATCGATTGGATCATCCAGAGCCCCATGATGTTCTTCAAGAAGCGGAACCGCCCCTGGTAGCCGCCTTCGTTCGTGAAGTTCTGGAGGCGAGAGGCGGCTGAAGTGATGGGTCCTTGGTTCTCGATGCCGAGCAAGCTCCAGGTGCCCGACGAGAGGAAGACCGCGTCGTCATCGCGCGCGGGCACGGCCAGATAAGCGCTGCCCGTATCGTGCGTTGCGGGCACGATCACGCGGGGCATATAGCCGATGGCGGCCGCGATCTCGGGCTTAACCATGCCGAGTTCGGTACCAGCCATGACCACGTCCTTGAAGATGTGCGTAGGGATGCCGAACGTTTCGAGGATCTTCTGGTCCCAGTCTTTCGCGCGTGCGTTCAAGAGTGAGGTGGTAGAAGCATTCGTGTATTCGTTGGCCATATTGCCGGTGAGCAAGAAGGCAAGATAGTCGGGGATCATGAGGAAATGCTCGGCCGCTTCGAGCTGTTCGGGGTTGTCGCGCTTCAAGGCGAGCAGTTGGTAGAGCGTGTTGAACGGTTGGCGCTGGATGCCCGTGCGCTGGTAGACCTCCGTGGGGTTCATGATGGCATCCGCCAGCGGGTAGATGCCCTGCGTGCGTTCGTCGCGGTACGCCACCGCGTTGCCGATGAGCTGCTCTTGCGCATCGAGCAGCACAAAATCCACGCCCCAGGTGTCGATGCCGAGCGTTTTCGGCTCGAAGCCTGCCTCGCGTGCGGCAGCAAGTCCTGCCACCACTTCGTCAAAGAGCATCTCGATGTCCCAGCAATCGTGACCGTCGATGCGTTTTTGGATGTTGTCGAAGCGGTGAACTTCAGCAAGTTGGATGTGGCCGGTTTCGTCGATCCAGCCGACAACCACGCGCCCCGAAGATGCTCCGATATCGATGGCGGCGTAACAGTTCGTGTTCAAGGGTGCTTCCATTAGCAGGTCACCCCGCTTTCCTGGTAAGAGCTGGGCTCTTCGCTCGTATCGCAGTGCGCGCCAGCAGAGGGTGCTCCCTTCACCTGGACGACTTCGAGCACGTTGGTGGCGTGCACGATGCGCTGCGATGAACCAACGGCAAGGTTGCTCGCTTCAGGTGAGGTACGGCGGTCGCCCAGCGTGAAGACCGCGATATCGCCCGGGTTCATGAGGTACGCATCGAGTACGGCTTGTTGGCTCGAGGAGAGCACCTGCGCCGGGTCACCTTGATTTTTGCCGCAGATCGCGCGCACGCCCCAGCAGAGGCTGAGCTTGCGAGCTACTTCTTCGGTGGATGTGACTGCGAAGATGGGGACCTTCGGGCGGAAGGCTGATACGAGACGCGGCGTGCGGCCGGTGAGCGTAGGTGTGACGATGCCGCGCGCTTCAAGGCTCTCTGCAGTGGCAGCGGCGGCGTATGCGATCATGGGAGAGACTCGCGCGTGCTTTTCGGAGCGACTCGGAACAGGATTCTCCGCCAAGAGATAGGGCTCGCTCGCTTCGGCGATGCGCGCCATGGTTTGTACCGCGAACTGCGGATACGTGCCGATGGCGGTTTCGCCGGAGAGCATGACCGCGTCGGCTCCGTCGTAGATGGCGTTCGCCACATCGGCCACCTCTGCGCGTGTGGGGTGGGGATGGTGGATCATCGAGTCGAGCATGTGGGTCGCGATGACCACGGGGCAGAATGCGCGGTTGCAGGCCTTCACGATCTTCTTTTGCAGGTGAGGCACCGATGCCGGATCGACCTCCACGCCCAGATCGCCACGAGCAACCATGATGGCATCCGAAGCTTCGATGATCTCGTCGATGTTCTCGACCGCCTGAGCGTTCTCGATCTTAGACATGATATCGATGTTCGTGCCGCCGTTTTCGTCGAGGAAGGTGCGGATCGCGCGCACGTCTTCCGCGCTGCGCACGAATGAGGCGGCGATGTAATCGACTCCCATTTCAATACCGAAGCGCAGGTCGCGCTCATCTTGTTCGGTGATGATCGGAAGCGGAATGGTGACGTCGGGGATGTTCAGCTGCTTGCGTTGCCCGAGCGTGCCAGGATTCTGCACGGTGCAGAGGATATCGGTGCCGTCAACTTTGTCGACGGCAAGTTCGATCAGGCCATCGTCAAGCAGGATGGTGGAGCCGGTCTGGACGTATTCGTGCAAACCAGGGAAGGTTTGGTGGATGCGCGCGGCAGTGCCAGGCACGTCTTCTTCGGTAAGGACGAGTTGCTTGCCGGCGTAGAGTTTCACGGGGCCTTCGTTTTGAAGAAGGCCGGTGCGGACGCAGGGGCCCTTCGTGTCGAGGATGATGCCGATGGGAAGGTTGAGCTCTTCGCGCACCTTCTTCAAGTTATCGATATGGGTGCGATGCTCTTCGTGCGTTCCGTGAGAGAAATTGAGGCGCGCAAGATCCATGCCTGCCACGATCATGGCGTGAATGGTGGTTTCCGATTCGGTGGCTGGGCCGAGCGTGCCAATGATCTTCGTACGCTTGTTCACAACGCCCCCTTCTCCCGCATTCGTGAATTACGTACCACCCAGAGCATAAAACAGGCGCAGCCTTGCACACTAATAGAACATATATTTGTTAATTAAGCGTTGCCGCCTGCCGAGGATAGCGGCGGGCGAGCCACCGAATCAGGTAGGATAGGGGGTGTTACGAATTTAAGGAGAATAACATGCTCTCATTGAATTACTGGGAGAAGGCAGCAGCGTTTCACGGACATACATGCCCAGGGCTTGCGATCGGCTTCAAGGCAGTGGAGGGCGCGATTGCTGAATTGGGACTTGATGATACTCAGCTGCCAGCCATCGATGAGGAGCTGGTATGCGTGACCGAGAACGATGCCTGCTGTGTCGATGCCATCCAATGCTTGCTCGGCTGTACATATGGCAAGGCGAATCTCATTCCGCGTTTGCGCGGCAAGATGGCGTTCACCTTCTTCGTGCGTGATGAGAACAGCAGTGCAGCCAAAGCGGTTCGGCTCTTCTTGAAGCCTGAAGCGGGCGAGGGGATGAGCCGCGATGAGTATCAGAATTACCTGCTGAACACGCCCTATACCGAGTTGTTCGAGGTTCTAGAGCCACGTATCGCGCTACCTGAACCGGCGCGTCATTTCGCTTCAGAGCATTGCTCGGTGTGTGGCGAATATACCGCTGAATATGGCCTGCGCTTGCAAGATGGTAAGCCAGTCTGTCTCGATTGCTATAGCGCTTACGAGCGTGAAGGATTCTAAACACGTGAGCAAAGCTGCGAACAATCCTGAACTTCACGATCAGCAAACGCGCTCGATGCGGGCCTGCTCGACGCAGGCGCTTGCGGAAGCGCGCGATACTGCTGCGCACGCTATCACGCAAGAACGGAAGCACATCGAACGGCGCAACGTGGTGGCGATCTTTGCCATGGTGGTGGTGCTCTTGGTGGTTGCTGCGATCGAGCTCGCTTGTGGCGCTTCGGCCATCGATATCCCCACCAGCATCGCAGCGCTGTTCGGTCAGGGGAGCGCAAGCGATATCGCGGCTGTGCAAGGCATCCGCCTGCCGCGCGTCGTGTGCGCCATCATCTCGGGCGCGGGGCTTGCTATTGCAGGCGCGGTGCTGCAGAGTGTGCTCGAAAACCCGCTCGCCTCAGCTTCCACGGTGGGCATCTCACAGGGCGCAGGCTTTGGCGCCACGTTCGCGATCCTTATGGTGGTCCCCGCTATCACCGGTTCGAGTGCCAGTGTGAACATGGGCATGACCGCTCTCTTCGCCTTCGCGGGTGCCATGATATCGAGCCTGGTCGTGCTCGCATTCTCTCGTTTGGGCCTGCTGCGCCCCGAAAGCATCATCTTGGTTGGCGTGGCGCTCTCTGCCCTTTTCGCGGGCGCTTCGACCATCATCCAATACTTCGCTGACGATGTTGAGCTCACAAAGGTCATGTTCTGGCAGTTCGGCGATCTTTCCCGTGCAACGTGGAGTCAGATGGGCTTCATGTTCGTGGTGGGGCTCGTGTGCACGGTCTACTTCATCTTCAATCGCTGGAATTATAACGCGCTGCAAAACGGCGGCCATGTGGCCGGAGGCTTGGGCGTGAGTGTGGACCGCGTGCGCGTCTTGGGTGTGCTGTTCGCTTCGATCATGGCGGCGGCCATGGTCTCCTTCGTGGGTTTGATCAACTTCATCGGCCTTATTGCGCCGCACATCGCACGCCGTTTCATCGGTAACGATTATCGCTACCTGCTGCCGGCATCGCTCGTGCTCGGTGCGATCATCATGCTTGCGAGCGATCTAGTGGCGCGCATGATCATCTCGCCTATCATCTTACCTATCGGAGCGATCACGTCGTTCTTGGGTGCGCCGCTCTTCCTCTACCTTCTCTATCGCGGATATCGGAGGCAGGCATGAGTGAAACGAACGAACAGAAACGCGTACAGCCGACAGATGTTGAACCTTGGGTTTTGACAACAGAGAGCGAAGCTTCGATGCCGGTAACGCATGCGCATGTGCATGAACATGCCGATGGCACGGTGCACAGCCACTACCACACGCATCCTGGAGGTGATGTGGCGCACGAGCATGCGGCAGCCAGCCACGATGAGATTGCGTTCGACCAGGGAAGCGAAGCGCATGCCCCCGGTGCGATCCCTGAGCATTCGCACGCTACCACCACTTCCATCAAGCCGCCGCTCGAGGCGTGCGATCTTGCTTACGCGTATCCGCGCCAGGAGCATTCGGTGTTCAGCGGGCTATCGTTCCATGTTCATCCGGCCTCGATGCTTGCGATCCTTGGCAACAACGGAGCAGGCAAGTCGACGTTGCTCGATCTGCTGGCGGGTATCACCAAGCCAACGGCGGGGCGTGTGCTCATCGATGGAGAGGATGCGAGTGTGCTCTCGCGCAAGGAGATGGCTCGACGTATCGCCTATGTTGCGCAGCAGCAAACTGTTCCGCATCTTTCGGTCTACGATGAGGTGCTGCTTGGGCGTAAGCCGCATATTTCGTGGGCCGTGCGGCCGATCGATCGCGAGGTTGTTTCTCGGGCGCTCGTCGATCTTGAATTGGAGCAGTTCAGCGAACGTTTTTGCGACGAACTATCGGGTGGCGAACGCCAAAAGGTGTTCATCGCGCGTGCCTTGGCGCAGGAGCCGCACATCCTTATCCTGGATGAGCCTACCAGCGCGCTCGATCCGAAGAACCAGTTTGAGGTGCTCGAGGTGGTGCGGCGGGTGACGCATGAAGCTGGGCTCGCTTCGGTGCTCGTGCTTCACGATGTGAATCTCGCGCTGCGTTTCTGCGATCATTTCATGCTCGTGCGCGACGGCGAAGTGGTAGCAGCGGGGGATCGTTCGGTCGTTACGGGTGAAGTTCTCACGCAAACGTATGGTACGCCGTTCAAGATCGTTGAGGTCGATGGCGTTCCAGTGGCCGTGCCTGCGTAGGGACTAAACCCTGAACCCTAACATAGCGATTGTGGTCTCGATGCGTTCGTAGACTGTTCCTTCTTCGGCGATCTGCGCGAGATAGTCTTGAACGATTGCTTTCTGTTCTGGGGAAAGATCGGGCGCAACCAGGTGGTTCGCGTAGACTGTTTGAGCGTCTTCGAGCGTGCGTTGGTCAAGCCAAACATCATCGTAGTGCATGACGGTCGGGGTTTTCCCCAGCAGCCACGCATAGGCAAAACCATATAGGAAGTTGCGGTCGCGATCAGGATCGCCGTGCTCTACGCCTGCAAGACGGCGCGCCTCTTCGAGCACGAAATCTCGCCGGCGCGTAGGGCATGCCATGAAGCACCATGAGCGGGCGAGCGAAACCATCTTCTGGAATTCAGTGGCGCTATTGATGGCGGGCGTGAAATGCGCGAAGACCACGTCGAAGGACTCATCGAAGGTGAGATCGGCAAAGTTTCCGCAGATGAACTGAGTATTCATGCAGCCTTCTGCGGTAGCGCGGTTGCGCGCCGCTTCGATCATCTTCTCCGAGAAATCGCAGCCGACCACTTCGGCAACGTGAGGAGCGAGCGCGATGCTGTAGAGCCCCGCACCGCAGCCGATATCGAGCACGCGCGCATCGGGCGTGAGCGCACCTTCTGCTTGCATCATGGCAAGAAAGGGGTCGTCTTCAAAGGTGGGCAAGGGCTTTTCGGCATATCCTGCTGCGGCTTCGTCCCATACTTCTACGTGGGAAAAGCCGCCCGCAGATCCACTCCAGCGCTCTTGCAATTCTTCTAAGCTATCGAAAAAACTCATCCTGGTTTGCTTTCTTTTGATTGAGAGAACCCATGCCTATTCTACGACAGAGATGACAAACTACCCGGTCGTTCGACACCTTTTTCAGGGTTCAAGGAAGCTTAAAACTCTGCGATGTTGAGCTGCTCGAACTTGTAGCCTTCGGCGGCTAGATCGCTCGAGAGCTTTTCGCCAAGGAAGAACTCAGAGATCTCGTCGAGCTTATCGGTCGGGTTCACATCCGAGAAGCTGTCGGGGTAGACCATCGCGCCAACTTGGTAGCAATTCGCGAGCGCGAGCTCGACATTGGTCGAATAGAAGCGATAGGAGATGAGCGAATACGTATGGCCATCTTGCACCGCCTTCAGCGCCTGATAGTAAGCAGGGTTGGTGTTGTAGTTCTCCTTGATGAGAGGCAGGTTGCCGCATTCCATGAAGATATAGTCAGGCTGAGCCGCTGAAACGGTTTCGAGGTCGATCGTGAAGGCGCCATCCGATCCGTGGCTATCGGCAACGTTGTCGATATTGCAGGCTATGAAGGGCTGGAAGTTCGCTTCAGTGCCGTTGAAACCATGCCCGCCGCGGAAGTTGATGCCAGCTGCATAGGCGGTGTTGTTGTCCGCATTTTCTGAGGCAGCGCTGCGTTGTTCAAGATCGTTATCCACTTCTTTGATGTAGTTCACCACTTCGGCGGCGCGTTCTTCTTTGCCAAGCACTTTGCCGAGCAGCTCGAGGTTGTTGTAGTACTTGTCATCGAACACGGTTTCGGGTTGGTCGAGGCAGACGAAGGGAATGCCGGTCTTCTGTTGCAGGTTGTCGGCCTCATCGGCAGAAAGACTGTCGCAGATAACAAGCTGGGGGGCGGCCTCCATAAGCGCCTCTTCATTGATGGTCACGCCGCTCGAGCCGCCATCGCCGATAACGGGCAAGCTGGCGAACAGATCGTGATTCACGTGACGATACGCGCAGCTCACATTATCTTCTTGCTCGGACGCTTCGACGCCGACCACTATATCCTCAGCTTGCAAGTAGCACACGGGGCGCAGTGCGCAACCAACGGCAACGATGCGCTCGAGATTTGCGGGAATCTCCACGCTACGGCCGCGCATGTCGGTGATGGTTTGGGCTTCAGCATTCGAACTCGAGTTAGATTCGTTCGAGCTGCATCCGATGAGCATGGCAGCTGCGAAGATGAGTGCGATCGCGCAGATGCAGACGCCCAAGCACAGCCAGAGCTTTGATATCATTTGGTCTTTCATCGAGGGCCTTTCGTCTGGTTCGTTGGTTGGGTTGTTACAATGAGAGAATTCGTAACATGTTACTGATGATAAATTAGTAACACCGAGCGCGCAAGTTCCGATTCTCAAGATCTTTGGTGAACGGCATGCGTGCTTTGCTTACAACAGTGCAACAGCCTGGGAAGATGCGCTCATTTTGCTTTATGATTCACGCATCGAATACTACGAGACCTCGCGATCGGTCTTGATCAAGTGAATCAGGAGAAACGCTATGGTTGCCCAGCACTCACGGAAAAAGAAGGTTGCGCTTGGCGTGATCATCACCTTGATATGTGTAGTGGTGGCCGTCTTGATCGGTTTCAATCTCTATATCCGCATCGCGTACAGTTCTTTTTACAGTAAGGCGCAGGAAGAATTCGCGATCCCTGGTGTGAACAACGGTTTTATCTGCCAAGATCTTGACTACTACGATGAGGGTGATTGTTGGCTCTTCAGCGGCTACAGTTCGAGCGAAGGTCCCTCGCCGCTGTATCGTCGCGATGCGAACGGCGAGACGGTGAAATTCACCGCCGAACTTCCCGATGGAACGCCGTACGAGGGACATGGTTCTGGTATCACCACATCCGAGAACTTCGCTTTCCTTACGTGCGATGAAGGCTATCTTGTGTTCGATGTTGCTGCGTTGGCCAGGGTGGGAGAGGGCGAAAGCGTGCGCGCGATCGATAAGGTCGATCTTGAGATCACGCCGGCCTTCATCAACATCGAGAACGATGCGCTCTATACCGGAACGTTCCACCTCGAGCCGAACTATGATGCACCCGAAGAGCATCACCTGACCACGCCCGATGGGAGTGAAAACGCGGGCGTGCTCTTTGTCTATCCTGGTGACACGTCAGCGCGCTACGGCTACGCCCAGTCGCCCGCGTGTGTCTATTCGCTGCCTGATAAAGTGCAGGGCGTGTGCGAACTGCCCAATGGCGATATCGTGCTCTCGACCTCTTATGGTCCTGCGGGTTCTCATTTGCTCACCTATCGTCCGGTGAACCAAGCGGCTACGCCAGTAGTTGAACTGCCTGCCCAGCAAGGGGGAGGAAATGACGCTGTGGCTGCACAGCCCGTAGGCGATACGTTCGCCGTGAACGGAAAGCAGGTACCGCTCTACTACTTCGATTCGACCAATCTTGTATCCGATCTTTCGGCGCCGCCTATGAGTGAGGGCATCGAATACCACGATGGCCGTATCTATATCTCTGAAGAAGCAGCAAGCAACAAGTACATCTTCGGCAAGCTCTATGGGGCGGGTGTCGTCTACTCGCTTCCCGAGAACGCCTTCATCATTCCTTAGCTAGTTGTTATTCCAGATGGGTTCGTAGCCGGGAAGGAAGGCGTCGGCGTGCAGCGGATTGGGCTTCGGCATGGGGTAGTTTCCGTCGAAGCAGGCCGTGCAATACTGCGGATGTTCGGCGTAGATGCACGATTTCAACCCTTCCAGGGAAAGATAGGCAAGCGAATCGGCGCCAATGTAATCGCAGATCTCCTCGACCGATTGCGTTGCCGCGATCAGCTGTCCTTGTGTGTCGGTATTGATGCCCAAGAAACACGGCCACACGATGGCAGGCGAGGTGATGCGCAGGTGAACTTCGGCAGCTCCCGCATTGCGCAGCATCTGCACGAGTTGCTTGGACGTGCTGCCGCGCACGATCGAATCGTCCACCACGATGATGCGGCGATTGCGTACGGCGTAATGAAGCGGGTTCAGCTTGATACGAATGCCCTGTTCGCGCAATTCTTGGGTGGGCTCGATGAACGTGCGATCGACATAGCGGTTCTTGATGAGCCCCTCTGAATACACCACGCCGCTCTCTCGCGCGTAGCCGATAGCAGCGGGAATGCCAGAGTCGGGCACGCCGATCACGATGTCCGCTTCAACCGGCGCTTCATGGAAGAGGCGTCTTCCCATGGCTTCGCGGGCTCGGTAGACGTTCGCACTGTCGATCACCGAATCGGGGCGCGCGAAATACACGTATTCGAACAGACATGCAGCCGGGCGCGCACAGAGATGCGGATGTTCGTTGGCGATCTTCTTGGAATGGATGCCGGAGCTATCGATGCGCACGAGTTCACCAGGGGCGATGTCGCGCAAGTAGGTGGCGCCTACCAGGTCGAACGCGCAGGTTTCGCTCGCGATGGCAAAACCGCCTTTGCCGGGAAGTTCGCCCAGGCAAAGAGGGCGGATGCCCGAGAAATCGCGCAGCGCATAGAGGGCATCGGGGGCAAGGACCACGATCGAGTACGCCCCTTGTGCGGTATGCATGAAGCGCTCGAGTGCGCTCTCAAGGCGTTTGGTCTCGCGCGCGAAATGAGCGATGAAATCGGTCGCGATCTGGGTATCGCTCACGGCAGCGCTGGTGGCGCAGGTTCCGTTCGGGCTGCTCGTCTCTTGTTCACCACCCATCGCTTCAAGCAGATCGGCCGTATTGGTAAGCGTGCCGTTGTGTGCGAGTGCGAATCCACCCGTCTCATCGAGCGCAACGAGCGGCTGGGCCATCTGGAGGCTAATATCCGGGTCCTTGCCACTGGTGGAGTAACGCACGTGCCCGACAGCAGCTTGTCCTTGCAGGGAGGCGATGATCGCATCGTCGAACACTTCGCGCGCAAGACCAAGTCCTTTTTCGCAGGTGATAGCCACGCCGTTGCTCACTGCGATGCCAGCAGATTCTTGCCCGCGGTGCTGCAGCGCCTGAAGGCCGAAGAAGGTAAGGCGCGCAACATCTGCGTCGGGTGCCCAAATGCCGAACACACCACAGGCTTCATGGAGCGCATCGTCCGGGCCTTCGGAGCAGGGCGTACAAGGAACGCCGATCTTGGGAGTGGGGCGGAAGGATGGTTTAGAGTTGGACATCATGGTTCCTGTTTTCTTACGAGGGCTAGTTTGAAGAGGCAATCAGAATGGCGGTTTGCGCGGGCGAAGCATGCGTGTTGTTCGCGGGGCAAGCCATGCAGGCCGCAGGCATAAAGAAAGCCCGCACGAGCTGCACGGGCTTTCGGGATCTACACCAGTTGCTTGATGCGATCGACCGCTTCGAGCAGGCGATCATCGGGCGTGGTGAGCGAGATGCGAATGTAGCCTTCGCCTTCAGGGCCGTAGCCGTTACCAGGCGTGACCACCACATGTGCTTCTTCGAGCAGCTTTGTGGCGAAGGATTCGGACGTTTCGCCTTCAGGTACCTTCGCCCATACATAGATGGTAGCTTTTGGCGCTTCGCATTCCACGCCGATCGCGCGCAGCGCATCTACCACCAGGTCACGACGCTTCTGATAGAGCGCACACATCTCTTCGACGCAGTCTTGCGGACCTGTGAGCGCTACGATGGCGGCATCTTGAATGGCGGTGAACTGCCCGGAATCGAGATTGTTCTTCACGGTGCCGAGCGCTTCGATGGCCCCAGGATTGCCGCACGCAAACCCGATACGCCAACCGGTCATGTTGTACGACTTGCTCAAGCTGAAGAATTCTATGCAGCAGTCCATGGCGTGCGGGCGTTGGAGGATGGAGGGAGCTTCGTAGCCGTCGTAGCAGATGTCGCAGTAGGCGTTATCGTGCGCGAGCAGGATGTCGTGTTCGCGGCAGAACGCGATCGCTTTGTCGAAGTATTCAGGTGTTGCGCAGGCACCCGTGGGATTGTTCGGATAGCCCAGGAACATGATCTTTGCGCGCTCGAGCACCTCTTCTGGGATGTGATCGAAGTCTGCCAGAAAGCCATTTTCCTTGTTCATGGGCATGAAGTAGGTGTTGGCGCTCTGCAGTGTGGCCCCACCAGAATAGACGGGATAGCCGATAGCGGGTGCGAGCACGTAGTCGCTTGGGTTCACGAAGGCGGTATGCAGGTGCGCGATGCCTTCCTTGCTTCCGATGAGCGCAAGCACCTCGGTCTTTGGATCGAGCGTTACGTCGAACTTGCGCTTCATGTAATCGGCGCAGGCCTGACGATAAGCGAGCGAACCGGCGTAATCGGGATACTGGTGGTTCGCAGGATTGCGGATGGCCTCAGCCATAGCATCCACGATATGGGCGGGCGTGGGCATATCGGGGTCGCCGATCCCAAGCGAAATCACATCGATACCCTGTTTGGTAAGGGCTGCTTTCTTGGCATCGATCTGGGCGAACAGGTAGGGGGCAAGGTGGTTCAAGCATTCGGCAGTTTGCATGGGGCTCCTTTTGTTGAGGTGGGCTGGTGGCAGGTGCGCCTTATTGGGCGGGGCGACGTTTATGGGTAACTTGCACGGGTTTGTGCTTTAGATCGTTGTTAACGCCCTTGCGTGCGTTCATCATGTTCACGGTGCCGCACTGACGTTCGAGCTTTTGAAGCTTTCTGCTGGTTACCATGCGATCAGCTCCTTGGGATCTACGGTGCCGCTGAAGCTTTCCGCGGCAGGACCGGTCATGATCACGTGACCGCCTTCAAGGGCGATATGAAGCACGCCGCCAAGCAGATGCAGGTCGGCAGCTGGTTCTGTCATGCCTAAAAGGTGTGCGGCAACCTGGGTCGCGCAGGCACCCGTGCCGCAAGCGTGAGTCTCGCCGCAACCGCGTTTGAATACGCGCATCGAGATGTTGCGGGCGTCTTCGACCACGGCAAATTCGACATTGGTCTTCTCGGGGAAGAACTCATGAGCCTCGAAGAACGAGCCCACACGGGCAACATCGAGGGTCTTGAGCGAGCGCGATGTGTCCGTGAAGCATTCATCGGGAAGGGCGGCGAATGTTTCTTTGTCGAGGAAGCACACGGCATGAGGGTTTCCCATGCTCACACAAGCGAAGGCGAAGGCACCCCAGGGTGATTCGATCGTTTGGACCACGATGGCTTCAGCATCGATCGTGAAGGTTCCTTTGTGCGCGGTTGGTGAGGTTTCAGCGTTCGGTGCGACGGGAATGAGCACGGCTTCGAGGATCGGGGCATCCATATCGACCGTTGCGGTCGCAAGCTTGTTCTCGGCGTCGACCGTGAACGTGATGGGCTTCGGGCCAGCAAGCGTATCGGCTACGAACGAGCCGCTTTCCGCGTTCACGTAGTCGTGGTCGACAAGGAATTTCGCGAAGCAGCGCACGCCGTTGCCGCACATCTGAGCGAGCGTGCCATCTGCGTTGATGTAGTGCATATAACCTGCGCATTCACTGCGCGGAGAAGGCTTCACCACGATCACGCCATCGCCACCGATACCGGTATGGCGGTCGCAGAGCGCTGCAACCTCGGCAGCAGAAAGCTCGATCTCTTTTTCCATAGCGTCAAAGAACACGAAGTCGTTGCCGAGGCCATGAAGTTTCCAGAACGGATAGGTTGCCATGCTCGCTCCCTCTCTCTCATTATCGAAGCGCATGGGGCTTATCTACCCTTAGCCTACGCGCGGAATATTTCGAGAATGTTTAGAGAACGAAAAATTCTGCGAACGCATGGCTCGATCGATCGAGCCAGATGCATCCGGTTGAGCAAGCAGCTGAGCCCATGGGGTACTTAAATTACTCTGAGTCCGCTAACTTCAATATAAATAGGTTGTTCGAAGGAGCGAAGCGCATGAGCTTGCCTATAAAGGCAAGCGAACAGCGAAAGCGGGTAATTACAAGTGCCCCATGGGCGTGCTGCTTGCCCTTACGTTGGCTTCATGTTTAGAGATCTTGCAGGGCGATTACGTTGAGGGTGCCTTGGCGCGCCGCCTCCATGCCGGCGATCATCGCCTGCGCACCGGCAAGCGTGGTCGTATGGCAGATACCGTGGCGCACGGCTGCACTTCGAATCTCATAGCCATCAGAGCGCGTGGCGGTGCCAAAAGGCGTGTTGATGATGAGCGAGATCTTCCCATCGCGAATCAGATCGAGCGCACTGGGGCGTTCGCCTTCACCATCTGCCGCGTCGGCTTCGTGGATCTTGGACACTTCCAAGCAATCGATGCCTGAAGCGCGCAGCACTTTCGCCGTGCCTTGCGTGGCCACGATACCGAATCCCATGCGCTCAACATCGCGAATGAGCGAGACGATCGCGCGCTTATCGCCGTCGTTGACACTCACGAACGCAAGCCCGCCTTCGGGCATCGCGTAGTCGATCGCGAACTGGGTCTTCGCGTAGGCTGCCGGCACGGTGGGCGCGATGCCCATCACTTCGCCGGTCGACTTCATCTCAGGCCCTAAGATCACGCGCGCACCGGGGAAACGGCCCCACGGCATCACGGCTTCTTTCACGCAATAATAGTCGGGATCGGTTTTGTGCGCAGGTAGCTCCAGGCAGGCAAGCTTCTCGCCTGCCATGATGCGCGCAGCAGCCTTCGCCAGTGGAACGCCGGTTGCCTTCGAGACGAACGGCACCGTGCGGCTTGCGCGCGGGTTCGCTTCGATCACGTAGACCACCTGGTCCTTGATCGCGAACTGGATGTTCAAGAGCCCCTTCACGCCCAAGCGCAGCGCGAGCTTCGCGGCAATATCTTGCAGCGTGTTCACAATACCTTCGGAAAGCGAGTAGGGCGGAATGACGCAGGCCGAATCGCCGGAGTGGATGCCAGCCATTTCGATGTGCTCCATTACGCCACCAATGTAGACGTCGGTCCCATCGCAGAGCGCATCGAGATCGACCTCGATCGCGCCTTCTAGGAATTTGTCGAGGTAGATCGGGTGATCAGGGGAGATCTGCGCAGCTTGGGTCATATAGGTCTCAAGCTGGTTCGCATCGTAGACGATCGCCATGCCGCGTCCGCCCAGCACGTAGCTGGGACGCACGAGCAGCGGGAAGCCGATGTGTTCTGCCACGCGGCACGCCTGTTCATAGGTTGATGCCATACCTGCGGCAGGGTAGGAGATCCCCAGCTCATCAAGGATGTTCGAGAACAGGTCGCGGTCTTCAGCCAGGTCGATCGAGGCTGGCGTTGTGCCGATGATCGGAACGCCTGCTGCCTGAAGCGCACTGGCAAGCTTCAGCGGTGTTTGCCCGCCCAGCGTCAAGATCACGCCATCAGGGTCGACCGCCTCGACCACATCCATCACGTCTTCGAAGGTGAGCGGCTCGAAGAAGAGCATGTCGGAGGTATCGTAGTCGGTCGAAACGGTTTCGGGATTGCAGTTGATCATGATGGTCTCGTAGCCATCAGCCGCCAGCGCGTAGCTTGCCTGTACGCAGCAGTAGTCGAATTCGATGCCCTGCCCGATGCGGTTGGGGCCTGCGCCCAAGATGATGATGCGCTTGCGCTCCTTCGGCGCGAGTTCGGTCTCGGCCGCATCGTAGGTCTTGTAGTGATACGAGGTGGTGCTCGCGAATTCGGCGGCACAGGTGTCCACCGTCTTGAATGCGGGCAGCACGCCTAAGATCTTGCGGCATGCGCGCACGGTCTCTTCCGTCGCGCCGGTCAGCTCGGCGATGAGCGCATCGCTCATGCCCTCTTGCTTGAGCAGGCGCAACGCTTCGGCGTCCAGATCTTCCAGATTCAGATCACGCAGATTCTCCTGCATGCGCACCATGTCGGCGATGCACCCCAAGAAGAACGGATCGATGCCCGAAAGTTCATGAATATGCGCTGCATCAAGGCCGCGGCGAAAGCCCTCTGCCACGTGGAAGATGCGTTCGGCGCTCGGGCGTGCGATCTCGGCCTCAAGCTGTGCGCCGCTCATCTGGGCATACACAGAAGCTTCTTTGCGCGTGGGAGCCAGGCCGATATGACCATCTTCCAAGCTGCGCAACGCTTTGGCGAGCGCCTCCTCAAAGGTGCGCCCGATCGCCATCACTTCGCCCACTGCCTTCATGCGAGTGGTGAGCGTATCATCGGCGCCTTGGAACTTCTCGAACGCGAAGCGCGGTACCTTCACCACGCAGTAGTCGATGGAAGGCTCGAAGCATGCAGGCGTGACGCGCGTGATATCGTTCACGATCTCGTCGAGCGTGTAGCCTACAGCCAGTTTCGCAGCGGCTTTCGCGATGGGAAAGCCGGTCGCCTTCGAGGCGAGCGCTGAAGAACGCGATACGCGGGGGTTCATCTCGATCACGATCATGCGGCCATTTTCGGGGTTGATGGCGAACTGCACGTTCGAGCCGCCGGTCTCCACGCCGATCTTTTCGAGGATAGCCAGCGATGCCACGCGCATGCGCTGGTATTCAATGTCGGAAAGCGTCTGAGCTGGGGCAACCGTGATCGAATCGCCGGTGTGCACACCCATGGGGTCGAGGTTCTCGATCGAGCAGACGATGATACCGTTGCCTGCACCATCGCGCATGACCTCCATCTCGTACTCTTTCCAGCCCATGATGCTCTCTTCAACGAGCACTTCGCCGATGGGGGAGAGCTCAAGTCCCTGCGAAACGATGCGCGCGAGCTCTTCAGGGTTCGATGCCGCGCCGCCGCCCGCGCCACCCAAGGTGAACGAGGGGCGCAAGATAACGGGGTAGCCGATCGAAGATGCGATCGCAAGCGCCTGATCGACCGAGTAGGCGTAATCGCCGCGTGCGGTCTCCACACCGATCTCGGCCATGGCTTCGTTGAAGAGCTTGCGGTTCTCGCCCTTCTGGATGGCGGCAAGATCGCAGCCGATCAGCTCTACGTTGTGCTTATCGAGTATGCCTGATTCGGCCAGTTCCACCGCAGCATTGAGCGCTGTCTGCCCACCAAGAGTCGCGAGCAGCGCATCGGGCTTTTCGCGTTCGATGATCTTCTCGATGAACTCGCAGGTGATAGGCTCAACATACGTGCGGTCGACCAGGTCGGGATCGGTCATGATGGTGGCGGGGTTGCTGTTCACGAGCACCACGCAATAGCCCTCTTCTTTGAGCACCTTGCATGCCTGCGCGCCGGAATAGTCGAATTCGCAGGCTTGGCCGATGACGATCGGGCCTGAGCCGATCACGAGGATGGTATTGATGTCGGTGCGTTTAGGCATTCTTAACCTCCTCAGCCGTGCGGCTTCCTGTGGGGGTCACCTCGGCATTCAGAACCTTCGACTGGTCGGATTCTTCATCGCTCGAACCAAAATTCCACCCAGCTAGACGATCCTGCGCAATATCGATGGCCAGGTAGTCACCCTGTGGCTCAGGTCCAGCATTCTTACCAGCGGTGCGCCACTCATCCATCAAGCGGGTGAAGGCGGTGAAGAGATATTGAGAGTCGGTCGAACCAGGCGCCGCTTCGGGGTGGTATTGCACGCTGAAGGCGGGAACATCCAGAAAGCGCATGCCTTCGATGGTGCCATCGTTCAAATTCACGTGGGTGAGCTGGATGCGGCCGAACCGGTCGTTTTGCGCAACGGGTGGCTTTGCAGCATGTGTCCAGGGGCGCAGGTCTTCGCCCGCAGCGCTTGCTTTAGAAACGCGCGCTACCTCTTCGGTGGTTTTCGCATCTCCTTCAAGGGAACCGAGCGAAGAGAACACGAGGTTGAAGCCGTGATTCTGCACCGTTATCTCGACGCGCTTGGTGATAAGGTTCATGACCGGTTGATTGATGCCGCGATGCCCGTATTTGAGCTTCACCACTTCGGCGCCAGCAGCCTTGCCGAGCATCTGATGCCCGAGGCAGATGCCGAAGAGCGGCACTTTTCCGAGCAACTGTTCTACCTGGGCGAACGTGCCTTCCACCTTGTCGGGGTCTCCTGGGCCATTGCTCAAGAACACGCCATCTGGCTCGAGCGCGAGCACCTCTTCGGCAGGCATATCCCACGGCACGACCGTAACGGCACAACCCGCTTCAACAAGCCCATCAAGGATCGAGCTCTTCACGCCGCAATCGTAGGCGACCACGTTGTAGCGCGCTTCGGCAGGGTTCGCCTTCGCGAAGGAATGAACATTAGTATAGGAATACGGCTCCACGGCATCCCGCGAAACCTCTTCGACGAAGTTTACCTCCGTGAGCGGGGTCGCAGCGCGTGCTTTGGCAGTCAGGCTTGTTTCGTCGAGGTCTTCCGTGGAAAGCATCGCCCGCATTGCACCTGCTTCGCGCAAATGACGCACGAGCGCGCGCGTATCGATCCCTTCGATGGCAACCACGCCGCGTTCGCGCAAGAACTCAGGCAGCGATTCGGCGCTGCGCCAGTTGGAAGGATGGGTGCACATATCGCGCACCACCAGCCCGCGCAGGGCGATCTCATCTGCCTGCACATCGTCAACGTTTACGCCATAGTTGCCGATCTGCGGGTAGGTCATGGTCACGATCTGGCCGGCGTAAGAAGGATCGGTGATCACTTCCAAATAGCCCACCAGCCCCGTGTTGAAGCAGAGCTCGCCGCTCACTTCACCAGGAGCTCCACAGGAAAAACCTCGATAGCAACTGCCGTCTTCTAGCGCTAAAAGGGCTGGTTGGGCACTCGCTTTCGAGGTCTTGCTCAGGATATGTTTACTTGCTTTGCTCGGTACCTGCGTCGCGCCTGAGGGCGTTGCGACGGGTGCCGCACTTGGTTTGATCACAGAATCTCCCTTGGTATCGTGCTTGTGGCTCTTGGGGTGTTCGTGGTGGCTCGTCTGCGCAGTGGTTTTTGCTGCGGCCAACCGAAATTCACCCTACACCCAAAAGGGTGGAAAGAGAAGGGAGGTCTGCTCTTCTCTTTCCGTTTCTTCGGGCAAACGCGCACGCTTGCCCCTATCGTAAAAGCCTAGACGTAGAACAACATGTTGTTGTAACTCGGCACTGGCCAATACGTGCGATCGGTGATGGTCTCGGTATAGTCGACCACGCTGCGCAGATCGTCCATGATCGGAATGAGGGTGTGGGCGTAGAAATCGGCGCGCTTTTGCAGGTTCTCGATCTCGAGCGCCTGCTTGCCGGCATCGTCGAGCGCACATACGAGCGTGTCGATCTGTTCGATCGAATCGAGCAGGTTCGCGAGCAGCTTCTCCTGCGTGCCCACCTTCGCACCAGGCGATACGGTCTTGTAGCGCTCGATGCTCGCGGCCACTTCCGAGGCGTAGCCATTGATGGCTGGCAGGAACGTGCGGCGGGTCATGCGACGCATCACGCGCGCTTCGATGTTGATCAGCTTGCAGTAACGCTCGAGCTTGCACTCGTAGCGGCTTTCGATCTCGCTTTCGGAAAGCACGCCCATTTCGCCGAAGAGCGCGACCGACTTATCGGCCACGTAGGCAGGCAGCGCTTCGGCGGTGTTGCGGTTGTTCGCAAGTCCGCGCTTTGCGGCCTCCACTTCCCATTCATCGGCATATCCGTTGCCGTTGAAGATGATGCGCTGGTGATCGGTGAGCGTCTGCTTGATGTATTCGGCAGCGGCAGTTTTCGGGTCGCTCGCTCCTTCAACGGCATCAGCGAAGTTCTTCAGGCTCTTCGCCACTGCGGTGTTCAGGATCATGTTGCAATCTGCCAGGTTGTTGTGCGAACCGGGCATGCGGAACTCGAACTTGTTGCCCGTGAAGGCGAAGGGGCTCGTGCGGTTGCGGTCGGTGTTGTCCTTCGCGAAGAGCGGCAGCGATTGAACGCCCAGGTCGATCTTGGTCTCCCCGTGGCCGATGTATTCCTTGCCTTCGATGATGGCCTCAACGATCGCACCGAGCTCATCGCCCAAGAAGATCGAGATGATAGCGGGCGGCGCTTCGTTCGCGCCCAAGCGGTGGTCGTTGCCTGCGGTGGCTACCGACATGCGCAGCAGTTCCTGATATTCATCCACCGCTTCGATGATGGCGGTGAGGAACACGAGAAAGCGCAGGTTGTCCGACGGTGTCTCGCCTGGGTCGAGCAGGTTCTTCTCGTCTGCCGAGATCGCCCAGTTGTTGTGCTTGCCCGATCCATTCACGCCTTCGAAGGGCTTTTCGTGAAGCAGGCACACCAAACCGAAGCGGCTGGCGAGCATGGTCATCTCCTCCATGGTGAGGAGGTTCTGGTCGATGGCCTGGTTGGCGTTCGAGAAGATGGGTGCGATTTCGTGCTGTGCAGGCGCTACTTCGTTGTGCTTCGTGCGCACGGGGATGCCGAGTTCCCACAGCTTATCGTCGAGAGCCTTCAGGAAGTTGTTCACGGTCGGGCGGATGGAGCCGAAGTAGTGTTCTTCGAGCTCTTGGCCCTTGCAGGGAGAATGACCGAACAGCGTGCGCCCAGTAAGCACCAGGTCTTCGCGGCGCTCGTATTCTTCCTTCGGGATGAGGAAGAATTCCTGCTCGGCGCCGACCGTGGTGGTCACGCGGTGCGGGTGTTCGTCGAAGACGGCCAGCACGCGCTTGGCTTGCTCTTCGATCGCGCCCATGGAACGCAGCAGCGGCGTTTTCTTGTCGAGTGCTTCGCCGGTGTATGAGCAGAATGCGGTGGGGATGCAGAGCACTTCGTCCTTGATGAAGGCGTGGCTGGTGGGATCCCACGCGGTATAGCCGCGCGCTTCGAAGGTGGCGCGCAGGCCGCCGTTCGGGAAGCTCGAGGCATCGGGCTCGCCTTGGATGAGCTCCTTGCCTGAGAAGGTCATGATCACGCTGCCGTCGGGCTGCGGATTGATGAAGGAATCATGCTTCTCGCTCGTTACGCCAGAAAGCGGTTGGAACCAGTGCGTGAAGTGGGTCGCACCGTGTTCGATGGCCCATTCCTTCATAGCGTGCGCTACTACGTTGGCGACTTCCAAGTTGAGCGGTTCGCCATCGTTGATGGTGCGCATGAGCTCCTTATAGGTTGCCTTCGGCAGGCGCTCTTTCATCACGCGCTCGTCGAAGACCATGGTCCCGTAAATATCAGAGACATTGGCAGGGGAGTAGTCTTGTTCGCTGGTGGTGAAGGTTATGGTTTGGCTGTCCGATCCGGTTGACATGAGGTCTCCTTCTCTGCGATCCGCACGTAGGATCGCGTAAGACTTATTTCTCGACGCTAACTAGACTACGTAGCGAATGTTTCGAATATGCTTCATGGACGTTAATCTGTGTAACATTCGCTAATGATCTCGCGGGTGCAGGCGAGTGCGTCGGCGATCGCGTTCACCACGAGCGTCGAACCAAGGCGTGCATCGCCCGCAGCGAAGATGGCAGGCTTGTTGTTCGCTGGGTCGGCTTCGCGCAGGCAGTGCGCACCACCGCGCTCGGGTAGCGAAACACCGAAGGCTTCGAACACGGAAGGATTCGCGCCAGTGAAGCCCTTCGCGATCAGCACGAGCTGCGCGGGGATGGTCGCTTCCGTGCCTTCGACCAGATGACGGCCCCCATCGTAAGAAAGATCCTGCACGTGCACTTGGGCGACCGAGTCCGCTTCGGCACCTTCGCCACTACTGAAGGCGATCGTATCGGTCGAGAAGATGCGGGGGTCTTCTCCGAAGCGCTCGCTCGCTTCCCGCTGGCCGTAGCCTTGCGAGAAGACTACGCGTTCAGCTGGCCATACTGCTTGAGCATCGCAGGTCTCTGGCGCGCGCTGAGCACGGATCACCTGGGTCACGCTCGTCGCTCCTTGACGCAGCGCGCAGGCAACGCAGTCGTTTCCGGTATCGCCACCGCCGATCACGACCACGTTCTTGCCTTCGGCGCTGATCGCGCAGTCGCGTTCATCAAGGTAGGCGCTCACAACTTCCGAAAGATATTCGAGGGCGAAATGAATGCCGGAAAGCTCGCGCCCCGGCAGCGCAACATCGCGCGCAACGTTCGCGCCGGTTGCGATCATCACTGCATCAGATTCAGCAGCGATCGTATCCGCACAGGCACATGCATCAACGCCGCAGTTAAATTCGATGCCGCTCTCACGCATCAAGTTCACCCGACGCTCGATGACCCACTTCGGTAGTTTCATGTTGGGAATGCCATACATGAGCAGGCCACCAGGGCGATCGGCCTGCTCGTAGATGCGCACGCGCCATCCGCGTCGCGTCATCTCCCAGGCGCATGCCAGACCCGCTGGCCCCGAGCCGATCACGCTCGCCAGCGGCGCATCAGCAGCAGGGGCGGGAAGCGGATCGATTCCGTTTTCCCAGGCGATATCAGAAAGCGCGCGTTCGTTGTCGTTGATCGTGACGGGTGCCTTATGCAGCCCTAAGTTACAGGCCACTTCGCAAGGGGCCGGACACACGCGCCCGGTGAATTCGGGGAAGGGGTTCGTGAGTGCCACGCGTGCCACCGCGTCCTCGAAGCGATGCTGGTAGAGCAGATCGTTCGTCTCGGGGATCAGGTTATGCAGCGGACACCCCACTGCGTGCAGCGAATCGCCTAGCGCCACGCCGGTCTGACAGAACGCCACGCCGCAATTCATGCAGCGGCTCGCCTGTTCGCACTGTTCTTCAAGCGTGAGCGGAAGCGCGAACTCCTCGAAATCGTTCAGCGATTCGGAAGCAGGACGCAGGCCATGACCGACGCGCTCCGTATGTAAGAAAGCTCCAACTCGTCCCATGGCTATGCTCCCATCTTCGTGATCTCGAAGGCCAGCTCTTGCGCCTCTTCGTGCGTGTGACCTTGTGCTTCGTATTCGGCGATCAAATCGAGCATCTTGGCGTATTCGATCGGGATTACCTTGGTGAAGTGCGTTTTGATATCGTCGAATTGGTAGAGCATCATCACGCCCAGCGGGCTTGCCGTTGCTTCTACATGCGCTTCGAGCAGCTCACGAATGCGCGCGATATCGGTTTCATCTGGGCGGACAAGCTCGACCAGCTCCAAGTTGCAATGGCTCTTCAGCGTCTTCGTCTCGTCGTAGACATACGCGATGCCGCCCGACATGCCTGCAGCGAAGTTGAGCCCCACTTCGCCTAGCACCAGCACCTCGCCGCCGGTCATGTATTCGCAGCCGTTTTCGCCTACGCCTTCCACCACCAGCTCTGCTCCTGAATTGCGCGCGCCGAAGCGCTGGCCCGCAAGACCGTTCACAAAGCCCTGACCTGCGGTTGCGCCGTAGAAAGCAACGTTGCCTACCAGGATGTTCTCTTCGGGGCGATAGGTCGCGTTCGCCGGCGGGGTGAGCGCGAGCGTGCCACCGGAAAGCCCCTTGCCGAAGTAATCGTTGGTGTCTCCCGCCACCTTCAGCGTGATGCCTTGGGGCAGGAAGGCGCCGAAGCTCATGCCGCCCGAGCCCGCGCAGTCGATCTCGATCGAGCCTGCGGGCAGGCCTTCAGGATGGCGTGCGGTTACCTGCGAGCCGAGCATCGTGCCCACGCAGCGATTCACGTTCGAGATATCGGCATGGAAGCGGATGGGCTCGAGGTGCTCGCGGGCGCTTTCGGTATAGGGGGTGAACAGCGTCGCATCGAGCGTTTCGGGCAGCGTGTTGGGTGCCTGCGCTTCGGTGAGGAAGTGCGGGCAGTGCGCCACCGGGATCGCGCGGCCGAATTCGACCTCAGGCTTCACGAGCAGCGCCGAAAGATCGACCAAGTTGGCCTTCCAGCTGCGCGCATCGTGCGTCTGACGCAGGCATTCCACCTGGCCCACCATCTCGTCGATCGTGGCGAACCCAAGCTCGGCCATGATCTCGCGTGTTTGCTCGGCCACCATCATCATGTAGTTCACCACGTATTCCGGCTTGCCGCAGAAGCACGCCCGCAACTCGCGGTTTTGCGTGGCGATGCCCACTGGGCAGGTATCTTGCTGGCAATCCCGCTGCATCAAGCAGCCCATCGCGATGAGCGGCATGGTGGCGAACCCGAATTCTTCGGCGCCCAAGAGGCAGGCGATCGCCACATCGCGACCATCCATCAACTTGCCATCGGCTTCGAGCACGATGCGGCTGCGCAGGCCGTTTTGCAGCAGCGTCTGTTGCGTTTCAGCCAGGCCCATCTCGAGTGGCAGGCCTGCATGATGGATCGAATCGCGTGGGGCTGCACCTGTGCCACCGTTCGAGCCGGAGATGAGGATCTTGTTAGCACCGCCCTTGGCAACGCCGGTTGCGATCGTGCCCACGCCCGTTTCGGAAACGAGCTTGACCGATACGCGCGCTCTGGGGTTGGCGTTCTTCAGATCGAAGATGAGCTCGGCCAGGTCCTCGATCGAATAGATGTCGTGATGCGGCGGCGGCGAGATAAGGCCGATGCCCGGTGTGGAGCGACGGGTACGCGCGATCCACGGCCACACCTTACCGCTGGGCAGGTGACCGCCTTCGCCGGGCTTAGCACCTTGCGCGAGCTTGATCTGGAGCTCGTCTGCGCTCATGAGGTAGCGGCTCGTCACGCCGAAGCGCCCTGAAGCGATCTGCTTGATGGCGCTGCGCTTGGAATCTCCATTGGGAAGCGGGGTCTCGCGCGCGGGGTTCTCGCCGCCTTCGCCAGAATTCGAGCGGCCGCCGATGCGGTTCATGGCGATAGCCAAGCATTCGTGCGCTTCTTTCGAGATGGAGCCGTAGCTCATCGCGCCGGTGTTGAAGCGCTTGACGATCTCGCTTGCGGGCTCGACTTCTGAAAGCGGAATGGAGGGGCGGGTGGAGACGAACTCGAGCAAATCGCGCAGCACAATGGCGCGGCCCGGCTGGTGGACCGCTTCGCTGTAGGAAGCGAAGAGTTCGGGGTCGTTCGCGCGTACCGCACGTTGCAAGAGCGTGATGACCTGAGGTGTGATCAGGTGTTCTTCGCCGCGGGGACGCCACGTGGTGATACCTGATGAAGGAAGCTGATCAGGCGCGGGAGACCTGCGTTGTTCGAGCGCTTGAGCGTGGTGCAGGTCGCATTCGTGCTGCAGATCGTCGATCGAAAGACCGCCAATGCGGCTGACCGTGCCGGTGAAGTGCGTATCGATGAGCTCGCTCGCAAGACCGACCGCTTCGAAGATCTGTGCAGCGTGGTAGCCCTGCATGGTCGAGATACCCATCTTCGACATGATCGAAACGATGCCAGAGAGGATGGCGGCATTGTAGTTTGCGATGCCTGTTTCGGCATCGAGCGCAAGCACGCCGCGCTCGGTCAGCGAAGCGATCGTATCGTGAGCAAGATAGGGGTAGATGCCGGATGCGGAGTAGCCCACTAACGTGGCGAAATCGTGCGCGGTGATCGCATCGCCGCATTCCACGATGAGGTCTGCCTGCGTGCGCAAACCGCAACGTAGCAGGTGGTTGTGAACGCTCGAAACGGCCAGCAGAGAAGGCATCGGCACTTCGCCTTCGCCTACTCGATCAGAGATCGCAAGGATGCTCACGCCATCGCGCACCAGCTCTTCGGCCTGTTCGCACAGGCGATTCACGGCATCTGCCAGCGCGTGTTCGTTATCGGTTCGGGCTTCGTAGGACGCATAGATCTTCGCCCCCTTGAAGCCCTTTTCATCCATGGAGGCAAGCGCTTCGAAGGCTTCGCGGGTGAGCAGCGGGGTGTCGAGTCGCACTAGGCGGCAGTTCGTGCGAGCGTCTTCGAGCAGGTTGCCGTGGTTGCCGAGATAGAGCAGCGTGGAGGTGAGGTGCGATTCGCGCAGCGCGTCGATCGGGGGATTCGTGACCTGCGCGAAGAGTTGGTTGAAGTAATGGAAAAAGCGGCGCGGATGTTCCGATAAACATGCGAGAGGGGTATCCGCGCCCATCGACGCCAGCGGCGCCTTTGCTTTTTCCGCCATAGGAATGATCGCTTCCTCGATATCGTCGAAGAAGTAACCATGAATGGCCTGTCGGTCGCTCAAGGCAAGACCCGCATCGCGAGCAGCCTCAGCAGGTTCGTTCGCTTGAGCGATGAGCGAATCGAGCGTGTGGGTCTCAGCGTTGATCCAATCGAGATAAGGAGCCTGATTCGCCAGATCGTCCTTGATCTCGTCATCGAAGATCACGCGGCCAACGCGCGGATCGACCAGCAGCATCTGACCGGGGCCTAAGCTGCCTGCGATCAGGATCTTCGCCGGGTCGACATCGAGCGTACCAGCTTCACTGGAGAGAATGAGCCGATCGTCGGAGGTCACGTAGTAGCGCGCGGGGCGCAAGCCGTTGCGGTCGAGCACGGCGCCCATGATGATCCCATCGGTGAACGCGATAGCGGCGGGGCCTTCCCAAGCTTCCGTGAGCATGGATTGGTATTCGCCCCAGGCACTGCGCTTCTTTGAGAGTGTGGGGTTCTTGTCCCATGGCTCGGGCAGCAGCATCGAGATGGCGCGCGGCAAGCTGCGGCCGTTCATGGTGATGAATTCGAGCATGTTATCGAGCATGGCCGAGTCGGAGCCTTCGCCGTTGAACACGGGCAGCACCTTCTCGAGCGAAGGGCCCATGACCGGCGAATAGAGGTGCGGCTCGCGGGCGAGCGTCCAGTTCACGTTGCAGCGCAGCGTGTTGATCTCGCCGTTGTGCACCATGTAACGATTGGGGTGCGCGCGCTCCCACGAAGGCGTGGTGTTGGTGGAGTAGCGCGAATGCACGAGCGCGATGGCAGTTTCGCAAGAGGCGTCATCCAAGTCCTTGAAGAAGCCGCGCATCTGCGTGGAGACGAGCATGCCCTTGTACACGATTGTGCGAGCGCTCATCGAGCAGACGTAGAAGGTCTTGCCCTCCAGGCTCGGGGTTTCCTTCGCGCGCTTTTCGATGGTGCGCCTACCTATATATAAGCGACATTCGAAATCTTCGTTCGTTCCGCAATCGGCGGGGCGACCGAGGAACGCCTGCTTGATGGTGGGCATGCAATCGAGCGCGGCTTGGCCTAGGTCGTGGGGGTCGATTGGCACATCGCGCCAGAAGAGCAGCGGGATGCCCTCTTCGATACAGCCATCCTCGAAGATGCGCATAGCTTCGGCGATGCCGTGTTCATCGGTGGGGAGGAAGAGCATGGCCACACCGTAATCGCCCTCGTCGGGCAGCAGGCTGCCGCACTTTTGCGCTTCCTTGCGGAAGAAACGGTGCGGGATCTGCAGCAGGATGCCGGCGCCATCTCCCGTGTTGCGCTCCAGGCCAACGCCGCCGCGGTGCTCCAAGTTCACGAGCACGGAAAGCGCATCGTCCACCATCTGGTGGGAACGCACGCCTTTGATGTTGGCGAGCGCGCCGATGCCGCATGCATCGTGCTCGAACGAGCTGCGATACATGCTTTGGTGTGGCGTTGCTGCTTGAGGCAAGTGCGTTTGAGCCTGCTGGGCGGATCGCTGCGCGCTTTGTTCTGCGCACGTAGGTTCGCAAGGATGCGCGTGTGCGCATGTTGCTTCGCTTCTCATGTAGTACCCCTTTTCGCATGTTTTAAGGTGCTACTACCTTACGGAAGCTCTGTGTCGCCAATATTGCGCGATTGTTTCGCGTGCGTTAAATCGTTATCTTGTTCACTTTTGTGCTCAATCAGCGGAGAGGGTGAGGCAACGAGGTGACTCTTTGCCGACTAAATTCATTAGTAATAAAACCCGAGCAAAGCAGCGACGCACGAAAGAACCTGCAAAATGCAGGTTCTTGAGCAGGGAAGCGGGGAACCTCGTGTCTCGCGCTCGACGCTGATCGAACCAAAAAAGATGACGAGCGACTGGGCAGTTCGTCATCTTTTAGAGGCGGCGGATGAGGTTCCAGCCCCACATGGTGATGCAATTCGGCACGATCTTGCCGATGATGCGCAGGCAAAACGAAGGAATGCTGCAGCAGGCAACGGCAGCATGCATGCGGTTCATGAACAGCGCCCGCGACACTACGGTCGAGGCGTTTTGGGCGAAGAGCAGGTGGTTCACGGCGCGCGCATTCCCGCTCTTGCGTGCTTGCGCCTCGAAGCCGGTCTTCACCCAGGTGGGGCAGAGTGCCGTTATGGTGATGCCGCTGCCATGCAGCTCCCAGCGTAGTGCGCGGGTGTAGCGCAACACGAATGCCTTCGATGCTGCATAGACATTCATATAAGGCAGCGGACAGAATGCAGCAGCCGAGGCAACTTCGATGATGCGTGAGCCGCGCTCCATGTGCAGCAAGCAGGCGCGTGTGAGCGCCACCACCGCGCGGGCATCAAGATCGATCATCGCAGCCGCATCGTCGTTTGCGATATCTTTCCACGATCCGAACCTGCCGAAGCCCGCGCAATTCACCAGGTAGGTAACTACGCCGTTCGCTTCGCCCAGATCCGCTTCGATGTGATCGATATCTTCCTGCTTCGATAGGTCAGCTGAAACTACGCGCGCAGGGGTAGAAAGGTCGCGCGCAACCTCCTCAAGCTTCGCAGTATTGCGCGACACCAGCCAAAATTCATCGATGTGATGCACGCCAGCGTCGGCACCGGTCACGTTCGAGCGCACATCGAGCTGGCGCACGAATTCAAGCCCAAGCCCGCTCGAAGCGCCCGTAATGATCGCGATATGTTTCGCCGTTTCATTCATGCTGTTCGCACGCTCTTTCCTCTGCTCGTTTCAGCTTCAAAGCGCTTGAACCCAAGGCCACTTTGGTTGTCTGCAGATTCATTGTAGGGCGCCCGACGAACTGTTGCCTCTCATCGCTTGAAGCTGTGAGCAAGTTGAAACCGATGTGACATACTACCCGGTCGTTTGTCGTCTTTTAAGTTGAAGGGTTCGTGAACTTTCTTGCATGCGGGCATGAAAGTGGAGTTGAAAGCGGTAGTTCAAAGCGGCTTAGTGTATAATTACGAGCATCTTCATACCTGCACCAAAGCAGTGCGGTTCAGGGGTGAAAAGTAACCGTTGAGCTGCATATATGCCATATATTTTCATAAGATAGGGTTTCCCATGGAAAGCACAAAACCAAAGAATAAGACGCGCAATCTTATCATCACCGTCTGTGCCGCTGTCGTGGTCGTGGTCGTTGCGCTTGTTGTTTTCATGAACGTGAATACTCAGCGCATCATCGACCAGAATACGCAGTACCTCGAAACTTCCACCAATCAAACGGTGCGTCGCGTGAATGACACGTTCGCTTCTTCGCTGCAGAGCGTGCAAACGGCAGCCGTGGTGTATGGAGATGCGATCAGCGATGAGGGCTTCAATCCGCGCACTGCGGCGACCATCCTCGATAATGCCCAGTTCGACCATACTTTCTTCATCGATGCGCAAGGCACAGCATACAACAACGATGGCACCACTGCTGATGCGACCGACCGCGAATACTATATCGAAGGCGTGCAGGGTAAGAGCGGTATGTGCTATGTCGATAGCACGATCTTCGATGGTCAGAACGCTGTCGTCTTCTATGCGCCGGTCGTTTTGGATAATGAAGTGATCGGCATCATGGCTTCGGTGCTTCGCGAGGAATCGCTCACGGAAGTCATGACCACCGAGTTTTACGGGCAATCTACCCCCACCTATCTTTGCGAGCGCAATGGCACGATGGTAGCGATGGCAGGTTCGGTGAAACCAGACGCGCGCAATATCGATGAGATATTCATCGCACGCGGGCTTAACGAAGAGCAGCTTGCCGCGCTCGATGTGGACATCGAAGAAGGCAACACGGTCAGCTTCACGTACGACACCTCTGAAGGCACGGGCAATACGTTCGTCACGAAACTTCCCGATTTCGATTGGATGCTCGTGCGTTCGTTCCCCGCAAGCATCACCAATGAAATGCTCCTTCGTGCGAACACGTCGGGCTTCATCCTGGTAGGAGGCGTGCTCCTTGCAGCGATCGTGGTGATCGTGGTGCTTACCATGCAAGCTCGTCGTGAGAACCAAGAGCTGCTGCTCGAGCGCCAGGAAGCTACGCGCATCATCGACGCTTCGACCAATCTGTTCGATAGCCTTTTCACGGTCGATCTCGAGAAGCATACCTACGAATTCTTGAAGAACGATAGCCAGCAGAAGAGCATTCCGCCGCGGGGCAATGCTTCCGACCTGCGTCAGTTCTTCGACAAGATCATCGATAAGAATTCGCTCTCAACTGATGCTCACGAGAAATTCGACAAGGACAATATCGCCAGCATTCTCACTCCAGGCGTACGCTTCATCCAGGAGGAATGGCGTACGAACGATCGAGAGAATCCATGCTGGTATCAGGCCTCGATCCTCTGCCTTGCACGCGATGCGCAAGGCAAGCCGACCAGCGTGCTCGTGGCTATCCAAGACGTTACGGATGCGAAGGCTGAAGAGCTGCGTGCGCATATCGCACTCGAAGATGCCTTCAAAGCAGCAGAGCATGCTTCGCAGGCTAAGAGCGACTTCCTCAATTCAATGTCGCATGATATCCGTACCCCAATGAACTCCATCATGGGCCTTACCGCTATCGCGGGTATGCACGTCAACGATCCTGAGCGCGTGCGTGAATGCCTCACGAACATCACGTCGGCTTCGCGCCATCTGCTTGGCCTGATCAACGAAGTGCTCGACATGGCCAAGATCGAATCAGGCTCGATCGATCTGGCAGAAGAGCCCTTCGACCTCTCCGAGTCGATCGAGAATCTCATCACTATGATGAACCCCCAGATTGCAGCCAAGCACCAGGAGCTCAAAGTCGTGCTTGTCGATATCAAGCACGAGCATGTTCTGGGCGATCCCACCCGTTTGCAGCAGGTGTTCGTGAACATCATGGGCAACTCGGTCAAGTTCACGCCAGAAGGGGGTACCATCGGGCTGCGCATCACCGAGCTTCCGAGCTCGATCCAATCCAGTGCGTGCTACGAGTTCGAGTTCAGCGACACCGGATGCGGCATGAGCGAAGAATTCATGAAGCGCCTCTTCGAGCCTTTCTCTCGCGCGAACGATTCGCGTACCACGAAGGTCGAAGGTACGGGCCTTGGCATGGCCATCGTAAAGAGTGTGGTCAGCCTTATGAGCGGCACGATCGATGTCGAATCGAAAGAGGGCGAAGGCACCACCTTCACCGTTATGGTTCACATGAAATTGCGTGATGCCGAACAGGAAGACCTGAGCGATCTTGAAGGAATCCCTGTCCTGGTCGTCGACGACGATGAAGTTGCCTGCGAAGGTGCCTGCATCCTGCTCGACGATATTGGCATGAAGTCTGAATTCCGCCTCTCGGGTCCGGCAGGCATCGAAGCGGTCAAGAACAGACTCGATAACGATCCGTATCGCGTGGTCATCCTTGATTGGCGCATGCCGGGCATGAGCGGTCTTGAAGCTGCCAAGCATATTCGCGAGGCAACGAATGAGGCAGTGCCGATCATCATCCTTTCCGCTTACGATTGGTCGATGATCGAACAAGAAGCACGCCAGGTAGGCGTTGATGCCTTCATCTCCAAGCCGCTGTTCCGTTCTCGTTTGGTGCAAGTGATGAAAGAGCTGCTCGTGGGCGAGATGAAGAGCGTGATCGATGAGAAGGCGATGCTCGAAGAGCTTGCGTTCCAAGGCAAGCGCGTTCTGCTCACCGAAGATAACCCCATGGCAGCCGAGATCGCCCGTGAGCTGGTCGAGATGACGGGCGCGGCCGTCGAGCATGCCGAGAACGGCAAGCTCGCGCTCGATATGTTGCTCGAGCATGAACCGGGCTATTACGACATCGTGCTCATGGATATCCAGATGCCGGTCATGAACGGCCATGAAGCAGCTTCGGCCATTCGCGTTCAAGCTGATAAGCGCCCCGATATGGGTCAGATCCCGATCGTTGCGCTTTCAGCCGATGCCTTCGCTGAAGATGTGCGTCATGCGCGCAGTGCTGGCATGAACGATCATATGTCGAAGCCGCTCGAGATCGAAACGCTCGTTCGTATGCTGAAGAAATGGGTTAGCTAGCCAACGAGCGAATTCTTCGGGCAGGTGAGCGTATTTTCGCGCACAATCGTACTGCGTAATCTTGCGCGTCGGTTTTTCGCGTCAAAGGATGTTCATGGCAATCAAAGAATCTCAAGGCACCGTTTCCTCAAACGGCGGACGTGAGCACTTCGCTTCGCGTCTTGGCTTCATTCTCATCAGTGCAGGGTGTGCGATCGGGCTCGGCAACGTTTGGCGTTTTCCTTATATTGCTGGCGAATATGGTGGCGCAGCTTTTATCCTGCTCTATTTGATCTTCCTTGTGATCCTTGGCCTTCCTGTCATGATCATGGAATTCGCGATCGGCCGTGCGAGCCAGCGCAGTTGCGCGCGTGCCTTCGAACGCTTGCAGCCTTCAGGTAAATGGAACTGGTTCAGTTGGTGGTCGTATATCGGCTGCATGATCCTGATGATGTTCTACACCGTTGTGTGTGGCTGGATGCTCGCTTACATGGCGAAGATGGCCACCGGCGAGTTCGTCGGTCAAAGCGTCGAAGGGGTCGCAGGCGTGTTCTCTGCGATGCTCGGCAGCCCTACCGAAATGCTCGGTTGGATGCTCGCGGTCATCGTGATCGGCTTTCTCGTGTGCAGCCTCGGTCTGCAGAAAGGTGTCGAGCGCATTACGAAGATCATGATGATCTGCCTGTTGTTCGTGATGGTAGCGCTTGTGTTTCGCTCGGTCACGCTCCCTGGGGCAGAGGCAGGTCTCGAATTCTATCTCATTCCCGATTTCGAGAAGATGTTCGGTGGCGGCATCGGGCACTTCGGTGAAGTCGTGTATGCAGCTATGGGCCAGGCGTTCTTCACGCTCTCGCTCGGCATTGGCGCCATGGAGGTGTTCGGTTCGCGCATTGGCAACGATCGCGCGCTCACGGGCGAAGCGCTGCGCATCTGCGGCCTCGATACGTTCGTGGCGATCGTGGCGGGCCTCATCATCTTTCCTGCATGCTTTGCGTTCGCCGTTGCTCCTGATCAGGGGCCAGCGCTCGTGTTCGTTACCTTGCCTAACGTATTCGAGCAGATGCCCTTCGGTCAGGTTTGGGGAACGCTCTTCTTCGTGTTCATGAGTTTTGCCGCGCTCTCGACCATCATTGCGGTGTTCGAGTGTCTCATCACGTTCACGATGGAACGGTGGAACGTATCGCGCTCGCAAGCGATCGCTCGTACTGCGTTGCTTGTGACGATTTTGAGCATTCCGTGTGCGCTTGGCTTCAATGTGTGGTCGGGTGTGGGGATTCCGGGCATCGGCGATATCCAGTCGATCGAAGACTTCATCGTATCTAATAATCTGTTGCCATTGGGTAGTTTGCTCTATGTGATCTTCTGTGTCACGCGCAGTGGGTGGGGTTGGGATAATTTCCTTAAAGCTGCCGATGTTGGCGAAGGCATCAAATTCCCGCGCTGGTCACGCTATTGGCTCACGTTCGGCGTGCCGATCCTGATCGGGATCATCTTCGTGATGGGCTATGCGCCGAAGTTCGCGCTGTGGTTCGGGCTCGGCTAAACGCAGCGCTTCGTCATATCTCGTGTGCTTCATCGTTCGTTGTAGGTGAACGCGCAATGCTTTTTGTTTTGTCTGCATCTTGCGTACGAAACATGGAGAGATTGCGAGTTTTCTTACGGCACTTGTACTCTTTATGTCCGCTCTATAACATGTTCGCCACGTTTTGCGATTCATGCAACGAACGCAAAACAAAGATAGTACTGTTTGTCACATCATTATTGGTGTGTAAGAGCTCCGAAAGGAGTATGAGATATGATTCGTGAAGCAATAAGAACGTATAAGCATTCGTTCATCGTCGCATCGCTTCTTGCGATCAGCGCCGTCGCTCTTTCGGTCTGCTTTGCTTTTTCAAGCCCGCTCTTGGCTTCGGCGGAAAATACCGAATCCGCGGAAACGCTCGAGGTGATCGAAGATGTTGCTGCTCAGCGTGACCAAGCGATCGAAGAGGTCGAAGCGATCATAGAAGAGCGCGCTGCGAACGAGCAGCAAGGTGAACAGGACCTTACCGCTACGGGCAATCTGAACGATGCTAACATCGCAACGCTCGAAAAGGAAAACGAGCAGAATGCGCAGGATAACCCCGCAGCTACCACGCCCAGTGATGATTGCACGGTCACAATTCGTTATCTTGAATACATGAACTACGATGACGAACCAGATGCGGTCATTGACGAAATGGGTCGTCGCGTGCTGGGAACACGCGTCCTCACGGGTATGAAAGAAGGCGATGTGCTCAATGCCTGGAATTATGTTGTCGATATTCCCGGGCATTTCTTCTTCGACGGTTGGCCGCTGAATCTTACGGTTACGACCGACCCGAACAAGAACACCTTCGATCTGATCTATATCAAGAAGTGGAGCAGCGAATACACGGTTAATTACTACGTGATGACCGGCGCTGATCTTGCTGCTGATACCTGGTCGGAAGCACTGGCACCCGATGATGTTGAATTCATCAAGATGGGTTCAGAGACGTTCGAAAACCAGCGTTTTGACAAACTCGTTGAAGGTGATGCCTATGAATACAAGCTCGATGATATGTATGTGATCGATACCTATCCGGCTGAGATTCGCCTGGGCACCGATCCGGATAACAACGTGATCAACGTGCTCTATACCCCCACTTCATCAACGCTCCCTGATGAACTTGAAGTGCCCGATGGTATCATTCCGCCAGCAGATGAGGGCGATGCAGGTAGCGGGGATGCTGGTAGTGGAGATAATGGTGCTGGCACGCCTTCGCCCGATCTTCCTTCCGATGATACTTTCGACAAGGATGACATCACCTCCACCTTGCCTGATGGCGTGACCGACGACGATGAATCCAAAGATGACTTCTTGGGCAATGAGGTCGATCGCGGCGAGCTTGATGTTACCGACGAGATGCTCGCGAATCCCGTGAGCAAGGAGCAAGCCAACCAATCGCTTACAGACTATCGGGATAGCCTCTATGAGGCAGATAATCTCGCAAAGACAGGTGATGGTGTGCCGATCATCGCTTGGGTCTCAGGAGCTACCGCGCTTGTTGCACTGGTGCTGTTAGGCTTCTACCTCATGCGTTCGCGCAAGCACGATTGATGACAAACTACCGGGCAGTTTGTCGCCTTTAGCAAGATTCTTCGAGCTCTGCGAAATCGTGGGGCTCGTTTGCTTCTGCCATAACTTGTTCGATCAATTCTTCATAACCACGTAGGGCAGCGAAGGGTTTGAACTGACGTGCGCGATCGGGGTGGGGCTTGCCCAAGATATAGCGTTCTGGGTGAGCGCTGTTGCGTGCGATATAGGGCAGTTCGCTAGGCATTATGTCCCCCTACCAGATGCGTGCGCTCAAGCCCGCGTGCTTTTTCCTTGTATGAAGTACCGCGCATGACCGCGTCCTTGCCGAATCTCTGCTTTATCGCAAGCAGCGCGTCCTGTTGTGCGCGTTCTTCTTCCTCGGCTTCGATGTCGCTGAAGAGCGTATGCGTGGCGTACTCTTCGGGCTCCAGGTTTCCACAGCTGATGTTGATGCGCCGAATGGGCAGGTCATGCCGCACGCGCTGGCAGTACAGCTCGTCGAATATGTGCAGGAGCTCTTTGAAGGAGTTGGTCGAAAAGCCAAGCTTGTGGCTTACGCTCGTATGCGAGCTCGTACGCACGCCTTTGCTCGCCTCGGTGCGATCCTTCGAGGCTAGGCTGCTACTACCTTGAGAGCGCTTCTCTTCGCCTTCCTTCTTGTAGCCAACGTAGAGATGCACAGAGCTTGTGACCACCTGTTTGTCCACGAGCTCCAGCGCAGTCTCATCGACCATCTCGCGTAATACCATGCGTGCTTCATCGAAGGTGTAGTCGCATGGGAGCACCTGACCGTTGCCGAACGAGGTACTCTCAGGTTCGTAGGCCTTGATCTCGGCGATCGTGCAGGGTTCAAGCCCCCAAGCATGATCGATCAAGTATTCCGCATTCACACCGAATTCTCGGTAGAGCAGGTCGATATCAGCGTGAGCTACTCCTTCAAGATCGCGAATGCCAAAGCGCGCGAGTCGCGTGGCGATACCGCGTCCGATCTGCCAGATATCGGTGATGGGACGGTGATGCCAGATATGCTGCTTGAAGCTCTCTTCGTCCAGCACACCGATGCCGTCTTCACTGTGCTTCGCAGTAATATCGAGCGCCACTTTTGCCAAGAAGAGGTTCGGACCGATGCCGGCAGTGGCCGTGATGCCCGTTTCCTCATAGACCGCAGCGCGCATGCGATCCACGAGGGCTTTCGCGCTGGTCTTGTAGAGGGAAAGATAGGGTGTGAGGTCGATGAAGCATTCGTCGATCGAATAGACATGTAGATCAGCAGCGCTCACGAAGCGCAAGTAGATCGAAACGATCTTTGCCGAAACCTCCATGTAGAGGCGCATGCGCGGCTTCGCCATGAAGTACTCGATGCCTTCAGGGATCTCGAACACGCGACAACGCCCCGGTACTCCGAGCGCTTTCATGGCGGGGGAGACGGCCAGGCAGATGGTCTTTTCGGTGCGTTCAGGATCGGCGACCACGAGGTTTTTCTCGAACGGATCCCACTTGCGGTCAACGCATTCTACGCTGGCGTAGAAGCTCTTCAAATCGATGCAGCAGTATGTTCTTGGTGTTTCGTCCACGCGCCCAGTATAACACACAAACGAACATATGTTCTAGTTTCAAGTAGGCTCATGGGGGCGAGCACGATGGAGGAGCAGCTAGGCGAGCTCGGCTTCGATTACTTCAGCAAGGCGCTTGATGCCTGAGCGGATGGTCTCCTCGTCGGCGTTCGTGAAGTTCAAGCGCAGCGTGGAGCGCTTGCCGCCTTCCGCGTAGAACGGATCGCCAGGAACGAAGGCGACGTTTTGCTCGAGTGCTTTGTCGAACAGATCCATCGCGAAGATCCCTTCAGGAAGCGTTACCCAGAGGAACATGCCGCCTTCCGGGATGGTGAATTCGACCCCATAGGGGAAGAACTCCTTCATGGCATCGACCATGGCACGTGCCTGGCTACGATAGAGTTCGCGGATCTTGGTGAGGTGCTCGTCGAGCTCATTGTGCATGAGGTAGTCATGGATGACGTACTGCGCAAACACGTTGGTGTGCAGGTCAGCTGCCTCTTTTGCTGTTGAGATGTTGCGCAGGAGGTCGTGGTCTTTCGTGAGCAGATATCCCATGCGGAAACCGGGCGTAACGGTCTTGGAGAATGACCCCATGACCACGCCATGCGGGTGGTTCGTCGCACCGATATAAGGCAGAGATTCACCTTCGAAGCGCAATTCGCCATAAGGATCGTCTTCAACTACCACGATGTTGTGCTTCGAGAGGGCCTCGCGCACCTGCTCGCGGTTCTCAGCTGTATAGGTAAGGCCCGTAGGATTCTGGAAGTTCGGGATAAGGTAGATCATCTTCGCACCCGCATCGAGTGCTGCGTTCAGTTCGCCGATGTTGAGCCCTTCGCTCGTGAGCTCGACCCCGCGGAATACCGGTTGCTGAAGCGCGAAAGCCTGGATGGCAGCAAGGTAGGTGGGGTTCTCCACGATCACGCCATCGCCCTTGTCGAGCAGCACCTTGCCGAGCAGGTCAAGGATCTGCTGCGAGCCCGTGGTGATGAGCACGTCATCGAGCACGTAGTCGGCGCCGAAGCGCTTGTTGTAACGATCGGCGACCCATTGGCGGAGCTCATCGATGCCTGCGGTCGAGGAATACTGGAAGGCGTTCGGGCCTTGCTCAGCCACCACGCGCTCCATCGATTTCAAAAGTTCGTCTTCGGGAAACGAAATGGGATTGGGCAATCCACCTGCGAACGAGGTCACGTTCGGGTCGGATGCTGCTTTGAGGATGCTACGAACGAAGGAAGGAGGAGTCGATTTGATCCCGTCGGAAAGCAGTGCTTCGGTGTCGAAAAGGGATGCGGTGTCGTTCATTAGATTCCTTCCTCGCGCTCTTATGCTCGTTTTATTATCGCGCGTGCTTTTGACTTTAGCGCGATAGATGGGTGGAGGTTCTTATTCAGTATTTGAAAGGACGTACGACGCTCGCGAGCGCTCTTTTCCTGTGAAGGAGGGGAGGCGCTTCTATTCGTGCAGTTGTCCGACGAGATTATCGGTCTCGCGTGCGATACGTACCTCTTCATCGGTGGTGACCACGCAGATCTTGATCGGACTATCGTCGATCGAGATGATACGGTTCACGCCGATCTGACCGGTAACGTCGTTGCGTTCGTGGTCGAGGATCATGCCCATGTGAGCAAGGCCCGCGAAGATGCGTTCGCGCAGCTCAGCGGAGTTCTCGCCAATGCCTGCGGTCATGACCACCGCATCGGTGCGCGTCATGGCGGCGTAGTAGCCGCCGATGGCCTTCTGAATGCGGTAAACATACATATCGATCGCAAGATCGGCAAGTTCGTTGCCCGCTGCCGCAGCGGCAAGCACATCGCGCATGTCAGCCGATACGCCCGATACGCCCAAGATGCCGCTTTCCTTGTTTAGGATCGCATCCATCTCGTCGAAGGATTTGTGCTCGCGGCGCATGAGGTAGGTAACGATAGCCGGATCGATGGAGCCTGAGCGTGTGCCCATCATAAGGCCCTCAAGCGGGGTGAAGCCCATGGAGGTGTCGATCGATTTGCCGTGGTTCACCGCTGTGATCGAGCCGCCGTTGCCCAGATGGCAGGTGATAAGGCCCAGGTCGCGCAGGGGCCGGCCAAGCAGGTTCGCGGCTTGTTGTGCGGCATAACGATGGCTCGTTCCGTGCGCGCCATAGCGGCGAATGCGGTACTTCTCGTAGTATTCACGCGGCAGGGGATACATGTAGGCTTTCGCTGGCATGGTCGCGTGGAATGCGGTGTCGAAGACCGCAACCTGTGGCGTGTTCGGCATGAGCTCGCGCATGAGGTCGATGCAGGCATCGGCGGGAGGGTTGTGGAGCGGTGCGAGCTCTTCGCAGATGGCAAGCTTCTCGCGCACGGCTTCATCGATGATGACCGAGCGCGTGAAGTATTCGCCACCGGCCACCACGCGGTTGCCGATCGCATCGATCTGCGAAAGGCTGCTGATGGGAGACTCGGGATCGTCCACGAGGATGTCGAGCAGCTTTGCGAGACATTCCTGCACGGGCATATCAGCCACGTTATAGGTGGTCTTTTGGAAATCGGGGGCGAACGAAACGTTCATGAATGCGCCTGGCGTGCCAACCTTTTCAGCAAGGCATTTCATCAGCGTTACCTTGCCATCGGTTTCGATCAGTTGGCTTTTGAGCGAAGAGCTTCCTGCATTCACCACGAGCACGCGCATGGGCATCTCCTTTTTTAGGGTTGTGAACAAAATGTCCAAGAAAAGATCGGGGAACATTATAGCAAAGACCTGTCTTGAGCCTGCTTGGGGCCATACAGCTCGATTCGATGCCAAGCGTTCGCTGTTCTGTAACGGAACCGACAGAAGGTTAGGAGCGATCTGGCGAAGAATCCTGCATACGCTGCCAGAAGCGTCGTGCGATCGTTGCACAGATGCACGAGAGCACTCCCAAGATGCCGCCAACAAGACCGACTTCCCCAAGTCCTGCGTGGGTCACGACAAGACCTCCCACGAGCGTGCCGAAGGCGATGCCGATGTTGAACGAGGTGGGCTCGATGGAGGCAGCAAGTACGAGCGCGCGTGGATGGCGCTTGCGTGCGACGCCCATGAACATCGTGATGCACGAGATCGAGAAGCTATACATGAGCAGCGCAATAAGGAAGATGGGCACGAGCGCAAGTGCGCTATTCGTCTTGCAGAGCCAGAGCGCAAAAAGGGCGAGCGCGAGTGCGAACAGCATCGCAGGAATGGGCTTCATGCCCGCGCGTACATCCACCACGCCCGAGATCAGATCGGACACGATGCAGATGATGCCGAAGACGAGCAGGATAAGGCCTGATTGCGCTGGCGGGAATCCGAGGTAGGTTTCGAGGTAGGGGGCTACGTAGCCATAGAAGGTGTAGACCGCTCCTACGCCGAAGGTGAAGAGGAGCACACCGAAGATGATGGGCGGTTCCTTGAAGAGAATCACTTGTTCGCGCAAAGAGGCGAGAGCGGAGTGCTTTTGCGCGGAGCCTTCTTTGTGCGGAGATGCTTCGTGCGGCACGAAGATCGTGAGCAGCACGGCGGATACGAGCGCGAAGACGAAGGCGGCATCCATTGCCACCTGCCAGGTGAGGTATTCGACGATGAAGCGTCCCGCGCTCGTTGCGAGCACGAGCGCGATCGAAAAGGCTGCATAGATGATCGAGATGCCGATCGACGAACGATGTGCGCCCAGCAAGTCAGGCACGTAGGTGGTGGCAACGGCAAGCAGCGGACCAGAGACCGCGCCCATCACGATACGCGAGATGAGCAGTACTTCATAGGTGGGTGCGGTGGCGGAAACGAAGTTGCTCACCACGAAGATCGCAAGATAGACCACCAGAATGGTCGAGCGCCGAAACGATCCGGTGAAGATCGAGAGCAGCGGGGTTGCGATAGCGTAAGCGAGCGCAAAGAGGCTGATCAGCTCCCCAATGCGCGCGATCGAGCAGCGGTAATTCTCGGCGAGCTCAGGTTCGATGCCGATGACCACGAACTCCGAACAACCGAGCGAAAACCCAAGGAGAACGAACAGCACGAAGCAGAGCATGCTCCTTTTCGTGGTCTTCTTTGCAGGTGTTGCCACTTCGGTGCTCCCTTGCGCTTGCACGATGTTCGCGTGGTGGTTTGTTCGAGTCATTTTTTCCATGCTCGCTATACTAGCTCAATCAGGTTGGTGGGAACGACGAATCGGCGAAGCCTGCGCCTTATGAAGCGAGAGGACGCTCCCTGTTCGCGCCTGTTAGCCGCGGTAGTAGAGCACCGCGATCTGCGTGCGGTTGGAGAGCGCCTTTTTGGAAAGGATCGAACTGATGTGATTGCGCACGGTCCCTTCGGAAAGAAAGAGCGTGCTTGCGATCTCGCGATTGTCCATCCCTTGCGCCACGAGGCGAACAACGCTGAGTTCGCGCTCGGTCAAGTCGGCGAAGCGTTCTGCCTCATGTGCGATCAGCCGCGCGGTCTCATTGCCCTCTTCGGTATTTTGCCCAGCAGCTTGCATGAGCGAAAGATAGCCTTCGCGCAGATCGTCATAGGCGAAACGGTATGCTTCGCGCTCGCTCGTCTCGCGCAAGTTGCGCACCGCAAGAACGACCGCGATCGCGCACAAGAGCACTTCGACGCTCACCACCACTTCAAAAGCGTCCGCTATCCCTGCCGCAGCAAGCCCTTCCGCAATAAGAGACCCCTGCACTTGCAGGCCGATGCCGTACGACCCCGTTACGCCAGAAGCATTCAAGGCCATCACGCCCACAAGCGGTGCGATCCAGATCAGGCGAACGAGCCACGAGCGTTCGTGCAAGGCAAGATAGACCACTGCGGGCAGGTAGAAGAAGACATCGCCGATCACGGCCGCACAGAGACAGAAAAGGATTTGAGCACTTATCCGCACGGGCTTGTTCGCGTAGGCGCAGATGCAGATCAGTACTACGGTGGCGAGCAATCCCACGATGGCGATCTCGCTCTTGCTCGCAAGAAGCGAGAACAAACAACAGAGAATGGCCAGCACTATTTCATCGACGAAATTTCTCATGCCTTTATTGTAACGTTTGTGGCGGTCTTCTCAGTTTTGTAAAAAACACCAGGTCATCTTTGAATTCTTCCTATGGATGACAAATGTCATATTCTCAAGGGCTGCGGCTTGAGAATATGATGAATGTGGCTTTTATATACAAGATGAGCATTCCTTCGCACGTCCCGCGCCGCGCGCTCTATTCGCGTGAGGAAGGCGCTATCGTTTTTGTAGGAAGAAAGAGGAATCCCGTGGAACCGATCGTATCCGTCAAGGACCTTGTTAAACGCTACGGAAGCGCGGTGGCGCTCGATCACTTCACGCTCGAGATCGCACCGGGCGAGATCTTCGGCTTGCTCGGACCGAACGGCAGTGGAAAGACGACCGCCATCAATTGCATCTTGCAGTTGCTCACCTACGATCGCGGCGAGATCTGTCTGTTCGGTCAGCCGATGACGCAAACGCGCTACGACCTGAAACGGCGCATCGGCATCGTGCCGCAGAATATCGCGGTGTTCGAAGAGCTGAGCGTGCAGCAGAACATCGATTACTTCTGCAGCCTGTATGTTCAAGATGCGGCAGAGCGCAAGCAGTTGGTGAAGCGCGCCATCGAATTCGTCGGGCTTGAAGATTACACCCGCGCGCGTCCTAAGAAGCTTTCCGGTGGTCTTTTGCGCCGCCTCAATATAGCTTGCGGCATCGCGCATCGTCCCGAGCTCATCTTCCTCGATGAACCCACCGTGGCGGTCGATCCGCAGAGCCGCGCGTCGATCCTCGATGGTATCAAGCAGATGAACGCAGAAGGGTCGACCATCGTCTACACCAGCCACTACATGGAAGAGGTCGAAGAGATCTGCACGCGCATCATGATCATGGACAAAGGGCACACGCTCGCGTGCGGCACGAACGAAGAACTTAAGGCACTCGTTGCGGCAGGCGAGAAGATCATCATTGAAGCGGACGTTTCTGAAGCGGCGCTCATCAAGCTGCGGTCGCTTCCGCATGCGCTGCGCGTGGAGTACGAAAGCGGCCGGCTAGAAGTGGTGTGCGAGAACGCTGAGCACAATGTGGCCGATGTGCTCGATGCTCTTTCGGTAGCACGCATCAAGCCTGGGCGCATTTGGGCTGAACCGCCTACGCTCAACGATGTGTTCTTGGAGATCACCGGTCGCGAGCTACGTGATTGAGGGCGGTTATGTGGGCTAGTTTCAAATACTCATTGCTTCAGCTCGTACGAGTACCCGGCGTGCTCATCTGGACGCTCGTCTTTCCGATCGTGCTCGGTTCACTGTTCGTGATGATGCTCGGCGCGCTCGATGAGCGTGCGGAAGCGGTTTCGGTGAATGTGGTCGTGGTCGATGAAGAGCAGGCGAAGGGCGAAGAGCACACCGCTCTCTCCTTCGAGAACATCGCATCAGCAGCGCAAGCAGGCGCTCAGGTTGGAAGCGTCTTCGACGAAGAAGCGTTCGGCGCGCAGGCGTTCGCTACCTTCATGGAAGCGCTCGGTGAAGGCGACGATGCGCTCTTCAATATCACCTACGTGTCTTCGCCCGAAGAAGCTGCCGCGCTCGTGCGCGAGAGCTTGGGAACCGACGATGAATACGCAGGCTATGTGCAGTATGTCGATGGCGAGGTACGAACCGTGCTCGCAAAAGCCACCAGCGCTTCTGAAGCGTATGAGGTGGAGCCTTCCATCCTCATGATGATCATGGATCGCTATGTAGCCGAAGAGGCGCTGATCAAGGAGACCTTGCAGAAGAATCCAGCAGCACTTGCCAACCCTGAATTCATCGAGACGCTCATGGCCCCTGTTGAAGCCACTGTGCGCGCAAGCGTCACCGACAATACCCCGCGTGAATCGCTGCGCTACTACTTCGCCCTCTTCGGCATGGCGGCGTTCTTCGGTGCCAGCATCGGGCTCATCGGGTTCCAACAGATCCGCGCGAATGCGTCTGCCCTTGCGGCACGTCGTTCGCTCGGTGCGCTTTCGCATGGCAAGACCGCTTTCGTCACGCTGCTTGCGAGCTGGTTGCTCTCGTTCGCGAGCCTGCTCGTGCTCTTCGCGTTCCTCGTGGTGATCGGTGGCGTTGACTTTGGGGATCGTGTGGGCATCTGCATCCTCATCTGCCTCGTTGCCTCGCTCTGCGCCACAGCGCTCGGATGCGCGCTCGCTGCTATTCCGAAAGTGCCCGATCAGGCGAAGGGCGGCATCGTGACTGGGATCGTGTGCGTGGCCTCTCTCTTTGCAGGGCTCTATGGCACCTTCGCGATGGACTTCGCCGATGCCGTATCGCAGACTGCTCCTTGGCTGGATGTGATCAATCCGGTCGTGCAAGTATGCCAAGCCTTCTACGCGACCATGTATTACGACACCTATGCGCAAACGTTCGGGCATCTTGCGATCCTGTTGGTGATGGCGCTCATCTTCTTCGCGCTCTCCGCTCGTTCACTGAGGAGGAAACGCTATGCAAGTCTTTAAGTGCGCCCTGCGCATCATGCGCGCATCGTTCGTCTTTCCCCTTATCTATGTGGTGGGCTTAAGCTTCATGAGCGTCGTGTTGGCTTTTTCTGCCGTTCCGCTCGACGATAAGCAAAGCGACGATTTCGAGCGCGCTGAATATGTTTATTCGATCATCGACCGCGACAACAGCACCATTTCGCATTCGCTTGCCGAAGCACTCGCAGAAGGCGGGGAGGCGACCTGGGTAGCGGATGACCGTGTTGCTATTCAGGATGCGGTCGCGAAGGGCCATGTGGATTACCTGCTCATCATCCCTGAAGGCTATGAGGAGCGTTTCCTCGCAGCGAAGAGCGCTGAAGAGATCCCTGAAATGGAAGTGATATTCAGTTACTCCTCGCTTTCGGGAGCATACGTGGATGAGGTCGTGAACGAATATGCCTCGCTGCTCCACACGCTGGCACTTTCCGAAGGAACGGGGGATGTTGGTGCTCTCACGCAAGATGCGCTCGCTTTCGCATCGAAGCAGGCCCAGGGCACCGTGCTTGAGGGCGAGCAGTCCGCCTCTCCTCTTGACCAGCTCATCTTCTACCTTACGTGGGGTATGTATCCGCTCTTCACCGGCATCACCGTATGCATCGGTGTGCTGCTCTACCGCATGGGTCGCAGCGATGTGCGCAAGCGTAACCTTGCTTCTCCGCTGCCGCTTCGATCGCTCAATGCGCAACTGGTGCTCAGTTGCCTTGCCATTGCGCTCGCTTCGGTTGCGTGGGTGCTCGTGCTCGGTGCGCTCTTTTTCCCTGAAGGAGTCGCGCTGCTCGGGGCGGGCGGCATGGCGGCGATCGCGCTCGTGGTGCTCGTCTTTTCGCTCATTCCCGCATCCATCGGATTCATGCTCGGTATGCTCGGCGCCAATACAGCGGTAGCGAATTCGGTAGGGAATATCGTCGGTCTTGCGATATCGTTCTTCGGCGGTGCGTGGTTCTCGATCAGCCTCATGGAGCCGGTGGTGCGCGATATCGCCCATTGGCTACCAGGTCTTTGGTACACGCAGGCATGCCAGGCGGTTGCCGATCTTTGCACGGGTGCGGCAGGCGCACAGCCCAGTGTGCTCTTCATCGCGCTCGGCGTGATGGTGCTCTTCGCCCTTGCCTTCTTCTGCGTGGGACTCGTGGCTGCGAAGAAGCGCACGCAAACCGCTGAAGCAGGGGGTAACCGCGGCGCCGAAGCGGTGCTCTAGCTCGATGTCTTCAATATGATTCAATCAGGAACTTTCGTTCGTTCCTTCTTTGTTTGAATAGATCGACAAGCTCTCTGTGTTTCGAAGGAATTATACTCATTGCGAAGTTCAGGGTGATCTTGTGCGTATTTTTTACGTCTCAGTAAAGATATATTGAAGAATTTGAAAGAACACGCGATCGTATTTCACAAGCGGCTCAAGTAGTGAGATTATCTAAAAGATGACTATGAAGGACCGCCGAACGACAGACCATCCGCAACACGCCCCGCAACCACGCCTGCAAGAAGCTCCGCGACAGCGCAAGGAACCGCGCATGCATAAGCAGAATTTCATCGCGCGCTTGGTGAATCAGTGGTTCGATCGCGTGATGGGAGCGCTCTCCGAAGGCTCGCTTTCCGATCAGAAGGAAGAATACGCCGCGCATCGCACCACGCGAGACTTCATCTGGAACACGGTTGGTGTGGGCGCATGGGGCATGGTATTTCCCATACTCACCATCATCGCCACGCAACTGGTCGGTGCCGAACAGGCAGGCATGTTCTCGATGGCCTTCGTTACTGGCACGCTGCTCGTGATCCTGGCGAATTTCGGTGTGCGCACCTATCAGGTCTCGGATGTGAACGAGAAGCATACGTTCATGGATTACCAGATCAACCGCTGGATCACCTGTGTGGTCATGGTGGCAGTCGGGGCGATCTATTGCCAGATCCGTGGCTACGATAGCACCATGTTCTATATCTCGATCGGCGTGTATCTCTACCGCATGGTCGACGGACTGGCAGATGTGTATGAAGGTCGTCTTCAGCAGGTCGATAAGCTCTACTTGGCGGGTATCTCGCAAGCTCTTCGTTCGGTGGCGGCACTTGTCGTGTTCTCGATACTGCTGCTCATCACGCGCAACATGATCGTCGCTTGTATCGGTATGGCTATCGCTGCGGCGGCAACTTTTATCGTGGTCACTTTTCCGCTCACGCTCTTGGAAACGCCGAAGGAACGCTCATGGAGTGCGGCTTCTATCGGGCAGCTCTTCAAGAATTGCGCACCGCTCTTCGTTGCGCTCTTCCTCTATGCGGTCATCGATAACATGCCGAAGTTCGTGATGGAAGGCACGCTCTCCTACGACAACCAGCTCTACTTCAATGCGCTCTATTTCCCTGCGCAGGGCATCCTGCTCACCGTGCAGCTGGTCTACAAGCCGCTTCTTGTGCGCATGGCGAACGTATGGAACGATCCTGCGAAACGCCGCCGCTTCGATCTGATCATCCTGGGCATCTTCGTGCTCATCATCGTGCTCACCGTGGTGAATGTGGGGATCATGGCCTGGATTGGCATTCCCATCATGAGCTTCCTCTATGGCATCGATTTCGAGCAGTTCAGGGGACTGAGCTACATCATGCTGGCAGCTGGTGGCGTAACCGCTGCGATCGATTTTCTCTACCAGACCATCACGATCATGCGTCGCCAGAAAGACGTGACGAAGCTCTACGTCATCACGCTCGGCTTCTCGCTGTTCGTGCCTACGCTGCTCGTCATCTTCACGGGGTTGCCAGGTGCGGTGATCGGGTACTTGATCGTGATGACGCTGCTCTTCGTGCTGTTGGTTTGGGAGTACTTGCGCATTCGTTCGAGCTTGAATAGGCAAGATCGTGCTCCTCGTCCGCGCGAACGCGCTACCGAAGCGCAAGACGCACAAGAAGAGCTTTCGCGTGAAGACATACTGGTGCAAACAGCGCGTGCTCCTAGGAGAGCTTCATAAGAGCGCGCAGTTTTTCGCTCGCGTGCTTGCCCGCTGCATCAACGATGGAAGAGCTTCTGCATCTCGGAGAAGAGCTGCTTGCGCGTGAGTACGAGCAGCAATACCAAGAGCAATCCCGAAACCACGCCACTCGCGATCGAGAGCGCCGGCTGGCTCACCAGTCCTGTTGCGAGCAGAACGAGTGGCACCATGCCGAGCACGAAATTGAACAGCAGATACTTTGCGTAACCCTGCACGAATCCATTACGGAATACCGCCACGAGCACGCCGTTGAAGAAAAGCGCCACGAGCGTGAGCGCAGGAACGACATAGGTGGCAAGACGGCTATCGCCCGTTGCGAGCAGCAATAAGAGCGCGAGCGCCATCACCACAAGGAAGTAGCGCTCGATGATACGGAGAAAGCTGGGGGAGTGCACGACCACGTTGCGGATGAAGATGTAGTTCACGATCACTGCAGCAAACGAAGCGATTCCTGTTATGGCTGATGCATGCGTGCGCACGCAGAGGAACGCCACGAAGGCCAGCGCGGCGAACGTGAGCGCGATCATGGAGCGCTTCGCAAGCTTCTTGGTGCGTGCAAGCTCGTTTTCCGGGAATATCATGCCCTCAGGGGTGCCTTCGAGCTTGCTTCCACACAGAGGGCAGCGATCGAGCACGCCCGTGAAATCGATACGGCAGGAGGGGCAGTATCTCATAGCCTTCTCCTTTTGTTTCTTGTGCGCGTGTTCTTCATCGTTTGCTCCCTTGTCTGCGTTCTTCAGCGATGCGGCGGGAAAGCTGTTCGAAGTGAGCTTGGGTGAGTTCGCTATCCACCTGACCAGAGGTCTTGTTCACGCTGATCACCCCTTCGATCCCTAAGTCGGTGAAAACGCGGCAGAAGTTGCGCATCACATCGTGGCGCACGTAGACGCTCGAGACTACGATGCTCAACACATCTTTGAACGTGCAAAAAAGGAAGTTCATTCCGTGGGGCGAAGTTGAGACGTTGATGTCGGACACGTAAGGCTCGGTCGCAGGATCGAGCGTGATGCGCCCGATGCTCGATACTGTGGTGGTGACCTCTTGCGCTGCCATCCAGTTCGCGAACATGAGTGCACCGTCCTTCAGGAAGAGCGGAGCATGCGAGATGAAGGGGTTCTTCTCGATCTTGAGCATGCGGTTCATGCGGCGCTTCAGCACCTCTGGCTCGGTGCCGGTCTTAAGCTGCGTTTGTACGAGGTGCGCGATATCTTCGAGCGGAGCATCCGAACTGCCGGGAGTGTAGCTGATGAACGCAAGCCCGAAGAAGTTGCGTAGCGTTTCCGACCCGAAGATCGCGCGCAGATCGACCGGGACATCCATGCGGATCGCACGATCGCGCTTTGCAGGAGGCATCGTGGCGCGGATAGCAACGATGACCGCTGCGATCACGAGCGATGTCACGCTCACGTCCATATTCTTCGCAGCGCTGTGAACCGCGCTTGCTGAAAGATGGTATTCCATGAACGTGGGTTCAGCGGTGTTCTTCCAACCGAACAAGTGATAGACCTTCTCCGATTCGGTCGCGCCTGCTTTCGAGCGCTCGTAGTTAGTCGTGTAGCTGTCTTCGTTGCGCCGCTCAGGCGTGGATGCTGGTTCACTTGGGAGGGCTGGTGTGGCATGGTAGCGCTCTACGACATAGGCATTGAGCAGCGTTTTGAAGAATTCGAGCGTGCCGCGCCCATCCGAGATCATGTGCGAGACTTCCAAGTTGATGCGGTGGCGGAAATAGGTCACGCGCATGAGCACGCTATTGAGGTCGGCGTGGAGTCCAGCGCAGATCGGCAAGCGCTCGGGTTCTACCTGCGGGACTTCATCGGCTGGTTCGAGGTAGTGCCAGAACAATCCACTGCGCAGTTTCACGTTGAAACCAGGGAAGAGTGCGATGCTTCGGTCGAGCGCACGCTGGAGCGCTTCAGGGCTGATGGAGTCCACGAAGGTCGCCGCGAAGCGAAAGACCGTCTGGCCTGCACGCCCTGCTTGGGAAGAATAGTATTTCCCCACGTTGTCTAGTCGGTACCAAGGAGTGCGAGCCATGTGGCATCATCTTCTTGCGGAAGGGGCTGGTGGTCGAGGAAGCTCTCGATGATCTTGTAGGTATCGCGTACGAAGCCGAACACGCTCGGATAGAGGAAGTAGCCGTGGATCGCATTGAGCATGCGTACGCATTCGACCTTGTTACCTTCAAGTTCAAGTCGGGCGGCGTAGGTCTCGCCTTCATCGCGCAGGGGGCAGTATTCGGCGGTTACCACGAGCGTGCGCGGTTGGTGGGAAAGATCCTCTTCTAACAGCGGAGCGAAATAGGGGTTGAAGAAGTCTTCTGGTGGGCTCAGATAGAGATCGACATACCCATTGATGTCTTCCCGCGTGAGGATGTAGTCTTCGCCGTTTTCGCGCACTGAATCGAACATGCTCGTGAGTGTGTGATCGTTATAGACGAGTGGATAGAGCAGAATCTGCGTTCGTGGGGTGAATTCTCCCAGCTCGCGCGCAAGTAGCGAGACGGAGGCAGCAAGATTGCCTCCAGCAGAATCGCCGAAGAGCACGATATGCTCTGGGTCGACATCATCCAGGAGCTCACGAGCGAAGAGCTGGCGCGCAACTTCATAGCAATCCACGAGTGCAGCAGGGAACTTGTACTCGGGTGAGCGGCGGTAATCGACCGACACCACGCGCCTATTGAGCTTGAGCGCCATCTTCATGCACGTATCGGTGTAGAAATCGATATCGCCATTGGCGAATCCTCCGCCATGGAAGAAGAGGATCGTGCCCTCGAAGTCTTCGTTCACATGCAGTCCGTTGCGCAGGGAAAAGTCGATATCGAGCGGCGTGAACACACGGATGGGGATCTCTGCGCCTTCGGAGGTTATAGCAACTTTATCGTCGATGCGGCAGCGCGGACTTGCGATAGTGAGTCGCGCACTCGCATCTTCAGCAGCACGCTGGCGCAAGTAGCCATCTTGGATGTTCGGTCGTAGTTTTGTGATAGCCTTTACGGCTGCTTGTGCAATAGGGTTCACTAAGAGATAACCTCGTGCAATTCTTGCATGATGCGTTTGGCCTGGCGCACATCAACCTGACCAGGCGCGGAAGCTGCTTTGAGTGCGCAGAAGGTGAGCGAAGAGCCATACATCTCGCCGGTCAAGCGCGAAAGGGAGCCGTCGCGACCCATGGCCATGGTAAGCAGCGGGCCATCATGATGGAGCTTCGACACTTCGTAGGTTGCCTGCAACAGGCGCAGGGTGTCTTCGGGGCAGAGCGCCATGGTGGCGATCTTGGGAATGTCTGCGCCGAGGTTATGCATGCGACACATGAGGTCGACCATCCATTCGGCTGAAGGGGTGCCCCTGAAGTTATGGTAGGAGATAACAGTGGCTACCTGGTGTTCCTTTGCGAAGGCGACCAGTTCCATGGTGGATTCTTCGCCCAATTCGATATCGATGTCGACCATATCGATCGCACCAGCTTCGATGATCGCTTTGTTCAGCGCTACATATTCATCGACAGGTAGGGTAGCTTGTCCACCAGCTTCTATGGTGCGCATGGTGAAGAGCAGGGGATTGTTCGGCGTGGCAGCAGCGATCAGTTTACTGTTTGCTGCCATCTGTGCGGGATCGTGCAGGTCGGCTGCGAAATCACCGCGCCATTCAAAGGCATCAACACCTACTTCGATGCCGGTCTTGATCGTTTCGATGGTCTCATCGACCGTGGGATCCATGAGCGAGATGATGGTCTTCGGGAGGCCTTCACCGATCTTCATACCTTTGATCTCGAGCGCTGTCATAATCGTCTCCTCACTACGTGACCCCTGATGCGAACTAGCTCGTACGGGCTGTCATTCGTTGTTCTCTTTCTTTATACCACGTTGTGAGATGACAAACTACCCGGTCGTCGTCATCTTGAGGTTGCTCCAAGCTAGCGGATCAATCGAGCAAGGTATCGAGCACGCCGAAGAGCTTGTCAACCTCGATCGGCTTGGGGAGATGTCCGTTCATGCCCGCTTCGAGCGCGCGTTGACGGTCTTCATCGAAGGCATCGGCGGTAACGGCAAGGATCGGCACTGAAGCAACTTCCTTGTTAGGGAGGGCGCGGATCGCACGCGCAGCTTCATAGCCGTTCATGATGGGCATTTGGATATCCATGAGCACGAGATCGAAGGTTCCTGGTTCAGATAAAGCTACCTGTTCAACGGCATCCTTGCCATCGATCGCGGTCGTTATGACAAAGCCTGCATCGCTGAGCAGCTCCACTGCGATCTCGCGATTGAGCATGTTGTCATCGACCAAGAGGATGTGATAATTCTGGGCGCGCTCAGCCTGGAAGAGCGCCGATCGCTCATCCCTCTCTGCTGCGGCAGCGTCGCGCGCAGAGACGAGCTTGAAGGTGAAGATAACCGTGAAGGTGGTGCCCACTCCCACTTCGCTCTCGACCTGGATCGTGCCACCCATCATGTTGACGAGGTTCTTCACGATGGCCATGCCCAGCCCGCTTCCCTGGATGCCGCTGATCGTTTGCGTGCGTTCGCGCTCGAATGGGTCGTAGATCTGCTCGAGGAATTCGGGTGCCATGCCGATGCCCGTATCGGAGACGATCACGCGATAGCAGCCGCTTTCGATGTCGTTCGCGGGTAGCTCCGTGAGGCTCAGACGCACCATGCCGCCAGCAGGAGTGAACTTCACCGAATTGCTCAAAAGGTTCATGAGTATCTGGTTGAGCTTCACCTTGTCGCAGAGCACTTCACTGTGGGTGAGCTCTGTGCTGACATCGAACTCCAGCTGCTTCGATTCAACTTCAGGAGCAAGGATCTCTTCGAGTGCGGCAAAGACTTCATTCAGATCGCAAGGACCTTCGTCGAGCGAAAGCTTGCCTTGCTCGATACGGCCCATGTCAAGGACGTCGTTGATCAGGTTCAGCAGATGATTGCCCGATGTCTTGATCTTGGAAAGATATTCCTCCACGCGTTCAGGATCGCCAATGTGGCGTGTTGCTAGTTCGGTGAAGCCGACGATCGCATTCATAGGAGTGCGGATGTCGTGGCTCATGTTCGAGAGGAAGGTGCTCTTCGCTTCGTTGGCGCGGTTCGCGTATCCAAGCGCTTCTTCGAGGAGTGTTTTCTGCTCGAGCTCTTCGCGGATCTGCTGATCGATATTGCGTAGGCCCACTACGATGAAGTTCTCCTCGCCGGCGCGTACTCCCGTAACGCTGAGCTGGCGATACTGGACTGCATCATTCACATTAGCGCGATAGATACGATCGAAGCGGTTGTGCGAGGAAAGTTCGCGACGAATGTTCTCGGGGGTGAGCAAGGAGCGGACCATCTCTTGGTCTTCAGCATCAACGCGCTTGTCGATGTAGGCATTCATCGTTTGATCGAGGGCGATATCTCCTGCGAAGATGTCGCTCAGTGCTGCATCGAGGTCTTCCGACACCTGGAGCACCTCGCCCGTATCGGAATCGAGCTGGAATGAGCAGACAACCATGTAATCGCTGCTGAGCGCTTGGATCAAGCTATGGTGTACGAGCTCTTTCTGCGCCTCGAGGTTCTTCTGCTTGGTGATGTCGAGCAAGAAGCGCTGAATGTAGCGCTCGCCATCGTTTTCGATGAGCTTCATATCACCCATCACATGAATGAGCGAGCCATCGCTGTGACGCACGCGATATTGGGTCGAATTGCTGTCGCCCACATTGCGCAGCTGATGGATCTGGTCGATCATGCGGCCACGATCTTCTTCGATCACCGAACGAGCGATCGTGTCGAACCCATCGTCCATCATCTCTTGTTCGGTGGCATACCCTAAGATATCGAGTGCTTTTTGGTTCACACCCAAAATGCGCGTGCCATCGACGCTATGGGTGAGCACGCCGCAGTCGAGCGAACGGAAGATGGTCTCGAGCGCTTGGTTCTTATCGATGAGGCTTTGTTCGTAGGCGCGTTCTTGAGTGATATCGATGCCAACGCCCACCGTTCCCATGACCGTGCCGTCGATGTTGTAGAGCGGCGATTTGTAGGTGGTGAGCAAACGGTCGCCTTCAGAAGTCTGCACGGCTTCTTCAGAAACGCACGTCCTGCCTGATGCCATGACCTCGTTCTCCGATTCAATGCAGGCAGGATCATCGTGTTCCACGTCCCAAATGTAGGCATGACCTTGCCCTTGAACTTGCTCTTTGGTCTTGCGTACGGTGGCGCAGAAGCTGTCGTTGACCTTCTCGTGGATGCCATCGCGCGTTTTGTACCAGATGAGATTCGGGATCGAATCGATGGTGGTGTTGAGGAATTGGTCGGTTTGCCAGAGGTCGGCCTGGAGCTTTCGATCGGCTTGCCATTTCTTGAAATGGAAAGCGAGCAGCGCATCGTCAAGTGGCGCCTCCCAGAAATCAAAGAGGAGGCACGCTGCTTCGTCGAGCTCGGCGAACGTTTCAGCGGGAGCTACCAGGACGATATCGGCGCCGCTTTTACGTTGTGCCGCTATGCTGCTCACAAGCTGCGCCGCCTCAGGGCCGCTCGAACGAAGGAGGATGAGGTCGGCCTCGCTGATAGTGTTGGCATCGATGCTCTCGCTTGCATGAATGCTGTGTTGAAAGCTCGGAAGGGGTTCGATGTTCGAGATGAGCGCAACGCTGTTCTGCGAAAACCCTATGAGATAGATATGAAGCTTTGCAGTATACATACGCCCTCACCCCTTATGCAACTTGTATATTGTAGCGTTCACTTGCGCTGATAGGGAAACAAATCAGTATAAAAAATGAGCTTGAGGCACATTTTCCCTGCACTCCGAGAGGAATCGGACTATTATTTATGATAAAGCGAGACAGGCATCTCATCATATTGACGTATCAGCAGGACAGTGCATGAAAATCCATCGTTCGTACTACAAAGAGTATCTTTTCTTCTTCGGTACCGATGAACAGGCAACCGGAGAAGGAGCGCTCGGGCAGCAGGTTGACGATCTGCTTGCGGCCAATGTAGCAGTCGGTGCGATGTGCGGCTTCTTCGATGAGGCTTATACACTTTACTTCGCCAGCGAATTCGCACTGAACAATCTCGACTATACGGTCGAAGAGTTCGTAGCGCTTTCTCAAGGCAGCTTCATGAACGTGGTCTTTCCAGAAGATCGCGATGTCGTTCAAAAGGCATTGGACGATAGCTCTTTCGAACATTTTGAATTCCGCATGATCGCAAAGGACAACACACCCCGCTGGTTCACGGGCAAGTGCACGGTGAATGTGCTCGATGATGGTAGGCGCGTGTGGGTGGCAACCTTCCGCTCGATCCAGGAAGAGCATGCGTTCAAGAAAGAGATGCTCTCGAAGCTTTCGCACGACATGTTCACCCCGCTCAACACCATTCTTGGGACTGCGGATCTTATGGCATCGGGCTGCACCGACGAAAAGACCAAGAACAGCTGCTATCTCATCTACGATGCTGCCACGCGCCTCATGGACATGGTCGGGCGTGCGATGGAACTTCATGGTGATACTGCCGAAATGCTCCAGAACAACCAGCCCTTCAGTTTGCGCGAGCTCGTTTTGGTCACACGCGATCAAACGGCACGCCGCCTCGACAAACGCCAGCAGAATGTGGAGGTCTCGATCGAGGTCGAGCATCCGAATGTGAAGTCGAATTTCAGCTATCTCAATCGCGCCCTGCGAGCGCTCATCGAAAACGCCTCGACCTTTTCACCTGAAGGAAGCACGATCGTGCTGCGTGCACGTGAGCTCGATTCCTTCAACCAGGGCTTCGGGTTCTATGAGATCTCGGTGAGCGATAAGGGCATCGGCATCGAAGAGAACGATCTCGCCCGCATCTTCGAGCCGTTCGTGCGCGTGAAGGATACGCGTCTCGATGACGATATCCCGCATATGGGACTCGGTCTTTCCACGGCGAAGCAGCTCATCCAATCGCTCGGCGGGAACATCTTCGTTACCAGCGAGCTTGGCGCAGGCTCCACGTTCTCGATCCGTGTTCAGCTCGAGATCGACGAAGGGGAGGGGGAAACGTCGGTCACCGATGCGCTCAAGGGTAAGAACGTGCTCGTGGTCGAAGATAACCAGATCAATCGCGAGATACTGTGCGAATACCTTGAGATGGAAGGCGCGAACGTTGTTCCCGCGAAAGATGGTCAGGTTGCTTATGATGAATTCCTCGAGCGCGAGCCAGGATTCTTTGACATCATCACGATGGATATCCACATGCCCAACATGGATGGCTATGAGGCAACGCGCTGCATTCGTGCCTGCAAGGAAAAAGGCGGCGATTCCGTTAAGATCATTGCGGTAACCTCCGATACGCACAGCGAAGATGTGCGCCGTATCCTTTCGAGCGGCATGGATGCTCATGTCGCGAAGCCGGTGGACATCAAAGCGCTGAAGGCTGCGATCCATACGCTCAACGCTTCCTAGCGGGTAAAAGAGCAGCACGCCGACCACCCGAAAAGACCGTGCGCTCTTATGTTTCCTTGCTATTAAGCTTCGTTTGTTCTGGTTAAGCCCCCTGTGGGAGTGGTATTATTTCCACAGCAAAAACAGGGTGTGCGAGGATATCGCCCTCTGTTCTCGGGGGTAGGAAAAAGGAGGCCACATCGTGGCTTGGCATCATATTTTTGGTCGAGGCGAAGACAAGGTTTCGCAGAAGAGCGCAGACCCCACAATGGATCCTTCGAACAAAGTATCTTCATCAGACGCATCGACTGTAACCGATGTGGAATCGCACTGGGGCTTTCCCGACCGTTTCCCGGGAGGGCTGTTCCGCTATCCTGCTCAAGGCGAAGATACGCTCGATCGTGTGAGCGGCGGCCTCATTCGGATGTTTCGCTGCGAGAACGAAGAGCAATTCCGCGAACTTACCGGCAATACCTTTTCCGGCATGATCTTCGAAGAGGATCGCGAAGAGGCTCTTGCGAGCATCGAGTCGCAGATCCTCTCGAGCAATGACGATCATCTGCGTTACCGCATCCGCTGTGCTGATGGGGAAGTGCGTTGGGTCGAAGACTGGGGACAGCTCGTCGAAGATTCGAAAGGGAAGCTCTGGTTCTATGTCACGCTCATGGACATCTCTGGTCAGGTGCACGACGAAAAAGAGCTGTACGAAGCGAATGAGAGCTTGCGTTTGGCGAACGAGCGCCTCGAGATCATCACGGCGCTTTCGAACGACGTGCTCTTCGATATCCAGTGCGGAACCGGGGAAGCGAACGTCTATGGCGATTTCGTAGGCCGCTTTGGGCGCGAACCAGTCCAGGAGGATTTCGTTGTTCGTCGCCGTTGTCATAATCCCTGTACCCTTGACATCACCTCGCATGATCTTTCGCCGCTCTTGAGCCAGATCGGTGAGAATTCGCTGGTTGATTTCGAAACTTCGACCACCAATGAAGACGGCGAGACCATCTGGTATCGCTATCAGTCGGTGGTGCTCTACGACGAAGAGGGCAAGCCTATGCGTCATGTGGGGCGCTTGCTCGACACAAATGAGGCAGCTCAGCGCGAAAGCCAATTCCGTCAGAAGGCGGAGCGTGACGCGCTCACGGGGCTCTATAATCGCTCGGCCGCGATCGATCGCATCGAAACCGCGCTGCGCACCGAAACGCGTCCGTGCACGCTCATCGCGGTTGACGTCGACGACTTCAAAGGTGTCAACGACACGTATGGGCATCTTGAGGGCGATGCGGTCTTGAAGGAGCTTGCACGCTTCATGAAGCAGGTCATGCGTAAGGAAGACATCGTTGCGCGTTTTGGCGGCGATGAATTCATCATCTTCGCCCCAGGTCTTGCGCCAGGACCAGCGACCGATCGTGTCTTGAGCCACCTTGCACGCGGTCCCTTCGCTGCTCAACGCTCGACCGATATTGCACCTGAATCGCCCGACGGGCATAAGTTCCGTGCTTCACCTACGCTCAGTATCGGCGCAGTATGCCTCGCTGCTCCTCCTATGCCCTTCGAAGATCTTTATGCCGTTGCTGACAGCACGCTCTATCAGGCGAAGGAAAAGGGCAAAGCGCAGTATTTCCTCACCACGATCGGCTAGTCTTCCAGCAAGAGCGCTTAGTGCAGGAAAGCATACGTTTTTGTAAGAATTCACCAAACCGCTTCACCTCTGCTTGCGGCCTCCGTACAATGGTCCCTGACGGTACCGAATGTGGATATGCGAGAATTCCATGGCTTATTTGAACACTGCTAACGATGCATCAGGGTCTTCGATCTTCATCGTAGAAGACGATAGCGTATTGCGTGACGAACTGGCTAACCTGCTCGAGCTCAATGGCTATGAGGTGCATTGCTGCAAAGACTTCGCGCATGCGGCCAAGGAGGCGCTCGCGGGCGATTTCGATTGTGTGATACTCGACCTCACGCTTCCGGGCACCAATGGGCATGCGATCTGTCGCGCCATTCGTGCGAAGAGCGAAGTTCCTATCATCGTGCTCACTTCGGCAACCGACGAATTCCACGAGGTCATGTCGCTCAATCTCGGTGCGAACGATTTCGTGATGAAGCCGTATCGCCCAGCCGCACTGCTCGCGCGATTAGGCGTGCTCGTTGCTCGCGGGGAGCAATCGCAGCAAGCCACCATGCTCGAACACCGCGGTCTCACGCTCGATCTCAATACCTGTGCGGTTACCTATCAGGGCAAGGAAAGCCAGCTCACGCGTAACGAACAGCGCATCCTCACCCTGCTCATGCGAAACGCTGGCACGATCGTCTCGCGCCAGGAGATCATGTGCGATCTATGGGAGTCCGATGCGTTCATCGACGACAATACGCTCACGGTCAACATCAATCGCTTGCGCAAGAAGCTCGCACAGCTCGATGTGCCCGAGGAGTTCCTTCAGACGCGCCGTTCGCTCGGGTATGTGATCGAGTGAACGAGCTTCGTCGTACGCGCTTTTCGCCGAGCGCCTTCATCAGGGGCAAGGCTCTCTTTCTTGCTGGATCGATGCTGTTTATCGTGCTCCTTACGCTCGTTCTGATCGTTTTGGAGGTTTCGACGGGTGGGATCGTCTTCATCGATCTGATCGCGGTCATGGGTGTTACGGGATACCTCATACTTCAGTACGTGCGCAGGGCGTCGTTCTGGCATCAGGTCGAAGAGGCAACGACCAACCTTGAACAGGGTGCACACGTTATCGATCTGGTCGACCCGCCTTCCTTTCTGGAAGGGCGGCTTGCCTATGAGGCTGCGCTTGCGATCGTGCAAGCTGATAATCAAGAGATCACCGAGCTGAGATCGAACGCGCGCGAAAACGCTGAATATATCGAGCTATGGGTTCATGAGGTGAAGACGCCGCTCTCGGCCGCGAAGCTCATCACCAAACGCATGAGCGGCCCCGATGTGCTTGCCTTGCGTCGTGAGCTTGAGCGCATGGACGATCTGATCTCACAATCGCTCTTCGCTGCGCGCACTGAATCGCTGGTGGCTGACTATCTCATCAGGGAAATGAATCTCGCAGACATTGTAAAAGAGGTATGCAAATCGCACATGCACTACCTCACTTCGCTCGGAGTCGCGCTCGATTTCCAGATCGACCCCGATACCACGGTATTCGCCGACAAGATGTGGCTCGAATTCATCATCACGCAGATCGTGGTGAACGCTGCCAAGTATGAAGCGCACACTATTTCATTCATTGCCTTCGAAGCGCAGCAGGAATCGTCGACCAGCACGACCGTGCTCGAGATCAAAGATGATGGATGCGGCATTCCTGCCGAAGATGTGCCCCGTGTTTTCGATCGTGGATTCACCGGCGCGGTCGGACGCGCTCATGGGTCTGCTACGGGCATGGGTCTCTATCTGGTAGCGCGCATGTGTGCCCGTATGGGACTCTCGATCATGCTCGCTTCCGAAGAAGGTGTGGGCACCCGTGTGCAGATAGCCTTCCCGCACGACCGTCGCCACGCGCTCCTTGAAAAGAGCAACCTTACGAAGGCGTAAGGAGCATGTAAGGCAAATCGATGGTAGCGTTTCGCTTGCGCGTGCAAGATGAAAGTGCGGGATCTCTGAGAAGCATTTCCGAGACATTCGCGGAAGTCGACATTCGCGAAACACCTAACAGCCCCTTCTCGGGGATTCCGCGCAAGAATCTCACGATGAAAGGACGGAAGCAATGTCACCACTGAAGATACTCAAGGGCGCATGCACGGTCGTTGGTGCAGCAGCGCTCAGCGCGACGGTGCTCATGGTCGCGCTCCATACCTTCACCTCCCTTGAATTACCCCACGTAGAAAGGTAACTCCCATGGCAGAAACTATTGCAACTCCACCTGCGACCGTTGTGGGCGCTCATGCGGTGTCATCGCTTCTTTCTGTTCAGCATGCTGAAAAGGTCTTCGGCGCTAAGGGGAATATGACGCATGCACTCGATGGGGTGAGCCTCAATATCGCCGAGGGCGAATTCGTTTCCATCATGGGTCCTTCGGGATCGGGCAAGACCACGCTGCTCAACTGCATCTCCACGATCGATCGTTTGACCAATGGGCGCATCTTGATCAAGGGGCGTGACATCACGAAGCTGAGCACGCGTGCGCTTGCGAAATTCCGCCGCGACGAGCTGGGCTTCATCTTCCAGGATTCGAATCTGCTCGACACCCTTACCGCCTATGAGAACATCGCGCTTGCGCTTACGATCAAGAGCGTTCCGTCTTCGCAGATCCCGGCGCGCATCAACGATATTGCACGTAAACTCGGTGTTGATGCGCAGCTGAACAAGTATCCGAATCAGATGTCGGGTGGCCAGTGTCAGCGTGTTGCGGCTGCGCGCGCCATCGTGTGCGATCCGTCGCTCATCTTGGCGGACGAACCTACCGGTGCGCTCGATTCGCACAACGCTACGGTCATGCTCGAAACGCTCGAGGGTATGAATAAGAACTTCGGCGCTACCATCCTCATGGTCACGCATGATGCCTATGCAGCTTCCTTCACTTCGCGCGTGCTCTTCCTTTCTGACGGACGCATCTTCAACGAGGTGCGCCGTGGCGATCTTTCACGTGAAGAGTATTTCGGACGCATCATGGAGGTCGTGACCTTCCTAGGAGGGGAGGCGCGCCATGTTGGGTAAAGTCGCTCTGCGTAATATTCGCCGTTCGGTGAAGGATTACGCGATCTATTTCGTAACGCTGCTCATGGCGGTAACGCTCTTCTATGCGTTCAACTCCATTTCTGAACAGCAGGTCATGACCGAGATCAACGAGTCTTCCCACATGGATGTCTCGCAGTTCGTTGGCGAGATGGTCTCGCTCTTCTCTTACATCATCGCCTTCGTATTGGCATTCTTGATCATCTACGCAAATTCGCTTTTGATCAGGCGCCGCAAGCGAGAATTCGGCATGTATTTCATGCTAGGTATGAGACCGATACAGGTTTCGCGCATCATCATCTATGAAACGGTGCTGGTGGGCGTGATATCGCTCGCGCTTGGTTTGGGCTTGGGCGTTCTGGTCTCGCAGCTGCTCTCGTTTGCCACGGCAGCCATCTTCGGCATCGCGTTGCCCGATTACCAATTCAGCTTCTCGATGGATGCTTGCATCATGACGCTCGTATGCTTCTGCGTGATCTTCTTCGTAGTAGCGGTGTTCAATGTGTTCTCGATCCGCCGCTGCAAGCTGATCGACCTGATGAACGCTGATTCGAAGAGCGAGAAGGTCGCAGTCCGCAATCCGTGGGTCTGCCTGGTGCTCTTCATCGTCTCAATCGGGCTGTTGGCGGCAGCGTATTGGCAGCTCAAGATCAATGGCATGACCATGCTGATGGATGATAACTTCAAAGCCGCCACGATCCTGATGCTCGTGGGAACGTTCTTGCTCTTCTTCTCGCTTGCCGGATTCATCATTGCGGTGGTCACGCGCGTACGTGGCTTCTACTTGAAGAAACTGCGCCCGTTCACCACCCGACAGGTTGCTTCCAAGGTCAACACCTCGTTCGTTTCGATGGGCATCGTTTCCGTGCTGCTCTTCCTTGCGATCACCACGTTCGCAACGGGCATGGGATTGGTCCAGATGTTCGTGGGTGATATCGAGGAAGCGAATCCCTATGATGCTTCCGTTGCGGTACGACCGGTTGAGAATAATCCGATGCTATCGAAGGCTGAAGCTAAGGACATGGTGAACATTCCGATCGAGGATGTTGAGTCCTATCTGCAGAGCCATATTGATGGCTGGGACCAGTTGGTGAGCGAGTCAGGCACTATCATCATTTACGGCCTTCCTTCGCTGACCTATAAGGATATCCTCGATTCAACAGGCGTTGAGATTCCGAGCGCTACTGCAGTGAACAGCAATGTGGATGTGATCGGCATCTCCGATTTCAATAGGATGCTCGAGCTTCAAGATAAACCAGGGGTCGATCTTGATGATGGCCATTATCTGGTGACTAATAACGTCGAAGCCACAGACGTGCTTGCCAAGGCAATGGTGGATCAGAGCTATTCGCTCGATACAGGCAGCGAAACTTTGATACCTAATTCAGAAGTGATCGATGTCCAGCCTAACGATATGTCCATGCTCTCGAATGCGGTCTTCCTTGTTGTCCCCGATAGGGTCGTGAATGCGCTCGATCCGAGCACCGGTATCTCAAGCTTATTCATCAATCTCAACTATCGAGAGGGGTCAAATGCTGAAGAAGTGCTTCCTCAGTTGATCGAAGATGCGAACGTTGCTCAGATCAATAGCACGTACACTCGCGCGAAGATGATCGGTCAGATGCAGGGTATCAAGCTCGCTATCACCTATCTGGCGCTCTATATCGGCTTGGTCATGCTCTTGGCTGTTGCAGCAATACTCGCGATCCAGTTGCTCTCGCTCACGATCGACTCGCTCAAGCGCTATCGCATGCTCTCGAAGATCGGTTGCGATACGCGCATGCTCTCACGATCGCTCTTTGCGCAGATCACGATCTATTTCCTGTTACCGTTGCTGGTAGGGGTATGTCATAGCGCATGGACGATCAGCATTCTTTCTGAAACGCTCTTCAAGGCGTTCGGTGTGAATCTCTTGCCGACTATCCTGATGTCTGCGGGATTGGTTGTGGTCATCTACGGCGGCTACTTGCTCATCACCTATTTCGTTTCCCGTTCGATGGTGGTGCAAGGCGTTCGCGAACGAGCGTAGCGTAAGCTTGGAGAGCTGGGCCGCTTGTGGGGGTTTCCCGCGACGAGATCCCTTGTTCAAGAAAGCTTGGTGCTCGAGATGTGACTGAAGGGTTTTCCCAGGCTAGCTAACAGCAAACGCCCGTGTCTTGATGGATGCGGGCGTTTCGTTTTCGTTTTTCGCCCAGTTGGTCTCTTTTATAGACCATGCTGCGCTTTGGCGCAGCGATAAGGTCAGGCGAGCTACTGTTGGCTGTCGGCTATTTTGGCAGCAGGGCTTCCTTGGTGTAGAGCGCTTCGTAGGAGGCGCCTTCGCTTGAAAGTGTGCTCTTGAAAAGGGTCACCCGCCAAGCTCGTGCGGGATCTGGGAATGAGAACGGAGGGAGCGCTCCTTTTGGCAGCTTGGCGCGTCGCGCTATCGTTGCGTGAGCGCGGAAGGGCTTATGGTCGTAGACGATGCCGTAGTCATAGAGACTTTCGCGGATGTGGGCAGCAAGCGCGCTGAGTTCGGGGTTTTCTGCGAACCCGAGCCAAAGCGTCGCGTCTTCGCTCCGTCCGAATTTTCCAAGCTGATCGGGCTTGAGCAAGATGCCATCAAGGTTTTTCGTAGCTTCATCGATGGCGTCGATCGCGAGTGGAATGCTCATTTCGAGTGTTTTTCCGATGAACGCCAAGGTGATGTGGTAGTTCTCTGGAGGAATGAAACGCCCTTGAATACGCTCGCGCAGTTGCCTGGACATGATAGCCATGTCATCTCTTAGTACGGGAGGTATCTCAAGGGCGATGAAGAGTCTCATAGGGGTATTCTACTGCAATTTCATCGCGCTATCGAAATGAGCCAAATGGGGGAAGCAAAACAGAAAGACGAGTATCATAGAAGCAGTGAAATGGTAGCAGATGTCTTGCTCTCGATAAAGGTGGTCGTTATGCAGGTTGCTCTGCTCATTGTATGCCCGGAAGCAACGAAGGAGGATCATGGCGAAGAAGGTGCTGAAAATCGTTGGGGGAGTGCTCGGTGCTCTCGTGTTGATCGTTGTCATCTACGTTGTCTACGTGATGGCAAGCTATTATCGCCTGGACGATTCTCTTTCGCTTGAAACTGCTGCACCCGAAGAAGGCCAGGTCGAAAGTGTGATCGAGCTGGATGCTGGCAGCCAAGGGACCGCTCAAGAATTCACGATCGTGAGCGCGAACCTTGGGTTCGGCGCTTATGGTCCCGATTTCGATTTCTTCATGGATGGCGGCAGTGGTTCGGTGGCACCGAGCGCGCAATACGTGAGCGATAACGTCAATGGATCGGCTGATGCGATCGAAGGTCTCGATCCTGATATCGTGCTCTTCCAGGAAGTGGACATCGATGGTACGCGCAGCCATGGCGTGGATGAGTACGCGCTCTTGCGCAACGATTTCCCCACGCTGTGTTCGGTCTTCGCACAAAACTACGACTCGCCCTACCTTGCTTGGCCGCTCTATGCGCCGCATGGCAAGAACAAGGCAGGAATGGCCACCTTCTCGCGCTATCAGGTCGAAAGCACGCTGCGCCGCAGCCTCCCTATTTCGGAGAGCTTCAGCAAATTCCTCGATCTTGATCGTTGCTATACGATCTCGCACATTGCGGTCTCAGATGGCAAGGAGCTGGTAGTCTTCAACGTTCACCTGTCTGCGTACGGTGCGGATGCGGAGGTGCTCGAGGGTCAGCGATCGATGCTGTTCGCGGATATGCAGCGCGAATATGAGGCAGGGAATTACGTGATCGCGGGTGGCGATTTCAATCACGATATGATCGGTGTTTCGAATGAGGTCTATGGCAACGTGACCGATACAGAAGCCAGCTGGGCAAAACCGTTCGATTTCGCAAGCGTGCCCGAGGGGTTTGTGGTTGCAGCGAAGAGCGAGTTTGATGCAGGGACGTTCGATTCAGCAGCCACCTGCCGCGATGCAGGACGGCCGTATGATGGCACGAACGATCGCTGGGTCATGGATGCGTTCATCTATTCCGACAATGTTGCTTGCATCGAGCAGCGCACGCTCGATCTGGATTTCGCATTTTCGGACCATAACCCGGTCTATCTGCGTTTTTCGTTCGAGTAAAATGTTCGTTGCCTTGCAAATCTAATGCGACCTTTGTTTGAGCGCTTAGTTATCTCGACATGTGAGATGCATCAGTCAAGAGAATTAATCAAGCCTTCAATGACTGCATTCACTTCGGCAGGATTATCGCAGTTGGAATTGTGCCCCGCGTTCTCGATCCAACGAACGGGCGTTCCTTCTTGCGCTTCCCATGCGCGGTTGTAGCGCTTGGCAGAACCTGCACGATCCTCTTCGCCGCAGATCAGCACATAGGGGCAATCGATCTGGTAGGGGCGATCGGCTGACACCGCGTCTGCCAGCACGCGAAACCCATGAGCAGCCAGTTCGCAATACTCGCGTTTCTGATAGTCGAGCATCATCGATTCCATGAGCTTGCTGCCATAGTGCGTTGTAGTATTGCCACTCGACCCTAAGCGAACGAGCGTCTTCCACGGGAACGAGAGATACATGAGCTTCGTGTGGCGTAGTGCAGCAAGCTCCCACCAGGTGTAATAGCGTCGTTGAAGCGAGCACGAATCGATGGAGACGAACCCGGCTGCTTCGCCTGGGAAGAGCTCCATGAAGACTTGTGCTGTGTAGCCACCCATCGATTGACCGACCAGGATCGGATGTGTGATGCCTTCGGTGGCGAATATCTCGTGCAGCCAGTGGGCAAGATCATCCATCGTCCACGTGAGCGCGAACGGGCGCGATTCCCCGTGTGAAGGTGGGTCCCAAATGAACAGGCGAGCCTTGTCGATGAAGTGCTCGACCTGCTTCTCGAAGAGGCGATGGTCGGCAGTAAGACCAGGTAGGAAGACGAGCCAGGGCTGGGTGCTGGTTGCTTGCGAAGTTGCGGAATCTGGTAAAGCTGCATCCTGCAAAGCTGCGGTGTGTTCTGTGGTTGCAGCTTGCGAAGTATCGCAAGCAGGCGCAGCCCCGTGAGCACAGGGATTTCCAGCGCCTTCCGAATCGTTACCGGCATGCGGGGTCACCCAATAGGAGATCGATCCTTCGGGGGTGGCGAATTCTTTATGCTCCAACTGGTCGAATATCATGAGTTCAGCCGATCCTGTCGATCCTATTTCTGGCAAAACGTACCCGTTCATCTTTCAAGATAGTGCTTGCAATGCCATAGGTACAGTCTAGCCTTCAAGACCTTGCTATTAGTTCGCCTTTAACCTTTTTCGCGAAGATGCTACAATCGACTCACTATTCTGGCGGAGCCTTTGGCAAGCGACGCCCCGAGAAAGGTCAGGTGCATGAAGAACTAACGATGCCGCAAAGGCAACCCACTATTCCGTATCCATCCGGTCGCTCGGGTGCCGCATCGTTATGTGATCCTGCACGTTTTGATTCTCGTTTACCCCGTTTGCATAAGTCTTTTCTCCGCAGATTGGTTCCCTCGATCCCACCCGCGTGACCTCCAAGTTTTGGAGGCTGCCATGCAATTGAATCTTACTAACATCTCCTACACCTACGAAGGTGCTGCGTCGCCTACGCTCGATTGCGTTAGCGTAACCTTTCCGCAGGGCTGGACGGGCATCATCGGCGACAACGGCTGTGGTAAGAGCACGCTCGCTCGCGTTGCAACCGGGCTGATCGTGCCCGATGAGGGATCGGTCGCGCCGAAGCTGTTCGCTGCTTATTGTCCGCAAGACACCTCGATCGCACCCGCTGAGCTTAGCGATCTTGCAACCGATTGGGGAAGCGAAGCGTTGCGGATTCGCGATGCGCTCGGCATCGAAGACGCGTGGTTGTGGGATTATGAGCGCCTTTCGGGTGGTCAGAAGAAGCGTATTCAGATCGCTTGCGCTCTCTGGCGGCATCCCGATGTGCTCGTACTCGATGAGCCGACGAACGACCTTGATGCGCAAACCCGCGAATGTGTATTGCAAAGCTTGCAGGCGTTCAAGGGAATCGGCCTTCTGATCTCGCATGATCGTGCGCTGTTGGATGCGCTAGTCGATCAGTGCGCTGTGTTCGAGGAAACGCATGTGGTGATGCGGCCAGGCGGCTATTCGAAGGTTGCTGAGCAGATGCGGGGAGAGCGCGCGACTCGCGTGCGGCAGCACGAGAACGCGCGCCGGGAAGAACGGCGGTTGAAAGCTGAGGCGCAGCGGCGAAACGAAGAGGCTGCGCGTTCGAGCTCGCGACTGAGCGCGAGACACTTGGACAAGCATGATAGCGACGGACGCGAGCGTTTGGGGCGAGCGAAGGTCTCGTCCAAGGATTCGATAGCGGGCAGGGCAGCGAGCGCGATGGCGAGTCGGTCTGAGCGCGCGTCGCAGGCGGCCGCAGAAAGCCGGGTGAGTAAGCGCTATGATGCTTCGATCCAGTTACCGGGGCATGCCGTGCGCTCGAAATTTGTGTTGCATGTGCCTGAGGGTGACTTGCGCGCAGGCGATCTGATGCTTCATATGCCCGAGTTTTGGGTGGGGCCGAGCGACCATGTGGGCGTGTCGGGACGAAACGGCGTGGGAAAGACCACGCTCTTGCGTTCTGTGCGGAAGCTCGTTCCTGAACAGGTGGAATGTGCATTCATCCCGCAAGAAGTTGACGAGCGTTCGCGGCAGGCAGCGCTGGAGCGCCTGCGCGCGCTCGATGATGCGGATAAGGGACGGGTGCTTTCTCTGGTCGCAGGGCTGAATACCGATCCCGATGCATTGCGGGAAGGATCGAACATCAGCCCAGGAGAGCTGAAGAAGCTGCTTATCGCCGAGCAGTTGCTGCGAGAACCGAACGTGCTCATCCTCGATGAACCGACGAATCACCTCGATGTGGGCTCGATCGAAGCGCTCGAGCGCGCGCTCGCCGCGTTCCCTGGCGCGATCATCCTCGTGACGCACGACGAGCAGCTCTTGCACGCCGTCTCAACCGTTCGCTGGCACATCGATCGAACCGATAACGAATCCACCCTCCACGCGCGATAAGAGGCAGTGCGCTTTCTTTCATTCATGTCCCATAAAAGGGACAATTTATTTCGGAAAGCTTTGTACAATCAAAGCAGAAGTAAGCGAAAAAAAGAGGGCGTGAGGACTTCCTTGGCTGAATAGGAGGGATGATGATGGTTGAAGTGAATGCGAATGAACGAGAGCTGGTCATGCGAGAGTTCGAGCAGATCAAGTTCGATGTGCAAGATTGGGCGCACTTGGAGAAGTGCGCCCATTTCGAGCTCATCCAGGAAAAGGGCGATCGGATCAGCATCCATGTTTACAACGCTTCGCGGCATATCAATGTGGTAAAGACGCTCACGTCGCAACAATCTGCGTGCTTGCGTCAGTGCTTCCTTGCGGCCGAGACCGATTCTTGGACGGATCCATTCCTGCATGAGCATCTTCTGCTTGATAGGTATTCGTGGACGTTGGGTGTTTACGCAGACGAACGCTACTATATGTGCTTCGGCTGCAACACCATGCCCTCATTGCTCAAGGATCTTCTGACCAAGATTGAAGAGTTCGGTCTGCCATCATTGCTCAACGATGATGGGCACCCTTATTTCTGCCTAGATAAATGCGTCTGAGTGCAAGCAGCTATTGAATGTTTGCATCGCTTGTCTTTAGGGTAGTTGAATAGCTGGCTTTGATGCCATCGTTCGTGTCGCTGAGCCATGAAGTCTGATAGAAGAATACAAAGAATGCTTTTTTACATTGTGTTGTAGCTTTTATTAGTCGGATGTTGACTACCTGCTTTCAACCAAGAATTGCTGGTAGTGTATATTCAGTAACTCGTCTGAAGGCGAAAGACGTCTATCGCATGGATCTGCGATTTGAATACCGTTATATATTTTGTAATCAGAAGCTTTAAGTTGATTACTAAGAACAACTTTATGGTTTTCAGGATGAATTGTAAAAAGATGAGCATCAAAAAGTAAATGCAGATCTGACCTCAAAAGTAGTCCATTATTCACTATCTGAGTTTTTGGTCCGCGATAAGAATAAATGTGTGCAGCCTGCAAGACTTCAGGAATAGCAACGCTGGAGATTACGCAAGTATCTTCATAGGCATCCCGCAAAGCTTTTCGAAATCTTTCCTGGCCTTGACGACGGATTTGATTGACTTTAACTTGAACACGCTCATCTTCAGCGTCCCATTCTTTCAAAATTTGAATTTCGCTGTCTGATAAGTGTTCTGCTTCAACAATAGAAAAGAATCCAGCAGCTTCTGTAGAAGGGTTCACAGGACCGTGGATGATAAAACTTTCGGTTGCGGCATTGTATTCTTCGATAAAACCAAGGCCGCAAACCATATATCCTCCACTGGATTGCTTAATCATTACTGCAATAGGAATACCATCACGTAAATTGTTCATCATCACGCTATTAAAATCTGTTGTTGCCTTTCGTCCCCTTTCGGGTTTTTGTGAACAATAATCAAGAATCCAAGTTCCATCTTCTAGATAAATGAGATCTTTGTCATTGTAGCGAGATCCGCCAGCGTGAATTGAAAGAACATACTTATTTTTGTCTGCGCCCCTAGACCTCAGTTTTTTATAATCAGGACTATGAATTCCTGCATCTCTTGTTAAGGATATTGGAGCGTCGTTTAGCGTTGGGTCACGATGGGGAAGAACGCGCATCGTAGTTCCAGCTCTCTGTTGGAACCAATTCCATCCTTCAATAAATTCTGGGGGAACTAGCTTTTTGGCGCGCTCAATAGACAAAAAACAAATGGCACATGTTTCAATGTATGAGTCATTTTCCATTTTGACCTCTTTATATGTAATGGCAAACGCTATTTAATTATAAGCTCCGCTTTTAAAAATGTTATGGATGTGACTTGAGATTGCGTTTTTATATGCAAAGACAGCGCTTCATTTTATAAAAGTGTTAGCTTACATTTATTGATTAAGTGTTGCGTTGACTAATTCGTCTAAATTGTAGGCATTGCGGAGTCGGAGTATTTCTTCTTCAGTGAGATCAAGCCATTGTCCATATGCAATTACGTCTCCATACCATTTGTCTTGGTCAGGGACGTATGCTAAAGAGTACTCTTTCGTGCATCTGAGCACGCTACCTCTGTTAGCATCCACAATTTCAAAGGACATCAGGATTGCGTCGTGTATTTCGCGATCCCCAATAAAGCCCCCTGAAAGATTGATACTAGGTTTCATATTTCGGTCCTTTCCGCACTGAAGCTGGGCTTAGGTTTTCTATCAGGGTTTATTACTTTGTGCTTGTGGATATAAAGCTACATCTTTAGATCATTGCTCAGTTTAAGAAAAGAAACGAACATCGCATGTACTGTATTTGTCCCATCGCTAAATAGCACAGCTAGAGAAGAAGATCGGTTATATATTAGCAACAGTGTGTCTTTTATATTACAATGAATGCGATGAAGAGGTTCGTAATGCAATGAGGGTGCTGATGTGGTCAGTGCTTGGGCAGATGGTGCGTTCGTGAGTGTGCGGATTTGCAAACGCTCGAATCGTCTTAAGCGCATAAATGGACACGAGCTATCATCAGCATGAAAGTGCATATACGGGCGCAAGCCATCATCAGCGCCATTTCGCAATTCCGAGGAGACAGACATGCTCACGAATGATTTCTTAGGTGACAACATTGCACGGTTGGGATTCGGGGCCATGCGCCTTCCCATCATAGACGGCGATGCTTCCAACGTCGATCAGGCAACGCTCGATGCTATGGTCGATACGGCCATCAAGGCAGGCGTCAATTATTTCGATACGGCCTATCCCTATCATGGTGGTATGTCCGATATCGCGCTTGGCCGCTCGCTTGCGCGTTATCCGCGTGATAGCTACTTCTTCGCCACCAAGTATCCGGGCCACCAGATCGCCGACACCTATGATCCCGCCGCGATCTTCGAAGAGCAGCTGACCAAATGCGGTACCGAATACTTCGACTTCTACCTGCTCCACAATATCTATGAGGCATCCATCGAAGTCTATCTTGACGAACAGTGGGGCATCGCGGATTACTTCGTCGAACAGAAGAAGAACGGCCGTATTCGTCATCTGGGCTTTTCGTGTCATGGTCGCCCTGAAACGCTCAAGCGTTTCCTTGACTACGGTGCGCGCAAGTACGCCGAGCTCGAGCAGCGCGATCCCGAAACTGCAGCCCTGTTCGCGGGCAATAACATCATGGAGTTCTGCCAGATCCAGCTGAACTATCTCGACTGGACCCTGCAGGACGCTGCTGCGAAAACGGCGCTACTTGAGAGCATGAACATCCCGATCGTGGTCATGGAACCGCTGCGCGGAGGCAAGCTTGCTCACCTGAACGATGCTCAGATGCAGCAGCTGAACGCGAGTGCACTTGGCGGTGCAAATTCTTCTGCTCGTTCGGCGGTGGAGTGGTCGTTTCGCTGGTTGCTCGGCATCCCGAACGTGAAAACGATCCTGAGTGGCATGTCGGACCTTGCTCAGGTGGAGGAGAATTGCCGCATCTTCCAGGAGTCGGCTCCGCTTTCGGAAGCTGAAGAAGGCGTGCTGATGGATGTGGCAGAATCGCTCAAGGGCGGTGTTCCGTGCACTGCATGCCGCTATTGCGTTGATTCCTGCCCGCAAGAGATCGACATTCCTCTGATGATGAACGCCTACAACGATCTTCAATTCGACACCAGCTTCACGGTATCGATGCAGATGGATGCTGTGCCTGAAGGTCAGCGTGCTCAAGACTGCATTCAGTGCGAATCGTGCGTGCAGATGTGTCCGCAGGGAATCGACATCCCAGCGGTGCTCGAAGACCTGGCAGCTACGCTCGATAAGATGCCGAAGTGGGCCGATTTGTGCCGCGAGCGCGAAGAGGCGGCAGCGAAATTGGCGGCGCAATCACAAGAATAGTTTCTGCAGCCTGCTACCTACGTAATCCCGCCGGGCAAAACAGCGCCACGGTGGAGACACGCGCGTTGAGGCTGCTATCCAGGGCCATGACCTAACTTGCAAAGCAGCTGATTACGCCAAAGAGCCACCAAAGAAACAACTTGTTTAAGGTTGATGGGCAAATGGGCGAGATAGGCCGGTCATGCGCTAGGGTAGTGCATTATGAGCGATTCTGTGACAACCCCTCATCTGCCAACTGGCTCAACCCGCACGATCATGATCGTGGTGCTGCTCGTCTGCAATGTGCTCGCTTGCTTTCTTGAGATGCTCATGAACATCGCGCTCGATCATATTGCGACACAGTATGACATTCGCCTTTCGCTCGCGAACTGGGTGGTGCTTGGCTTCGCCATCGTGAACGCAACGGCCATTACCACAGCGGCTTCGCTTCTGCGTCGTTTCGGCATTCGCAAGATCATGTTAACAGGATGTCTGTTTGCGCTTGCAGGGTCGTTGCTCGGCTTCTTCGCAACTTCGTTCCCGCTGATCGTGGTGGCTCGTTTGATCCAGGCAGTAACCACGGGCCTTTTCTTCCCTGTGGTTAATGAAGCGCTCTTCACGCTTTCGCCAAAGGGCAAAGCGGGCATCCTGCTTTCTGCCAACTCTGCAGTTTGCGGTTTTGCGTTCGCACTCACGCCGCCTATTGCTGGTCTCGTGTTAACGTATGGAGGTTTGAAGGCGCTGTTCTTAGTGCCTGCTGCCTGTGCGCTCGTTCTGGGCGTCGTCTGTTATTTCACCTTGCACAATATCTACGCGCGAGTGAAGCGGAAGATCGATATCCCGAGCCTTGTTCTCAGCTTTGTGGGGCTGGGAGCATTCATGTGTGGTCTGAATGAGGTCGCTCACGATCCGTTGCCTTCGATCGCGCTCATGCTCTTCGGCGCGGTAATGATCGCTGTGTTCGTAAGGCGCCAGTTGCGCATCTCTACGCCCTTGCTCGACCTGAAGCCGTTCAAATATCAAGTTTTCTCACTCGGAGAGACCCTCATCATGATCGCCTATATGGGGTCGCTCTTCGTAAGTTTGGTGGTGCCGTTGTATCTAGAAGGCGTACAGGGCGAAACGCCCTTCATTGCTGGTTGCTTGCTCTCGATCCCGATCTGCACCTATGCGACGCTCTGCATCGTGAGTGGAAAAGTGCTGAGCAAGCATGGCATTTGGCCTTTGGTTTCGTGTGGGTTCGGCCTTGCAGTGCTGGGCTTCATTCTTGTGTATGGCGGTGTTTCCTTGGGGAACATTGTGCTCGTGCTGGTTTTCACCGCCCTGGCATATGGAGGGATCGGTCTGGCTTACCCTTCAGTCAAGAGCGTGGATTTCGAAGCCGTGCCGCAAACGCTGTCCTCGCATGCTTCCTCGATCCACTCAACACTCGTTCAGATCGCAGGATCGATCGGTACGGCGCTTTTTGTGGGAATCATGTCGGGGCAGATGGAGCAACTTAGCGCTGCGGGCGCATCAAGGGCAATCGCCTATGTATCTGGTTTCGAGATCACGCTTGGCATCATCATCGGCATCATTGCGGTAGGACTCGTGCTCTCTTTCTGGTATTCGCGCATCGTCAGGAAGAAGAAGCACTAGCGCACGTGCTGTTCGGAAGAGCTCGTAATCCAGTCTATAGCTTACGGATCGGATGACGAATGATCGTCTTGAGGTTTTCGGGCTTGGTGCGACGTGGGTCCGAAAGATAGATCTCGTGATGATGCCGACCTTCGGGGGTGTTCGACATATCGAGCGCATAGCCTTCGCTGGTAACAAAATCGTCGAGCAGCGCGATCGTGGCGGGTTCTTCGTCGTAACTTCCGAGGTGCATGATCTGCGCGCAAAGCCCCTCGTCTATGGTCACCAGTTCGGCGCTTGAGGTGTCGAGGCCTTTCTTGTGTGCAGCTTCGCTTTGTGCCCAGGCGAATACTTCAGGAGTGACAAAATCGGGAAGGCGAATAGCTGATATCCACTCAAACGTTTCCTTGTTCGAAAAATCAACGCCATCAAGATCTTGCTGCCACCAAAAGCCCTCAAGGGGAGGGACGACGAAATCGAAATACCCGTCAATGCGGGTATCGCCCATCTTCGACATCTTGATGGTGTAAGCGATGGCATAAAGGATGCCGATCGCGTTCTTATATGCGCCGCCTTCTTCATTCGGGTCGCCTTTGCCTCGAACGGCAACATAGTTCATAGGAGGAACTTCAATGATCTCGGGCTTGCGTTTGGGCAGGTAGAATTCCTTGTATTCCTTTTTGAAGTCGAATGCCATGGACCTTCCTTATCCGCGATCGAAGAAGGGGCTCTTCGAACTGATGCTCACGGGAATGGCAAGAACCTGCTGAACACCTTCACCAAGTAAGCCAAGGTGTGCAGCGGCAGTGCCGGCGGAGAACATGATGCGCGTATCGACCCCGTAGGCTTGCGCACGCGAGACGGCAGAGCCGAGCGCGATACCCACGTCGATCACATTGATCGCGCAAGGTGCTTCGGCGGGCTTCTCGCCGCAGGTCGGGAACCCGCAATAACCGCAGTTCAAAGATTGAACCTTAGGTCTGGTTCCAACGAGCACTACACATTGGCACGCACGAACGCATCCTGCATCGCGAAGGAAGAACGCATGCCCGCGCTCTTTGCCGATGGTTTCCATGGCGACCGCGAGAGCTTCCTTCTCATCGCCGTTCACAACAGCGCATTCGAGCACATCGATGCCCTTTCCTTTCGGAGCAGTGCGCGCTGCAACGAGCATCTTTTGGGCGATATCGAGTGCTTGGGCTTCGCGCAGATCGCGTTCGTTGTATATCATGGGAACTCCTTGTTTGAGATGGGCAGGCTCTTGTGCGTCACTGTTCGCTGGTGACAGGATAGCATCAATGCGTACGCGCACCTATACGACTCTGACAGAGAAACATATTGTTGCTTGTGGGATAGCATCAATGCGGGTGAGCCACATAGATGACCCAGTAGCGTTCCCAGACACCTGCAAGGAGGCAGAGCACTCCAGCGGCAGCCGCACCGAGCGGCCCGAAGAAGCAGGCAGCGATGGCGCAGATGCCTGCGATGCCATAGACAACGATCGCATTGCCCGCGAGAACCGCCTTAGAGTACATCTTGGAGGCGCGTTCGTGGATATTCATCCACACCAGTGCGTAGGTGAAGCAGCGGAAAACGATCAGCGCGATGAACGGAATGATGAGCGCTTCTACGGCAGCGATCTGGCCGAAAACGAGCGAGAGCACGATCAGAAGACCCATTCCCATCGTAAGAGCATCGCTCGCTACCCAACAGGTGAGCCAACGTGCTTTCTTGAGGCCGGGCTGCGATGTGCAGCTGAACACCACGCCTTTGTAGCAGATCACCACGCACGCTGCGATGAGCGCTAAGACCGCGAAGAGACGGAAGAGCACATCGAGCACCACAACAACTTCGGGAGGCAGCCCAATGGTTGCGAGCAATGCGACCGTAACCCAGTAGATGGCGAGCGCGATGAACAGCATGATCGAATAGAAGATCAGGCCCACCACGCCGACCGATAGGGGAGAGGTGGGATGCAGGACCCTCATAGCATGCAAGAATCGAACGTGATCGCCCAGGTCGGCAACGAGCAAGAGCAGATCGAAAAGGACGATGAAGAACGCGAGCGTGAGTGCGATCGGCATGACGGGACCAAAGAGCGCTGGGGCGGTGAGCCACGTGATCATCGTCACGAACATGAAGCCCGCAGTGAGATTGTTGAAGAAAAGATCCCACACGATGATGTTCTTCCAATCAGGAAAATGAACGGTATCGTGCTGTTGGTATGCAGAAGGCTGACCTTCAATCCATGTTCTATCCATGATCATCTTCCTTCCTACAGCAGACAAACAACGATCGTGATGGCTGCGATCGCGAGCATTCCTATAGCTTTGGCGTAATCGCCGATCATGAAGCTTACGGGCAATTTCGGTTGAGCTGGCAAGCCATAGACAGCAGGCTCGTCCATCAACAGGTAGAACGAATTGAGCGGTTTGTAATCCTGAAAGGGATCAACGCCATACAAGTTGGCTTTCTCAAAACCTTGCTCATGAAGAACCGCCAACCGTGCACGTGCACGCTCGACCATCTCTTCGCGCGGACCGAACTGAATCGCGCCGGTGGTACATGCCGTGGCGCAGGCGGACTCCAACCCGTCGCGCAAGCGGTCGTAGCATTCAGCGCACTTCATGGAATGGCCGGTCTCTTTGCTCACTTCAGGGACGCCGAAGGGGCAGGCAGCCACACACATACGACAGCCCATGCAGATATCGGTCTGGTAATAGATGCCTCCGAATTCATTGCGAATGATGGCGCCGGTAGGGCAGGCTTCATGACAGGGTGACTCCTGGCAATGCTTGCAGTGGTCGGCCATGAAGAGCCATTGCCCTTGTTTCGGTTCATGAAGCAAGTCGTCCATCGAGGTAGGGGCTGTTCGGTCCGTTTCATTGACCTCTGAGAAGCGCTCGATGAACTTGACGTGCCGCCAGTTCTCTGAAGAAAGATCGCGGGTATTGTCGTAGCTGTTCCCCGACCATTGGATATCCGTGGTCTTGAGCATGTTCCACTGCTTGCACGCGATCTCACATGACTTGCATCCTGAGCAGATGGAGGTATCGGTGAAGAAGGCCATCTCCGTTTGCGCAGGAAGCGGATCACGGCGCTTGAACAAGGAGTAGACAACATCGAGTCTGCGATTCTTGTGCGGCTCTTTTGCGTCGTAGCGCTTATCGGAAAGCTTGAGTATGTTTCGCGGGTTCGGCTTCATGGTTAGTTCCTCCCTTCCGGTTGAGCCGGCCAGGGGGTATCAGGGATCGGCTCATCGAATAAGGGGTCGTATTCGAGCGGATATGGATCGAGCTTCTGCAGGTCGTTCGGGTCTGCCTTGGTGATCCGTACCGCAAATCCCTTAGATGCGGGAATCAGACCATCGGAAGCCATGATGGCGGGGCTGAGGTCGTTGGTAATGTCGCTGACCATCAAGCCCTTGTATCCTGATGCGACGAACGCGCCAACGACGGTCGCCTTCTGTCCGTAGACCTCTCCGATGCGCAAGCGGGGCGTTACGAGGGCGCGGATCTGCAGCTTAGCGCGTTCGCTTTCGACGGTGACATAATCTCCTGTCTCCACGCCGATGCTCGCTGCTTGCTCGGGAGAGAGCTCCAAGAAGCGTTCTGGCTGCAATCCGATGAGCCACGGCATCGTGCGCGTTTGCGCACCGGAGAGCCAGTGCTCGGTCACATGGTAGGTGGTCATGATCGTGGGATAGTCGTGCTCGCCCACGGGTGCGATGGGATTCTCAACATCGTCGACGATGACCAATCCAGGATCGCGCGTCTGTTCCCAAAGCCTGTTCTCATAGGGTGATTCGGTGGTTTCGTAGTAGACCGGCATGGGGCCCTCTTTGATGCTGTAGGGCACGAAGAGCCATGCCTTGCCGTCCGAATGAGCGCCAAAGGGGCAATCGCCCGCAAGCGCCGCATCTCCTGTTGCGCCCGGTTCTGGTTGGTAGGTTGGCGGTTTCTTTGCGTTGCACTGCGGCTTGTCGTAGCCTACCCATTGTTCGAGCTGCTCATCCCACCAGATGAGCTTCTTGCTCTCTGACCAAGGCTTGCCCTCTGGATCGGCAGAGCAACGGTTGTAGAGAATGCGAGAGTTCTCAGGCCAGCTCACGCGATAGTCCGAGAAGATTGATCCGTTGTGGACATCTCCTGTCTCTGTGCGATTCATCAGGTTCTCGCCTTCGGGGCCGAGGATACCTGAGAGCAGGCGGCATCCGCATACCGTAGAGCCATCATCTTTGAGCGTGCCGGACCCTTGGCAGACCGAGCCGTCATCGATGTTGAATCCGTTCATCTCTCTGACGACCTTCATCATGTCCAAGTCGCCTTCGATAGGGGTGAGCTCGAATTCTCGCTCGCTTCTGGTAGGACCGTTCGCATCGTAATCCCAATAGAGCGCGCGCATGCCCGCATCGCGTTCATCGGTCGTTGCATTCGCTTTCGCCTGAAGTCTCTTACCTAATTGGTAGATGTACCACGAATCCGCATGAGCCGCTCCGGGTGCTTCTTGGATGCGCTCGTGCCATTGCAGTACGCGTTCGGTGTTCGTGACGGAACCCTCTTTTTCCAAGCAGGTGCAGACCGGTAAGTAGAAGACTTCGGTTTGGCATTCATCGGGCGAAGGTCCTTTGGGATCGGCATACCAGACCGAAGCGCTCTCATTCTCGAAGAGATCCATTACCACGAGCCATTCGAGGTTTCGCATCGCATCGCGGCTCCACCCCGTGTTGGGGTTGGTCACAGCGATGTTCTGGCCGATCACCACCATGCCATCCATGCCGCCACGAAGGGCTTTTTCCATGGAGACCGTGAGTGATTCGTTATCACTGAGCTTCGGGAGCCATTGATAGCCATATTCGTTGTCTTTGGTGGCGTTCTCACCATAGTAAGCTTTGAGCAAGCTGACCATGTAATTCGGCAGTGATGCCCACGAACCACGTTCGGTCTCCAGCTTCCACATGCCATCGCTCGTCTTGTCGAGCGCGCCGCTGAAACCGTGACCATTAGCGAGGTAATCAGCCAAGGTGGCGTTGCCAGGATGCGCTTCTGGTTGGGGAATGTAGTTCGGCAAGACATTGAACAGCGTGGGAACATCGGTAGCGCCTTGCACGTTGGAATGTCCGCGGAGCGCTAAGATGCCGCCACCAGGGCGACCGATGTTTCCGAGCAGTAGCTGCAAGATGGCGGCGGTTCGAATGATCTGGGAACCGCTGGAATGCTGCGTGAAGCCGGTCGCATAGCAGAAAGCCGTGGTGCGATCGCGTCCGGAGTTCCTGCCGATGAGCTCGCCGACCTTCACGATATCTGCTGGGCGACACCCGCAGATATCGGCTACCACTTCAGGTGTATAGTAGCTGAACTGCTTCTTGATCAGCTGGAACACGCAGTGAGGGTCTTGAAGGGTTCGATCTTGCTTGGGCTGTCCATAGCTGCCATCGGGATTCATCTCGTATTGATAATCCCAAGTGGTTCCTGCCTGAGAATATGAATTGGTCTCAGGATCCCATCCATTGAAGAAGCCGCGCACATCATCGAACTCAAAACCGGGATCGATGAGTGTAGCGGCATTCGTATAGTTGATCACGTACTCCTTGAACCAATAATCATGCTCGAGGACGTAATTGATGAGGCCGCCGATGAATGCGATATCCGCGCCAGGACGCGTGTGAACGTAGTGGTCGCATGCCGCAGAGGTGCGCGTGAAACGAGGATCGACATGGATGGTGATCGCGCCTTTGCGCTTCGCTTCCATCGGCCAATGGAACGCCACGGGATGAGCTTCTCCCATGTTCGATCCCATGATCAGGATGCAGTCGCTATTGATAAGGTCGCGCGGGGGATTGGTGCAGGCACCGAATCCGAAGGTTGGCGAAAGCGCTGCGACGGTAGTGGAATGGCAGTACCGTGCGGAGTTTTCGGTGGGCAGTATGCCCAGACCTCCCGTGAAGAGCTTTCGGATGAGGTAGCATTCTTCATTGTCGAGAGCCGATCCGCCGATGAATCCGATGTTCGTCGCCGCGTTTATCGTGAGGCCGTTCTCGTCCTTTTCGACGAACCCTTTGTTGCGGGTCTCCCAGATGCGATTGGCTATGGTGTCGAGCATCCAGTCAACGCTCTTCTCTTCCCATTCGCTCGCACCTGGTGCTCGGTAGAGCGCGCGTGCCTCTCGATAGGGGTTGCGGTTCAGCATGAGCGTCGACATGCCCTTGGGACATTGACGCCCCGCATTGATGGGGGAGCGCGGGTCTCCCTCGACTTCGATAAGCTCTTTGTCCTTATAGAAGGCCAGTTGCGAACAGCCTACCGCACAGAACTGGCATACGGTAGTGCCGCACTTTGCTCCGCGCAACCTCGTGCACTTATGAACCGTACGATCGCTCAGAACGTCATTCACGTGAGCCATGGTCAAGTCCTTTCCTTTCTTAAACGGTGGACTACTTGAGCGTTCATGCTAAGCAGCTCACCAGCAAACCGCAGTAAGATCACCGAAGCGATTCATGCGGGATCATTCCAACTCTCGTTCTCCAGTGCGCACCGGGCGATCGACGGGCCGATCGCTTCCCATAGGAGCGCCATTCATGCGCATCTTCTGCATGTTCCTCATGAGATAGATCGGCGATGCGTATCCGCTCCAGATATGTATCAGCCTGGTGAACGGAACGATGAGGAAGACGCAAAGCCCGATGAAGATATGGATCTTCTGCGGGGTGGCTGCATCGATCAGGTGCGTGTAGGCATCAGGCTGGAGCGTGACCAAGGCGATGGCCCAGTTCACGAAATCCAAGAGGCCTTCGCCTGATTTATCGTAGAGCGCTGCGTTGACCACGCTCGTTGCACCCATGATGAGCACTGCGCCAACCACCACCAAAACGAGCCAGTCGCTCGGACGCGAGGTCTTGCGAATGCGCGGGTTGGTGATGCGTCGGTGGATCATCAGCGTGATGCCGATGAGGCAGAGCACTGCGCAGGCACCGCCTGCGATGATCTCGAGCACTTGGGTCATTTGCGGCGTGATGCCAATATCCAGAAGGAATTGCTTGGGTACGAACAGTCCGAATAGGTGTCCGAAGAGCAGTCCGATAACGCCGACGTGGAAGAATCGTGCGCCCCAGTTGATCTCTTTCTTGCCGCCCAGAAGCTCCGAGCTTTGGCTCTTCACCGTGTAGGGGTGCGTGAGGAAGCGGATGAAGCTCCCCACCAGCCAAACCGTGATGACCACATAGGGAAATACCTGATAAACAATGAAATAGAGAAGGTGTGTAAGATCCGTATCCATAGTCATCACTTCTGCTTCCTTGGCTTGGCAGCTACTTCATAATCCTTGAACGTAGGTGCGATCTTCCTATCCATCGGGCCTCCGAAGATCTTCGATGCGCGATACCGCTGATCGCGGCCGCCGCCCATGTTCATGCCTTGTTCACCTTGCTTGAGCACGCTCGCCTCGTGGTCGCGGTTAGCGGTGGGTATCACGAAGCGGTCCTCGTAGTTCGCGATGGCAAGCAGCGAATGCATCTCGCAAACATCTTCAGGCGTAAGGCCGAGTGCGCGAAGTTCGTCGATCTCCGGAGCTTCTTTGATGGCGTCGAGCGGCAATTCGCTCTTCAGGTACTGATCGAGCCCTGCTGAATCGCTGTAGTGCCTTACGACGGAGCGCATGAGCAGCAAGCGAGACAGGGCATCTTGGACGACCTGGGTGTTTCCGCCAGTAAGGAGGTTGGCGAGATACTGGATCGGTATCCTCAAGTCCTCTGCTTTCGGCAACATGCCGTCAATCGAGAGCTTGCCTGCATCGATGGCGTTCGCAATCGGCGAAAGGGGAGGAACGTACCAGACCATCGGAAGCGTGCGGTATTCGGGATGCATCGGGAAGGCGAGTCCCCATTCGATGAGCTTACGCACAGGTGATTTCTGCGCCGCCGTGATCCACTCATCCGATATGCCTTCAGCGCGTGCCTCTTCGATAACATCGAGGTTGAAAGGATCGAGGAAAACGCTGCGCTGCGCTTCGTAGAGATCGGCATCGTTCTCGGTGCTCGCAAGCTCTTTTATCTTGTCGGCATCGTAGAGGACGATCCCAACATAGCGAATGCGTCCCGTGCATGATTCAGAGCATACGGTCGGGCATCCGCTCTCGATGCGGGGATAGCAGAAGATGCATTTCTCTGCCTTTCCGCTCGACCAGTTGTAGTAGACCTTCTTGTACGGACAGCCGGTCATGCACATGCGCCAGCCACGGCATTTATCCTGATCGACCAAGACGATGCCGTCCTCTTCGCGCTTGTATATGGAGCCTGATGGGCAGCTTGCTACGCATCCGGGATTCAGGCAATGGTTGCAAAGGCGCGGGAGGTAGAACATGAACGTATTCGCGTATTGCGCGTAAATCTCGCGCGAAACGCCCTTGAGGTTGATATCCTCTACCGCTTCAACATCTACGCCACCAAGATCGTCTTCCCAGGCAGCGCTCCCTTCGATCTTGTCCATGACTTCGCCCGTTATGTAGCTGACTGGCTGGGCGGTAGGTGCCGTTTTCATGAGAGGCGCCTTTTGCAGCTTCTGGTAATCGAAGGTATAGGGTTCGTAGTATTCGTCGATGGTCGGCAGCAGTCCATTGCTGAAGATGCCAGCCAAGAGCCACGAGCGAGGCCCGCGCTTCAGCTGCAGCTTTCCGTTCTTGACCTGCCAGCCGCCCTTCCATCTGTCTTGATCTTCCCATTGCTTCGGGTAGCCGGTGCTCGGCTTCGTCTCGACATTGTTGAACCAGACATATTCAATGCCCGGTCGATTCGTCCATACATTCTTGCAGGTGACCGAACAGGTATGGCACCCGATGCACTTATCGAGGTTCAAGACCATCGTAACTTGAGCGCGTATCTTCATAATAGCGTCTTCCTCCTTGTACCTCGGGCTAGCAGTCTTTCGCGACGACACGTTTGGCTAAAATATCGGCTTCTGTCTCGGCTTCTTCATCGAGCCACTCAACAGAGTCGAGCTTATGGAGCCAGATGAAATCGTCGCGATTCGGGCAAATGGTCCCGTAGTAGTTCAGGTGGAACGAGAGCTGCGCATAGCCGCCGATCATGTGCGTCGGATTGATCACGACGCGTGTCGGAGAATTATGGTCGCCACCGCGAATGCCCGTGACATTCGAAGCTGGCGTGTTCATGATCTTCTCGGTCGCATGCTGCAGGATCGAGAGGCCTTCCGGCATGCGTGAGGTGAGGATGGCGCGTGCCACCATCGCACCATTGGCATTCCAGAATTCGACCCAATCGTTGTCTTCGATGCCAGCAGCTTTCGCATCCTTGTCACTGAGCCAGATGGTGGGGCCCCCTCGCGAGAGCGAGAGCATGCGTTCGTTGTCGTAATAGGTCGAATGGATGCCCCATTTCTGGTGGACCGTCGTGAAGTTGAGCATGATGGTGGGATGCCCATTATCGGCGGCATGTTGATAGCCAGCCAATGCTCGCTGGTCTGCAGGTGGTCGGTATTGAGGGAATTCCTGGCCGAACGCGCGCATCCATTCGTGATCTTGGTAGAAATGCTGCCTGCCGGTGAGCGTTCGCCACGGAAGGTTCAGGTTGATGTTCTGCCAGAACGCGATATAGGGGATCTCATCGTTTTCGGTGCCGGACCAATCGGGCGCCGTGAAGGTCTTGCGCGATTGGATCTGAAGGTCGAAGAAGGTGAGCTTATCGCCCCGATGCTCTTCAGAGAGCTGCTTGCAAGGAACGCCGCTTTGCTTCTCGACGAAATCCCAGCTGTTGTAGGCAAGGCTGCCGTTGGTCTCGGGCGAGACGCGCATGATCATATTGGCTGCCGCGATATCAGAATCCATCTTCGGACGACCTTGGGCAACGCCTTCCTTCATCGTGCCGTTGAGCTCGGCCAGCTCTTCGATCTCCTGATCGAGACCCCATTTGATGCCACGATTGCCGCCGCCGTTCTCTGAGAGGCGTGGGCCTACCGAACAGTACATATCGTGGATGTTGGCGTAATTGCGCTCCACTTCAACGATATGCGGGGCGGTCTTGCCAGGCACGAAATCGCATTCTCCTTCGTACCAGCGCTTCACTTCGAGCGGTTGTCCCAGTTCGGATGCCGTATCGTGACCGAGCGGCGTGAGCAGCACATCCTTCACGGAGCCGAAACGCTCAGGATAGGCACCGCCGAGTTGCGAGATGCGCTTGGCAAGCAGCTCGAAGATCTCCCAGTCGCTTTTGGCTTCCCAAGGGCATGAAACAGCCTTCACGAACGGATGGATGAAGCTATGCATATCCGTTGTGTTGATGTCGTTCTTCTCATAGAACGATGCTGCGGGAAGAACGATATCGGAATAGAGACTCGTGGTGGACATGCGGAAATCAAGGTTGACCAAAAGGTCGAGCTTGCCAGTGGGAGCCTCTCTCCATTTGATGAGCTCGGGCATGAGGTCCTCTTCTTCGGCGGAAAGCTCTTCGCCAACGATGCCGTCTTGAGCGCCCATGAGATGCTTAAGGAAGTATTCCTGTCCTTTGCCCGAGGAGCCCAAGATGTTCGAGCGCCAGACGAAGAGGTTGCGCGGCCAATTGAAGGGCTCATCGAGGTCTTCGAGGCTGAAGTGGATATCGCCGTTCTTGAGCGCATCAACAAGATAGTCTTGCGTTGTTTGGCCACTTGCCTTCGCCTTTTCAGCGATGTTGATAGGGTTGACATCGAGCTGTGGAGCGGTGGGGAGCCATCCCATCTTCACGCTCTGGAGGTTGCAATCTATATAGGTGCCGCTATAGCGCTTCGCATCGGCAAGAGGGGAGCGCATATAGGAAAGCGGCATGCGTTCATAGCGCCACTGATCAGCATGCTCGTAGAAGTAGCTTGTTGCGTTCATCTGGCGTGAGGCAGGGATCCAGTCCTGTGCGAATGAGAATTCTGCCCATCCGGCTTCGGGGCGGATCTTCTCCTGCCCGACGTAATGGCACCAACCGCCTCCAGGAACACCTACCGTTCCGCAAAGCATGAGGATGTTCATGATGCCACGATAGGCATTGTCGGTCTGATACCACTGATTGAGTCCAGCGCCCATGAGCACGCATGCTCTTCCCTTGGTGGTAGAGGCTGCAGTTGCGAATTCTCGCGAGAGACGTATCACGTCTTCAGCGCGTACGCCGGTTATGTCTTGCTGCCAACGAGGCGTGAACGGAACGTTATCCATCTCGCCCTTGGCCACCTGACCGCCAATACCGCGGTCAATGCCCAAGAACGCGCCAAAGAGATCGAAGACCGTTGTGACAAGGGCTTCTCCTTCGGCTGTCTTGATACGCTTCACGGGCACTGCGCGCTCGAGCACGGGGCCATCGTCGGTGTTGCCAGGGAACAGCGGGATGCTCTCATCGCCGAAATAGGGGACGTTCAGCGCAACCACTTCGTCTGAGGAATCGATGAAGCTCAAGCGAGGATGGATGTCCTTGCCGGTCTCTCCATCGATCTCGAGGGTGTTCCACTTGCCCTCATCGCCGTTCGCTTCCTGCTCCCATCGGTAGCCGATCGAGCCTTGCGGCACGGCAGGGGCATCGCTCGTCTCATCCCATACGACCGTCTTCCACTGGCTATTGCCCGCCTTGGCGTAGGCTTCAAGATCGCTCGCGCGCAGCGTGCGCCCTGCCACATAGGCATCTTTGCCCGCGCGCTTATCGAGGCAGACCAGCATGGGAAGGTCGGTGAACTTCCGTACGTAATCAGTGAAGTAAGGATCGGGGTTGTCCAGGTGGAATTCCTTGAAGATAACGAAGTTCATCGCGAGAGCCAGAGCAGCATCGGTGCCTTGCTTGGGATGCAGCCACCAGTCTGCGTCTTTCGTGCTCTCGCAGTAATCGGGACAGATATTGACGAGCTTCGTGCCGTTATAGCGCGCCTCGATCATGAAGTGCGCATCGGGCGTTCGTGTCATGGAGATGTTCGTGCCCCAGCAGAGGATGTAGTTGGAGTAGTACCATGCTTCCGACTCGGGCACGTCCGTTTGCTCTCCGAAGGTTTGAGGTGACGAAGGTGGAAGGTCGCAATACCAGTCGTAGAACGAAAGGGGCGTTGCGCCGATGAGCGACAGATAGCGAACGCCAGCGCCATAGGAGACCATGGAGTAGCCGGGGATCGGCGAGAAGCCCGCGATGCGATCGGGGCCATATTTCTCGATCGTGTAGAGGTTGGCGGCCGCTATGATCTCGGTGGCTTCATCCCAGCTCGTGCGAACCAGATCGCCAAGGCCACGCACTTTCACGTAGCTTTCACGGGTTTCGGGGTCTTCAACGATACGCTTCCATGCTTCGAGGGGTTCATGATGAGCGCGCTCGCGACGCCATGCATCGCGAAGTTGAGCGCGGATGAGCGGATGCTTGACGCGTGCTGCGCTGTAGAGGTACCACGAATACCCTGCGCCACGGGGGCACCCGCGCGGTTCGTGATTCGGAACGCCGCAAGGGGTAGGAGGGTAGTCGGTTTGTTGGGTTTCCCACGTGACGATACCGTCCTTCACGTAGATCTTCCAGCTGCATGATCCTGTACAGTTGACACCGTGGGTGGAGCGCACGATCTTGTCGTGCGCCCAACGATCACGATAGGCATCTTCCCAGTTGCGGTTCTCGTCGGTGACTTCGCCCCAACCGTCGGCGTAGCTCCCAACGCGTTTCTTGAAGAACAGCGAACCTTCGGTGAATTTCGACATATGAACCCCTATTCATCATGGCCCGAGCGGTGAATGTTGTTCGGGCGCGTGGATGTTGTTCTTGGCATGAAGCCCTGACGTTGAACTGCCTTTCCTAGCAGCGGTTCGGCGCATTCTTCCTATCGTAGAAGAAGATGTTGATGACCAAGATGGCGGCAAAGATGACCGCGGATACTGCGAACATCACTAGTGGGCTCGTGGATGCGAGCAGAACGCCGATGGTGAATGGTCCGTATGCTCCGATAGCGGAGGTCCAGCCAACTACCGCACCACCTTGAACGGGCGGGAAGAGCACGGCCATCTGCTGGGTGGTAGAGGCGTTGCCGCATCCAGTCCAGAAGAACACCCACCACATCGCGATCATCCAGACCCAGCAACCCATAACAGAGTCGGGCTTGTAGACGCATAGGAAGATGAGACCGATGATCACTGCTGCAGCCATGATCGTGGTCACGCGTCCGCCACGGATCTTGTCCGAGACCTTGCCTGCTCCCACACGGGCAAGAGCGCCGATAGCAGGTCCGACCCACGCGAAGGCGATGGCCGAAGGCGCGCCCTCGATATGGTTGAAGACGCCATCTCCCATCAGCGCGAAATGCGCGCCCAAACCTGCGAAGGTGGCGAACGTTCCGTAGTAGAACAAGGTCATGAACCAGGTGTGCTTGCTCTTGAAGATGGAGAACTGCGTTTTGAAGTTCGCGGTAACAGGGACCGAGCGCAGCAAGACGATAGCCAGGATGGAGAGGATCACTACGAGCGGAACCCATATCCAGCCAGCGTTCTGGAGCCAGATATCTTTGACTTGACCCGCCACTACTTCATGCTGCGGAGAGCCTAAGATCCCGAATACGGAAAACGTGATGACGATCGGCGTTACGAATTGGACGAGCGAGGTGCCGAAGTCTGACAAGCCGCCTTGTACGCCGAGTGCAAAGCCACGCTTCGACTTCGGGAAGTAATAATTGGTGGATGCCATGAGCCCCGAGAAGGTGCCGCCGCCGATGCCAGCAAGGAAGGCGAACAGCATCAATACTTCGAAGGGAAGCCCCGGGTTCGTTACCGCGTATATCCAGCACCCAAGCGGGATGAGCAGCAAGATGGTCGACATGAAGACTAGCTTGCGTGTACCCATTATGGGCGGTAAGAAGGTCCATAAGATACGCAAGGTGCCTGCTGAGAGGCCTACCATCGCCACGAGCCAATAGAGCTGGCTTGCATCAAGGTGGAAACCGACGGCGTTGAGATGCGGTGCCAGTGAGGGCACGAGGTACCAAGCGCAAAAGCCGAAGGTCAACGAGAAGGTGGAGATCCAGACCGTGGTCCAAGCCAAGCGCTTGTCCCATTTCTTCGGGTCTTCGGGATCCCATTCTTTAATATCTGCTTTCATGGCGATCACTTCCATTCTTGGTGAATGCAACGGCCGCAAGAAGAGCGGTTGAAATGCCGTCTGCATAAATCCTCCATGAGCATACCGAATCTTGTTTATTCAACAGTGCGTGTTGGATTGTTCTAATCTTTTTGTAGGTCTTTTGTTAGTCACTTGTTACCTATGCTGTTAGCCTGCATTTTCAGGGGGGATCTTATGCTCTATTGGCTTGGGTGCGTGCTCGTCCCTTGGTTGATGTTGCCTATAATGAATCGAACGCTGTTTCGATGACGACGAGCGCCTGCGCGCGTTTGAAAGGACCATACGATGATCTGGGAATTGAAAGCTCTTGCCTGTCTTTTGCTCTATCCGGATGAGGATCTTCTGGAAAGCCTTCCTGAGATCGACGCGGTGTTGCAGAAGAGCGAAGAGTTGGAAGCTGGCTCGAAGAAGCGCCTGGATGAGTTCGTCGCATGGGTCAAAGGGACGGACCTTACCTCGCTCCAGTCCGCTTATGTGTCGACCTTCGATATCGGCAAGCATGCGAGCCTGAATCTCTTTGAGCACACGCAGGGCGATTCGCGCGATAGAGGACACGTGATGGTGGAGCTGAACAGGCTCTACAAAGAGCATGGACTCGATCTGACCACCACCGAATTACCGGATCATCTGCCCATCTTCCTTGAGTTCATCGCAGGGCTCGAGCGTGAAGATGCCATGCTCTGGCTCGAGAGCACGATCGAACCCATTCGCAAGATCGATCGAGAGCTTCAGCTTGATGAGAGCCCTTGGGAAGCCGTGAGCGCGGCGCTGATCGACTTCGCGGGGGCGGAGCGCGAAACATCCTCTGAGCGTTCGACTGCTGAGATGATCCCGTCGCTCGATGCGGAATACTTCGAAGCTCCGGTCACTTTCGGCGGTTCCGTCAACCCCGTTTCATCCTCAGCAGCGCTCTAAGCTCTCCTACGAGTACAAACGCGGCATCAATAACAGAAGTAAATATCCTCCGTTTTTTGATTTCCTTCTTTCTTTTTTGCAAGGATTTGCAGCGCTGAATCGTGTTAAGAGAAGAGAAGAAGTATAAGAGGAAGGTTACCTCATGAAGAAGCACATGAAGAAGCGGTCTTTTGCTTTGTTAACAGTGGCGGTATGCGCTGTTCTAGCGATCCCTGCGCTTGCATTTGGTTCGGCGGCCATGTTCTCAACCGAAAACGCGGTGCAAGCTGAAAGCGCGCTCGGTATTGAGAGGCAGGTCGATCAGCTTGACGCGACCGTTCCAGCCGCGAACGAGCAACCTGAGTCCGCTCAACTGAACGCGGATGATCGGTCTGCTGCGGTTACGAACAAGGCATCTCGTCCAGCTGCAAATAGCCAAAGATTCATCGACGAGAATAGTAATGGTGTTTGTGATCACTATGAACAGGGAACCTGCGATTCTTCTTGGTGCGCTGGTGAAGGCTTAGGACAGGGGAGGGCAGGGAAAGGCCCTAATTCCTCTGCAGGACCCTCATCAGGGAATAGACATGAACTAGCTTGTGGGCAAGGATATGTTGATGCAGATGGTGATGGAGTATGTGACAATCGAGGGACTGCTAATTGCGGAGCAGCCAATCGTGGCCACCATGGCAGACATTCTTGATAACGAGTATTAGCGAAAAGGCATGAGGTGCGCAAGAGTGACGACATTGAGAGAGCGATAGATACCTTTGGGTCGACGGTGTGGCGTGTATGCGTTACCTTTTTCCGGCATAGTCACGACGCACAAGATGCTTTTCAGGAGACATTCTTGAAGTATGCGCTTGCCGAGGAAACGGATTTCCAGGATGACGAGCATCGCAAGGCGTGGCTCATCAAGGTGTCGTCCAATGTATGTCGTGACATGCTGCGGGCGGCGCATCGAAAAGACCATTCGTTCGATCAGGAAACCGAGAGTCCATGCTGCGAGCTTTCTGTGGATGAAGACCCAAAAGAATCACGACATTTAGAGATAATGGAGGCATTCCGTTCGTTGGATGATCCGCCGCGCCTTCCTCTTTTTCTATCGCTTTATGAAGGCTATACCGCGCCAGAGATCGCAGAGATAGTAGATGCTCCTGTAAACACGGTCTATTCCTGGATAGCGCGTGGAAAGAAGATGTTGAAGGAGGCGCTGTCATGAGAGATCATGAGCTGGAAGAACAGGTTAAAGCTGCCTTTGATAGCATCGAGCTGCCTCAAACGGTAAAGCAGCAGACGCTTGATCGCATTCTTGACCGCTCGTCTGCTGATGCGCATGTGGATCGGTCAGCTTTATCGAGTGCAAATGAAAAAGCCCCTGTCATCGAACCTTCTTTTAAGAGGACGAGGCGTCGAAAGACCATGACGATCTTGAGCGGAGCACTAGCTGCATGCCTTATCGTGGCGGCTGCTCTCTTCGCTATTCCTCAGCATGAAACAACGGTAGAAGAAATCCTTGAACCTACGGCGTTCGTAGACATAGACATCAATCCCTCGATCCAGCTAAAACTGGACCAGTCGGGAACAGTAGTGGATTCAGAAGGTATCAATGACGATGGAGTAGAGGCTCTTTCAAAGGTTGCTCTTGAAGGTATGAGCTATGAACAAGCGCTGAAAACACTGGCTGAAAGCGATGCTCTCGCTCCGTATTTTGAAGAAGATGCATTCGTTGCGGTGAGCGTATCTTCTCAGGATCAGGCTCAGGAACAGGCTTTGATCGATGCGAGTGAAGCATGGCTTGCGAGTGTTCCTTGCAGGAGTTCATGCAGTGTTGCAAGCCAGCAATTCTATGAAGAGGCTCATAGCCATGGCATGGGTTGCGGCCGGTATGCTGCAGCTGTCGAACTGATCGAATTGGACCCCGATACTACGCTCGAGGAGTGCTCTCGCCTATCCATGCGCGAGTTGCATGATCGCATTGCTGCCTGCGCGTCGGATGATCCAACAGGGTCAAATCAGGGACAGAATGCAAACAATGGAGCGCATAGGGACTTTGATAACGGTCGGGGCCATGGTGCAGGTAGAGGCCATGGTGCCAACCATGGGTCGTATCATGGCCAGAGATGAACCAATGTTCTATAAAAGAGTCTGCTCATAAAACAATTGCATGAAGACTGCTTTCACCACGGCCTTCTTGATCATTGCATCCTGTTCGTTGTTCGGGTGGTAATACGATGCATTTCGCGCTGAACCTCCCGCTGAACTGCCTAATCGATGACCTCTACTCAATAAGTAGTGAGGGTATTGTTTTACGGTATCTGAACAATACGTAGCCTTATGTGATGCCCCTGTGTTCCGCGACCTATACTATGAAAATCGTGCTTGGCAAGCTTGGTGTGAACATGTTCAACGGGCCGTCAAGCAGAAGGGGGAACCTTTACTATAAGGAGGAATAACATGGCAGATTACTACGGAACAGATACGGTCGTTTCGGACCTTCGCGACGATGGCCTTTTGATCATGCGCATCAACCGACCAGATGTTGCTAACGCTTTGAATGGCGAAACGTCTCGCGCGATGGAGAACATCATGAACAATGCCGAGACGGATCCGGCGGTCCGCGCGATCATCGTTACGGGCACGGGCAAGGTCTTTTGTGCTGGCGAGGATCTTTCGGAGCTTTCTGAAGGTGGCGAGTGCCAGACGGTCACCGAGCATGGTTTCGGTGGTTTGACTGCACGCGTTTGTTCGAAGCCGATCATCGCGGCTGTGAATGGTAGTGCTGCAGGTGGCGGTATGGAGATCGCGATCTCCTGCGACATCGTGGTCGCCAATGAGAATGCGAAATTCGGTTGCACGGAAGTTGGCCTTGGCATCATCGCTTCAACGGGTGGCATCGTGCGTCTTGCTCGCGACATCAACCGCAAGGATTGCATGGAGTTGCTGTTGACTGGCAAGAAGATCAAAGCACCTGAGGCTAAGGAGCTTGGCTTGATCAACTATGCTGTTCCTGCGGATGAGGTCATGGATAAGGCGATCGAGATCGCTGAGACGATCCTGCAGAATGCGCCGCTCGCGCTCAAATGGACCAAGTATCTTGTCCATGCTTGCGACCAGATGAGCGAAGAGGATGCTATGCGCTATTGCGATGCTGCCTATCGCTTCCTTGAGAAGACGGAAGACGGCATCGAAGGGCCGCTGGCCTTCACCGAGAAGCGCGAGCCGAAGTGGGTCGGCCGCTAGTCCTTAGACGGACGCTGTCTTACAAGACAACAGCTTGAACATACCCTCCTAAAGATAAGGAAAAGGCACGTGCTCGGAGGTGCCTTTTCCTCGTTTATGGGCCAGATCGCCTGCTCGGCCCATGCAGTCTGGCCTTTTGTTCGTGAAGGGTTTGCTAGAAACCGCTCGCAGCTTTGAGGCGGTAGATCCCGTCGTCTGTGAGCACCATGCGCTGAACGATGCCCTGCGCCACGAGCGTTTGGATCATGACGAACGTTTCAAGCAGCAGGTAGTAGCGCGCAACCGCGGGAAGCTTGTACCACTGCTCAGGCTCAGGGCGCTTCGAACAGAGGCGGGCCACCGTCTCTCCCATGCAATAGGGGTGTGCGGCGATAGCACGCAGCACCTCACGACGGCGCTCAGCTTTGCGATCGATGATCTCATTGATGCGGTCCGAGAAGCCCTCCTTGATCGGGCTGCCATGGCCAGGGAGCACCAGGCGGGGTTTCAGCTTCTGTACCTTCTTCAGGCTCTCGAAATAGCGCCCGTAACCGTCTTCGCCAGTGAAGAACGAATCGATAGCGGGCGTGGTGATGGTAAGCACGTGATCGCCACTGAACAGGATGCCCGCATCGGCATCGAAGAGCACGAGAGAATCGGGAGAATGCCCAGGCACCTCGAAGACCTGGAGCGTGCGATTTCCGACCGTGATAGTGTTGCCTTCCTTAACGGGGCGAATATCAAAGCGCTCCTCGTCGATGAAGATCGTTTCGCGGTTGCAGGCTTCGTACGCTTGCGCATCAGCAGGACTTGCACCCATCGCCAGCATGCGGCGGAAGAAGAGCTCATCGATCTCGGAAGCGGTCGGCTCATGCCTGCTCTCGAACCCGATCCGTGATCCGTAAATGGGCGTACCTGGCGCCAAGATGTTGTTCACCTGACCAGAATGGTCGAAGTGTTGATGCGTCAAGAAGAGCTTGAGCTTGCCGAGATCGACCCCGATTGCTTCGAGCGCCTCGCGCATGATGTGATAGGACTGTTCGCCAGGCGCACCAGCATCCACCATCAGCCACTCTCCATCGTCGTAGACCAGATAGCTATTGGAAACACCATCACCAAGATTCTTGAAGCGCACATGGGCTGAATAGACGAGTGGATCTTTGCAGACCAGCTCCCAATGGCATTCGGGCTGCAGTTCATCTGGGTGCTCGCGTGTGAGCAAGGGTTGCTGTTGAGGCTGTTGTTCGAACATAGATGCCAGCTTACCAGACGAAATTGCCCAAACGGATCTTGAGCGCCATTACGAAACTTGAACGTTGCGCAAGGCGCCGTCGATCGCTAGTTCAACATGCTTGATTCCTGGAGCGATTGTCCACGTGTCTCCGGTGCCATCATGACCGAAAGCACCAATCCCAAAATGACGAGTCCTGCAGCTACCAGCATGGTCGGTCCAACGCCGAAGTTCTCGAGGAAGATCGGCGTGCCGTAGGTCGAGATGATGGTGCCGATACGCGAGATCGAGATGGAGATACCCACCGCTGATGCGCGCACATGGGTAGGGAAGAGTTCATTGGGGTAGAGCCACTGCAAGATGCCCGGGCCACCGCTGAAGAATGCGTAAAGTCCGAATGCGATGATCACGACCCAGATCGGTGCATCAGGGAAGATGCCCAAGATCACGAGACCGACAGCCATGAAGAACAGCGATCCGATCAGAAGCGGGCGTCTGCCCAAGGAATTGAGCCAGAACATGGCTGGGATCGTGCCGATCAGGAAGAAGAGGCTCACCGCGCTCTCACCCAGAATGGACATGCGTCCTTCCGAAAGGCCGAACGCGCTCATAATATCGGGGCCGAACGTGTAGATCGCGTACATAGGAACGACTTGACAAAGCGTTAAGATGCCCAGGTAGATGATGCGCTTGAAGTAACCTGCCTTGAACAGGAATCCGAGCGAAGTCTTCGTGGGCTGCTCGTCCTCATGGATCTCGATATCCTCACCGAACACGCGGTCCATGACTGCACGCGCTTCAGCGAACTTCCCTTTGCTCTGCAGCCAGAGTGGGGACTCGGGGATGTCGTGCCTGCCGATCAAGAGGATGATGCAGGGAACGACCGCGCTGCCGAGCATCCACTTCCAGCCATCTTCTATCCCTACCAGTGCAAAACCGACGAAAGCTGCGGCTGTTGCGCCCAAATACCACGCAGCCGAGACCGCGCCCATCGAGATGGACCGGTGCGCCTTCGGGGTGAACTCGGCTATGAGCGAGGTGGCGATGGGGTAGTCTGCGCCTACGAAGAGACCTATCGCGAATCGCGCCAAGACCAGCTGGAGCGGGTCAGCGGCGAAGACCGAGAGCACTGAGAACACTCCGATGGCCACTACGTCGATGATGAACATGGCGCGCCGGCCTACCAGGTCGGTCAGCCAGCCGCCTAGGATCGTGCCGAAGAAGATGCCCAAGAACACCGAAGCGCCAACCGCGGCGCTCCACATGGTATCGAGGGCGAAGAGAGGGGTGATCTGGGTGAGTGCTACGCCGATGATGGCAAGGACGTAGCCATCCAGGAAGGATCCGCCGCTCGAGAAGAAGGTGATCTTGCGCAAAAAGGGCGTCATCTTGACATCATCGATGGTCTTGTTGACAGCCTTCTTGACCTTAGTTGCTACTTCATCGACGGTGGCATTGGTCGCGCGTTCGCTCGCACCTCCTGAAGCGGGAGCAGACGCAGTTCCCGAAACAGCTGTTACCGCGCTACACGCAGCTACCGATGTAGTGGATGTAGGCGCCGAAGCAGCCGCACCTGCCGATGCGGCAACAGGTGCTGCTTGTGGTGGACTTACTGCTTGCGTAATCTTCTTGATCGCTCGTCTCATGACCTCTCACCTTATTCCAACGTTAGTTCCATTCTACGATTCCGTAATTCAGATGCGGTTTTGCTCCGGTCATATTGGCATCGGCATCGACCAATTGAAAGCGCCCTTCGTTCTCGCCAACGCGCCACATGCGCGTTGTGAGCGTTTGACCTGGTATGACCGGGGAAGTGATGCGCGTCTTGAAGCGCGTCATGCGTTCAGGCTGGCCCGGGAACCAGGTTGAGATGAGGTGGCGCATAGCGAACCCACCCAGGCTCACTCCGTGAACGATCGGGCGCGCAAGGCCTGTTTGCTCGGTGTAGGCCCAATCGATGTGCTGCTGATGCCAATCGCCCATCAACCGATAGATGAGCGGCATGTTGAAGGGGACCGTCTCGGTCACTTCGGCATCTGGCAAGCGATCGGGGATCTCCTCCACATCGTGCGGAGGCTTCGGACCGCCCCAGCCACCATCGTTGATGCAGACGTCCCAGGTCTTGACCGTGCAAAGATGAGAGCCGTCGTTGCTGTAGCTCCTGCCTGTTTGCAAAGAAAGGCACCCGCGACCCTCGCCGCGGTCGTAGAGTGCGTCTTGCGTGACGAAGGTCTCGACACGATCGGACATCTTGAAGGGGGCATGGAGCTCGATCTCGAATCCGTAGTGCAGCGACCCTGAATAGTCGTATCCATAATCGAGCGTGCGCGTCATCTCTTCGTTCACCGTGAGCGGTACGCCGAAGATGGGCAAGACCGCCAGATGGGGGTCGTTCGCATCGCCTTCGTTGAGGTATTCAAGATCGGTGATGCCGTCGTAGCCCGCATTGCAGCCGAGCGCACAGATCTCCAAGTCCCTGAAATCGTACGAGCGTACGAAGGGGCCGAACTCTTTTCCAACGATTTCGGTACTGATCGCCATGGCGTTCATCAACCTCTCTCATCATTTGCGCGCAGGAGCGTATGATCGCCTGCGCAGTGCGGAGCGAAACTGAGTGCAAGTTCTCGCTTTCCGCGTGGTCAGCTTAAGAGCTTCTTCTCGATCTTCATGCTGCAAGTACGCGGGAAATCTTCAACGACCTCGTAGAAGGTGGGGACCTTGAACGATGCCATGTGGTCCTTGCAGTACTGCTCGACTTCCGCAAGCGTCATGCTCTCGCCTGGTGCGAAGCGAACGAACGCCTTGATGGCTTGATCGCGGATCGGATCAGGAACGCCGATCACCGCAGCCTCAGCGATGGCAGGATGCTGTTCGAGGATCTCCTCGAGTTCGGTAGTGGAGATGTTCTCTCCTGACCTCTTAACCATGTTAACCTTGCGATCGACGAAGTAGAACCAACCGTTATCATCCTGATAACCTTGATCTCCTGTTTTGAGCCAGCCGTCGACGCTGAAGGTATTCTCGGTCGCTTCGGGGTTGTTGTAGTACTCGAGCATCACCGAACGGCCACGTTCGCCTTTTATCTGGATCTCGCCAACTTCGCCAGGGGGCAGTTCGTTGTCCTCCATGTCGCAGATACGTGCCTTGTAGCCGAGTCCTGCGCGTCCCACTGAAGGCCAATTACGTGCGCCAACGGGCGGGTCGGTAATAGCCCAGCCGATCGATTCGGTCGAGCCGTAGGTGTTCATGATCCTCATGTTGAAGCGCTGCTCGAATTCTTCCTTCTCCGCATCGGTGATGGGGATGAAGTAGAGCACCTCACGCACGCAGTGGTTCTTCTCTTCGGGATCGACCGGTTGGAGAAGCAGCGTACGCAGCATCATGGCAACGCATTGGATGACGGTGGCCTTGTAATGGCGGATCTGCTTCATGAAGCGGGTCGCCGAATACTTCTCGACGATGATGAGGGAGGCTCCTGCGGTGATCACGGGCATCAGGGCGGCCAGCTGGAAATTCGAGTGGCACGCGGGCATTGAGGTCAGCACACGATCACTGCCACGCAGCGAGACTTCCCAATCTCCGTACAGCCCCGAGAACACCATGTTCGCGTGCGTGAGCACCACGCCTTTCGGGCGGGAGGTGGTGCCTGAGGTATAGATGATCTGCACGGGATCGTCGGAGGCAAGCTCGCAGGAATCGCGCAGGATCGCGCTCTGTTCGCAGCGCATCATCCAGAAGTCGTAGATGCCCTGCTGGCCTTCTTCGACCGTGCCGAGCGGCGTGTAGATGCTCGAGAAATCGATATTGCTCTTGGGTGATTCAGTTCCCGCGCGCGCCACTACCACGCCTTTGGGGAAGTAATGGCCGCGTGCGAGCAGCTCTTGGTATGTCTCGTAGAAGAGCGGCTCGACCACGACGCAAATCGCGTCCGAATTCTCCAGGATGTATTCAGCTTCATCGGCGAGATATTGCTCGTTGATGGGCACTGCCACCGCGCCGATCTTCGCAAGGCCGAACAGGCACATCAAGAATTCCGGTGAGCTGTGGAGGTGAAGGGCCACGTGATCGCCCTTCTCGATGCCGAGATCGAGAAACACATTAGCGATACGGTTGACGTCCTCGTCGAATGCGGCATAGGTGTATTCGAACACATCGCCTACGCGGTTCTGGAACGTGAGGAAGTGTCGCCTTCCCTTGCGCTCGACCACGCTTTGCCACAGGTCACGGAGCGTTTCGTTTCCTACGATGTCGGCCATTTTCGTCCCCTCCTACGAAAAGATGCTGGTAGATTTTCATTTCCCCTTCTCATAACGAACGCACGCGTGGCAGTGCTATCTGGCGTTCATGGTCGGGACCGAGCCCGTGTGTCCTGAAAGCTCATGGTGAACGCTAGCGCCTGACCCTTCGAGCGCTCGTTCGTGATGAGAAGAAGACCTGCCTAAGGATCCCCCCAGATCCCCTCCGGGGCAGGTGACCGGAGGGGATCGTTTGGAAAGATCGGGAGCGCTGCAGCTCGCGGCGGCGCGCGCAACCCGTGAAGCTTGGCACTATTGCCAGGCGGTGAGCTAGCCCGCTTTGACCACGTTGGCCGCGATCAGCTCGTCGATCTGCTCGGGCGTGTAGCCGAGCTTGGTGAGCACATCGATGGTGTCGCCGCCTTGTTCAGGCATCGGACGCCACACTTGGCCAGGCGTCTGCTCGAAGCGCGGCATGGGGGAGAGGCCTTTGAAGGTGTCGCCATCCTTGGTCTCCCATTCGATGAAGTTGCCACGCATCTTCATATGCTCGTCTGCCACCATGTCCTCGAACTCATAGACACTCTGAGCAGCGATGCCCTGTTCAGCCAGAACATCCTCGAGCTCGAGCTTGGTGCGCTCAGAGAGCCACTTCTCGAGGCGCTTCTCGAACTCGGGTGCGATCGGCATGGAGAGCCATAGCGATGCCGTATCGTCCGGCACCTCAGGTGATCCCCATACGTCTCCCATGCCCAAGGTCTCGAGCATCCACTTGTTCTGGCGGATGCCGAAGAGGTTCAGTGCGATGAAGCCATCAGCGCATTTGTAGACGCCGATGCCGCAGAGGTTCTGGTTACGAGCACCAGCACGCGGCCACTTCACGCCATCGTTGAGGTAATCGACCAAGTAGTACTGGCTCATGTACATGATGCCTTCGTACATCGCCCAGTCGATGCTCTCGCCCTGGCCAGTGCGCTCGACCTTGTGGAGCGCTGCGAGCGTTGCTGCGATCAACAGGTAGCTGTTGATGTAGTCGCCGGAGTAGGGCATCGTGATCATGGGCTGCTCAGGCGTGCCGTTCTGGCAGGTGAAGCCTGCATACGGGCCGACCGTGCCATCGTAGGCGGCGCGCTTCACGCGATCCGGATCGCCATAGGCGCCGAATCCTGAGCAGTGCACGATGACGAGCTTGGGGTTCGCGGCCCAGAGATCCTCGTCCGTGATGCCCTTGCGCTGCCAGGTGCCGCCCTTTGAAGACTCGAAGAAGATATCGGTGTCTGCGAGCATCTTCAAGAGCACTTCTTTGCCTTCGGGGGTGAACTGGTTGAGCGCGACCGAGCGGCAGTTGCGGCGTTCAGCCTGAGCTGCGTTCTTCGCGTCGCGGACCGTATCGCCGTAGCCCGTGTTCTCGAGCCAGGTCACATCTGCGCCCCAGTCAGCCATGATGTTGCAGGCACGCGGCACTGCTTCTTCCATGGCGGCGAAGACGACCTTCACATCATCCAAGACACCGAAGCTTGGTTTTTCAGTTGGGATTGCCATGAGGTTCCTCCTTGTGGTTTCTCTTAGGTTCGAAGCTAAGGCCTAGCGATACTTCTTCAGGGCGTTCTTTGCGGTAGTGAGGATCATCATCTCGTCGGTACCACCAGAGATGCGATCGACGCGCAGGTCACGCCAGAAGCGGTTGATGCGATGCTCGCTCGCGACCGAGATGCCGCCCATGATCTGCATGCCATCGTCGACGACCTTGAAGGCGGCGTTCGCGCAGTAGTACTTGCACATCGCTGCTTCGCCGGCGTCGAATTCGCCATTGTTGTTATCAGCGTTCCAAGCTGCTTCATAGAGCATGTTCTTCATGGCGTTCAGGCGAATGGTCATCTCGGTGATCTTGAGCTGGTTGAGCTGGAAACGACCGATGGTCTTGCCGAATGCCTCGCGCTGATTGGCGTGACGCAGCGCATCTTCATACGCGCAGATGGCGTTGCCGTAGTCGCAGGCACCTACCAGCCAGCGCTCGAAGTTGAAGTCGGAGACGCCGCGGTTGAAGCCGTTGCCTTCTGTGCCGAAGATATCCGACTCATCGAGTTCCACGTCGTTGAAGTAGACCTCGCAGCAGCTATCCATGCGAAGACCGAGCTTGTCCAGCGGGCCCAGTTCGATGCCCGGCTTGCTCATGTCCACCATGAACTCGGTGAAGACGCTCGGGTCATCAGCGTTCTTTGCCATGACGACGAGCCACTTCACGCCCTTGGAGGAGGTGATGAAGGTCTTGGTGCCGTTCAGGTAGATGTGACCGTCGCGACGCTTGTAGTTGGTGGTGAGAGCGGAGACATCGGAGCCTGCGCCTGGTTCGGTGCAAGCGGAGTTCCAGATCTGCTCGCCGGTGCCCAGATATGCCATGACCGCATCGATCTGCTCAGGCGTGCCTTCGCGGATGATGGTCTCGAAGCCAGGCAGCTGATAGAGCACGTAGGTGGGGCCGCCGTACTGACCGAGCACCTCATAGACTGCCATGAGGGTGACCAGCGGCTGCTCAAGGCCGAGTCCGCCACGGTCTTCGGGGAGCATGATCTGATCGAAACCGAGATCGCAGAGTCCCTTCACCCAGCGAAGCGGGTACTCATGCTTTTCGTCGCACTCCTGGAAGTACTGATCCCAGGGCTCGCTTTCCATGTACTCACGATAAGCCTGGACGATGAGTTCCTGGTCGACGCTTAGTTTGAAATCCATTGTTTCCTCCTTTTGGGGCGCTACTGCGCGCTGCGCGGTAGCAAACTTCTTCCTTATTGTCTTGGCGGAGTTCACTGTTTACCCCCGTGAACCACCTCAAGACGATCGCCAGCTTGCTTATATAGCAAGCGTGTCGCTAATGGGGTAGGGCGGCCTTGCTAGGCAAGACCGGGTTCTGCGATGCCAACCTGCTCCTTGAAGAAGGTGGCACCGTGCTCGAGCGCATCGTTAGCTGCGTCGAGCGCTTTGGTGTAATGCAAGAATGCATGGATCACGCCTTCGAACATCTCGAACTGATACGGGATCGCATACTGATCGCAGATGGCTGCGAGCGTGCTCGAGTCATCGCGCAGCGGGTCATACTCTGCTGCTGCGATATAGCAGGCAGGCATGTCGTGCGTCATATCGTTCAAGAAGAGATTCGCGTAAGGCGAGGTCTTCAGCTCTTCGATATCGTTCGCATAGAGCTGCTGATAGAACATCCAGTCTTCTTCGGCAAGGCCATCCCACGGGCCACCCAAAAGACGCATGGATGAAGAATCGGTAAGGCCGAACCAACCGTAGTAGAGCAGCAGGCACTTGATATGAGCGATCGAATCCGTGGTGTCGCGCAGATAGAAGGTTGCGGCCAGGTTCAGGTGTGCTCCACCTGAATCACCCGCGAATCCCATGCGCTCGGTATCGATGCCATAGGCTGCTCCTTCTTCGTGCAAGAACTGCGCAACGAAGGCGACCTCCTCCACGGCTGAAGGGAATTTCGCTTCAGGGGAGAGGCGGTAATCGACTGCTACTACGATCGCGCCCGTGTTGCGGGCGAGGATGCGGCAGATGCGATCATGAGTGTCAAGGTTGCCGAGAACGAAGCCGCCTCCGTGCACGTAGACGATAACAGGAGTGGTTGGGCTTTGAGCTTCCTTGCCAGCAAGTGCTTCGTCGGTCGGATAGTAGAAGCGTACTGCCATGGGGCCATGAGGACCGGTGAGCTCTTCATCGAAGGAGAGCTCCATGACCGGGCCACCTTCCACCCAGAACTCACGGCCGAGCACGTAGTTCTCACGCATGATATCGAATCCGACCGAGGTGTCATTCGCATCGCCAGCGAGGGTGGCCTCTTTTGCGAGGATCGCCTTCATCTGAGGATTGATGCGAGCCAGTACATCAAGCTTATTCACGAGTTTCTCCTTCTTTGGGTGGGGTGCCTTCGGTGGGAAGACACCCCTTTGGACGGTAGATTGAGCAGAGACAGTGGGGAGTTTGTTCGGTGATCGTGTCTCAAGATCACCTGATCGAGTGTGCGAACCTTACGCTTCTTGCGCTTGTACGTCCGCTTCGATCTCTGATTCGACTTCTTCTTCGATGATGTCGTTGCGGTGCTTCTTGATGGAGCGGAGCAACATGACCAGGCAGAAGATGCCGACCACTGCCAGACCGATCTCGATACCGAAGATGCCGTTGAAGGCTGCGGTACCCTGAGCGTCGATCATGGAGCCGTACCAGGTGTGGATGAAAACGTCGGGCAGGAAGCCGATCACGGAGAGCAGACCAGCTGCGGTGCCGAAGATCTGCATCGGGATCTTCACCTCTGAGAGTGGGGACGAACCGATCGAGAACGCGCCGTAGGTTGCGAAGCCGAACAGTACGACCATGATGGATACGATGATGGCTGCATTAGGATCATGCGGATAGAAGATGAATCCTATCAGTACTGCGATCGCGAGGACGAATCCGCCGATGATCGCCTTCGAAGGACTCTTGATCTTCGTCGCTATGAAGCCGACGATCGGGCCAGCCAGCAGACCAATACCATAGGTACGGATGAGGCCGATCACGTTAACGAGGTTGCCATCTGCATTGAAGCACTGGGTCAGATATGGCGTGGTATAGGTAGCGCCCTGATAGACCGCGTAAACGCAGAAGTAAGCGACGCATGCCCAGATAACACCGGGGTGCTTGAAAGCTTGCACTGCCTCAGCGAGGCTGAAGAGCTTTGCATCCTTGTTGATCTCACCCTTGAAGTCGGGGATCAAGAAGAAAGCGATGATGCCCAGTACAGCGATGATCACTGCCAAGAAGACTAGCATGACCTGAACACCGGTAGCAGCATTCGCGATGGAAGCGATGATGCCCGCGTTGATGAGGCCGAGCACGAGGCCGGTAACGCCATAGATAGAGTAGGAGATACCGATCTTGGACGCGTACTCATCTTCTTCGCAGCAGAGCCTGACGACCTTGAAGCGCGTGCCCCACCAGATGAGGATGGAGGTGACGCCCATGGCGACGAAGAGCGCGAAGCAAACTTGGACCGAAGGAAGCGTGGCGTAGATCGCTACCAAGACCGCCGTGGTCAAGAAGCCGACCGTTGCCAGGGTACGCATGCGGAACTTGTCAGCTACGATGCCTGAAGGTAGATAACAGATCATCGCCGCGATGCCGTAGGCGGATACCATGAGACCGAGGTCTGCATTGGAACAGCCGAGTGCTTGCATCAGCGGATCATAGAATACATTCTTCAAATACATTGGCGCGTAGATGATCGATGATCCCATCGAGATCAAGATCACGAGCGCCCACTTGTGGAGCGTTGAGATGTCGCGGTACGTCACCTCACCTTTGCTCTTTGCTAGGAGTGACATTAGCGTCCCCTTTCCTTTTTCCTTGGCTACTCTTCAGAGTGCCGCCTTCTGTTTCCCCTCTGCTTACTTCGTTTTACGTTCGTTCGTTATCTCATAGTGCCCAGTTTTGCGATCTGTTGTCCTTTTTCGCTTTACTGTGAGTCGTTCGCGAACTGGATCTTATGAACCAACGAAAAAGACGTAAGCTGCCAGCTTTTACCGACGTGCTCATCTTGCTTGAACACGTTCATGAGCGCATCACATGATGCGTGGGATTATGAGGTTGCGACCAAAGTGGGGAGTGGACTTTTTTTGGTGAGCGAGCGACATACTAAAAAACTAGTGATGCTTCTGACCTTATGTTCTGTATGCTGATACTATACAAAGAATGAAAAATCCAGCGAAGAAGCAGCGCGCGTTCGTTTTGAAGAAAGGCAGCGAAAAAGGTAGATCACTATGCAAGATACTCGATCAGCTCTTGACGAAGTGGAAGAGCATGAGCCGATTCAGAGTGTTGATGAGAACACTTTGGGCGCATCACCAAAAAATACTACGAAACAACCCGTTGTTGACCGGTTGATCACTGTTCATCCAGCGCTCAAGTACCTTGGTTTCTCGCTCTTGATGGCCTATCACTATCTGATGTGGTTCTGCCCGTCGAGCTTCTTCAAGACCGACCTTTTGGCTGCCAGCGTCACGGTAGCATGGCTCTGGAATCTGGTCGGTACGGCATTCTTCATGATCGTTACCGTGGTCTTCTTGGGGCGCAAGCGTCATCTTTCTGATTACCCGTGGGTCATGAGGGTCGTTACGGTCCTTTTGATCGTTGCGACTGCTCTGCTGCTCTATGGGGCACCTATTACCAGTTCTACGTACGTGATCTATATATTCAGCTTCGTTGCTGGCGGTCTTGAGGGCTTGATGTGGATCTTATGGGGTGAATCCTTGACACGTGCGCGAGCGAACTTCTCGGTGGTGCATATCGGCACCACATTCGGCGCGACCGTGTTGGTGGTTATGATCGTAAGCCTGTTCATTCCCGCGGATCTCTCGCCGCTCTTCGTCGTGCTGCTCGTGGCGTTCTCTGGTGTGTTCCTTTATGCGCATAAGAAGGTTTCCGCAACCTATCCCGTGCTCTTGCCGCACGATACGGTCAAACCGGCGTATTCGAGCGTGCTAGCGGTCTGCAGTGTTGGCTGTTTTACGGGCGTTGCCTGCTATTATCTGGTGGCCATCGTTCCGTGGGAATGGTTCTCGATCGGCGAATACATCTTCGAGATCGGCGTGGTGACCGGTGCAGCGTTGATCTTGCTTGTCTCGGGGCTTTCGGTGCTCTTCAAAGCGAAAGCTTCGATGTTCAGGCTCTTTCCGTACTACTTGGTCTTCGCTATTGTGGGGCTGACCTTGTTCCAGAGCCACGAATCGCTCTATCCGGTTGCCTTCGTGGTTGGGCTGAGCGTCTCGTCGCTTTTGGAGATATCGCTCATCATGTACTTTGGCACGTTGATGCGTAGGGGGTTCTTCGCGCCTGCGCTGGCGGTCACGTTCTCGCTCGCTTCGATCCGTATTGGTATCGCGCTGGGGAATTGCCTTGGGCTCTTCTACGAACGTCACGTTGAGATCGCCCAGCTTGCGGTCACTCCTACCACGCTCATCTTCATCTGCGTCCTGGCATTCGTGTTGGTGCCGGTTGGAAAGCTTGAGCCGCGCTTCGTTGCGCTCACCACAGCCCCCGTTGCACCGTCCGAGATCGATACGATCTGTTCCCATATCATCGCAGAGTTCAAGCTCTCAGAGCGCGAGGGTCAGATTTTGAAGTTGATCGCGCGGGGCAACACTGTGAACAGTATCGCGAACAAGCTCTATATATCGCCGCACACGGTGAACACGCATATTCGGCATATCTATGACAAGGTGGGTATCCATAAACGAGGAGAGTTGCTCGAATATATCAATATGAAGAAAGAAGAGCAGGTCTAGCGCGCGTTCGGGGTTGCCGCGCTGCGCACGGTGGCTTGCAGGTGCTGTGTTGTGGCATCCAACGCAAATGAAGCGCTCAAGTGGAAAAGCGCACGAGAGGAAAGAAGGTCAAGCATGAAAGTGGTCATCGTTGGTGGAGTAGCAGGTGGTGCAACGGCAGCGGCGCGTCTTCGTCGGTTGGACGAGCACGCGCAGATCATCGTGTTCGAGCGATCGGGCTATGTTTCTTATGCTAACTGCGGGCTACCTTATTACATTGGTGGCACTATCGCTGATCCTGAGGCACTCACGCTTCAAACGCCCGAGAGCTTCCGCGCGCGGTTCAACGTGGATATGCGCGTGAACCATGAGGCGACCGCGCTCGATGTTCAGGCGAAGACGGTTACCGTGAAGAACCTGGTAACAGGTGAAGTGTTCAAGGAATCGTACGATAAGCTCATTCTCTCGCCGGGTGCGAAGCCCACGCAGCCGCGCCTTCCGGGGGTTGGGCTCGAGCATGTGTTCACGCTACGCACCGTGGAAGACACGTTCCGCATGAAGGAATTCATTGATGCGCACCATCCGCGCACGGCAGTGATTGCGGGCGGTGGTTTCATCGGGCTTGAGCTGGCCGAGAACATGCGCGAGATCGGCATGGAGGTCACTATCGTGCAGCGTCCGCAGCAGCTCATGAAGCCCTTCGACCCCGACATGGCGGCATTCATCCACGCCGAGGCGCGCAAGCATGGCATCAAGCTGGCGCTCGGGCACACCGTGGAAGGCTTTCGCGAAACGGGCGATGGCGTGGAAATGCTTCTCGCAGATACTGATCCGATCCCGGCTGACATGGTGGTGCTGGCCATCGGCGTCACGCCTGATACGCATCTTGCGAGCGAGGCAGGTCTTGCGATGGGCGTGCGCGGTAGCATCTTGGTGAACGATCACATGGAGACCTCCGCGCCCGATGTCTATGCAGTGGGCGATGCGGTGCAGGTGAAGCACCTGGTGACCGGCGAAGAGACGCTCATTTCGTTGGCGGGTCCTGCGAACAAGCAAGGGCGTATCGCGGCTGACAACATCTGCGGGATCCCGAGCACGTATCGCGGTTCACAGGGGAGCAGCGTCATCAAGGTCTTTGACATCACTGCGGCTTCCACGGGTGTCAATGAGACGGTAGCGAAGGCGGCGGGGCTTGCGGTCGATCACGTGATCCTCTCGCCTATGAGCCACGCGGGCTATTATCCGGGCGGCAAGCTCATGACCATGAAAGTGGTGTTCGAGAAGGAGACGTATCGCCTGCTCGGCGCTCAGATCGTGGGGTACGAGGGCGTTGACAAGCGCATCGATGTGTTGGCAACGGCCATCTTCGCAGGCTTGCGCGCGACCGAGCTCAAAGACCTCGACCTGGCTTATGCACCACCGTATTCTTCGGCGAAAGACCCAGTGAATATGGCGGGCTTCATGATCGAGAACATCGAAGAAGGCATCGTGAAGCAATGGTACTTAGGTCAGCTTGAAGAACTACAGGATCGCAGCGCGCGTGGGGAGGTTACGCTGCTCGATGTGCGCACGCCTGCCGAGATCGCGCTCGGGCGCATCTCAGGGTTTGTGAACATTCCGCTCGATTCCTTGCGCGAGCGTGTGGGAGAGCTCGACCGCGAAAAGCCCGTCTACGTGATCTGCCAGAGCGGTCTGCGCAGCTATGTGGCGTGTCGCATCCTGGCAGGCAATGGCTTCGATGCGTTCAACTTTGCGGGAGGCTTCCGCTATTTCGAGACCGTGGTGAGAGATCGTGCGCTCATCAAAGCAGCCTTCCCGTGTGGTGCTGACCAGTAGCGGGAGTTTGTTCGTTATGGCGCAGGAGACACGAGCAGTCAACCCGGCGCGTGCAGAAACGCGTGCGTGCATCACGAAAGCTCTCGTAAAGCTTACGCAGGAAAAAGCGCTCTCTTCCATCAGCGTAACGGAGCTTTGCCAGGCTGCGGGCGTTTCGCGCATGGCGTTCTATCGCAACTACGATTCCAAAGAAGAGGTCTTCACTGCTCGGCTTGAAGAGGTCATCGCAGACTATGCGCGCGTCACCGAACCGCTCCTGAAAGCCGGAACGCTTTGGTATGATGTCGGCCATTTGAGCACGTGCTTCGAATTCTTCAAGAACAATGCAGCGCTCATGAATTGCCTTTTTCGCTGTGGGTTCACGGGGTTGCTCGTGAAATCGATCTCCGATTTCCTGATCGGCCGCTATGGGAATGGCACCCCTGAGGGCAATTACATCCTAACGGCTTTTGCAGGCTCGCTCTGTGCGCGCTATCCGCTTTGGGCCAAACGCGGTTTCAAGGAGTCGCCGCGGCAGATGGCCGAGCTGCTCGGGCGATTCTATACTGCCATCCCTTCTGCCAGTAACTAGAGGCTCTGTTGTAAGCCGCAGCAGTTCGGAGCCTTCGCAGTTTCGCGAATCTTGTGGTTTTCGCAAGGTGTCTCACGAACAGCTCGAGCTGGCTATACGACCGGCCTCGCTGATCGCGTTTCAATCACTCGGCTTACGCTCTTCCTTACCTTTCGTGCTGAACAATTTGCGCCTTTCTGTAACACTCTGCATCGCGGAGCAGAAGACCGCTCTGTCAAACGTTACAATTTGTAACAGATGAAGTCAGGAGGCAGCATGCGCACAGCGGTGATAACGGATACGAATAGCGGGATATCGACCGAGGAAGCGGCGGAGATGGGCATTCGCTCCATCTCGATGCCCGTGCTGATAGATGGGGAGATCTATCTTGAAGGGGTCGATCTTGGAAGCGAGAGTTTCTTCACGAGCCTGACCGAGGGCAAAGCGGTAACGACCTCGCAGCCTTCCCCAGGGGTTGTGTGCTCTGCATGGGAAGAGGCTTTGGATGAGGGGTTCGATAACGTGGTCTATTTGCCGATGTCTTCGGGGCTCAGCCATTCGTGCGAATCCGCCCAGCTTGCTGCCGCCAACTATTCAGGGCGCGTTGCGGTGGTGGACAACGGACGCGTTTCGGTGACCTTGCGAGCAGCCGTCGAAGATGCGCTTGCGATGGCGAATCAGGGAATGCCGGCGGCTCATATCAAATCGGAGCTTGAGCGAAGGGCGAAGCTTTCGAGTATCTATCTTGCTGTCGATGATCTGGGCTATCTCGTGCGTGGCGGAAGGGTCACGCCTGCTGCCGCGGCGCTCGCTTCTGTGTTGAAAGTGAGGCCCGTTCTGTCGATCCGAACGGGTCAGATCGAGCCGTTCTCTAAGGAGCGAGGCATGAAGAAGGCGGTGGCGAAGATGTTCTCAGCAGCCAAACACGATGCCAAGAAAGAGTTCGATCTCAAAGAGGACGAGCTGGTGGTGGGGGTTGCGAGCGCGGGGATAGACCCTGAGCGCGAGTTGGAGTATCTCGAGCGAGCAAAAGCGGAGTTCCCTGATGCAAAGGTGTTCTTCAACAGGCTTCCCTTCTCTGTTGCGGTGCACACGGGACCCGGCGCGCTCGGCATTGGCATCCATGCGCGTCCGAAACAGTTGGCAAATCTGGATTCGTCGAGCGCTGAGCAGCAGGGCAGCGCTCAGGCCGAAGCGAATGCGCAATGAATAGCCTGAAACGAATTGACCGATCTAAAACTTCTTTTGAAGGAGCTTAGCCTATGATTCGCATCATCACTGATTCCACTTCATCACTTCCGAAAGATCTGCGTGAGAAACTCGGCATCCATCTGCTCAACCTTGTGGTCAACCGTGGTGGAGTTAGTCACGTGGAAGGCGAGATGGACCTCGATGCGTTCTATGCTGATATCTACGAGATGGCCGATGATATTCCTACATCAAGCCAGCCTTCAGCGTTGAGCATAGAGGCTGCGCTTGAGGAGGCAGCCGCAGCAGGCGATGAAGTGCTTGGAATCTTCATCAGTGGCAGGATGTCAGGCACGTTCGAGGGAGTTGCGCGCGCGGCGAGAGAAACTACCAAGCGTCATCCCGATTTCAAGTATGCACTCATCGACAGCATGACCAATTGCATGGAGCTAGGCTGGGCAGTCGTTGCAGCATGTGAGGCGCGTGATGCGGGCGGAAGTCTTGAGGAGTGTGTCGAAGCGGCCACACGTGCGATGTCTTCGACGCGTTTCATCTTCGCGCCTGAGTCGCTCAAATTTCTGGAGAAGGGCGGCAGGATAGGGAAGGCTTCTGCTCTGTTGGGCAACATGTTGAACATCTCACCTATCCTTACGGTGAAGAATGGAGAAGCTGCAACATTTTCCAAGGTGAGAACCCAAAAGAAAGCGCTTGCCAAGATGGTCGACGTGTTCAAGCGCGATGTGGAGAATCATGGGCTGCGCAATGTTGCCGTTCACTATATCGGTTCGTGCGTTCCTGCGTTCGAGTGGGCCCGCGATGTGATCGATCCCTTGGTGGGCAAGACCGTGATGGTGCTTCCTGCAAGCCCCGTGATCGGCGTGCATGTGGGTCCTGCTATGGGGCTTGCCTACGAATGCGCTGCGCCGATCGAAGGCAAGTTCGTAACTTTGCCCGAGATCATTGCTTCGTAGTTGCTCTTACTCCCGTACCGCAAGACAGCTTTGGCGCGAACCTGTGTGTTCGTTCGCTCAGCGCATTCCGAGGCGATTGTTGCCTTCTTACAATCCCGTCATAAACCGCACAGCGTGCCTTCTGGGCGCTAGACTGCATCGTGTAGTTAGGTGTCTTGGATGATTCGTTGCCTTCAGCGAATTCCAGGAAAGCGCATGGCGAAAGGCGGTGGAGTAGATGGGCGCTCTAGGCTCTTTTCTCTCGAGCTTCTCTGACAGCTTCACGGCTGCGGTGATCATGTGGCCCTTCCTGTCCTTCCTTCTTACGATGCCCATCTTGGCTTTCCTCTATCATCGTGATGGAAGGCTGCGCTTCGCATCAGCGGCGGCCGCTTATTGCAGTGTGCTCTATCTGGCGGGATTGGCTTGTTTCACGCTCTATCCGCTTCCAACAGGCGATGCGGGACCAGGTATCACCTATGGCATTCCGCCCCAGTTCAATCCGCTCAATTTCATCTTTGACATCGTGAAGGATGGGTGGAAAGCAGTATTCCAGACGCTCTTCAACGTGGTGCTCTTCTTACCGTTAGGCTTCATCGCAGGGCGGTTCTTGCAGATGAAGCTGCCTGCTGCGACCATCTTGGTGCTTGTCGTGAGCTGCTTGATCGAGACCGCACAACTCACAGGACTTTTTGGCATCTACCCTTATGCTTACCGCACCTTCGAAGTGGACGATATCATCTTCAACACCTTAGGTGGCGTGTTGGGGTGGTTCTGCGCAAAGCTCTTCGCGCGAGCGCTGCCACAAGCACCGGTCGGCTCGCCCGAGATCACGCATGATCCAGGGCTGATCCGACGGGTCGTTGCCCTTTGGATCGACCTCATCCTGATCGCGCTGGTAACGTTTGGCCCGTGGATGTTTTTCGACCTTGCCAGCGAAGTGCTCTTTGACAAGGCGTTTTCTCTTTTCAGAATGAATGCTGTTCAGACGGAGAGCGTATTGGCTATGGTGTGCTTCGTGATCGCTTTCAGTGAAGTCGAACTCGTCTTCCCCTGGATCAAGAACGGCAGCACGCCAGGCGGTCTTATCGTGCGGATGAGCTTTGAGACGCGGGAGCGTTCGGGTGGTAAGCGGGTGCTGTTCTACTTGGCGCGCGGGGCGTTCCTGATCGCGCTCTTCGCACTTCCTCAGATCGTGGTCTTGTTCACGCTGGTCTTCTATCTCATCACCCGCAAGATGCCCTATGACTATCTGCCCGGATAATACTGGCTTGCTCCTGGCGGTAGGGGCAAACTGCATAGCTGCCTTTATTCGGTGGTAGTCCGATCGTTCATCCTCTATAATGGTCTCATCAAACGACACTATGTCACTTAGAGGAGTGTTCGCATGAATTATCGGAAGCTTGGCAAGACAGGACTTATGGTCAGCGAGATCGGGTTTGGTCCTGAGTGGATGACGGGAACGCCGGAAGAAACGCGCGCCATCGCTGAGGTGCTGCGTGAAGCAGGCGTGAACTATCTGGACTGCTGGATGCCCGATCCTCATATTCGTGCGAACCTCGGCTATGCCATGAAGGGACACACGGATGAATGGATCGTCCAGGGGCACATTGGTGCCTGCTGGGTGGATGGTCAGTATCTCCGCAGCCGTGATGTGGCATTGGCGCAACCCGCCTTCGAAGATGAGCTTACGCTGCTCGGCGTCGATCATTTCGAGGTAGGCATGATGCACTATATCGATAGTGTGGATGAATTCCGCGCCTGCCTAGATGGTCCCTATTATGAGTATGTACAAGAGCTGTTGCGTGCGGGAACCATCCGCCATGTTGGTCTTTCGACTCACAACCCCGAAGTTGCCCTTGAAGCAGCGCGGAGGGAAGTGGTGGAGGTCATCATGTTCTCGATCAACCCTGCCTTCGATCTGATGCCTGCTTCTGAAGACGTGAACGATCTGTTCGGGGATTTCGAAGAAGCGGGCGAGCAAATGGAGCCTTTGCGTGCCGAACTCTATAGCTTGTGCGAAGAGAAAGAGATTGCGCTTACGGTGATGAAGCCGTATGCCGGTGGGCGTTTGCTCATGGATGAACAGTCACCGTTTGGTAGGGCGCTCACTCCTGTTCAGTGCATCCATTATTGTCTGACGCGTCCTGCGGTCGCTTCTGTTTTGGCGGGATACCAGAGCATTGAGGAGGCGCAAGCCGCACTCGCTTATGAGCAGGCAAGCGAAGAGGAGCGCGACTTTGCCCAGGTGATCGCTGATGCCCCTGCGCGCAAAGCATACTTCGGGCAGTGCACGTATTGCGGCCACTGCCAGCCTTGCGCGGTGGGCATCGATATCGCTACCGTGAACAAATTCGCTGATTTGGCTTCGATCCAGGATGCGGTACCGCAAAGCATTCGCGCGCACTATCTTGAGCTGGACAAGAATGCTTCCGATTGCATTGCCTGCGGGAATTGCGAACCTAATTGCCCCTTCGGCGTGAAGATCGTCGAACGCATGGAAGAGACCGAGCGCCTGTTCGCGTAAGGCGAGCTCACAGAACCGCGTATTCGTAATTCGGTGGTCTAAACTGATCAACGAATTTGCTCGGATGGAGAGTTGGAGCTTCAGAGTTTTTGAAATCGCGTTTATCGCGCGTCACAATGAGTTTTTTATCTGGAGGGAAGGGCAAATTCTTGAAAGAACGGAAGCAACGATAGCTGCGTGTCGCCTTATTTGAGAGAGCTTTCATCATAGGTGAGTCCGTATTCATGTTCTAATACGCCCAAAAACTCTTGGGCAGACATAGCTTTGATGGGTGATTTCTCAACCAACTCTTTGTCGCGTGTTATCAGATACTTTGCAGGAATATGCTTTGAAGTATGCGCGATCAAATAGTCTTCTATATCGCTCCAGTCGGACTCCAGTGCTCCACGAAGATCTGCTGCATAGGTGCCACACACCATGAAAATATCCAACGTTGCTAGAAGGGCATGCTTTACCTCTTCTGCTGGAGCATGCTTTCTTAAAACATAATAAGCATCAGCATACGACTGCGTGCTTGCCCATATCTGCAGGTCACCAAAAACAGCAGCGATGCATAGTTTCTTAATGTCGTTGACGTAAGGTCTCCTGACAGCAACAAGATCGATGAGCGCGTTAGTATCAAGCAATATCTTCATATTTATTCGCCCTTACTGCTTGCGCATATCGCTTGTCTGCTTTGATATCATCAGGAATATCAAGATCAAGCATGCAGTTCTTAAACATGTTTTTGATCAACTGTTTTTGGTCTTTCGACAGAGCTCGTTTCTTTTGTTTGTTTTTAGACGGGTGAGCTGTTGGCAAAGCACGCTCTTCAAGAACATATTCAAAAGCAGCATTCACAAGATCGCTCGTTGAAGCCCCAAGTGATGCTAATTGGATGCTCGCCTGCGAATAGAGAGCATCGGGAATTCGTGCAGAAATCATCTTGCTCATGGATGCCCTCCCAAATCTGTATGACGTATGACAATTATATCATATTTTGTATGCTAACTCTTTATACAAGACGCAAGACGTAAGACGTAGGCCCCCTTTTTGCGCGGAGCCAAAATTCCTGGGAGCATCGCTTGGTCTTGAGGATAACTAGGTCGGTGCCGCTACGAGGTAATGCTCGGGTCGTATTCCTTTAAAAGCTTCAGCAGCTCTTCTGCGTGGGAATGACGCTTTTTGGTAGCTGTTCCCACGATGGCGATGGAATCGTAGCTGCCATATTTCTTGAAGAAATCGGGGATCGCGTTATTTGCCTTAAGTTCTGCAGCGTATTTCTTGAAGTATTCTTCGTAGGGCATGCCCGCATCTAAATAAGCATCCAGCAGCGACTTCGTGGGGGAGTATTCGACATCGTGCACGTAATCGGCATGAGCGATCACGTGGGTGAAGTATTCGAGATCTTCTTGTTTGGTGAAGCCCGAAAGCTGATTCGTGTTCTTGAGGCGGATGTCGAGCACGAGCGTCGCCTTCCATCCGAATATCTTGTTGAAGAATTCTTCTGCGGTTGTTTGATATGCGCTTAGTACGTTGATCTTCATTGTTACCCCTCCAGCCGTGCGTTACCAGTTTCGCTCTTGCAAGTCCAACACGTTTCAAGTCTAAGATACGAGCAAGCTCTAATTCGGTGACGGCAGGTTTGCGTTACGGTCTTGATGATTGTGTGTTACGGAACGCTTCGTAAGAAAGGGACAGGAAAGCGTTTTGTTTTTGTGGCGCGGCAAGGCGTTCTGCAGTGCGATGAAAAGAGCGAGCTGCCATCAGGGTTTCCTTATGTTCACAAATCATCGACCGATTGGTTGCGGCGTCTGAGCTGGTTATTGCTTGTTCTAGAATCAAGGCTGTTCAAGACATTCGGCAATCTAAGGCATCCAACAGCCTGCACAGATGGGTCTAGCATGAGACAAATCGGAAGAACAAAGGAAAAGTCGACGCTCGGAAAAGACTCGATCGTGGTCGGGTTCTCGCTCTTCGCGATGTTCTTCGGTGCGGGCAATTTGATATTTCCCCCAACCTTAGGGCAGTTGAGCGGTGACCTTTGGGCGTGGGGATTGGTCGGATTTCTGCTCGTTGATGCTGTTCTCTCGTGCCTCGGCGTGTTCGTGGTAAGCCGCTTGGGCGGTCCGCGTGGAGCCTTCGACGGGACGCTCGGAAAGATCGGCGGCACGATCCTAACAACGGTGGCTATCTTGTGCCTTTGCGTTGTCTTCGCCATGCCACGTACGGCTGCTACCACCTTCGAGCTGTCGGTCGCGCCCTATCTTGGCGAAGACGCGAATTCCTTTTTGGTCCCGTTCTCTATCTTGTTCTTCGTGATCGTGTATCTGCTCACCTGCAGGAAGTCGCGGGTAGTTGATATCATCGGCAAGTTCTTCACGCCGACGTTGCTAGTCGGTGTGCTCGTGCTGATCGTGGCTGGGGTCGTTGCTCCTATAGGAGAGATTCAGCCACCTCAAACGGATTATGTATTTCAGGAGGGCATTCGCTCGGGCTATCAGACCATGGATGTTCTCGGGGTTGCAGCGTTTTCCATCATCATCCTGGATTCTGCCGTTGTGAAGAGCTATACCGATCCTGGTAGGAGTTCGGCGCTTCTTGCTCGCGCGAGCATCGGGGCGGTAGTGATGCTCGGGCTGGTCTATGGCGGATTGACCTACCTCGGCGCGACATCGGTATCGCTGGGGACAGGCATGTCGCAGGTTGGGCTGCTCGTTGCTATCGTTGAGAGCGTTTTGGGAGATGCGGGCAAGATCCTTTTGAGTGCGATCGTGGCGCTTGCGTGTGTGACCACAGCTGTTGCGCTGGTAAGTTCGGCTGCGGATTTCTTCAACCGACTGTTCAAGAACAAGATATCCTACCAGGCGCTTTTGATCATAGACTGCGTGATAGGTGCACTGATCTGCGATATCGGCCTCGATAACATCATTCGCTTTGCCGATCCGGTGTTGGGCGTGGTGTACCCGCCTTTCATCACCGTGGTGGTGCTTCTGATCTTCAGGAAGCAGATCAAGCTGCGCGAAGTCTATCAAGGTGCTGCTATAGGTGCGCTCGTGGGAGGGGTCGTGGTCGAGCTGGCCGTGACCAACGTGGCTACTATCGTTCCGCTCGAACTGCTCCCGCTTTCTTCGATGGGCTTTGGCTGGATCGTGTTCGCTCTAATGGGCGCCTTGGTCGGAATGGTGGTGGGCCTTACCAGGCGCAAATCTTGAATTGACTTACAATGAGGTCAGCCAAGAATTCACTCCGCAAGGATCAGCATGACGAACAATACGCCACCCGAACCGCCAAAACAACCTAAGCCTTCAGTTGTTGTATCGTCCTCGAAGGCCGAGCGGATCTTCCTGATTATTTCGTGCATCTGCATTATTGGTGGGGCTGTGCTCTTCATCTACGGCGAACAAGCCGTAGGAATCGGACAGGAAGGCGTGGTGAACAAATTCCTGGGGAGCTTTGGAATGGCAGTGGCGAGCATCGGCATGTTCATTGTTGGTTGCTTTTTCGTAAAGCGCATCGTGCTGGACCTCAAGTCTATGAGCGCAAGTGAACGCTTAGAAACACGAAAGGCCTTCGTAAGGCAGCTTTCGATCGCAGCTCTTAACGTTCTTGTGTATGGTGCGCTGTTCATCCTACTCTTGGGAAGCCTTACTGCGTTAGACGGTGCAAGCGTGGGAACGTACTTCGTTGTATTCGCGGCGTGGGCTGCTTGCATAGCATCATTCGTTCTTTACCGGCGGCATCGAAAGAAGCATAAGGTTTCCTATGAGCTCCTTAAGCAACCTGCGATAACGGTATTTCTCTTTTTGTTTGCAGTTGTGATCCTCGCTATATTCATCAGGTCTGACGCTCCTGATTCCTTTCAGGATCTGATCGAGGGTCCTGAAACAGCCGAGGTGCTTTTGGTCGAAGCTGATATCGATCACCCGTCTGCTCGTTACCGTGCGATGATGCAAGATCAGCATGTCCTTACATTCTGCACCGCTGACGAAGAGCGCATTGTGCTCGTTGTGCCAGAAAAAGATATAGCAGCGGCTAAAGTGATCAACGACTATGGGAACTTTGTCCACCTTACCTATTACCCGCGCACCCAAGTGTTCTGCGAAGCAACGCCTTGGAAAACTGGGGCGCAGGATATGGGCTCTGATCTGCTTGAGAGGTTGGTTGAAGAATACGATTTCGAGCTGTAAGAGGATTTGAACAGGAGTGGCCAATGGACGAACAGCGCAAACGAGAACTGAAGGAAGCGTATCGCAACAGCCGACCTCCTATGGGCGTGCTGGCGTTTCGCTGTGAGCCTACGGGGGAAAGCTTCCTTTTGGCATCGCGCAACATCTCGGCCGACACCAACAGCGTGACGTTCAAGCTGAATTCAGGCTATCATCCCAACCGACATCTCCTGGAGCTGTGGGAGTGCTACGGCGAAGAGGGTTTTGTGGTCGAGGTGCTGGAGACGCTCGACTATCGCGACGAATCGGATGATCCTGCCGACTACAAGGACGAGCTCGATCAATTGCGTGACCTTTGCCTTGAACGCGATCCGAACGCCTTGCTCTTGTGGAAGTAGCAAGACGTTCGGGTTGGCAGAAGACGCATCCTACTGAAAGCGGCGGTGGCGGGGGAGCGCAAGCAACACGCTCAGAAGCGCAACAATGATCACGCTCGTGCCAGCAGCGCACACTGCTTTCAGATGAATTGCGGGAATGCCCATCAAGATGCCGATGATGTAGGGGATGAGCCAGGCAAGCCAGACCACCGTACTGAAGGTGTGGAAGCGCTTTTGTGCCTGTTCGCTGCCGCGCAAATAGGTCCATGTTGCCCACGTTGCATGAATAAGCATCAAAACGATAGCTACTACACCCGTGATGCCATGGACACCCATGCTGCCAGCAGTTTGCGCAGCCATGGAGCTCATCATCAGCGTGCCCGTTGTGTCGCAGGCAAGTCCGATCCAAAAGAGCGTTACGTATTTCCGTGTGAGCGTGCCGCTGCGGCGCTCTCCGAAAACACCCCAGGTATAGAACACGAGCGCGGCGCTGATCGCGATCGTTGAGAGAATAAGAAGCGGTGACATGATGACCTCATTTCTTTTCTTAGAACCGTCTCTTCGATAGAGGTTGGTCTTCTGGTTGGTGTTCGTAAAATGAACATGATTCATTTATTGAACACTGTTCATTTTAGAATCATTCTGTGTGGTGTCAAGATATTTGAACGAAGTTCATAATGTCGTTATACTGGTTTCATATTCTCGATCTAAGGACGCTTGAAATGGGCAAACGATCAGTTATCACCAGCGAAGAAATACTCGAGCAAGCCTATGAGCTTGCTTGCGAACAGGGGCTTCGGTCACTCAGCATTCGTTCGATCGCTGCTGCCTGCGATGTTTCGGTGGGGACGGTCTACAACTCGTATGCGAGCAAGACCGAACTGATCAACGATGTGGTGGGTATGTTCTGGCAGAGAGCTTTCGCAGAAACCATGAAGACTCTTGCTGCGCATGAAGGTAATGATTTCATCGCTTTTTGCGAGGCGCTTTCGCAGAGCCTTAAGAACGCGCTCAAAGAATTCAGAAAAGAGTTCCTCTCCGATCTTTCTGCACTCAGCGAAGGTGATCGTCTTTCGGCGCAGAAGCGCGAGCAGCAAAGCTTCATCCACGCGCGTGCGGGGATCGAACGCACGCTGCTTAGCGATCCAAAGATCAAGCAGGATCGGCTAACAGGCGCGATGGCCCCCGAAGTTCTTGCGGCGCTCGTCTGGGAGACCCTGATAGATTCTGCGCGCGATGATATGGACTACGACAAGACCCTCTTCGAACTCCTCCGAACCGCCTTGTATTGAGTCGCTAACACTCTACGCTCTTGCAAGAGATCAAGCAGGTTGTGCTTCTAGCCGAATATCCGATCGGTCGGCAAGCTGCTGGTAGTTCGGTCCAAGCCAAAGCGGCAGTTCTTCTTGGCGCACAATGAGTGGCATGCGATGGTGAATAGGTGCCATGTCTGCATTTGCATTTGTTGTTACCATAGAAAAGGCATCTTCGCGCCACGTACAGCCGATGAAGATCACCTCCTGTCCAGGAATACGGAATTCATATTGACGCTTGATGGGCTTTCCAGTTTTGGGCGAGGGGTAGGTTTCCTCCCGGTGCGTCTCGAAGAAGGCAGGAACGGGAAGAATGCAGCGTCGGTGTTGCATGGACTCTTGCCAGGTAGGTTTTGTGGCACTTTCGATGCGCGTGTTGAACACGACTCCTGGTTTCCAGGATTCCTCGAATCCCCAAGAAAACTCACGCACTTCTAGCGATCCTGGTGCGAAGGTGGGAAGTGATGCGTTGGAAGATTCTGCTGACAAGGTTGATGTTGGCACTGCCGTAGCCGTATCAAACTTGGGCACGATGAGCGGCGCGACCGACTTCGGATAAGCTTCCGTCGTTCGAACTGGCCAGTCGGGGCTGAAGTTCAGCGGAACTCCAACCTCGAGCTTCAGCACGATGTCGAGCACTTCGTCGTAGGTGAATATGACGCATCTTTTGCACATGATTCAATAGTATCAGCGAATGTTCGCAAGTTGCACGTATAAGATATAGTTGATGTTCGCTAATGATTCATTGATATGCATAAAGCGTCTCGATTTCTTTTGCGGTTTTGCCTTTGATCTTCTGCAAACGGGGCGAACGTAAATATGACAGAGCGATTGGAAGGGGATTACGTGAAGGGCTTTAGCCTTGATATACTGGATCGTTCTCATGCCGATCAGCAGCGTGAAGAGATTCCGGAGCAGCTTCAAACGCCTGCGCCATCAGATGCTTTTAGTGTCTTTTTGCTCTTCAATCTTGAAGCCGCTTATGATTTCGGCCACGTGATATTGGCGCTGGGCTCGATGGATGGCGCGCTTGAAACGTATTCGTTCTATCGGCAAGGTATCGCCGTCAAAGCACCAGCGCTCATGGCGTGTCTTGAGCGCCCTCTCACCTTCGCGCAGATTGAGGCTTCATCGGGTTGGATCGTGCATGGGCGCCTGGCAATTACTGGAACGAGCATGTGAATGCAGCTCTTGCACTCTGGTGTACGAAGGAAGCCTTCGATCAGATACGAGCATTTGCCGAAGCAAAGCGAGCGAATCCTGGTGTTTATGACCTCTTTTCATACAACTGCCTTACGTTCGTGATCGAGGCACTTGCGCAGGGTGGTGTCTCTTTGGAAGTTGGAAGTGGCAAACGGTTGCGAACGTTTATTCCGCGCAATGCGTTTCGTCGCGTGAGCCAAGTGGCAGGGGCGCATAAACTGGGAGCCTGGAAATACTGGTTTCCCCTTGCTCAGCCGCCAGAAAACGGACTTCGAACAATCTCCGACACGCCTGGCAAGGATCGCCCTCTGAAATAGCTTTTTCGATACAGAAGCACTACGGGGCGTTTGTTGCTTTGTAGCCGAGCAGGTCAATCAGCTACTGAGCAATTCAATTGCTTCATTATATTTTCTCGCGCGAGCACGGTCCTTTTCTGAAACCTCAGGCAGCCGCGAAAGATCGCTGTTGTGAGCGAGATCTGCAAGCTTCACCTTGCGGGCTATCTTGTTGTTTTTTAAAGACTCAACATATTCCATATACGGAATGTCTTCTTTATGTGTGAGGAGCTTTATTGCCTCTAGAGCATCGCTTGGGATGCCTTCGGCAGCGAGCATTTCGATCGTCCAATCAGAATCCTCGACCACGTCGTGGAGGAGTGCTGCACACGTTTCGGATTCGGTTTCCATTTGCTCTGCGAGATGAAGCGGATGATTGACGTAATCGATGCCTGCTCGGTCGGTTTGTCCTCTGTGGGCTTCAAAGGCGATTTTCATGGCTTTTTTGGTTGCTGCGGTGTAGAGCATCGCACCTCCTTGTCTCAAGAAACTAATTGTATCTGTGGCTTGAAGCTTTGATGGGTATGTTACGGCGCCAACAAACAGGGGCTTTTTCGACCTAGAGAAGACTGACACTGCAAACGGTCTGTCAACGATGATCTCACGCGGCTCAGGAGGATTATCTGGAAGCGCGCATCCACACAGAACAATCGCCACATATGACGCACCTTCCAAGCCTTCTTCGTCAATGCTTAAACGCGTGCTTTGAAAAATATCATCAACCATGAGTGCATCATCCGACAGTGGAGAAAAATCAGCATCAGGTTCGAATATCCTGCTGATTCCGATGTCCCTAAGCGTGTCTGCAAGATCAACTTCATCGGACGATAGATTGAATTTAGGCATGTGCACCTTGCACTCTCGCCATTGTTCTGTGACCTCGCCTGAAGCGTAAGCGTCCATGTTGAGCCAGGCCTCGCCGCTGGCGATATAATCCTCAAGGTTTATATCCTTGGGAGGGATTGAGACCACCATGAAGCACCCTGAACTAAGGTCTTTCGAGAATGTCAGCGAACCATTCCTTTCAAGAAGATCGTAGTGGTCCCATCCGAGCATGAAGTCAACGTCAACTCTAGTGCCGTCATCGAGGGTGAAGCCCTTTTTGTCTTCCTTCTCAAAATCTTTGTCCCAAGAATCTTTGAGGTGCATGGCTGTTAATCCGACGAGCAAGTCGCTATCTTTGGAGCCAGGGGCAGACTCGAAGATGCCGCCCGTGTTATCCGAGAGCCATTTATCCATAGAAGCAAGAACCTTTTCGCTTCCAAGTGAAACGCGTTCTAGTTCAATTGGGATTAAATGCTCCGCTTCGCTGTAGTTGATATTTACCCGAACGCTCTTGTCTAACCAGAGTGATGCGCCACTTGAATAATGGAAATCTCTGCAGCTGCAATCAGAGATTTTTACTTCAGTAATCGCATCAAGAGTCGAGCGCATTTCCTCTTTATCTCCCAATACTGAGACGATCTGCTCACGCGTATCGTTTGACGAGATGCCAGCCAGCATGGCGAGCATTTGATAGAGGCAGGACGGCGAAATGACAGGGTTGGCCCCATCTTTGAATACTCTATTCAAAAGCAACCCAGCCAGGTTTCCAAGTGATCCTGTTTTGGATGCATATGATCTATTGCTTCGATCTGGTGTGCTTGCACCGAATTGGTGTTCTTTTTTGAAAATGTTTCGCAGGCTAGTCATGGATTTCCTTTCTTTAGAGTCCATGATGAAGATGGTATGCCATATGCTCGATATCGGGTGTCCACAAAAATGGTCACCACAGCGCTTTAGCTTATGAAAGAATCAATAAAGGGGTGTAGCTTTTGTATGCGTTTATTTGTGAAAAAGTGAGTTTCTAAGATGGATTATGCCAGCAGCGTAAGATATACCATGGGAAACACGCATTATTCAACCGGTAGCGATTTAAACATTGGAATAGGTGCTTGAATGACAAACAACTATGATCTAGGAAAGATCGAAACAGTTGAGCTTCGTAAGATATGGCCTCATGAAGCTCTCGATTTCACAAAGTGGCTTGCAGAGGACGAAAACCTTCAGCTACTTGGCGATACGATCGGTACAGAACTAGAGCTAATCGAAGTAGAATCGTCAGTTGGTTCCTTTAATGTGGATATTTTCGCAAATGAGGTTGGGACCAGCCGCAAGGTTATCATCGAAAACCAACTAGAAGATACGAATCATGATCACTTAGGTAAGATCATCACATATGCGTCGGGCAAGGATGCTGAGATTATAGTCTGGATCGTTGCACGTGCCCGAGATGAGCATCGTCAAGCGATCGAATGGCTGAATCAGCATACCGACAACAATTTCGGTTTCTTTTTGATAGAGATTCAGCTCTGGAAGATCGGCGATTCCAAAGCAGCTCCGAGGTTCCATATCGTCGAGCAGCCGAATGAGTGGACGAAGATGGTTAAACTCTCGGCTGAGCTAACCGAAACGGAGCGTGCGAAACTTTCATACTGGACTCAATACAACGAAATCGCCAAATGTAATCCTGAGTTCATGCAATTATTCAGCCCACAAAAGCCTTCTAAAGATCATTGGACCACACTTAGGTGTGGGACATCTGATTATCATATTTCGCTTTTGATCGACACGCAGAAGAAATGTATTGGGATTGAGTTTTACGTTCCTGACAACAAGGAGATCGGCCATCGTGCCATTGCTGTCAAGGAGCAATTTGAGGAATGCTTATGCCTTGAGGCGAAGCCCTTTGATGCTAAAAAGGCATCGGGATTACGCTTCTATAAGAGTGGCTACGATATAAAGGGCAATCCTGAGAAATGGCCGGAATACATAGAAGAACAGATAAAATGGGCAATATCGATGCGTAATTTGATTAATGAGTTGGATCTTTGATGCTTAAAGATAAAAGATTGATATTCTGAATGGTTTACATCACTGGCGACATACACGGCGACCCGCGGAATCTGATTCGCTTTAGCGAAGCTCATTCTTTCACGCATGAGGATACCATCATCATACTAGGTGACGCGGGTTTCAACTTCTACCTGCACGGACGCGATCGCAAGGCGAAAAAACTGGCGGCGCGTATTCCTGCGACCCTGCTGTGCATCCATGGCAATCATGTGGCGCGCCCGCAGTCGCTTCCTGAACTCTATCACGAGGAAGAGCGCTTCAGGGCGGCTGTCATGGTGGAGGATGCGTTTCCGAACATCCTTTTCGCTGTGGATGGGGAGGTCTATGACATAGAAGGATTCTCCACCATCGCGATCGGGGGAGCGTACAGCATCGATAAGCTTTGGCGCCGCGAGAACGGGCTGCCTTGGTTTGCTGATGAGCAGCCAAGTGTCCAGACGAAGCAACATGTCGAGCAGGTTCTTGCTGCACGCAACTGGAAAACAGATGTGGTGCTCTCGCACACTTATCCAGCGAAGTACACACCCACTGAGGCCTATTTCTCAGGTATCGATCAGGGCAAAGTGGACAAATCCACCGAGAGCTGGCTCGACACCATCGAAGACCGACTCGCTTATCGGCGCTGGTATTGGGGACATTGGCACATCAATAAGCACATCGACCGCATGCATTTCCTTTTCGGAGATGTTGAAGAATTTGCCGTCGGGCTTTCTCGTTAGATCTTTGTGGCGGTATACGTTGAATTCAATAAGAGGATTAGAGATAAAACTCGGCGCAAACTTTGACGCTTGTTTTCTCTTTCATATACTCGCTAAATCTTTTTTCTTGAATGACGTAGAGAGCATCATGAGTAAAACATCGTTAACTAGTCTTCCTCTTAAATTGCAAATGGTAGTGAATGCTGACTTGCTGAGTATCTCCATTTCTTCATCTTTAATGCGCCCCTTTTCGGGAGGACAATATACGATTAAGCCGCATCGCGCGTTTTTTCTATTAACAACATCTCTGAAATCGTCACTTTCCATATATCCATAAGCAATAATCAGCAAAAGAGCATCATTGGTTTTTGATAAATGCTTATCGGATATATGCAGAATATTCTTCTTCTTTATTAGTCCTGAATCGGAAAGGTCCTGTTTTAAATTGCGATAGTCGTCGTCATTTGCAACAATCATTATCTTCTTGCCGAATAATGCAAGACCGAAGCGCCATCCTGCTTTTCCTAGACGAGTAAAAGCTCCTATTGTTAGAGCTACAAACGATAGTGCTCCGATAATCGCGAAGAAAAATGATCCGATGTTCCAGATGGAGTACGTAGTTGATGCTACAGTATTGATATCCATTCATCTTTCCTTTATTCAACATTGATAAAGAATGGGTTTGTCCAGCGCACACAGTAGCCTTTGCGCACTATAAAACACTGGACATAATGTTTACCAGTGTAGGCGGTTTCTTCGCGCCTTGATGTTTTGCCCTCGTTTGGGGGTTCGAATCCACCTCTACGGCATACCTGCATTGCTTCCTCGCCTGTGTTTGTAATCTGCCATTTAACCACACCATTTTTTGAGGGGACCACAGTTGACCCTGTAGACAATTTTTGTTCCTTTTGGCAAAGAGGGCCCGTCATTGGTGAGTTCAAATGATTCGCCGGATGGCAAAGTGACAGTGGCTGTCACGGTTGCGTTCGGCTTTGGAGCTTGCATGGGGAAGTTGAGTCTTTGCCGATGTTTTACAGAGAGTGCTGCTTCGCGAGCAATTGAGTTCGCTAAAGACGTCATATTGCTCTTGGAATTTTCAGAAGGAAAATTGTTGCCCAAGATCTTTTTCCACGTTGAGTTTGATGTCCCTTCGTTTGCAAGAAGGGTAAGGTGTTCGTTAAGTTTTGATATGAATCCGCTGAAATTCTCGACCTTGTATTTTGCGGCAAGATTGTTGTTGGGGAGCACGGGATCGGCAATGAAAGGCACACAGCATGCCTCTGTGCATTCGGTGTAAGCTTCGGCTAGGTTGGCCATTGTCTGCATTACACTTTCTTCAATCGTTAATTCTGATTCGGGAAGATTGTCGGCAATCATTTTTTCTAAAGTTATGCCTTTAGGGAATTTGTTCCATTCAGGACAGTTTTCCCTACGCCACCACTTCATTATTTTAACCAGAGGTTTGTACTTGTCTGAAAAATTTTGGTTAACTTCTGTTGACCAAGAGATATGGCCTTTTGGATTTGTTTGTTTCCACGAACCGTCATCTTTAGATCCAATATAAAGAATTCCATCATCTCCCTCGGCCAATGGAACGACGTCGATGTGAAAGCTTGCCATTTCAATGCCAACAGAATGAGATTGGACTTTGACCTCGTTGTAGCAGTTTCGTTCCAGAATTGCATCTCTCAGCTCACAAAGTACGGTATAAGGCGAGTCATTATTAGAATGATTAGTTTCGACGATAATATCGATATCACAGCCGTCAGAGTCTTTTCGTGGACGAATAAAGGTTTTCTTTGCGTATGAACCGGATAAGTACGAATTTCTATATATATTCTTGTAGTTATCGTTGGCGCTAAGATGAGCTCTCAGGTTCTGTTGAAGCCTACTGGCTTCATCGATAGTAGCCCTGCTTGGGTTAATGTCTTTCAGGAAGGATTCAAAGTCTGCGTTATTGGTCATAAATCACCTTTCAGAACAAATGTTCTATTGGAGACATTATAATGTGCCTCTCGCAAAATGCAATATATTGTGTCTGCTATGTTTCTAATGCAATATACTGTATTAAGTTTGCATTGGTTTATAACATTGGTTTTTGTTGAGCGGATCAGACTCTGCGTTGTGACTCTTGGTGCTTACGAAGACGACCGCCTCGTCCTGTATAGCAACGATGTCCACCGGGAGCATCCCGTCCTCGCGATTCCAGGGCTCGTTGATGATCTCGTAACCCCTGGGGGTGAGGAACATCGTAGCTGCCTCGTTGACCTTGGTGATAAAGCTTTTCATGGTGTGATGAACTTCCATTTTGTTCTTCGGCTCGCCCCTGTGGCGTGCTTTGTGCCGTGCAGGACGCAGGGCGCCCGCGTGCATGCAAGGGGACAAAGCGAAACGGTTCACGGGCAAACAGATCACCGCCGCGTTAGTTTTCTGATTTGTTTTCGAGGGCATGATGCCTCCCTCCTATCTCGAAAAGAAATCAGAAAAGTATCGCGACCTTTGCATGTGTAAAGCGGCGTCATGCGAGAGTGCGACGGTCAAGGGATGGCGCAGGGCGAGAAAGGATAGGGAGGGCTACAGAAAGCCCAAGGGCATTCGAGGAGATGAAGAGCTGCCGCCTATGAGATGCGAGGTGCGACAAGGGAGCGCACGAAAGCAAAAGCCACCGACATCACAAGGATGGCAGAGAGAGCTGTGAGCACGCCGTGAGAAGGAAGGGGCTATGCGCATACCCGGAAACTGAGAATAACGACCATGAGGCAAGTTTCGCAGCGCTACTTCTTCAGATAAGTTACCTCGAACTGGCGAACGCGCCGCATCTCTGGCATGCGGTTCTCGATGGCGAAGGCGTTCCCGCTATCGAACTTCTGGAAGATATCGAGGCCTCTGTCGAGCAGGATGTCCCAAGAATCGTCGATCTTCAGATGGCGGGCATGGATAGAGCCTGACGTGTCGATCTCATAGGTGAAGTCCAGGCCTTGGGGTGCCATGGCTTCTGCGATCTGGTCGAGATAATCACGCTGCTTAGCCACGTCATAATCATCAGGGCCAGTGACGAGATGAACCTCTAGAGAAGGCGCCTTGTAGTCGAAGTTGCGAAGCGCAACTTCCAGCAGTTCCATGAGATTACGACACTGATGGAACGTCCTGATATACGGGTCGATTATCTCTATGCGGCGCGCGCCTTTGAGGTGTTTGCCGAACAAAGTATCGAACGACACTCCGCGCTGATTCTCGCGAAACGCCTTGTGCCCCTCGAATAGCATTGTCTCTTCAACGGCGGGAACTACTGCACGGTCAACAGTAACCTCTTGCACGTCTGAATCTATGGAGGGCTCGTTGATTGCAATAACAGCTTCTTCGGCCTGGTCACCGTCAATAGGCACGAGATCGCGAGCATGATATGTCGACGGGAAGTCAATCTCCTCAAGCGTCTCAACGTTCACCCAAGAACCACCTTCAATAGGCCGGTATGCGAATTGCACACGGGAGAACGTCTCATCGATACGGTAGAGCGAGTCCTTCACGCGCTTTCGCATCTCAAGGCAAAACTCAAGGATCTCGGCAATCTCTTCGCGTGATGCTTCCTTATTGGGAAAGATGATCTTCATAAGGCCAGAGAAGGTTTTCTGGATACCGTCCTTGTCACGCGTGGAGAGTGTGTCGGACAGCTCGAAATGATCTCGGTAAAGGCCTGAGTAATCCAAGGCGCGGGTATGACGAAGCGCTTCCGCAAGATAATCCACGATGAAGCCGAAATCGGTGGAGAACATGTCTCCTCTGATGATGTCCATCTCCCAACCAGGGATATAGGCGTGGATGCGGTCAATGAAAGCTGGATCGTGATAGACGGTCGGTAGATCCTCGAAGAGGTCTGAGAAGTTGATCATGTATGCAATGTCGTGGCTCGTGTTGCCTACGAACACCATCGAGGCTTCAGCGGTCACCTGCTCGATGCCACGGCTGAAGGACTTGTTGGCCATGTAGTTCTTCATGATGTCTACGATATCGGCTTTGGGGCGCTTGTTCTTGCCCGCGAACTCGTCGAAGGCAACGCAATCCCAATATCCCACAAGCCCAATGCGTCCTGTGGAGTTGTTAACAAAGAGCTTCGCAGGTGTAACCTCACCGCCTGAAATGAGGATACCATGGGGTGAGAACTCGCTGTACACATGGCTCTTGCCCGTACCCTTAGGACCAAGCTCCATGAGGTTGTAGTTGCGCTCGCAATAGGCAACCAGACGCGTGAGCTGGAAGAGTTTCGCGCGTTTGCCCATTTGAGCAGGATCAAGACCGATGGAACGGATAAGGACATCGATCCACTCGTCCATGGTGAAGTTACCGCGCTTCTCAGCATAGCCCTCGAAGTCGAATCGAGACATTTGGATGGGCTTGAGCTTCTGCAGTAAATATGGCGATTCGTCCTTTGCCTCATTTGGGGAATAGAAGAGATCCGCGATGCACCAGACGCCCGACACGAGCAAACGTCGATTGTTCTTTACGGTATCGCTATCCACGAGCACACGGCTAATACCGAGGTTTTCGAAGGTCGCTTCATAGGCATCGCGCTTCTCATTGAGAACGACAGATACCTTATCAATAACGCGCTGGAAACCTGTTTGCTTGATGTCAGAGCGGATAGCTCCGGCCTCGGCTCGTTGCACGTAATGTTTGGCGAGGATATCCTTCACGCGCTCGATACCAAGCTTGATTTGATCCTCATCGTCCGTCGCACAGTTCTGCCCGAGCAGGAACTCAAGCACGTAACTAGGTACGGCCGCGTTCCCACGAACCTGCTTGACCAGATCCTTTCGAACCACGTAACCCGGGAATGTATCGTTGAGTTTGCGATCTAATTCATCCATATGCCTATACCTTTATTTCCATTCTGAGAGACCGGTAATCTTGCGAAGGGCATGGGGGAACTTGTTGTAATTCACCTTCACTCCGTCATCGAGGTCAATTGAGATGCGTTCGTGTGCCATGGGGTAAATAACATCTCGCTCCCACTCTTCGAGCTCTTTAACCACATTTCGATACTTGTCGGCCTGCTTCTGATCAGCCGCACGATCGCTTGTCTCAAGAGAAGCGATTGATGCATTGAGCTTGGAGATATAGTCGCGTAGATAACCTGTGAGAATATCACCGACTGTTCCCTCATCGTATCGGTGCAGATAAACAAGCACGTTGAAGCTCTTTTTGGGACTTGAGAAAAGCCAATAGATCGGCCGTTTTTGGTAGGTCTTAACATGGTCGTCGTAGAAGTGCTTTACGAAATAGGTGCGCAAATCCTCACCAAGCGCATCTTCAATGAAAGCGATGTTGGCTTGTAGGGTTTCGGAGCCGTAAGTCGTTTCGAGCCAGTTCTTGAATTCAACGACGATGTCATCTTCGAACCACTCCCCATCAAGAACGGGGAGAATACCATCCTCGTCAATGGAAAACGAAGCGCTTGGAACCTTCGCATTGAAGTCTGAGACGGTAGACCCTTGGTTAGCAAGAATAAGCCCAGGTTTGTCAATCGAGTAGCGACCGAAAACACAGCCAATTCCATAGGAGATGAGCGACTTGATGTCGCGCTCCTTGTCTGCGAGACGAACGCTCACCTTATCATTGGGAACCTCTATTGGCACTTCGCCCTTCATGTCGTAAACCTGTGCGTAAACTCGATTCAGTTTCTCTTCGTTGGATTTTACGTTATCGAAACGCATCATACATTCGGTCTCCCAGGTAGCAAAAATCTCTTCAATAGACTCGTTGCTTTGACCTACCTGCGGATGAAGCGGATGATTCTTAAAGTCCCAGGAAACTTCAAATGAATCCCAGTCTTTTGTTGCCAGGTCAATATTTTGATCGACGTATTCAATAATGGCTGCTGCTTGTTCGCCTGTATCCAAAACAGGATAAAGAGCAACCTGTCCTTTCTCAAAGTGAAGCGTAGGGGAAGCAATGCGCGCGAAGGGATCAACTGAGCTGGAATTCAAAAATCCTTGCATCAGCTTCAGCTTCCTCTCATCGCCAAAAATGCACATACCTGCGTCTGAAAAAATATGTCCTGTCGGCTTCATTCTCATCGATAGCGTTCCCGAAGCAATCTTTGACCATGTTATTGATGGCTTGAAATAAAAATCTCGTGAGGGTAGATGATTACCCATTAAAGCAAGCTCATCAAAGGAATCCTGGTCAAAAGCAATGACGCAGTCATTGTTTCCGTACCACTTTCGGAAACTGCCACCCTTGTTAAACGGAAACCATTTTTTTCCACTAGATAAAGCCTCTTCAATTGAACTCGCATCAGTCATAAAGTCGTCGCTGCTTACCTCCCACCACATTCTGACAAATCTTTCGTTACAACCAGTGGCAGCCCCCTGACGGGCCTCTCCTAAATCACCTAATGGAGTACCATTCGCAAATGCGTTTTCGACTGCTTGGGACGCTTGATACGCAAGTATGGATTCAGGCATTTCAAGCATCCGTCCTATTGGCGTTTCAAATCTGATGTCCGAGTCGCGATTGTGAGCCGCTTCAACGAGAAGCCGCCGTTTCGCTTCGACGTCTTTTACATCAACAAGCCTAATGAACACTCCGGGCTTATCTGAGGGAGTAGACTCGAAAACGAAAGCAACCGTTTGAACAACTTCGCCCCCGATTGCCTCGAAGGCCTTGGCGCCCAAGTGAGCCAGACTTGATATTGCCCTATTGGCAAACAGATCCATTCTCAAATTCTGGTACCGTTTAAGCGACATCCAAGAATGCATGGTGACCATAGCTAAGAAGGACTCTTCTTGTGAAAACTCAAATCCACGCTCGATGAAGCACGTGCAAACGTCTTCTTTAGAATTTGGATAATACAACCCGATCCATTTTTTTGCCCAAGGCTCCATTGAGCTCACTGGCATATAGGGAGGATTAGCAATGACTACAGAGAACTTACGCGATAGCTTTTCGTTTATAGTCTTCATCTGCTGAAGCAACGACACGGTTGCTTCAGCATACATACCTCCTTGTTGCTGGATATTACTAATCGCGTTATCGATGAAAATATTATCAGAGAGCCCAGGTATGTAGAGACTCCCGATCTCATCCAGGTGCGCAAATGCCTCCAAAAGCTCCGTATGCTCAGCAAGCATTCCGGCCTCTTCAAGCTCGCCTTCGCTAAAGCGAATAGGATCAAGCACGGTGATGTTCGCGTCGATACAACGCTCAAAGAACTTCGCATCTTTTGCACGCGCCTTCATTTCAAGAGCGAACTTGGCTATCTCTGCTGCTCGTTGATCAATCTCGAAACCAAAGAGGTTCTTCGCGAGGATCATGGTCGGAATATCTTCCGGAAGATAGCCTTCCTCCTCGTAGATCGAATACAAAAGATCGAAAGCGTAAACGAGGATATGTCCCGATCCACACGCGGGGTCGAGCACTGTTATCTCCTCAGGCGAGTAGACCTTCAGGAAACTCGAAGGCGTCTCACCTTCAATGTAATAATCCATGGTCTCTTTCAAGGAAGAACCGGGATTGTTCAACATCCAAAGTCGCCCTAGAGAGTTCTCGGTCATATAGCGAACGATCCAATTCGGCGTGAACAGCTGGGTGGCAGCCGGGATCTCAGCTGCACCGCGCTTTTTCTTCGAAGCGAAGACCTCGTCTTTCTTTTCAGCAATGTAGAACTGATAGAGCCATCCAAGAACCTCGACCGATTTGCAAGATTCCTCATCCATTTCGGCAACTATGCGACGCAGAAGCGAATCCTGGGAGAGCAGGCCTTGCGGCATCAGGAGCCTCGATGCATCTCCTCCATCCTTGAAAAGATATGGCATCGGATTTGCGTAGTGCTTGCATACGGTCGTAAGGATCGTTTCGTAAGCTGCTTCCATCGGGTTAGCAGAAGGAATGGAACCTGAAATAAGGCCGGTCACTCTATCCCGAACAAGACGATCGAAACCGAGATCGGAGTCGAAGACTCCCTGCATGGCGTCTGCAAGTATTTCTGGCTGTGTGTTGTTGCCCTTAGGAGAAACGATCCCGACAGGTGTGTAGCCGTTCGCATCCATGAACCGAAGGGCACATAGGCGGTTGAACCATGTATAGGCGTTCGCTTCAACCACCTTCTCGCGACCGCGCTCATTGATTGCAGCCTCAATACTCTTCACTTCGTTTGGCATGTCAAGGCGCTCGGGGCTTCCTTCGACAAGCACGCGGTCAAGCCGTGCCGACACCTCTGTTATAAGGCTTGCTCTTACGCCCGTTGCGAGCTTCTTGATGCGATTGGAGTCCATATGCCATCTTCCTTCAAATACTAGAAATCGAAATCGTTGCCGAAACCGCGATCAACCGAGTATTCCTGCTCCCAAGCCGTCTTGTGCTTCTTGGTCTGACCTACTTGTTTGGATATGCGCACCATTGCGGTACGGTGCGAATCAATATCGTTGGTGACGTCAAGGGTAACGCGCGTTTTGCGAGCATCTGAGCCTTTGCTCTCACTATCAAGCACAAGGGTCTTCTCTGTGGCTGACAAGAGTTTTCCCGGCTCGTCCGCATCATCGGGTGCATACAAACCGATCTTAACGGTTGCTGGGAGCACTGTCTGGTCGCATGGTTGCACCTGATAGACATCAATGGCGATTGTTGATCCCGTGATGGAGAGACGCCCAGTGGCAAATCCTTGAACATCTGTCTCATAGGTCTTCTTAGCGTTCACATCGCGTTTGATTGAGATGATGGGAATGACGTCCTCTTGCAAAGAGGCGCCGCCATGGACGAACTTGGCTCCGCTCCCGCGCAATCTGAGCCGAGTGATACCTCTTGGGAAGGCCACCTTGGCATTGCCCTCTAGCGAGAGGTTGGTCGATGCATATTCGATGAGCGCATCGGATTTCGGAAGGATATCCGCCACGATGAATCGACGGGTTCTGTTCATCTCCATGTCCTCCACCTTCGAGAGCATCGACAGATCCTCCACTTCCGCATACTCGTAGGCAGCGATATCCCCAGCCTGATACAGGAATCCATGGTCCGAGGTGATGAAGATGGTTCCACACCCAGCGGATACGAGCTCGCATGCCAGCTCCTCAAGCTCTCTGCACGCTTCCTCGCATGCCGAGAAAACCTTGTCCTCGGTGTCGCGGGAATCGCCCATCTTGTCTATGACGTTGTGGTAGACATAGATGACAGGAGCAGTGTCTCCTACAGCAGCTGACCCCTCAGCTTTAAGCGTGTCAGCCTTGATGGTAATGCTGCCCGGATAAGCAGAGTCCAAGATCTTCTGCCTGTTGACCAGTCCGCTCGTAGGCAAGCCATCTTTGATCACATTGCCCGAAGCGGGGTCAATCTCCATTGAGGTGCCTGGCAGGAGAGCCGCCATGCCAAGTTGCGTGTAGCTCGGAAGCATGCAGAGAGCTCCTTCGCAGGAAACCGATTTTCCATCGCGAAGCTTCGTGTTGCGGGATCTGGAAATGCGAGAGGCAAGCTCGCGTCCCACTTCGTAGCGAAGAGCATCCGATACGATGACGCCGACGCGCCGACCTTTCTCAGATGAGGGAAGTGCATGAGCCACTTGATCCTTGAAGAACTGCGCCTGGAAGGCGACGCCCGCAGGCGGATAGATGTCCCCGTCAGCGAATAGAGCGAGCTGCCATTTGTCCGTGAGGGTCATGAGGAATTGATCGTATGAGGCCATGATTCGCTGCTTAGCAGAATCGAGCTTCTGCTTGAACTTTCCGTTTTGGAGATTCGCGTAATGGGCAAAGAAGTGACGATAGAACTCATCGACCACATACCAAGTGCTGCAATATAGGTCGAAAATCTCCTGAGCGCTCATAGCGCTTGGACTGCTCGATTCGTATGAGGCGATCGCATCGAAGAAACTGCAAGCCGATAGAAGCGCTCGATAGTTGTCCTCGAACCTTGTAAACCACTGAGTAGAGCTACGTGATGCCACTACCTGATCGATTTGCTCATGCCTGAGGGTACCCGCAGCGAGGGCATCGACCAAAGCCGTGAGTATCCATTAATCGAACTGAGATATAGAGTCAAGCTGCCCGATCGATTCAGGCGTGCGTAAATCTTCCGGGATTAGATCTGCCAAGGATTGCGCGCATTTCTCGATGAGGCTGTTATAAGCATCCTTCTTGCGAGCGTTCGCAGCCATTTCAGCCAGGATGCGCTCTGCATCGGCCGTAACCGAGGTAGTGCCAGGAGGCAAGATGCTCTTGCAAGTAGACGCGAGCATCTCGAACGCAAGGTCGTCTATAGTCGGGCTCCCATCGTCCGGGGCATACCCGAGCACTGATTCAACCTCGGACCAGAACCGTGTCGCAAGCGCGCAATCGCATATGAGCTTGTAGGTCGTGTTATTACCTTCCGCCCATTCGGTGACTACCTTCTTCACAACGTCCCTCAACGCATCACGCCAATTGGTCGCAGGAGTAGTCACGCAGGAAGCAAGGATGACTCTCGCAAGATCATCAGGGGTCGATTTCGGCAGAGCCGAATCCTTAAGCCGCTGCTTCCTCTCAGATGAGGTGAAAAAGCGGGCATAGGCATTGAGATCGTCAGATAGATTGACAGGTATACCGCATTCTTCAGCCCAGATTCCCTCCATCGACACGTTAAAGGGAAGTGCTGCCAATTTGAGATCGTATAGAAAGTCATCAGCGGGCGCGGGATGTGATCCTTGCCTGTAAATTATGAATCTACCGTCGCGCTCGTCTCGTAGAATCCTTCTCTTCGTAGCGAGCTCGCGGCCAGTGACATCGACAACAGTCGCGCCGTCGACTCTAAGGCGTCCCACGATGTCAGAGTAGCCACCATCCTCATCTTCCCAGAATACGAGTCTGTGCTTCCCATCGAAGTAAGCCGTTAAGCGCCCTGCGATCTCGATTGCCTGTTCTTCTGTTATCTCCTGGGTCATTTCACCACCACTTTTCCAGAGCGAACTTCTTCCAGCAGGAGCGATTTCAAGCCATCGATATAGGAATCAACGTCATCCTCGGTTTTGATGAAGGTAAAGCCAGGAATGCGCTTGCTCACCTCAGATACCGACACGGACTGGATTTGAGCCGGAACAGGCTCGACGACATCTCCGGGTTTCGGTTCATCTGTCGGAGCAGGAGGGTTTAGCAGAGAGAGGAGGGTGCTGACATTGCGCTCCATAAATGTGGCTGCAAAGCCCTTTATCTCATAGGCACCTTGAGCCTCATCGAGGGCTCTCTGAGCTCTCTCGAAAACCTCATCGACGTGCGTCTTCTGGTCAGCATCCAGCGCTGAGTATTCGTCCATGCGCTTGAACTCATCATGGCTTATCTCAAGCTGCTGCCTCTCGTGCTCTTTAAGCAACGCTAGCTGAGAGGCGATCTCATCTTGAGCGCGCTTGATCTTCCCACTCACGCGAGCAATGTCACTTGACTTGTATACTTGCGGATCCTCGACGACGCCACGTACCTCAGCAACAAACTCGACATCATCTGCGATAGGCGCATCGATCGCACGCGCCTCTCTGAGGCCTTGATCTAAGAACGCCTTTGCCTCGGTCCACTTCTGCTGCATGGAAGAGCCAGCGACAAACGAGCGCATCTTGTCCATATCTTCTTTGGCAAGAGCGATCTCGTCGACATGCTCAGGGAAGTCCGTTGCGATCCACTGCCAATTCGAGTTGAGCGAATCTATCGCGCGCCTGACAAGAGCGAGATCTTCTTTGTAATCGGCGGCGAAAGGATAAGACGTTGCAGCCGATTCGCTTTGCTGCCAAGGAGAAGATGCGTTTTCAAGATAGGCCGCGAGCTCACGCGCTATGGCTTTGGCATCGTTTTCGGCAGGACTCGTCCCGGTCAAGGTTTTATACCCGGAGATGATCACATTGAGCCTGTCGGAATCAACGTCTGCGACTTTACTCACAACGAGCTTGTCGAGATCCTGGTTCTTCTTGAGGACGTTTCCAAGCTCAGTCTTCTCTAGGAGCGAACCCGCGCGTCTGACTTCTATCTTTCCAATTCCGCTGAGCATGGCAACGGCGTTTCTCACGACGATATCCGGCCATCCGTAAACGCCCTTGCCGAAATAAGCCGTGAGGCTTGATAAGCCATCCCCGCCAACCGTCACGGCACCTCCGCTTGAGAGCATGCCGATCTGGGAATAGAGGGTTTCAACGTACTCAGGAAGCGTTCCACCGAGCTTTGCCTGAGGTGATACGCAATTGCCATAGACGTCGGTGTCGGTAATCCTCTCAGATACTTGCTGAAGCCCGGTATAGGACTTCTTGATAAGCTCTTCCATGGCGCTCGCAAGGGCTTCCTTGCCCGTACCAGACAGCATCTCCGTGACCTCAGCGCCTCCTGCGCTATAACGTGCCTCGGTAAGCAGGTCTGTGAACTCGTCTCTGATCTTCGCATAGAGGGCCATGTTCGCATCACGCTTATCCATGAGAATCGCCGCGCGAACCTCGCCGCTTGTGCCATGCACGTTGGCGTACTTCTCCGTTTGCTTGAAGATACGGATATCCGAGATAAGCGAATCAGCCCCCATCAACGCTACCGAGAGCGTCTTTGGGGCAGACGGTATGGTGGAAAGCGACCCCTCTTCCCACGAGGTAAGGATATCAACCGTAAGGTCATTTCTTTGGATTCCTTGGCCGTTGCCATCAACTTTCAGATTGAAAGGGTAGACATGCTCGAACGCACCGTTCTTATATGTCGCGCGAAGGGATCCAACGGCATCCTTCACAAGATCTGCCACTGTCTCTTCGATGTCAGATGTGGAGATGGAGGTATTCCTGATCTCGCGCTCGATGTCCTTCTCCTCGTCGGTGAGGTACTCGTAGATGTTGTTGTTGCGACGGATGTAGACCTGTCGCTCCAGGTTTGAGAGCGCATCTTTCACGTTCTGCTCGAGAACGGAGGTGTTCTCCTTGAATGACCCGTAGAGCAGCACGCGCAGATTTCCGGCAGTTGCCTTGAAGTCCTTACAGTACTTGACGAGAAGAAGGGCCTTCAGCACGCGTATGGCAAGTGGGTCATCTGTGAGCTGTCCTTCAGCTATGGTGATTTGTCCGTAGACCTCGCTTTTGAGCGAATTACGAAGTCCTTCGAACATGAGATCGAAGGTGGCAAGTGCCTGCTCTTCGGTACTAGCCGGGGCGCTTCCATCGAGGCCTTTCGCCATGCGGATGGCGACCTCTTGGAACACACCGAGCATCGAGCGGGCACCGGTTGAGTGATGGCGTCCAGTGAAGCCGTTATAGTCAGATAGACCGCGCATGGCAGTGATGAAGAGGTCGAACTGGTACGGCACGAAGGGGTAGGTATCCCCGAAGTCCTCGGCGTCAGAGTAGACCTTATAGCTCTTGGAGCCATCAGCGAAGTCGAAGAGCACGCGGAAGTCGTCTTTGTAAGAGGCGTACATGCTATCGAGATCCGGAGTGGCTTCAGGGTTCTTCGCGAGAAGCCTCTGCTTGATAACCGTCTTTGCATCTGATGAGGTAAGCTGGATCTTGATTTTGAAGCGGGCTTGGATCTTGGAGAAGTCGTTAGCGCTGTTCTCGCTCATTTCGCCAACGATATCCTCTACGTTCTCCTGTGACGTAACGAGCACCCAAGCGGCGCCATCACAATAGTCGTTGAGATCCTCTGCGACGGTTTGGAGATTCACCATAAGCTCGGTGTTATTGGCAATGAACTGCCCAACCTCGTCCACGAAGAAGTTCAATCGAAAACCAGGCTCTTTGGTGTCGATGTAGTCCTTGACCTGAAGCGCGAAATCTTTGACAGATGGCTGATAGGTGTCTTTGTAATAGCGGATGATGTTATCAGTGGTGCCTTCCGGGTCTCCGTTCGCCGCATCAAAGGCAGCATCGATCTTCTTCGCGTGGAGTGCGGCGGATTTGCGCACGTCCTCCCAAGGCTTACCGGTCAGATCCTTTATCTGTTGCTTGAAGGCATCAAGGCGACCTTCCTTGTCTAGGTCGTACTCAAGCTTGGCGATATGCTGTTGGTCGCCGTCGAAATAACCTAGATGCGCATTGAACGATTTGATGAACGCGGCTAAAAGCGCTCCCGCCTCAGTTCGTCCTTGGTTCGGGGCGACAGAGTCGATGTTGAAGAGGATGCTCTCAGAAGGGTGCTTATCGCGCGCAACTTCCATGGCGCTATGTAGAGAAGGGTTGTCCTGAACTTTGGGAAGGATGTAGTCAAAGGCTCTCGTACCTTCCACAGTGCGGTCCTCGAGCAGAACTGCTAGGATCTTCAGCATATGGGATTTACCAGAGCCGAAGAAGCCAGATATCCAAGCTCCGTTGCCCGTTGCATCCACATCGTTGTACTCATCGAAGAAGCGAAGGAGGTGCCCTTGGATCTCGGGTGTCACCACGTACTCTTCGAGCTCGTTTGCCAGATGCTCCTCGCTACCGGCCTTGACGACGGGATCGATTGCGCGGTCGATGGGCTTTGCATACATTTCCATGAATTCCATTGCGACTAACCTTCCTTAGAGGTCGAAGACGTTCGTGGCACGGTAGTAACCGCCGTTTGCACCAGAGGGGATATTGAGGATATCGAGCGAGGTCGTTCCATCTGAGAGCTGCTTGTACTCGCCAGGAAAGACGAGTACGACAGGGATGTTCACATCGAGCTCTGAGAGAAGCGCATGAGTCCTGATGTAGGGAAATGTCTCGCCAACACCCGTTATGAAAGCTATGTCGCATCCTGAATCGCCGATAGCCTGCTCAACCGCTGGCTTGAGCACCTCTGCAACGCTGATCGTATCTTGGAGCATCATGATGATCTCGTCTCGCGAGTTGTCCGCTTCCGCCTCGCAGAGAGGCTCCCAGAGGTCTTGTGCATCAAGATAGGCGAGCACGATGTCGTAAAGGTTGATGTTCGCGGCTTTTACATCGTTTCGGGGAAGCTCTTCTTCGGCAAGCGCGCGAATGAGGTCTTTGGCATATGCTTCTTGTGCGGGCTTATAGGGCAGCACATAGAGATTGTGTCGCATGAGATAGCCATCTTTGCCTAGGAGGGCGGGATCGGTGAGCTGACTTGTCAAAAACCCACGGCAGTCAGCGCTTGCGATGTTATCGAACTTGCGCGTCATGAGATTGCACCTACCTTCGGAAAGAGGGACAGGTCGTCCGAATCAGCACGCTTGATGAGCGAGACGAAGGCAGGACCGGGATAGATGGGCGTGATAGTGCCCGAGCGGTCGAGCAGACCGCAATCGCGCGCCATGCCGAAGACGCGGATCTTCACCTTCTCACGAGAGGCGTCTGTGAGTTTTGCGAGCTCTGGATGCTCGTACATCTTGTCCTCGACGAAGGCTTGATAAACCTCTTTCGTAACGTCAGGCTTCATCTTCGCGAACCGCTCCGAAATAAGCTCGTCTGAGAATTCGCGCATGAAGGGATAGGTACGGCAAAACGAGACCCAGACAATGGCCGAGAGGTCATCGCCCGAACTGCTCGCCAGGTATTCGAGCTCCTCGGGACTGAGGGTCTTGAGTCTCTTTATCAGCTCGGAGCCGATGCGCTTTCTGTTGCTTACGGTATTGAGCTGAAGCAGGTTATCGTCTAGCACGGAAGCCTTAACGGCATCCCAGCTGCCTTTGTCGAGATATGCGCGTGCAAGCGTAACCATCTCTTGCTTGTAAGTGCCAGCACCTGTAAGGGAAAGACAGTAACTATGATTCATCCGCACCGCCGTTTCCGCATGCATCAGCGATAGCCTGGATACGATCGAACTCATCCGCATCGATAAGAACGAGATACTTGTTACCGCGCTTCGTAAGATAGATAGGCTCTTTTGTCTCCTCCGCGAACTCGGCAACCTCGCCGAACTTACGCTGGAGGTCAGTGACTGGTCTGATGTTGGCCATGAGTCTCCTAAATATGAACTCTTATATGTATTTAACAATGTATCAAAGTCCCTAATAAAATGCGATAATTAATTGAAGAAATGCTATAAGCATGGATAGGGAGACATTGTTTTTAACTCATATTTAGGAATTTCTAGAGCATGGATTTAAATTGTGCTCTTAAATATTTGAGATGTTATATATCCCATACAATTGATATGAAACGTAGTTAGATTGATAGCGTAGAGAATTTGCTATTTGATTTGCTGTCGGCGTTAATAACCTCACGATAATGTGCGCGGTTATCCCCACTTCCCGAAACCAAAAGATATTTGGCGTCAAATACGTGCCTATACGTCCGTAGAACCCCTCTCAAAACGGTGAATAACCACAGGTACAGCGAGAAAACAACATCATTTTGCACTCATACAATTCTTCCATTTATTAACGTGTTTCGGAGAATGAATTCAGCACCCTCTAAAAACCCAGCATGAGCTGGGATTTTTATGCAAAGAAAAGTGAGTGAGTACACGCAACTGAGTACACTTTTGAAATCGGGCTCAAAATCGATCCTAGGAATAATGTAGGAATAAGTTTTCGACTAGAAGCCTAGTGGTCTACCTGCGAGAACAATGATGGCTGAGTACAAAGTGAGTACACTTTTCAGATCGCGAAACTGACCCGATTTCGACATAATATGAGCGGAATCGACGTGAGTTCCGAATTAATTCCCCTGCAAGCCACTCGGAACAATCCACGAGGAGTAATCGCGTGAGCTTCAATCAAAGAAGAACCTACTGGGACAAATTGTCCCAGTAGGTTTTAGCTGGGAAGACTCTCAATTTAACCAAAAAGCAGTTTATTTTCATCAGGTAACTCTCCCAGCTCTCCGCACCGAATCAGTAAGTCTTTTAGTAAATTAGCAGAAGCTGTCACTGGCTCAGAAGGCACTTGCTCACGCGCATGTACCGCCTTTGAGCGCTCGTTGTATAACTTCTTAATTCTCTTATACCCTTCTTGATCCAAATCTAAAAAGAGAGATATCTCGTATGAAAGACGAAAACTTAATTCAGACTGAACACCAAGAAGCGATTCTATGCCACTCCAAAGAATCGCCATTTGAGAAGCAGGGTGTGATGTCCATTTATAACTCCATAATGCCTGAGCTCCCCTATGAAACAGGCTGTCGGTAATCATTTGCATTCCTTCGGAAACGCGTTTTTCTAAAACGACACATTCTTCTTTAGAAAGTTTGACCACTGAAGAAGGAAGGCCATAGCCTGATAAAGGAATAGCATGCAAGCGGCCTTCAGGTGATAAGGCGTTAGCGGAAACCGAACTTTGTGCAAACGGACGAATATCGGCACTAGCCAATGCGCTTAAATAAAAGAGCGGAGTTAAAGAATTCCAGGTCTGAATCGCCAACAGCTTTGGATCTTCCTCTTGAATAACAATCTGACTATCTGTCAGCCAGAGAAATGCTGAACATATACCGTAATCGTAAAGTGTCCCAATCTTTTCATAAGTCATTGCGGCTACTATGTCCTCAGAAGGAGTGCATCCAGCAGCTTCAAATGTCATCGACTTTCCGAGTGAAATTGGGCTCTCTGGAACCAGACCGACAGAGTAGATATATTGTTTATTTTCATTTTCAGCACAATCTATAAAACCACGATATAGGTACAAAGACTTCTTTTCACAGACATTCTTAACGCTAATATGATCACCTTCATTCACAGTTCATTTGTATACACGCAGTAAAAACGTGTTTAAAATGAGATCTCACTAACAAACTAATAATGTGACTATTTCCAACTTTCAACATCTTTTGGAATCGCAACGCATTGCGCTGATTGCGGGTTAGTGTTCTTTGAACACTGATCACATACGAGCATTTTTTCTGCGTTGGTCTGAAGCATGGTTGCTTCATCGGCAGTCAAAGTGAAATGAAAATCCTTCTCAAAAACCTTATTGGCGTCATAAGTCAACCTGAGATGTAATTTATAGCGTCCACACTCCCAGAAACACAATTTCGATAATTGTCGCGAAAGAATATCAAGATCGCTATTGTGATTTGATATTTCTTCAAAATGCTTGCAAAGCTTATTTCCCTTGGTGACTTCGGTAATCTCAAGAGCACTTAAGTCGAACCTACGGTTATAGGCATCAATAAATTCAGAGTTGTCAATTGGTTCAAATTGAACGGAAAGAGGCACCAGGGTGTCAGCATCAATAAGGAATGGATGAGTTAAAGTCATGCTGTTGAGGTTTATCACGCTTCCCATACCATTCGCCCAATCCAAACGAATGGGCTCCATAATGACCCAGCGCATTTTTATCTGTTTGGCATTTGCCTCAGAAAAGATGTCAGCTTCTATACTGCGTATGACACAGGGAGCTTTTTTACATAAAATTGAAAAGTTCAACTTTATTCGATTGCCTAATGTCGAAAACATAAGAACCAATGGTTGATACTCAAATTCATAAATATCCAGACTGGGCTTCTGCAGTCTTTTATGTAAGTAGCCAGCCAGAGGAATTCCGATGGATGCAATTATTGCAACGACAGAAATAATGAGTGTCAAAATTTCATAGCTTGTCATTTGAAGACCTTATATAGTTCAGACCCTAATATCAAACTTGCCTAAAAATTATACAGTTGGTCTGAAATATCGCTGTGCAAATAGCGCGGAGAGCTTTCATTCAATAAGTATCTCAAAATAGATTGACTCAATAATTTCTCTAGAAAATTTCCGCCGAGGTAGTCAAATAGCAGATATCTACTTTCTGCCATTTTCCATAGGCAGCATGCCATCGTTTTTCTTCTTCACCTTAGAGCAACGAAAAGGTCTCATAGTTGCTAATACGTTTCTTATGCAAGAAGAAAGGATGGCGCATGAGTGTTTATAGAGATAAATCAAGGAATTGTTGGATTTCTTCGTGTCGATTCAGAGATGCGAATGGCACACCCAAGCGAACAACCAAACGAGGCTTTAAAACTAAGGAAGAGGTGGAAGAATGGGAGCGTCGGCTCAAATCCGAGGCAAATATTAGAACTTTGACCCTTTCCGAGTTCTTCAGGGTCTATGCTCGGGATATCAAGCCTACGGTCGCTGCAAGCACCTGGGAAAACAAAGCCGTTCTCTTCAGGGGCAAGATTGAGCCGTATTTAGGAGAGGTATTCATCGAAGATCTCTCCTCGCAAGACATACTTCTCTGGCAAGATCTCATGCGTTCTATGCGTAGAAAGGACGGCTCACGCTATTCGCCCACCTATCTCAGAACGATAAACGATCAGCTCGACGCGATCCTGAATCATGCGGCCAACTTCTATCGGCTTGAGAGGAATCCCATGAAGGGACTTCGCAAGATGGGAAAGAAGGGATGCATCAGCGCTCTGAACAGGGCGTTTGGGTAGCAGCATGCCCCTTTCCGCTACTCCCACTCGATGGTTGCAGGGGGTTTGGACGTGATGTCGTAGGCTACGCGGTTGATGCCAGGGACTTCGGCAACGATACGGCTCGAGATGCGCGCGAGCACATCGTAGGGGAGCTTCGCCCAGTCGGCGGTCATCGCGTCGCTCGATTCCACGGCACGCAGGATAATCGGGTGCTGATACGTGCGTTCATCACCCATAACGCCCACGCTACGCACATCGGGCAACACAGCGAAATACTGCCACACGCTGCGTTCGACCTCGGGACCGCCTGCATTCTCGCGTGCAACTTCGCCATTGCGCTCGCCGCTCTTCTCGAACAGCTGCTCGTTATAGGTATCCAGCTCCTCGCGCACGATCGCATCAGCGTTCTTCAGGATCTCGAGCTTCTCGGGCGTCACTTCACCAATAATACGGATTGCAAGGCCTGGCCCCGGGAATGGCTGACGATGCACGATGTGATCGGGCAGTCCCAGCGCTGACCCCAGCGCACGCACCTCGTCCTTAAAGAAGTGATCGAGCGGCTCGATCAAATCGAAATGCACCCCATCGGGGAAGGGGATTAGGTTGTGGTGGCTTTTGATGGTGCTCGCCTTGCCGCCGGTTTTGCGCGCACCACTCTCAATGATGTCGGGATAGATCGTGCCCTGCGCCAGGAACTTTACGGGCTCACCGTCGTCAGCAACCTCCTCGGCCACAGCGAAGAATTCCTTCCAGAACTGCTCGCCGATGATGCGACGCTTCGCCTCCGGATCGGTCACGCCCGCCAGCAGCTTGGCGTAGCGATCCTCGGCATGCACGTGGATGAAATCCACATCGAACTGCTTGGTGAACACCTCTTCGACCTCTTCAGGCTCGTTCTTGCGCAAGAGCCCGTGGTTCACGAACACGCACACTAGCTGCTTGCCGATCGCCTTAGCGCACAGCGCCGCAACCACGCTCGAATCCACGCCGCCCGAAAGCCCGAGGATCACGCGGTTGTTACCTACCTGCTCTTGAATGGCCGCCACGGAATCGTCGATGATCGAGTCCATGGTCCAGTTCGGTTCCAGTCCCGCGATCCCAAACAGGAAGTTCGCCAGCATTTCCTGACCATACGGCGTGTGGCGAACCTCAGGGTGGAACTGCGTGGCGTAAAGCTTGCGCTCGGGGCATTCCATGGAAGCCACGGGGCACACGTCGGTCACGGCTGTTATCGTGAAGCCCTCGGGCACTTCGCTCACCGCGTCACGATGGCTCATCCACACGGTCTGCTCGTGCGGCGTCTCGCCATACAGCGCCGACGTGCCGCCGCAACCTTCACAATCCACGCCGTCAACACGGGTGAGGGGAGCGGGGCCGTATTCGCCCTTCTCGGTATGACTCACCGTACTGCCGAGCGTCTTCGCCATGATCTGCTGGCCGTAGCAAAAACCGAGCACGGGGATGCCCAGCTCGAAGATCTCGGGGTCGACCGAAGGTGCATCTTCGGCATAGACGCTTGCCGGACCGCCCGACAAGATGATGGCGCCAGGATTCTTCTCACGCACCTCATCAGCGGAGATGTCGCACGGAACGATCTCGGAATACACGTTCAGGTCACGCACGCGACGCGCGATGAGCTGGCCGTATTGCGCGCCGAAATCGAGAACCAATACGGTTGAGAGCGGGGTGGAAGTGGCCATGCGTGTCTCCTTCTGGGGTCTGCGGGTGAGCTTCGCGGGATAGCGCCTGCGAACTACCGGCTTTGTTGGCAGGGTTTCGCTTGCGCGATCCGCGGTCGTTTCAAAAACTAGGCTTTCATCTTACCCGAAACGCCCTCGTCTGTCGCACGTTTCGCTGGGAAAATCGAGCGCCGAGCGCAGTGTAGTGGTATAGCGCTGAAGCTGGGTGCGCAAGCCGTCTGAATGAAACGTAGGAGTAGCGTGCGTAAGTCGCGAAAAGGCACCAAGAAGAGTTTGGCAGTGCGTTTGCGTGCACAGCAACCTGTGCCGCGGGGATAGTACGCAAACCACAGAAGGGGAGTGGTGAAAAGGCTCAGGAGAGCGCTCGTGCGGTTGGGTATCGCACCACACCGCACCACGCACCTAAGTGTAGTCGTTCGTGAACGCGGCCCGCAAAGCGCACGCGCTACTTCAGTTTGCCATACTCCTCGTCGGAGACGGGCTCGAGCCATTCGTTCGAGCAATTCTCGCCTGGTACGGTGAACGCCAGGTGCGCGAACCAGCTGTCGGGCGCCGCGCCATGCCAATGCTTCACGCCGGTGGGGATGTTCACGACATCGCCCGGCAGCATCTCCTGCGCCGGCTGACCCCATTCTTGATAGTAGCCGCGGCCACCCACGCAGATCAGCATCTGTCCGCCACCCTTATCGGCGTTGTGTACGTGCCAGTTGTTGCGACACCCTGGCTCGAAGGTTACGTTCGCGGTCGGAACCTGCTCAGCTGTGAGGGGCGCAAGCCAGCTCTTACCACTGAAATACTGCGCGTAGGCATCGTTCGGCTCGCCCACGGGGAACATCAGCGTGGCGGCGAAGGCTGCAAGATCGGAATCGGTGTCTTCTGCGAACTTGGGCGCGAAATTGCCCAGGGCATCGCGCCCCGCTGTTTGTTTGACCATGGTTTCCTCCTGCTGTGTTGTGTTTATTGTATTGATGCGGTCCCTTGTGCTGCTCGGAATTCGCAGCCGATGGAACTCTTTCTTGCTATGACCATTGTTTTACTTGAACTATGGTTTAAGTCAAGGTTCTCACTTTGCTTGTGTAAATTCGCTTTACAAAAGTTTTACTTGTCGCTCGTCTGAAAGCCCTCAGCGCGCTACAGGCTTTCTCGTAGAATAGTAAAGGTTCGTCAGCGAAGGTTACGCACGTAGAGCGCACGGTTGGCATACGCGCCAGGCTGTATGCTCTGCACCGCGCCATGCGCCATCAGCCCGCGAACGCCCTACCTATATAAGTAAGCAAACGCACAAGGAAAGCAGCATGATCCTCGAAGCGCTCAAAGCACTCTTCATCGGCATCGTTGAAGGCATCACCGAATGGCTTCCCATCTCTTCAACGGGCCACATGATCCTGGTCGATGAATTCGTGAAGCTCGACGTGAGCGATCAATTCCTCGCGCTCTTCCTCGTGGTCATCCAGCTGGGCGCTATCATGGCGGTCATCTTGCTCTATTTTCACAAGCTCAATCCCTTCTCGCCGAAGAAAACGCACGCTGAAAAGCGCGGCACGTGGCGCCTTTGGGGCATGGTCGCGATCGGCTGCATCCCAGCAGCTATCGTTGGCTTGCTTCTTGACGACTGGGTAAACGAACACTTCTACAACGCCTACACGGTAGCCATCATGCTTGTTCTTTATGGCGTCGTCTTTATCGTCATGGAACGCCGCAACCGCAAGAAGGCACTGCGCCTCATGGAGGTTGGTGCAACACCTGCGGGACGCGAGATGCTCGAAGCTCCCGTGCGCGGTCGTCATGCCCGCGTCGAGCGCGAACACACAGAGGTCAGCGCCGAAGAAGCGCTCTTCAAGATCCGCAATGTGGACGATATCGATTGGAAGACGGCGCTCAAGATCGGCTGCTTCCAGGTGCTTGCTATCATTCCGGGCACGAGCCGCTCAGGCGCTACCATCATCGGTGGCATGCTCTGCGGTTGTTCGCGTACCGCCGCCGCAGAATACACGTTCTTTCTGGCCATCCCCATCATGTTCGGCTGGGGCGTAGTGAAGGCAGCGAAGTTCATGATGGAAGGCCTGGTTATGACCCAGACCGAGATCATGGTGCTGGTGGTGGGCATCATCAGCGCGTTCATCATGTCGGTCGTTGCGATTCGCTTCCTCATGGGATACATCAAGAAGAACGACTTCACCGCGTTCGGTGTTTACCGCATCATCGTCGGCATCATCGTGGTCGCGTTCTTCACCATTCAGGGTACCGGCTTCATCATGCAGTAAGCGCTGGCCCAAACCGCGCATAAGCACGCACCGTTTCTTACATTGCAGCATCCACGCGTATAAACAAGCTATAATCGAACCATGAGTCCAAATGAGCACAAACCCATCACCGAAGCTGAGAAGATAGAGATGCGCGATCGTGTGAATGCGCGCATTGCTCATCGGTGCAGTTTTGCGGCGCTCGTTATCATCCTTATCGATTTCGCAGCGTTCGTCATCGGGCAAGCCGATTGGTTCTGGACGGTCGCTGGCATCATGCTCTCGATCGCGCTTCTCGCTATCGCCATGCTCAATAATCCCATCGGATCCAACTCAAAAAAATAGCTACCGCGAACCATCTTTCGGGTGAGTTTGAACAGGCTAACCTTGCGGCGTTTGTTATGATGATTCAATCATGTCATTCATGGGCCGCTGCTCCGCGCTTCCTGCGTTGCGCGTGACCGCTCTCACGCTCCGCGCACACCTTGCGCACTCCGATCAGCGTCCATTCGGGAAGGGTAAACGATGTCACAACAAGATTCTTTTGCTCAGATCGAGCAACACCGCGAAGCGATCGATGCGATCGACAAGCAGCTGGTGTCTCTTTTGAACGAACGTGCTGGTCATTCGCTTGATATTCGCGCACTGAAACCTGAGGCCAAGATGGGTCTTTTCGACCCCAAGCGGGAAGAGGAGATCTTCACCAAGGTCTGCTCGTATAACGAAGGTCCGCTCTATAACGAGAATCTGCGCGAGATCTATACTGCCATCCTGAAGGTCATGAAAGAGGTTCCGAACCGTGATTAAGCCACTCACCAATCTTCCCAATTACGGTACTAAAACAGACGAGATCACCATCTATGCAGGCCCGTGCTCCGTGGAGTCCGAAGAGCAGTTCTTCGAGGTCGCGGAATGCATCGCCGATCTGGGTCTTTCGTGGATCCGTGGTGGCGCATTCAAGCCGCGCACCAATCCTCACTCCTTCCAGGGCTTGGGCGAAGAAGGCCTCAAGATCATGAAGGCTGGCGGCGACAAGTACGGCCTCAAAACGCTCACGGAAGTCATGGACTCCGCTCACACTGAACTGGTGCATTCCTATGTCGATGGCTTGCAGGTGGGCGCGCGCAACATGCAGAATTTCTCGCTGCTGAAGAAGATCGGCGAAGTCACGAAAGACTCGCACAAGATGGTCCTCTTGAAGCGCGGCTTGGCAGGCACCATCTCCGAGTGGCTCTCCGCTACCGAATACATCACCATGAACGGCAACGATAATGTGGTGCTCTGCGAACGCGGTCTCCGCACGTTCGAGACTACCACGCGCTTCACGCTCGACATCTCGGCGGTGCCGGTCATCCATAAGCAGTCGCTCTTCCCGATCTGCATCGATGTTTCGCATCCCGCAGGCGTGCGCGACCTCGTGCCATCGCTCTCCTATGCTGCAGTGGCGGCAGGTGCCGACTCGATCATGATCGAGGTGCATCCGAATCCGTCCGAGGCCCTCTCCGACGGTCCTCAGCAGCTCACGCCGGCTCAATTCCGCGAACTGGTCGAGCAGCTGCGTGAGATCGCTGCGGTCTTCGGCAAGAAGATTGTGTAGAAATTTCGATCTGTCGATCGAAATCGTACTCGACACTGCGAAAGCCTGGAGCATCCATCCTGGCCCCTTGTTTCGAATACGGCGCGCACCGAAGTGCGCTTGATTCGAAGGCGGGGCCATTATGGACACCCCAAGCTTTCTCGCTGACTTACTACGCCAACCTGTAAGTATTTTAGAATTGCTATAATTCTGATCTTTTGTTTTGAGCGCGCTTAAATGCGTTTTGCTCAAAGGTGGTCATGATGAAGATCTCGGACCATCTCGCTAGCTTATGCCCTTACCAGTTTTTGGAGTTGCTATGCCTATCGATCTTGATACCTTGAACGAACCTCAGCGCGAAGCCGTGCTGTGCACCGAAGGGCCGCTTCTGGTGCTCGCGGGTGCCGGCAGCGGCAAGACCCGCGTGCTCACGCATCGCATCGCGCATCTGGTGGTCGATCTCGGCGTTGCTCCTTGGCAGATCATGGCGATCACCTTCACGAACAAGGCAGCCGCGGAAATGCGCGAGCGCTTGGGCCAGCTCATGGGCGGGTACGTGCGCGGCATGTGGGTCTCCACTTTCCATAGCATGTGCGTGCGCATCTTGCGTTCCGATTGCGAGCGCCTAGGCTTCGCACCAGGATTCACCATCTACGACGACTCCGACTCGAAGAGCCTCGTGAAGCGCATCATGGCCGAACTCAACATCGACCCAAAGCGCTACCCCGAGAGCATGGTGCGCAATCGTATCTCGAAGGCGAAGAACGAGCTCGTAACGCCCGAAGTATTCGAAGAGCGCTACAAAGACCCTACGGCGCAGGTGGTCGGGCGCATTTACAAAGTACTGCAGGAACGCTTGCGTGCGCTTAATGCGTTCGATTTCGATGACCTGCTCCTCTACACGTATCTCTTGCTCAAGAACCATAAAGAGGTGCTCGAGGTCTATCAAGATCGTTTCCGCTACCTGTTGGTAGACGAGTATCAGGACACCAACCACGCTCAGTATGCGCTCACGCAGCTGCTTGCGGCGAAGCATCGCAACATCATGGTCGTAGGCGACGATGACCAGTCTATCTATTCGTGGCGTGGCGCCGATCTGTCGAACATTCTCGATTTCGAGAAGGATTATCCCGAAGCGCACGTGGTCAAGCTCGAGGAGAACTACCGCTCAACGGGCAATATCCTCGCTGCGGCGAACGCGGTCATCGAGAACAACTTGATGCGCAAGCGCAAGACCCTCTTCACCTCGCAAGGAGAGGGCGAGAAGATCATGGTGTTCACCGCTTCCGACGAACGCGACGAAGGCCGTTGGATCGCTGCCGAGATCGAGCATCAGCACGGCAACGGCACCTCCTACAATCAGATGGCGGTCTTCTACCGCACGAATGCGCAGAGCCGTATGCTCGAAGATATGCTGCTACGTGCGGGTGTACCGTATCGCCTGGTAGGGGGCACGCGCTTCTTCGATCGCGCCGAGATCCGCGATGTGATGGCGTATTTGAACCTGGTCGTGAATCCCGCGAACGATGTCGCTGCACAGCGCGTCATCAACGTGCCGAAGCGCGGCATCGGCGCGACCACCATGGGCCGCATGACGGCCTTCGCCTCAGAGCAGGGCATGAGCCTGTTCGACGCGCTCCTGCGCGTGCGCGCCGTGCCGGGAGTCGGCAAGGCGGCGGAGAAGATCGAGCGGTTTACGGAGCAGATCATGGATTTCCGCGACCGGCTGGAGGAGAGCTCCATCAAGGAGATCATCGAGGCCATTCTGGAGGAGACCGGCTACCGGACGGAGCTGGAAAATGAGGGCGAGGTGGAGTCCCAGACCCGCCTGGAAAATATCGAGGAGCTCATCAACAAGGCAGTGAGCTACAGCGACACGGAGGAGTATCCGACTCTGGACGGTTTTCTCGAGGAGGTGGCGCTGGTGGCCGATGTGGACAGCGTGGACGATTCGGAGAACCGGGTCGTTTTAATGACGCTCCACAGCGCCAAGGGCCTGGAGTTCCCGCAGGTGTATTTAAGCGGAATGGAGGACGGCCTGTTCCCCAGCTATATGTCCATCATGTCCGACGATAAGGACGCGCTGGAGGAGGAGCGGAGACTCTGCTACGTGGGCATCACCCGCGCCAGGGAGAAGCTGACGCTCACCATGGCCAGACAGCGAATGATCAACGGCGAGACCCAGTACGCGAAGCCCAGCCGCTTTGTGGAGGAGATTCCGCCGGAGCTTCTGGAGGAAGAAGGCGGGCGAAGCCGGTTCGCGGCGGGCGGAAGGTTCTCTTCGGATGGCTCATCTGGGGACGATCTTGTATTTTCGTCAGATGATGGATTTGACGATTCAGATCTTCCGTGGGGGAAATCCTTCGGGGGCGGTTCGTCCGGTGGCTTCGGAGGCAGTGCGTCCGGCAGCTTCGGAGGCGGTGCGTCCCGCGGCTTCGGAGGCAGTTCGTCCCGCGGCTTTGGAGGCGGCTCATCCAGCGGCTTCGGGGGCAGCGCGTCCGGCAGCTTTGGCGGCGGAGGCCGGGGGCGCGGCGGTCTGGCGGCTTCCGGCGGCTTCGGCAGCAAAACCAACGCCTACGCTACCGGGCAGCCCTTCAAGACGCCGGCGTTCGGCAAGGCGTTTACGGTTGAGAAGCCGGAGAGCCTGGAGTACCAGGTGG